>ERZ773139.3676-NODE-3676-length-13329-cov-3.513184_pt1 | contig 13329 bp, 30 predicted proteins | sample MGYA00580854_ERZ773139 | MGnify/ENA primary metagenome ERZ773139 (study PRJEB29015, sample SAMEA2737809) | human gut metagenome | biome: human gut; feature: human-associated habitat; material: faeces | place: China | collected 2012 ...
AAACCCCCGCCACAGAGAAACGAGTCTAAGATGTTTTAGCCTTCGCCTGGACATATCATCTTAGCCGCCGGACATATAATCCATCCTGTTAAGACTGGTATGCCCTCTGTGAAGTCGGAGGTTTTCAAGCTCCATCAGGCGCCCTCGCCTGACAAACCAATCTTAAACACAATAATAAAAGCTTGTCAATGGTTAATAAATATAATTATTTATTTTGTCCACCTTTATTTACAACAACCCGTATTTTTACAGGCGGGGGCAAGCGGCACAAATTGCTTGCAACCCCGCAGGTTTCTTTTATACTGTTTTTGGGAAACAATAAAAGAAAGGCACAAAACATGGTTTATGATGTTCTTAACTTTCTGTGGGAGAAACACATTATGGAGTACGCCTTTTGGATATTGATTGTCTGGCTCATCGGACATTATACTCTTCCTTATGCCTGGAAAATCAGACAGGAACTCAAAGAAATTAAGCAGAAAGAATTTGCCGCTGCGGAACAAAAACGCCGAAAAAAAGCGGAAAACGCGGCAAGACTCAAACAACGCAAAAACCTGCCGAGCTACTGCCCCAAATGCAAAAAGAACATTATGGTTCGCATCGGAGCATCCACGGACAGCGGTATAATCTCGGACATTTACAAATGCCCGAATTGTTTTGAAACCAAATACGTTGTGCGCGACTGCTGACTTTGTCATTTCTTCCCTTCCAGTTCGGCCAGCCATTCCTTCAGCAGATTAATGCGGGAAAAACCGCCCACTTTGCCTTGCGGATAACCTCCGATAAGCTCGGGCCGGTAATGATAAGATGACGCGCCGCCCTGAACGCTCAGATAGTTGACCAGCCTTTCCATTCCCCGGTCATAGATGTACCAAACCTTGGTCCGGCTGATAGCAAGCTTTTTCTCAATCACCTTGCTGGGGCAGCCGCAGGCTTTCAACCAGATAACCGCCCATTGCTCCCGTTTTTTATCGTCCCCGGCAAACGGTTTGACCCACTCGGTGCAAACCTTATACCACAGGTCAATATCTGCCTGTGAGGGGCAAAAATCTGGTTCCCCTTCACGGGTCATCAGCCGCAGGGCTTTTTTCTCCGCCTCGGTCAGAACAATATCCGGCCAGAGCGCTTTGGCATCCTGGGCTTTTACCCGAGGCAAAGACTTGTCAACCTTTGCGGCTAAGATAAGCATATTTTCGACATCTTCAACGCTCTGCATCAGATTACATCTCCCAAATCAAAATTATCGTTGCTGTCATCCTGTGCCGAGAAGTGAGCGCCCAGACGGTTAATCGCCCGGGAAACGCTGAACGGCCGAGACGCGCTTTCAGCATCATACTGGTAGTCTTTGCCCCAATCGCGGCGGCAGACGGCTGTCAGCAGATTGTCAAAATCGTTAAACAGCCCTTTTTTCATCGCCTGGTCACAGCGCTGGGCAAAAGTCAGGCGCCGCCATTGTTCGGCCGGAATCTCCCGCAAAAGCAAATCTTCGGCAATGTAACGCACCGTTGCCTGATAAACCGGCAGCAGATGACGGCAGCGGTTGAGCTTGATGTCCCGGCGCATATAGGCCTCGGCATAGCCTCCGGCCGCATTTTTCTCGGCGGCGGGAATTTCCGGCTCCGTCCAGTCGTGACCGGAAAGATTGACATCCGGCCACTGCTGCCGCGCCAGTTTGAGATACTTGTCACGGGCTTCCCGACCCCATTTGTCGCCCAGCTCATCGGCACATTTGAGAATTCTTGCCCGCATGCCGGCAACGGAATTGTCTGTGGTGTCCACTTTCTTGGCTGTCAAAATCGCCGTTATCTGCGCCACATTCGGCCGGCTTTTGGAGTTTTTGAACTGCCAGAAATCATCAATCGCCGCCAGCACATCGACAAGGTCATAAGCCCGAAAAGCTTCGGCCCAGGCAGATACCATATCGGGATTTTTTTCTGACAGCTCCGCAGCATAATTTTCGTTGTAATCTTTGGCATAGAGCTTTTCCATGTGCTGTAAAATTTCAAGCGCTTTTTCCATCAAACCACACTCCTCTTCAACCAGCTTTCCAAATCTTCCTGTTCTTCATCAAACTCCCGGTTTTGCACCTTTCTCCGCTCGTTTTGACGGATGAAGTACTGCGAAGTGGTCAGAAACCAGTTCTTCCTGACATCCGGAGGCTGACTTTGCAGCCAAAGGTCGCGCTGCAGCAGTTCAGCCCGAAGGTTCAAATCAGGGTAAGCTTCCTCCCAAGCCGCAAAATCCTCCAACGTCAAGCGGATGATTTTTCCCTCAAAAGCGTATTTTCTTTCATCGGGATTTTTTGGCGCGGCAGCGCTAACTATACCGACCGAAGAAGATTTATCTTCTGAGGGAGGTATAGTACTATCTGTTATCTGCTTTCTGTTATCTGATAGAGGTTCGCTAACCGTTTGCAAACTCTTATCTAACGGTTCATCTTTTGAAACGTCATCAGTTGGCAAACCGTTATCTAACCGTTTATTTCTACCTCCTTGATTTTGAACAATTAAATTGTGCTTTATGCACTCAAAAAGAATCAAACTTGAACCTTTAAGCTCTGGAATTTCGCCCCGAAAAGCATAGTCCAAGATAGCAAGTGCAAATTTTTCGCGCTCTTTTTTGGACCGAATTTGATTCAAAAGTTGATACTGATTGCGCCAAATTCTCAACGCTTCGCTCATTATTTTCCCTCCCGTAAACGCCAGGCATTGAAACTTTTTAAGCGCTTTTGTGCATCGGCCCGGGCACCCTTGTTAAAAGCCGCAAGGCGCAGCAATTCCAGCTCATAGCTGTAAACCATCTCCATTCGCGTGTCATATTTCTGCGGAGACGGCGAACCCTGAACCCAGTCAAGCAGTTTGCGTGCAGTTTTAAACATGATGATTTCCCTCCCATATCCTTTGTGTGTTAATGTCCATTTTGGCATCCCTGGCTTCCATAATCTTATCAGCCTCGGGAAACCCGCGCAGACAGCCGTTGATCATCTGCCCTATTTTGCGCTGGAAACGCATATCCAAAGCCGCGGCGGCAATTGACACATCTGCCATTTCTTCAATCCAGCGCTGATAGTTTTTCCCTTCCTCGGCATAGGCTTCGTGAATTTCTTCGTTCAGCTTGCACATCTGGGCGACATAATCGCAGTCGGGAAACGTGCGTTTATGCCACTCGGCAATCTGATAGTCGCTCCATTTATAGCGTTTCATGCCCGCACCCTTTCAGCCCATTGGGCTTGTTTGGCTTTGACGAACTCCGCCAGAGTCAAACCGTTTTCAAGCAGAAAATCCTTAAAATTCCTGTTTTTTTGGTTAATCAGATATTGCTCGCGGAACGGATTGATAATCTCATAACTCAAACTGCCGTCATGTACGGCCCGGTGTTCTTCCAACGTCAGCGGAATAATGTTCTTAATGTCCCAACGAGTCAGCAGATATTCCCGGCTGATGTGATGATGGCCGCATTCCGCCGGCCGACCGGAGATATAGCTTCGCTGGCGGCAAGCCCATTGCTGCACCATCCGATCCAATATAAATGTCTGAGAATTCAATTTCATAACATCACCCTGACCGGCTCATTTATTTTTTTCATCATTCGAAAAGGTTTCAATATCAAAGAAAATTCCGTTCTCTGCAGCTTTTTCTCCAATATATCGGAGACGCCAAGAAGGAATTTTATTCACATTCTGCCAATACTGGATCGTTGAAATAGGAACACCGGTTTTCAGGCTCATTTCAGTAAGTCCACCAAATTTCTCAATCAAATTTTTAATCATAAAGACCTCCAATTACGATTATCATAATTAAAAGAAGAATCGCTGTCAACAACAAAAGTACGATATTAGTAATTTACTATTTATGATTTTCGTATTATCTTGTTAAAAAAGGAGAGTTCCATGTATGAATATATAAAAGACAGACTCAAAGAAATTGGCAAAATGCAAAAAGAGCTGGCAGAATTTTTAAACATAGCCCCCTCACATTTGAGCGCTATATTCAAGGGGCTTCGGAAAATACAATCTTCTGAAATTCCATTGATGGCACAGTTCCTTAATGTAAATTTAGAAGACTTTGTGAAATATGTAGCAGGACAAAACTCCGAACTGAAACCCCGCACGCTGGTAACAACCATTTACAAAGTGGGCTATGTTCAGGCCGGAAAATTCAACGAGGCCTGCCAGCTGCCGGAAAGCGAATGGGAAACAATCCCCTACCCGGTTAATGATAACTATAAAAGCTGCCGCATATTTGCCTTAGGCGTTCGCGGCGATTCGATGAATCTTATCTTTCCGCCGGAAAAGACGACTCTTATCTGTTGCCCGATTGAAGACTGGGTAGATGTTAATCCCGATGAAAAACTGGAAGGAAAATATATTATTGCCTACCGCCGAACGCCGGACGGCCTGTGCGAAGCCACGGTGAAGAAATACACCAGAATTGATGATGATACGATTATATTAGTAGCTGAATCAAGCAATCCGGAAATTAAGCCAATTGTGCTTCACCCGGACAAAAATGATTACGAAATCGCCGCCGTCGTCATCGGCGACATGAGGATGTATTAAAAGAGATATTGAATAAATGATTTTAATTGACTATAATTAACTTATAGGTTAAGCAAGTATTCGTAAAAAAAAATAAAAGTAAAATAATCTTTCACACATTTTCTATTAATTAACTAATAGCAGATAGAATAAATGCTGTAGGGAGGAGATTATGACCAAAGAAAAGCAAAAAAAGAAAGCTGAGCAAATTGAAGATATAAACTATTACATATCTGAATATAGTCAGTTTTTTTATGATACACCGTATAATTGTCAAAATACACCTTCAGAAAAGCCATTTTATGAGCAAAATAATAATTTTTATTATTCAACTCAAACTATTTCCTGTGAATTTGCATAATGCCTAATTTTATTGAAGTTCTTAATGAATTAAAAACTAATGGTGCCGACCCTACCCGAGCAAAATATTTGACTCAGCTTCATCAACACACAAATCGTAATATAATTTGTTATTATTCAGGATGGCTTCAGAAACCGGAATTCAACACAGGAATTGATGACGACGATAAAAATTCATTTATGACCGTTATCAATAAGTTGGATAGGAGCAAAGGGTTAGATTTAATTCTACACACTCCGGGAGGCAACGTTGTTGCTACAGAATCCCTTATTGAATATATAATGACAATGTTTAATAATGATGTCAGAGCTATTGTACCTCAACTTTCTATGTCCTCTGGTACAATTTTAGCCTGCGCATGCAAAAGTATAGTTATGGGAAAACAGTCATCTTTAGGGCCTATAGATCCAAGTTTAGGTATATATTCTTGTTCAAGAATACTCAGGGAATTTAAAACTGCTTGCCTAGATGTGTCTAAAAATCCTATGAATATAGAAATATGGAAAGCCATTATAAGCAAATATCCTCCAACATTGCTTACTCAATGCCAAGATAGTATCGAACTAACAAAAGAGATTTGCACTAATTTTCTTAAATTAAATATGCTAAGAAATTCCCCCAAAAAAGCCTCTCGTGTTGTTAAAAACTTACTCGATTCCAACAAATCCAAAGAACATGGACGGCATCGAGGGATTGAATATTGTAAAAAAATAGGTCTTAATATTGAAGATTTAGAAAACGATGATACATTCCAAGATTTAGTATTAACCTTACATCACATTTATATGCTCATATTAGGAAACGGTCCTGCGTATAAAATAATAGAAAACCACAAACAAACAACTCTTATGAAGAATGCTCGTCCACCCCTACCACCTCAATCATAGCTATTTTTATATAAAAAAAAGACTAAGAGATTATATCTTCTTAGTCTTTTTTATTCGACAATCCATAAAGTTATTCCATACTTATCGCAAATTTCACGAGCACGGTTGATATAACGCAAATCTTTATCGCTCTCCACAATCAAAGCAATCATCGGTTTCCTGCATGTTTTCAAAGCATAGTAAAGCGACTGGCCGATAGCTTCAGCCCACTTGGCAGCAAAATCAAATTCAATTGCATAGTCTTCGGTCAAACAGTCCACCCGTGTTTTATCTGCCAAACGATATTCTAAAGCACCCTGACAATATTTAACCTGGTAATACCTCTCCGCATGTTTATGCTTGGCTTGCACCGGGCAGACCAGACACAGACATACAAACAAAGCAACTAAAAACCGCATTGAATTTCACTCCTCTATTTATAGTAAACTATATTTTATTAAAAATAGCAACAAATAAAAAAATCTTTTTCCTAAAATCAATAGCATACATCTTTTTTATAAAATTAATTACGATTTTAATAATTTAACTATTGACTTATAATTATGGATATCGTAATTTGATTATATCAACAACAGAATGAAATATAAAATTAGTAATTTAAAGAAGATAACATTCAGGAGAAAGAGATGAAAACAGGAACTTTTATTTATTGTGACGGGTCAGAAAGTGACGAGTTTAATCCGGAAAAGAAGCTTAAAGGGATTGCCGTTGTTGAAGATGATAACCACGCTTTTTTAGTTCTTGCGAAAGACATAAAAGAGGTTGATTGGTGGGACGGCAAACGCAAATGTGAAGAACAGTTTGCGCAAATGCCTAATCTGCGGCAGCTTAAAGTAATTTATAAAAATAAAGAAGTTTTGAACAAAGCCTTTATTGCGGCAGGTGGTGAAGCTTTGGATGATGAAGTTTTTTATTGGTCCTCTACCGAGTATCTTAGTAACGGTGCGTGGATATTGTACATGGGTAACGGTTACAGGTACAACAGCAATAAGAGCAATAACGTATACGTTCGTCCGGTTCTAGCTTTTTAACGATTCAACTATTTTCGAGGCAACCATGACAAACCAACTGATACAGCAGCTTGAAAATCTTCCGGCTTTTCTCGCCCTTTCAAAAGGTCTTAAAGAAAATTTTAATGCAGACAATTTCTATATCCGCCACTTTATGCCTGAAGCTGTTAGCCGGGAAAAAATAGATGGCGTTAACCTGATTTATTCGCGCTCTGATGAAGCGCGGGAAAAAATAGCCAAAGAAAAATTACTCGATGACAACGACGAGTATTTTGATGAATTTATCCACGAAACGAACCTGCGTAACGATGTAACAGAGTTCATGCGGACCATTGTCAAGGAGATGTACCATGATAGACGAATTTGAAGCAACTTCAAGATATTACCAATACAAACGCGAACAGAAGATTCAAAAAATACAATCAGTAATCTGTTCATCCGTTATGGGATGCTTGCTGGGCGCGTGGGTTACACTTATCGTTATGATTAATATTTGAGGGAAAAGAAATGAAAAAAACAGGATCATACATTTACACCGACGGGACACGTTCGGAAGAACTCGAGCAGTCTAAAACGATTGCCGGCATATTGTGCAACGTTACCGACACGCACGAAATCGCTATTATGCCGGTTGAGAGCGAGGAAAGGCTTAATTTTGACAAAGCGCAACAGTTTTGCCTAGCCAAGAGCGGCCGCTGCCCGACTATTGATGAACTAACCGGCATTTTTTTGAATAAAGACAAAATAAATGCTGCGTTGAAAGCAGCCAACCTGCCGGAGTTAAAAGAGAGCTGGTATTGGTCCTCTACCGAGTTTTCACACTACAATGCGTGGGTATTGCACATGGGTAGCGGTCTCAGGAGCAACGACTATAAGATCTACAGCCTCTACGTTCGTCCGGTTCTAGCTTTGTAACTTTATCGATTCAACTATTGGAGACTGTTATCATGACCATCTATGCTGAATTAAGCCGGATTCAAAAAGGGCTAAAGGCCCCAAAGAATCAGAGAAATGCTTTCGGAGGTTACAATTACCGTTCCTGCGAAGACATTTTAGAAGCCGTCAAGCCACTGCTTAATGATTGTTCGCTGACCGTTTCTGATGAAATTGTTGCAATCGGAGACCGTTTTTACGTCAAAGCAACCGCACGCCTGTCATTATCTGCCGAAGATTATGTGCAGAACATTGCTTTTGCCCGTGAACCTCTGGCTAAAAAAGGAATGGATGAGGCACAGGTAACCGGAGCAACGTCATCTTATGCCCGCAAATATGCACTTAACGGCCTTTTGGCTATTGACGACACTAAAGATGCCGATGCAACCAACGACCACGGCAAAAGCAACGATAACAATGATTTTGCGAAAGAATCCGCCGCTGAAAAAGCAACCAGAACTAAAGCAATCAACAAGGCCAAAGCTGACGGAACAACGTATCTGCAGCCACAGCAAAAGCCGCTGTCCGAAAGATTTGAAAAAGCTCGGGCATGGCTGGCAACCCAAACGCCGGAAAGCTTAAAAAATGCAACAAAGTCAGTGATTGACAGTCTTAACCAACTGGTAACTGATCTGTCTGCGGCCGGAAGCATAAGCTGGGCCGAAGAAATTAAAAGCCGCTTTATGCAGCTTTCCGACATAGATGACAACATAAACTATTGAAAGTATAGAGCGGAAGACTTTTGGCAAGATTTCAATATCGTTAAAGATTACAGGATTTAAAATGTATATCAGTCAGATTTCACAACTAAAACAAAGTTTCAGCGTCCTATTTACCCAAGCTGAACTTATGCTTAATGCCGGTAAGCGCATTACGGTTGAAATTGCCGAAAAGAAACAAAAACGCAGCAATGAGCAAAACTCATATTACTGGCTGTTTAACGGACAACTGGCAGATTTTTTGAATCAATCCGGGTTATGTTATGGGGAGCATCAAATCCCTTATACCGGCCAATTGATTCACGAAATTAACAAGAAACTATTTGGCATTAAAACAACAACAAAAATGTCAACCGGAGAATTCTGCCAATACATGAACAAACTTCTGCTGTTTTGGCAGGAAAAAACCCAAGGCGAATTTATGATGTCAGAACTTCCGGCAAACTATTTGGAACGAAAAGGATACTTTATAAGATGAAAAACGCAATTGTTCTCGAAAGCCACAACGAAATTTTAAGCGCCCATATGCGCGGAGAATACCCGGAACTCGCTCTGATTGTTCCAGCTAAAGAAGCGGAACCGTCCGAAATAACAGACATTTCCGCCAAATATGAAATCGGCAAATACTATCCAAACAAAGGTATCTATGCCGGAGAATTGAAAAAAAAAGACGGCTTTTACGGTATTTTTACAGCTCTGCAAGATGCCGGCGAAAAAGACGATGATGGAGATTCTCAAGAATATACTTGGGAAGAGGCCATGAAAATAAAATTCTCGCAAGACAACATCCATGTACCCGATATCAGAGAACTTTCACTCCTCCACCTCAATATTGATGATGTTAATGCCGGATTGTCCGCAGCCGGAGGCAAAAAGTTAGAGGGCTATTACTGGTCCTCTACCGAGGATTCAAACAACAATGCGTGGATATTGGGTATGAGTGACGGTAACAGGAATGCCAACCTTAAGAACGACTACAATCAATACGTTCGTCCGGTTCTAGCTTTAAAACTTTAACGATTCACCCCTTAGGACGGTAATTATAACTAACTCCTGAATACCGTCCGCCTCCGGGAGGCATTTTAACCCGAATTTGTTTATATGTCCGCCTCCCGCCTGTAACCTTTGGAGAAAGAAAAGCAATGAAAATTGAATTAGGGAAACGATACAAAACAAGAAATGGAAGAATTGCCTTTATTTGCCTGCATGACGAGAGAAATGCGAAAAAATACAGATTGGCGGAGTTCTGGCAAGTGAAGATAATTTCGAAGACTACAATGATTTATCATGGCTTGAATCTGGTAAATGCACAGATCACAGAAGAAAAGCGTATTACTCCAAGGAAGGTTTTTCTTCTATGAAAGATTTTCTGATGCAATTCGACATCATAGAGTGCATTGATGGGATAAGACAGCTAGATTTATTTGAGGCGAAAGATGGAGATGATTTAGATGATTAGACACTTGCTTTGTTGGTTCGGGTGGCATGAATGGGAGCATTGTTGTGATTATTGCCAAAGGGAAAATAAAGACCTTGATTGCATTGATAATTGCAATTTTCCTTTGCATAATTTTATCTGTAAACATTGTAGAAAGGTTAAGAAATGACAATTGACGAATTTATGAGAGACATCGCGCCTAAGATGCGCCCCGGATGGATAGCTATGGATGAAAGTGAAAATTGGTTCTGGTATATGAGGAAACCTGAACTTCAAGATTGCGGATGGTATACCGAAGATCTCTGCTATGCCAGCTTGGAATGCTTCGACATCGATCCCATTGACGAATGGACACAATCTTTAAGAAAGGTAAGCAAATAATGTCATATTTAGAAGAACTGCTGCCCGAGTTCCGAAACGGGGCTAAGATTAGAAGACGTATTTGGGATGATAAAGAATTATTCGTAAAAATAAATGAAGCTGGCGAACCTGTTTTAAATAACGGTAATAAGTTTGAATTTTGTAGAAATATTAATTGTTCTGATTGGGAACTCTACCAAGAGCTTATCGACTGGGACTACATCATCAAGAACAAGTGCCTTTGTTGGTTTTGGGACCATAGTGAAGAAAGGAAAAAAACAGGATTATTAGCAAGATTAATAAGCCAAGATGAATATAGGTTTGAAAAAGGGGGGTATAACGGCGAGCCAAGCATTCCATATATGAATTGCCGCCCTGTCCGCAAAGATGAAGTAACTTTTTATGAGGATAATAAAGATGAGTAGCATATTGAAACTTGTCTTAACCGATCATTGGTTCAAAGAAATCAAATCAGGACGCAAAACGCACGAATACAGAAAGGCAACACCGTTTTGGTATAAACGCTTATTATCATATATGCGGGTTGTAGCTCTTTGCAACAGCGGCTGCGAGGTGATTGCCCGGCCGCAAGTGCAATTCCAAAAAGCTTACCGCAAAAATCCAGAGCGTATGATATTTGAAATAAAGAAAATAACCATAATTGGCGGAGAATATACCGACCTAAAATGCGTTGAAGATGTTTTTGATATTGAACTTGGGGAGCGTGTGAAATGAGTGCTGAGAAACCGGAAGTCGGCGATGTGTGGCAAAATGGTGATTTGATTTTGTATATAGATAGAATTTCGAAAGACAAAAAAGGAAAAGACATTATTTACGCCTATGATATGGATAAAAAAGGATATATTGCAGGTTGTTGGTATTGGTTAGATATTTTTATGAGTAATGCTAAATATATAGGCAAATCCAAAGCTAAATTATCAGACTTATTCGAGGTGAAAGATGATTAAATTTGTTGCTGAATGGTTAATAGATTGGATTGTTGTTATGTTTATAATCGTTGTCGGTTTGTTCATTGTTGGTATAGGTTTTGTCTTTTATCCATTTAAAAAAATTAGATATTTTTGTGGAGAAAAAGCCACGCATTTAATGAACACGGCGGATTATTTTTTAGAAAGGGAATAAATGATAAAATACAGGGTTACTTTTGAAATTGACGAGGAAGTCGAGGCCGACAATCGCGATGATGCAATAGATGCAGCAATCGGCAATATCACAGGCGGCGCATGGTTCGAAAATAAACTTACTGAATATATCCGAGGTTATGCTCGCGTTGAGGAGAAGGAAGAAGATGAGTGACAACAATAGATTTAAATTTAGAGTTTGGGACGTCCAAGAGCAAAAATTTATGTATTTTGACTTATCGGATAAAGAGAGCTTGAGCGATTTCGGATATTTTGCAACCGAAGAATGTCCAGATTATAATGAGCAAATAAGATGTCCTGATGCTAATTGTTGGGCATTGATAATAGAGCAATGCACAGGACTAACCGATAAAAACGGCAAACTAATTTATGAGGGCGATATTTTTAAAGCAACTGTAATAAATAGCTTCCCGGGCGATAAGTGTTTGAACCAAACAATAATCGGGCAGGTTAGTTATTATACTAAAGAGTGCGCATTTGCTTTTTCAGCATATAAACCGATTAATTTATTCGAAATAGAAATTATTAGCAACATCCATGAAGATGCGGAGTTACTGCAATGCGAAAAGAGTTCTTAATAATGATAACTTTTTACATTGCTGGACTTGTATTCGTTAACTACAAGGAGCCGCTTAGTCAAACAACATGTTATATTGTTGGGTGGCTCTCCTATTCGTTTTATTTAATATTTTTGGAGGTTGTAAGAAAAAAAAATGATAAGGCCTAAAGTACACGACATATGGCAATACAAAACTAAACCATCCGTCAAAGCACATATTCAAAAAAACAGTAAAAGCTATGTCTATTTTTTGCAACTGAATATATTTGGTGAAGTCTGCCAAAAATGCGAAGAACTGCCTTATTTTTTGGAACGATACGCCTACCAAGGATCAGCAAACGCTGCTGTTGGAGATATATTTTCAATAAAGGAAATTTAAATGACAAATGACGGCTTCATGACAGCGGCAGAGATGAAGTCCATACTAGGGCTCTCTGCCCAAAGCGGAGACAACCGCACCTTAAACAAATATGTGAAAGAGGGAAAATTAGAAATTAAACCTTTTTCGCGCAAAGTAAAACTCTACAGAGAAAAAACGGAGTTTAACACTCATGCTAAAACAACTGCAGATTTGGATTTTTGCTTCTGAGAACAGATAATGAAAATACCTTATTTGACATCCAAGAAGCTGGCAAACGGGGAAATAGCTTACTATTTCAACCTACCCGCTCGTCTTATCCCGGAGGGCTGCGCAGTCAAATCTCAGTCTCTGGGAAAAGATTATTTTGCAGCGTGTCAAAAAGCTTTGGAGCTCTACCAACAATTAAAAAACTATAAAAGAACCGGAGAAAACATCAATATAAAATCCGTTTCCGGTTTGTGGCGTTTATATCTGGAAAGCCGCTTTTATCAGGGACTGGCGGAGCGGACAAAAAAAGACTATACCTACGCGTTCGGGCTCATTGAGAAAAAGGAAAACAAATCCGGCCAGAGTCTGGCAGCTGTCTCACTTGATTTATTCGATAACGACACCGCATACCGGTTGTACGAGAGGCTGGTTGAAAGCTATAAGCCCCGTTGGGCGAAAAACTGTATCAGCTTTATAAGAATGATGTTTAACTTCGGTATCCGCAAAAATATTTTTACCGGCAAAAATCCCTTTGAAAACCTGCGGATAAAGCAGACCAAACCAAAGAAAATATTTATTCCGGCAGAAGATGTGCAAACCTTGGTGGACAAAGCTCGGGAAATGGGGCTTGCCTGTGTGGCTCTGGCCGTGGAACTTAACTTTTATATATGCCAACGCCCGGCAGACGTCCTGAAGCTGCGCAAGGCGGATTTATACGTCAAAGACAACGCGTATTTTTTCAACATCATTCAAAACAAAACAGGGGCAAACGTTCATGTTCCAGTGCCGCCGGA
>ERZ773139.3692-NODE-3692-length-13256-cov-3.339292_pt1 | contig 13256 bp, 8 predicted proteins | sample MGYA00580854_ERZ773139 | MGnify/ENA primary metagenome ERZ773139 (study PRJEB29015, sample SAMEA2737809) | human gut metagenome | biome: human gut; feature: human-associated habitat; material: faeces | place: China | collected 2012 ...
TGGGAACCACTTCTTCTGCCATCAATGGTATGGGAATGGGACTGGCTACCATGTTTGTATTGATCTGTTCGAATGTCGTTATTTCTCTGATTAAGAATCTGGTTCCGGACATGGTCCGTATTCCGATTTTCGTCGTAGTCATTGCGTCGTTCGTGACATTGCTTCAGATGGTGATGCAGGCATACGTCCCCGGATTGTATGCAACACTCGGTTTGTTCATCCCCTTGATTGTGGTGAACTGTATTCTGCTGGGACGTGCGGAAGCCTTCGCTGCCAAGAATAACCCGCTGGCATCGTTCTTCGATGGTCTGGGAATGGGACTTGGCTTTACGATTGCTCTGACTCTTCTGGGTGGTGTCCGTGAGTTCTTGGGAACCGGCAAGCTCTTTAACATTGCCATTATGCCTGAGGATTATGGTATGCTGATCTTCGTCCTTGCCCCCGGTGCATTTATTGTATTGGGTTACCTGATAGCAATTGTGAATCGTCTGAAAAAGGCATAATCCCTAAAAGAAAGAAGTTATGGAATATATATTGATCTTTATCACCGCTATTTTTGTGAACAACATCGTGTTGTCACAATTCCTCGGTATTTGTCCGTTCCTGGGTGTTTCGAAGAAAGTGGAAACGGCAATGGGTATGGGAGCAGCTGTTGCTTTCGTACTGGTGCTGGCTACCATTGTAACCTATATCATCCAGAAGTTTGTGTTGGATGCCTTCGGACTGGGATATCTGCAGACCATTGCGTTTATTCTTGTCATTGCTGCTTTGGTACAGATGGTTGAAATCATTCTGAAGAAAGTTTCTCCGGCTTTGTATCAGGCACTGGGTGTTTTCCTTCCGCTGATTACGACCAACTGCTGTATCCTGGGTGTAACGATTCTGGTTATTCAGAAAGACTTTGACCTGCTGACAGGAGTTGTTTATGCATTCTCTACGGCATTGGGATTTGCCCTGGCACTGATTGTCTTTGCCGGTATTCGTGAACAGTTGAGCCTGGTGAATATTCCGAAGGGAATGCGCGGCATGTCCATTGCTCTGGTGACCGCCGGTCTGCTGGCAATGGCATTCATGGGTTTCTCAGGAGTAGACAAAGGCTTGTCTGCTTTGTTTGGAATCGGTTGATAAACCCCTTATATGAATTGGAAAGTCCGGATTTACATAAATCCGGACTTTTTTTGTGTTTTTTCTTGTGCGTGATTATGGTTTTTCAAGAATTATGCTTATTTTTGCTCAAGGAAATAAAGAAACCCTTTAAAAAAGAATAATACCTTTATATTATGAAAGAAAGAATTCTTGTAACAGGTGGAACCGGATATATCGGCTCTCATACTGTAGTTGAATTACAGAACAGTGGCTACGAGGTAGTTATTGTAGACAATTTGTCAAACTCACGTGCCGACGTAGTCGACCATATCGAACAGATTACAGGTATCCGTCCTGCATTCGAACATGTAGATTGCTTGGATTATGAAGGAATGGATGCTGTGTTTAAGAAATATCCGGGCATCAAGGGTGTTATTCATTTCGCTGCAAGCAAGGCTGTAGGTGAATCTGTTCAGAAACCGTTGCTTTATTATCGCAACAACCTGGTTTCTTTGATTAACCTGCTGGAGCTGATGCCGAAGCACAATGTAGGTGGTATCATCTTCTCTTCTTCTTGTACGGTATACGGTCAGCCGGATGTATTGCCGGTAACTGAAGCTGCTCCGATCAAGAAAGCTGAATCTCCTTATGGAAATACCAAACAGGTTAATGAAGAGATCGTACGTGATACAGTTGCTTCCGGTGCTCCGATCAACGCAATCCTGTTGCGTTACTTCAACCCGATCGGTGCTCATCCGTCTGCATTGATCGGTGAATTGCCTAATGGCGTTCCGCAGAATCTGGTTCCTTACGTAACTCAGACTGCTATGGGTATCCGTGAAAAACTGAGCGTATTCGGTGATGACTATGATACTCCTGACGGATCTTGCATCCGCGACTATATTTATGTAGTTGATTTGGCCAAGGCTCATGTGATTGCTATGAAGCGTATTTTGGAAGGCAAGCAGAAAGATAAAGTGGAAGTATTCAACCTGGGTACCGGACGTGGCCTTTCAGTATTGGAACTGGTTCATTCATTCGAAGAAGCTACCGGCGTGAAACTGAACTATCAGATCGTTGGACGTCGTGCTGGTGATATCGTAAAAGTATGGGCTGATCCGACATATGCAAACCAGGAATTAGGCTGGAAAGCAGATACCCCGATTCTGGATGTCTTGCGTTCTGCATGGAACTGGCAGGTTCATCTCCGTGAAACGGGTGTACAATAAAGCTTCGTTTTCGTGTAAACGAAGGACGTTAATAGATTGAAAAATAACAAAGATATTGAACTTATAGCGTCATAGGACGTTATATTGATGCAGCGCATTTAAAACATTTATGGGTATGTGAATATACATAAGTGCATCCATTTCTTGAAAAAGAATGGAAAGGTGCTGATTGCATAGTAGTTTTGTCGTGTTTTATTTTGTGTTTGTGTTGTGGCTGTTCTCCGACGTGAGTCGGAGAACAGTTTTTTTTGTGTAAACAGACAGGATGTTGTATCTTTGCAGGCCGAAAAAAGATAAAAAGATGAAAGTTTTCAGAGAACAGCGCTTTATGATGAAAATCGAGCAATTTCCGTTGCTGGTTTATTTATTGAAATGGATTGTCCTGTCGGCCGTATCAGGTGCCTGCATCGGTTCGGCTTCTGCCTTGTTGCTGGTGTCCTTAAACTGGGCAACAGACTATCGTGAAAGTCATTTGTGGGTATTGTTTCTGCTGCCTTTGGCAGGTTTGCTGATCGGGCTGATGTATCATTATCTGGCAGGGACGGCAGCCCGTGGTAATAATTATCTGATTGAAGAGATCCGTTCCCCTCATGATATCATTCCTTTCCGCATGGCACCTCTTGTCTATATCGGTACGGTATTGACTCATCTGTTTGGAGGTTCTGCCGGCCGTGAAGGAACAGGTGTACAGATGGGAGGTGCAATTGCCGACCAGTTTTCGCGTCTTTTTCATTTGCACCGGCGGGATCATAAGGTCATGGTACTGATCGGTATCAGTGCCGGATTTGCTTCTGTCTTCGGGACTCCGCTGGCAGGTGCCGTGTTCGGCCTTGAAGTAATCGTGGTAGGACGGATGCGTTATGAAGCCATTCTGCCTGCATTTCTGTCGGCTGCCTTTGCTCATCTGACCTGTCACGCCTGGGGAGTGACTCATACCCAGTATGCGATACCTGAAGTTCCGGCATTGAACGTTGCAAATATTCTGTGGGTTGCACTGGCAGGCGTATTGTTTGGGCTGGTTGCCATGCTCTTTTCCCGTTCCATCGGTTTCTGGGGAGGACTGGCCAGACGCTATGTGTCTTATCCGCCTCTGCGTCCTTTTTGGGGAGGCATTCTGATTGCTCTGGCTGTGTGGTTACTGGGTACAACGAAATACATCGGTTTGGGTGTACCCGTTATTGTAGCATCCTTTACGGAACAGCAGATGTGGTATGACTTTCTGTTGAAACTGATTTTCACCACCTTTACCATTGGTGTCGGATTCAAGGGTGGGGAGGTAACCCCGTTGTTCTTTGTCGGTGCCACGCTGGGAAGTGCTTTGTCAGCCGTTGTTCCTTTGCCTATGGCCTTGTTGGCCGGTTTGGGATTCGTGGCAGTCTTTGCCGGAGCAACGAATACACCGATCGCCTGTACCCTGATGGGAATTGAACTTTTCGGTGCAGAGGCCGGACTTTATCTCGGGATTGCCTGTGTAATTGCTTATCTTTTTTCCGGACATACCGGTATTTATACGGCTCAGGTGGTCGGAAGTCCGAAACATTCTGTATTCCTACGAAAGAAAGGTACGACCCTTTCCTGATAACTCCTGCGTTTTTTTGTACTTTTGCAGGCGTTAAGGTAAAAAGAGAGAGATAACGATTATGGCACAATCAAAGGAAATGACTTCAGGGCCATGCTTGCCCCTGATATTTAATTTTACGTTGCCGCTGTTGTTGGGGAACATGCTTCAACAGACTTATTCGCTGATTGATGCGGCTATTGTCGGTAAGTTTTTGGGAATAAATGCGCTGGCTTCCGTAGGTGCCAGTACGTCGGTTGTATTTCTCATTCTGGGTTTTTGCAACGGATGTTGCGGGGGATTCGGTATTCCCGTGGCACAGAAATTCGGTGCGCGTGATTATGTATCGATGCGCCGTCTGGTTTCTGTCAGCCTGAAGCTGGCAGGCATGATGTCTGTTGGTATAGCTTTGATCACCTGCCTGTTGTGTGCCTTTATTCTTCGAACCATGCAGACTCCTGAAAATATCTTTCAGGATGCTTACTGGTATTTGCTGATTACTTTTATCGGTGTTCCCTGCACTTTCTTCTATAACCTGCTGTCCAGTATTATCCGGGCTTTGGGAGACAGCAAGACACCGTTCTGGTTCCTGTTGTTTTCTACGATCCTGAATGTCCTGCTTGATTTGCTGTGCATTCTGGTATTCCATTGGGGAGTTGCCGGTGCGGCTATTGCCACAGTCTTCTCCCAAGGAGTTTCAGCAGTGTTGTGTTACTTCTATATGTATTGTAAGTTTGAGATTCTCCGGATGCAGCCTGCCGATAAACGCTTCCGTCCAGAACTGGCCCGGCAGCTTATTTTCGTCGGCGTACCGATGGGACTTCAGTTTTCCATCACCGCCATTGGAAGCATCATGCTCCAGAGTGCCAACAATGCTTTGGGTACCGCCTGTGTGGCAGCCTTTACTGCTGCGATGCGTATCAAGATGTTTTTCCTGTGTATGCTGGAGAGTCTGGGAATTGCGATGGCCACTTTCTGCGGACAGAATTATGGAGCCGGTAAGCCTGAGCGTATCTGGACCGGCGTGAAGGCAGCTTCGCTGATGATGATTGTTTACGTAGCAGCGGTAGCGATCATCTTGTGGGGATTCTCAGAGAAGTTTGTCCTGCTGTTTGTCGATCCTTCTGAGACTGAGATTATAGCCGATGCAGCTTTGTTCCTGCATATTTCGGTGAGTTTCTTCCCGGTTCTGGGACTTCTCTGCATCCTGCGCTATTCCATTCAGGGAGCCGGATATACAAAGCTGGCCATGTTTTCCGGAGTCTCTGAAATGATTGCCCGGATTCTTGTCAGTGTCGTGGCCGTCCCGTTGTGGGGATTCTGGGCTGTCTGCTTCGGTGATCCTACGGCGTGGGTCTTTGCGGATGCCTTCCTGATACCGGCTTTCATCTATGTTTACCGTCGCTTGCGCCTGATTGTTGCCAGGGAACGGGGTGATATAAGAATGGCCTGATAAACAATCTGTTCAACTGATATTCCGGATGTTTTGCCGGAAAGGAAAAAAGGCTTCGGCGTTTTGCATAAAAGAACGAAACATTTTATGTAAAACGCCGAAGTCTTTTTTAAAAAGCTCTCGGGCTTTTTTCAGGTCTTTGTTTTATCTTCTGGCAGGGTCAGTTTCTGACCGGTAAACGCTTCCAGACGAAAGGAGGAATCAGTTTCCAGAAAAAGACCATGATCCGGTATCGCCAGTCGATGACGGCGATACGGCGGCGATGATGCAAGGCTGAGACAATTTTCCGTGCAACATAAGCCGTATTCATCAGCATGGGATAATGTTTTCCGTCGTTGAGCAATCCGGTAGCGACAAAGCCGGGACGGATATCTGTGAAGCGGATGGAAAGATGCTGCATGCAAGCCAGTTGTTCCAATGCATCCAGGTAGGTATTCTGAAAGCGCTTGGTTGCAGAATAGGCAGGAGCGGCTCCCAGTCCTTTAGTGCCGGCAATGGAACTGATTACGGCAATATGTCCGTTTCCCTGACGGGCAAAGTAACGGAAAGCAACTGTAACCATTCTGGTAAAACCGGTACCGTTGGTTTCGAGTGTGTCCAGTTCGATGTCCGGAGAAAGTCCGTAGTTCTGGTGACCGATACCGGAGCAGTGCAGGTAAAGATCCATACCTCCCAGTTCTCCAATGAGTTCGTCCAGCTGGTTTGCGGCTTCTTCCCGGCGGATATCAATGCTGCGGATGCCAATGTGATCCGGAGCCAGCTTCTGCAACTCCTTGAGTTGTTCTTCCCGCCGTCCGGCGAGTCCGAGCTGATGGCCTTCTTTCAGTAGCAGAAGAGCCACTTCACGTCCGATGCCGGAAGTGGCACCGACAATGATGATGCGTTGGGAGGAATGTTTCGTCATATCGTTTTTCTTTTTTAGTTCATTCTTATTTCATAAACAAAATCCTGCGATACTGGTATGCCCTCATTGGGCTGGTAATAGAATGTCCCTTTGAATGGCATGTGCGGATTGACCGGTTTCAGTGTTTCCGACAAATGATTGCAGAAGGCTGCGTAGGAATGAGTATTCATGCAGGTTGCTGCATCATCGCGGAAAACCAGTACATAACGGTTCAGCGGACGGGCATGTACCAGCTGGTTAATCTGCAGGGCCAGATCGACAGCTTCCCGTGGAGAGATGCGGTCGAAGAGATTGGACAGGTTGAACAGGATCAGTTCCGTCACGACGGAATGGGTTGCCCAGAAAGCAGGCTTGACGGCGGAAAGCCGCGGAAGGAACAGTGCCTGAGCCGGACGGTAACCGTCTGTCTGGAAGAAACTTTCTGCAAGTTCTCCCATTTCCTGCATCGGATAGATGCCGAGGTATGTAAAGTCAGCGTGCGGTAAATTCCGGCAGGCATCCAGGAAGGCCATAGCCGAAGCTCCTGCTTCGTAGGAGAGATCGCAGAACACCATGCGTCCGGAAACCTGCCGGAGAAGGTCGGGCAGCCAGTTCCCGTTTCCGGCAAACAGCGCCCGGGCTGCGGTATATTGTCGCGGCATGTAATAACGGTTATATAATAAGGTGTATTCGGTCGGGGTGATTCTTTCCGGCAATGTCTGGAAGTCGGCCCGTCCGTAGGCTGTGATTTCCCGCCGGTAAGTTTCCTGTTCCAGACCGTCAGGAACACGTTCTGCGACGAGTGTCTGAAAGGCTTTCCGGAAACTTTCCGATAGGGGATAAGCAGTGTCATCCAGATCCCATTCGGCCTGATATTCTGGAATACGGAAGTTTCCTTTGCAGAAATCTTCGCAGGTGGTGTTCAGATAACCGTTATGCAGCCGGATGTATTCCATCAGTTTATAGAAAGTAATGTTGGCCCCCAGTATGTTCGGGTTTCCTGTCAGCAGAAGCTGCTTGCGGGCCCGTGTGATGGCTACGTTCAGTTTGCGGTCAATCAGGAACTCTCCTTCGCGGAACGTATTTGCGGTCAGAAAATTCAGCTGGGAGAAGTTGTGGATGGTGAAGGAGTAAATGATCACGTCACGCTGGCTTCCCTGATAGCGTTCCACCGTATCGATCGAGATCTCCAGCAGTTCGGGAATATGCAGCCGGCTGATTTCTTTCCGGATCATGGCAATCTGGTTGCGGTAGGGCACGATGACGCCTACGGTACGGTTCGGATCGAAATGTCCGGCCGTGAGCCGGTAAATGTGTTTCAGCAAAGTGGCCACGATGCGGGCTTCTTCCGAATTGCTTTTTTCGGAAACAATCTGATCGGCGGCCGGTTCAGCTGGAATGAAAACCATGCGGCGGTTCAGAAGGAGCTGGTCCAGTGTGTCTTCAGCCTGTGGAGAATTTTCATACGGGCATGTTTCTTCCTGATGAGGCAGCGGAATCGGTTCCAGATGTTCCTGATAATAAAAGGTATGGTTCGGGAATTCGGCAATAGCCGGGTGCATGCGTCCCTGTTTGTGAAGAATGCTCCGGAAGTCTTCTTCGCTCTGGCGGTACAGCCGTTCGAAGAGCGAGTTGCGGCAGTCGGTCAGTCCGATAGCCTGCAGAAGCGGATCGGTGACCGCTGCCTCATCGGCACTTTGCTGGGCGATGGCAGGCAGCTGCTTGTAATCACCTACGAGGACAAACTTTTCGATGGCATTCTCCTGATTGTGGCGGGCAGACAGGATACCGATCAGGTCCGGTTCGAGAATCTGCGAAGCTTCGTCAATAATAGCCAGGTTGAACCGCTTGAGGTTGAAGAGATGCAGGCGGTTATTGATGGCCGTCGTCGTACCTACAAAGATACGTGTGCGGCTGATTTTTTCCTTGATGTCTGTCAGTTTGGGACAGTCTTCCAGGCTGTGTTTCAGCAGGTAGGAAGTAAACCGTCTGTCACACGACAGTTCATGCCCGATCCGGATGAACGGAGTTTTCTCGGCAATCCCCGAATCAATCAGCATGTTGCAGATTTCATCGACGGCCCGGTTGGTGTACGACAGCAGAAGGATGGATGTTTCCGGATCGGTAAGTGCTTCTTCCACCATGTAACGCAAGGCACACGAAGTCTTTCCGGTTCCCCCGCCACGGCTTTGGCCAACAGGGTCTTGCCCGTTCCCGGAGGACCGACCAGCAGGAAATAGTCATCAGCCTGCTTTTCTTTCAGGATCAGGGAATCAAACCGGCCGTAACTGCCGTTCAGCGTCCGTTCTTTCCGTAGCTCGGGAGTACGTGCTCCCAGCAGTAATTCTTTCCGGTCGGCACGTGCTGACAGGAATGCGTAAAGTCCGCGAAGTGCGCTTGTAGCCGACATGTCCGATGAATCATGTTCGATGGCAAACACTTCGTCTTCCCCTCCGATGATCTCTTTGTTCTGCTGTCCGTTCCGCAGCAGGATCGTCAGCCGGTCGGGATGTATTTCAAGGATATTTCCTTTCATCAGGATCTGTTTGCGAACGTCCGGTTCATCTGTGTACGGATAAAAGATGATGATGTCTCCCTGCCGGAAGTTAGGCAGGAAGTCGTCTCCCTGTTCCGGAATCGACAGATCGATCAGGTCGTATCCTTTGTTGGGCCCGCTCTTGCGCTTGTCCGTGACCTTGAGCCCCAGGAGAATATTCCCTGCCTCCAGTTTTTCGTTGAGCGGGGTGTGCCACAGGCTGGCAAATCCGCTGGCCGGATCGGTTCGTCCGCCCATTTTGCTCAGGATCTGTTCCTTGGAAACGAAAGTAAAGAAGCGTCGGAAGTAGGCACGTTCCAGGGGCGTGCAGACTTTCAGTGTCTTGATGACCCTTTCCAGTTCGGGTTCCTGATAGTCATTCCACAGCTTGTTGTCCACCTGGAATTCGTTGAGCAAGTCTGTCGTCAGCTGTTCACATACCGGAACAATGGCACCTTCTCCAAAGGCCATCTCATTGGCCACGATGCAGTTGCGGAGCCGGATACTTTCCCTGAACAGACCTTCAGCGAAATGTTCGATCAGGAGTCCGTCCGTATATTTGGAGTAAAGCAGGAAGGTCTGCAGATCCTCGGTCTCGTGGCCGAAGTTGTACATCAGTATGCCTTGGTAAAGCATCATCTGAATAAAATGATCTTCCTTATGCTTGCGGTTGTATTCGTCACGTTTTCCTGATTTCTGTTCGATGAGCACTTTAAAGTCCTTCTGAAGCATGTCCACACGTCCCTGCAATCCCAGCCGTTCACAGATGAAGGAAGCTTCCAGCAGTGTCTTCTGTTTGTCAAAGGAGCGGATGTTGTGAGGCAGGATGTCGTGGACAAAGGAACGGATATTGATCATCTGCGACTGGGCCAGTGCGTGGAAATTGGCCGGCAGGTCGCAGGTACAGAATTCCAGAGCCGCACCGGCAAAGAACTTCTTGACCGTATGACTGTACGTCACCGGTTCATCACCCCGTTCGTTGATGTAATCATCCAGAAACTGGCTGGCCAGGTTACCCATCAGAATGGGAGCCGTGTTGGCTTTCGGCTTGATCTTGTTGATGAAGAAGTTCAGCGGATGATGCCCGTATTCCCGGAAGCAGGCAGCCAGGGCACTGATATCAATCAGATAGTCCGGATAGATGACGATCAGGCCGGGGATGTAATGATTTTCTTCGTCCACCCGTACATCCAGCAGGTTCAGCGGCATGTTTTCAGTCAGCAGATCCTTGATGTAGAGTAAGTCGCCGTCATATCCGCCCCTGGCATAATTGATGATAATGAACGGATCGTCCTCCCGGTCTGTTGCGGCAAAGATCTGCGTATCGTTCCAGCTGGTGACTGATGCGCGGACATACGGGATGCGCGACAGGCGGGTTCCCTTGTACGGCCGGTTGGAGTGGGGCATCTCCGGGATGAAATAAGCGGGAATATCTTCTTCAAAAGCCAGAGAAACAAACCTCACCACTGCGCGGAGATCGTACAGATATTCTTCCATGTCCGGACGGAAATCATCGCGTAGCGCCGCGTTGCAGTTCCGTCGCATGGTCTGAATGGCATATTTGTCGGACGGAGTCATTTTCTTTTCCTTGCAGATATAGTCCAGCCGTGAGAACAGGTTGGCAAAGGAAAAGGTGATCCGGGCAGTCAGCTCATAGCAGGCCTGTTCCAGTACTTTGTAAAGCAGAATATATTTGGCGCGCAGGTTTTCGGGAGCGGCCTGAGGCTGCTGATGGATCTGCGCGATGCGGTTGAAAAGATCAAATGACTGTATGTCGATACGGGGGATAGAAGAATTTTGCATGTTGTTCGGTTCAGATATTCACTACAAAGGACACGGAAAAGCAGGCGGCCTCTGAAGAGAGAACTTCTTGCTTTTCCATGTCCTTGTTGTTTCCGGTTGTGTATTTTCCGGTCAGGTCATGAAGACTGATCCGGAGTGTTACTGGATGCTGTCTATATCCTGAATGCGGTAAGCCTGTTCCAGTTTGTCATATTCACCTTTGTACTGTGCTGTAACGTCTTCAGCAAAGGCATACGGCTGAAGGTCGGCAGAAGTATTTCCTTTCATCAGCATCATCAGGTGAAGGCTGGTCTGGTCGGCCAGGGTGATTCTGATGTCCTGATACAGGGTGCCGTCTGTTGCATACAAGGTCTTCTTCTGGAAAGTTCCGGTGAGTGATGTGCTTGAAGGGCCGGGATAAATGACAATTCCGCCTTCGGTCAGATCCTTGTTGGTATAGGTGAATTCATATCTTCCTCCCTGTGTCATCAGGGCATCTTCCAGGATTCTTGCCTTGAGTCTGTTGATGTCTCCCTGTGTCATTTCTTCGGCTGTGATTTTTGCATCCACGTTTCCCAGTGTATAAGTAGCTTTCGGATTCTCAATCTGGATGGTCAGCAGATAGCTGTTTCCTACCAGGTCGCTGATCACGACTGTTGCCGTTCCCATACCTACCGGTACAAAAGTCAGAGTCTTGCCGTCGTAGTCACAGCGGACGATATCCTTGTTGGCATTATCGATGGTATACACACCGTTGCCGCCCTGAATGCGGAAAGTTTCTCCTTCACTGAAAGGATTCAGCAGAAGGGTGTTATTTTCGTTAATGACCAGACTGTCGCTGTTGTTGGCATAGACCAGCGTAACCGGCGAATAATCGTCGTCGCTGCATGCGGTGAAGCCGGCAAAACTGCCCAACAGGACCATACCGGCAAGAATTTGTTTCAGTTTCATTTGTCAATCTTTTTAAAATGGATTTTCAAATATACGATTAAATTTCGGATATGGTATAGTCTCCTGCTTTCTCACTCAGTATATTTTGTAATTCTTCAAGAGTTTTTTCATTTTCTGCATACTCCAAAGTGGCTGTGGGAGGGTTAAGTGTTACTGTCGCGGTAACTCCTTCCAGACTGTTCAGTACTTTCTCTACCCGCCGGCGGCAATGGTCACACATCATTCCTTCTATTTTATAAGTTTTGCACAAGGTTGTCTTTTTCTCCGGTTCCGGCATGATTTCCTGAACCGGGGATGAAGTTTCCGGCAAGGAAGAAATGGCTGAAGCATGGAAACGCTTGTTGCGTAACCGCAGACTGTTCGTAACGACACTTACGCTGCTCATGGCCATGGCGGCACCTGCCAGCATCGGATTCAGCAGAAAACCATTGATGGGGTAAAGGATTCCGGCTGCGACCGGTACACTTGCCAGGTTGTAGATGAAAGCCCAGAAAAGATTCTGCCGAATGGTGCGTACGGTCAGAACGGACAGGTGAATGGCATCCGTAATCTTGTGCAGGTCGGAAGATATGATGGTCATTTTGGCTACGTCCATGGCGATGTCGCTTCCTTGTCCCATGGCGATGCTCAGATCTGCCTGAGCCAGAGCGGCACTGTCGTTGATTCCATCGCCGACCATGGCCACGCAATGTCCCTGTTGCTGAAGCTCCTTAATGAAAGCGGCCTTTTGTTGAGGAAGCATTTCTGAGCGGAATGAAGTAATACCGACTTGTCCGGAAATGGCCTTGGCAGTCGCTTCATTGTCGCCGGTCAGCATGTATACTTCAATACCTTTCTGCTGGAGTTCCCGGATGGCAGCAGGAGAGGACGGCTTGATCCGGTCGGTAATGGCTGCCAGTGCCAGTGCTTTTTCTGTATCGGCAAACCAGATAACTGTTTTGGACTCGGCAGCCAGTTGCCGGGCTTTGTTCTGTAAAGCATCTGAAATGGTTATGCCTTCTTCCTGAAGCAGACGAAGATTGCCGGCCTGATAACGCTTTCCGTTGATTTGTCCCCGTATGCCTTTCCCTGTGACGGATTCAAACTGTTCTACCGGCAAGGCTTTTTCGTGCAGATGTTTGCAGACGGCTTCTGCAAGCGGGTGTTCGGACAAACTCTCCAGGCTGAAGAAAGCTGCTTCGCACTTTTCCTGTTCGTTGTCCCAGATCAGATCGGTCACTACAGGACGTCCTTCGGTCAGAGTTCCGGTCTTGTCGAGGACGATGGTATCGACCTTGCGTGCGGTTTCCAGACTCTCGGCATCTTTAATCAGAATTCCCAGTTCTGCCCCTTTCCCGATTCCGACCATAATGGCAGTCGGTGTGGCCAGTCCGAGAGCACACGGGCAGGCAATGATCAGCACGGTGACAGCTGCCAGCAATCCCTGGGTAAATCCGTTGGATGGGGCAAGGATCAGCCAGGCAAGGAAGGTAATGAATGCAATCAGCATAATGGCCGGAACGAACACCGAAGCGATACGGTCCACCAGTTTCTGTACCGGCGCCTTGCTGCCCTGTGCATCCTGAACCATCCGGATGATGTGGGCCAGCATGGTATCACTCCCTACCTTCTCAGCCTGGAAACGGAAACTGCCTTTCTGGTTGATGGTGCCGGCATAGACTTTGGAGGCTGTCTGTTTCCGGACCGGAACCGGTTCGCCGTTCAGCATGCTTTCATCCACATACGAACTGCCTTCGGTTACGACTCCGTCGACAGCGATCTTTTCTCCCGGGCGAACC
>ERZ773139.3700-NODE-3700-length-13228-cov-7.997495_pt1 | contig 13228 bp, 10 predicted proteins | sample MGYA00580854_ERZ773139 | MGnify/ENA primary metagenome ERZ773139 (study PRJEB29015, sample SAMEA2737809) | human gut metagenome | biome: human gut; feature: human-associated habitat; material: faeces | place: China | collected 2012 ...
AACAGAGCATGGGCTTTGACACCAACATGGAAGGCGGCTTCCTGGCGCGTCGTCGTCACCTACAGGCACTGGAACAGGCGGCAGAGCACCTGCAACAGGGTAAAGCGCAACTGTTAGGTGCCTGGGCGGGTGAACTGCTGGCGGAAGAGTTGCGCCTGGCGCAGCAGAACTTAAGCGAGATCACCGGGGAATTTACTTCAGACGACCTACTGGGGCGGATTTTCTCCAGCTTCTGTATTGGTAAGTGAGTCGTCTAAATTGATATAAAGGGCACTGTTCCGTTCTGGGGAAACTAACTATTAGAACGGAACAGCGCTTGTTTTTTATGAGCATCCTGCACCAAAACTGCATTTGCTACTGGCTGGAGCGACTTTAAACACCTTGCAGTCCTGTCTTTACAGAGAACGATATTGCTTTAACCTATTAAGCTCCTCTTGCGGAAAGTTAAATTCGTCTACTGCTTTCCAGAATAGTTCTTTAAGTACAGGATTGCCATTTGCCTGACTTATTACAGATTTACCTTCATTATTCTTTTCTTCCAGCTGCATCATCACATCTTTAAGGTAATTTTCATTTTCACCAACCACAATTTTGAATATTTTCAGCCAGAGTCCCATATGTATATCATCCCCGTTATTTACCACATGAGAGAATGGCTTGCCATCAAAGTCACGGGTAAACTGCTCCACAATTTCATCGAAAGTGAATCCGTGTTGCAACGCCAGGCGAATCGCCGCATTCAGATATACGTCAATGACCTGTTTACTCATTTTCTTAAAGGGGAGCCCGCAGAATTCGGAAAAAATCGTACGCTAAGGTTTTCCGGGCATCCGTAAGGGCCGAAACTTCCCGTCTTCCAGTCTGCGGCTCTGCCGCCAGACGTAATCGCCGGTTAGGTTGATGTGCTCCCAGCCCAGCGGCGACAGGAATTGCAGCAGCTCGCCGTCCACCGGCTTGCCGGCCTCGACCAACCCCTGGGTGGCGCGTTCCAGGTACACCGTGTTCCACAGCACGATAGCCGCCGTCACCAGGTTGAGGCCGCTGGCCCGGTAGCGCTGCTGCTCGAAGCTCCGATCCCTGATTTCCCCAAGGCGGTTGAAGAACACCGCCCTGGCCAGCGAGTTGCGCGCCTCACCTTTGTTCAGGCCGGCATGCACGCGGCGGCGCAGTTCAACACTTTGCAGCCAGTCCAGGATGAACAGCGTGCGCTCGATCCGGCCCAGCTCGCGCAGGGCCACGGCCAGTCCGTTCTGGCGCGGGTAGCTGCCGAGCTTGCGCAGCATCAGCGAGGCGGTGACGGTGCCCTGCTTGATCGAGCTGGCCAGGCGCAGGATGTCGTCCCAGTGGGCACGCACGTGCTTGATGTTCAGGGTGCCGCCGATCAGCGGGCGCAACGTCGGGTAGGCTTGCACGCCCTGCGGCACGTACAGCTTGGTTTCGCCGAGGTCGCGGATGCGCGGCGCGAAGCGGAAGCCTAGCAGGTGCATCAGGGCAAAGACGTGATCGGTGAAGCCGGCCGTGTCGGTGTAGTGCTCCTCGATCCGCAGGTCGGACTCGTGGTACAGCAGGCCGTCGAGCACATAGGTGGAATCGCGGACGCCGACATTCACCACGCGGGTGCTGAACGGCGCGTACTGGTCGGAGATATGGGTATAGAACAGCCGTCCCGGCTCGCTACCGTACTTCGGGTTGACGTGCCCGGTGCTCTCGCCCCGGCCACCCGCGCGGAAGCGCTGGCCATCGGAGGATGAGGTCGTGCCGTCGCCCCAGTGGGCGGCAAAGGCGTGGCGATACTGGTGGTTGACCAGCTCGGCCAAGGCCGCCGAATAGGTTTCGTCGCGGATGTGCCAGGCTTGCAGCCAGGACAGCTTGGCGTAGGTCAGGCCGGGGCTCGACTCGGCCATCTTGGTCAGCCCGAGGTTGATCGCATCACCGAGGATTGCGGACAGCAGCAACGTCCTGTCTTTGGCCTCGGCCCCGTCCTTCAAGTGGGTGAAGTGGCGGCTGAAGCCCGTCCAGTCGTCCACGTCCATCAGCAGTTCGGTGATCTTGATGCGCGGCAGTAACTGGCTGGTTTGGTCGATCAGCGCCTGCGCCCGATCCGGCACCGCCGCATCCAGCGGGGTGATTTTCAGCCCTGACTCGGTGAGGATGGCATCGGGCAGCTCGTTGTCCTTGGCCAGGCGGGTGACGGTGGCCAACTGCTCGTCCAGCAGCTGCAAACGCTCTTCCAGGTACTGGTCGCTGTTCGGGTTGATCGCCAGGGGCAGGGCCTGCTCGCGCTTGAGTGCGGCGAACTTCTCGGCCGGCAGCAGGTAGTCGTCGAAGTCGCGGAACTGCCGCGAGCCCTTGACCCAGATGTCGCCGGAGCGCAGGGCGTTCTTCAGCTCGGACAGGGCGCAGATTTCGTAGAATTTCCGGTCGAGGCCTTCCGGGGTGATCACCAGCGGCTTCCAGCGCGGCTTGATGAAGGCCGTGGGTGCATCGGCCGGCACCTTGCGCAGGTTGTCGGCGTTCATCTCACGCAGGGTCTGCACGGCTGCCAGCACGCCTTGCGCGGCCGGCCCGTGCTGTTCCCCAACTTTTCGCTCGGCGAAGAGTATGAACATGCGCCGCCGGCGACGAATCGCCAAATCTCACCGTATCTCCCGAGCGGACGATTTCGCACCGGTCTGCCCGTCGAAGGGCTTGCGATCGAACGGGGCGACCTTTTCTATGCATGTCCGCGAGCCAGCGTCTTTTATGGCACGGCGCTCGACGCCGACCTTCGGACGCGCGGCGTAAGCACGCTTGTCATGGCCGGGATAAGCACCACCGGCGTTGTTCTTTCAAGCGTCGCCTGGGCTAGTGATGCGGACTACGACGTGCGTTTGGTCCAGGACTGCTGCTACGACCCGGATCGGGATGCCCACGAAGCTCTGTTGCGTTCCGGGTTCGGCGGACGTGTACAGGTCGTGTAATTTTCGGGCCTCGCATGATCGCGGCCATAGCCGCAGGTGGATTGGTGCGAGGCAGGGCCAGTCCAAGTCAGGGTGCGGTCATCGCGGCGCCTGCAACTCTCAAAAACCCATCGCCGTAGCGGAGGTCTTGTAATCGCATGTCATTACGCACGCCCGATTTATTGTTCACAGCGATAGCACCTGCCATTTGGGGCAGCACCTACATTGTCACCACCCAATACCTGCCGAACTTCTCACCGATGACGGTCGCGATGCTGCGGGCGTTGCCGGCGGGTTTATTGCTCGTGATGATCGTCCGACAGATTCCAACGGGAATCTGGTGGATGCGCATCTTCATCCTCGGCGCACTTAATATTTCGCTATTCTGGAGCTTGTTGTTTATTTCGGTCTACCGCCTGCCGGGCGGGGTCGCGGCGACGGTAGGCGCTGTGCAGCCGCTGATGGTCGTGTTCATCTCTGCCGCTCTGCTAGGTAGCCCGATACGATTGATGGCGGTCCTGGGGGCTATTTGCGGAACTGCGGGCGTGGCGCTGTTGGTGTTGACACCAAACGCAGCGCTAGATCCTGTCGGCGTCGCAGCGGGCCTGGCGGGGGCGGTTTCCATGGCGTTCGGAACCGTGCTGACCCGCAAGTGGCAACCTCCCGTGCCTCTGCTCACCTTTACCGCCTGGCAACTGGCGGCCGGAGGACTTCTGCTCGTTCCAGTAGCTTTAGTGTTTGATCCGCCAATCCCGATGCCTACAGGAACCAATGTTCTCGGCCTGGCGTGGCTCGGCCTGATCGGAGCGGGTTTAACCTACTTCCTTTGGTTCCGGGGGATCTCGCGACTCGAACCTACAGTTGTTTCCTTACTGGGCTTTCTCAGCCCGGGGACCGCCGTGTTGCTAGGATGGTTGTTCTTGGATCAGACGCTGAGTGCGCTTCAAATCATCGGCGTCCTGCTCGTGATCGGGAGTATCTGGCTGGGCCAACGTTCCAACCGCACTCCTAGGGCGCGTATAGCTTGCCGGAAGTCGCCTTGACCCGCATGGCATAGGCCTATCGTTTCCACGATCAGCGATCGGCTCGTTGCCCTGCGCCGCTCCAAAGCCCGCGACGCAGCGCCGGCAGGCAGAGCAAGTAGAGGGCAGCGCCTGCAATCCATGCCCACCCGTTCCACGTTGTTATAGAAGCCGCATAGATCGCCGTGAAGAGGAGGGGTCCGACGATCGAGGTCAGGCTGGTGAGCGCCGCCAGTGAGCCTTGCAGCTGCCCCTGACGTTCCTCATCCACCTGCCTGGACAACATTGCTTGCAGCGCCGGCATTCCGATGCCACCCGAAGCAAGCAGGACCATGATCGGGAACGCCATCCATCCCCGTGTCGCGAAGGCAAGCAGGATGTAGCCTGTGCCGTCGGCAATCATTCCGAGCATGAGTGCCCGCCTTTCGCCGAGCCGGGCGGCTACAGGGCCGGTGATCATTGCCTGGGCGAGTGAATGCAGAATGCCAAATGCGGCAAGCGAAATGCCGATCGTGGTCGCGTCCCAGTGAAAGCGATCCTCGCCGAAAATGACCCAAAGCGCGGCCGGCACCTGTCCGACAAGTTGCATGATGAAGAAGACCGCCATCAGGGCGGCGACGACGGTCATGCCCCGGGCCCACCGGAACGAAGCGAGCGGGTTGAGAGCCTCCCGGCGTAACGGCCGGCGTTCGCCTTTGTGCGACTCCGGCAAAAGGAAACAGCCCGTCAGGAAATTGAGGCCGTTCAAGGCTGCCGCGGCGAAGAACGGAGCGTGGGGGGAGAAACCGCCCATCAGCCCACCGAGCACAGGTCCCGCGACCATCCCGAACCCGAAACAGGCGCTCATGAAGCCGAAGTGCCGCGCGCGCTCATCGCCATCAGTGATATCGGCAATATAAGCGCCGGCTACCGCCCCAGTCGCCCCGGTGATGCCGGCCACGATCCGCCCGATATAGAGAACCCAAAGGAAAGGCGCCGTCGCCATGATGGCGTAGTCGACAGCAGCGCCGGCCAGCGAGACGAGCAAGACCGGCCGCCGCCCGAAACGATCCGACAGCGCGCCCAGCACAGGTGCGCAGGCAAATTGCATCAACGCATACAGCGCCAGCAGAATGCCATAGTGGGCGGTGACGTCGTTCGAGTGAACCAGATCGCGCAGGAGGCCCGGCAGCACCGGCATAATCAGGCCGATGCCGACAGCGTCGAGCGCGACAGTGCTCAGAATTACGATCAGGGGTCTGTTGGGTTTCACGTCTGGCCTCCGGACCAGCCTCCGCTGGTCCGATTGAACGCGCGGATTCTTTATCACTGATAAGTTGGTGGACATATTATGTTTATCAGTGATAAAGTGTCAAGCATGACAAAGTTGCAGCCGAATACAGTGATCCGTGCCGCCCTGGACCTGTTGAACGAGGTCGGCGTAGACGGTCTGACGACACGCAAACTGGCGGAACGGTTGGGGGTTCAGCAGCCGGCGCTTTACTGGCACTTCAGGAACAAGCGGGCGCTGCTCGACGCACTGGCCGAAGCCATGCTGGCGGAGAATCATACGCATTCGGTGCCGAGAGCCGACGACGACTGGCGCTCATTTCTGATCGGGAATGCCCGCAGCTTCAGGCAGGCGCTGCTCGCCTACCGCGATGGCGCGCGCATCCATGCCGGCACGCGACCGGGCGCACCGCAGATGGAAACGGCCGACGCGCAGCTTCGCTTCCTCTGCGAGGCGGGTTTTTCGGCCGGGGACGCCGTCAATGCGCTGATGACAATCAGCTACTTCACTGTTGGGGCCGTGCTTGAGGAGCAGGCCGGCGACAGCGATGCCGGCGAGCGCGGCGGCACCGTTGAACAGGCTCCGCTCTCGCCGCTGTTGCGGGCCGCGATAGACGCCTTCGACGAAGCCGGTCCGGACGCAGCGTTCGAGCAGGGACTCGCGGTGATTGTCGATGGATTGGCGAAAAGGAGGCTCGTTGTCAGGAACGTTGAAGGACCGAGAAAGGGTGACGATTGATCAGGACCGCTGCCGGAGCGCAACCCACTCACTACAGCAGAGCCATGTAGACAACATCCCCTCCCCCTTTCCACCGCGTCAGACGCCCGTAGCAGCCCGCTACGGGCTTTTTCATGCCCTGCCCTAGCGTCCAAGCCTCACGGCCGCGCTCGGCCTCTCTGGCGGCCTTCTGGCGCTCCTGCTGCGGCGTCCGCTCGTGGGCCGTGGCGCGGGTCCGCGCGCCGGCCTCGTGCGCCTGGCGCTCGCGGGCGAGGTCCAGGGCGGCCGTCTTCACGTTCTGCCTTGCGCAGATGAGATAGGGGAGCCCGCAGAATTCGGAAAAAATCGTACGCTAAGGTTTTCCGGGCATCCGTAAGGGCCGAAACTTCCCGTCTTCCAGTCTGCGGCTCTGCCGCCAGACGTAATCGCCGGTTAGGTTGATGTGCTCCCAGCCCAGCGGCGACAGGAATTGCAGCAGCTCGCCGTCCACCGGCTTGCCGGCCTCGACCAACCCCTGGGTGGCGCGTTCCAGGTACACCGTGTTCCACAGCACGATAGCCGCCGTCACCAGGTTGAGGCCGCTGGCCCGGTAGCGCTGCTGCTCGAAGCTCCGATCCCTGATTTCCCCAAGGCGGTTGAAGAACACCGCCCTGGCCAGCGAGTTGCGCGCCTCACCTTTGTTCAGGCCGGCATGCACGCGGCGGCGCAGTTCAACACTTTGCAGCCAGTCCAGGATGAACAGCGTGCGCTCGATCCGGCCCAGCTCGCGCAGGGCCACGGCCAGTCCGTTCTGGCGCGGGTAGCTGCCGAGCTTGCGCAGCATCAGCGAGGCGGTGACGGTGCCCTGCTTGATCGAGCTGGCCAGGCGCAGGATGTCGTCCCAGTGGGCACGCACGTGCTTGATGTTCAGGGTGCCGCCGATCAGCGGGCGCAACGTCGGGTAGGCTTGCACGCCCTGCGGCACGTACAGCTTGGTTTCGCCGAGGTCGCGGATGCGCGGCGCGAAGCGGAAGCCTAGCAGGTGCATCAGGGCAAAGACGTGATCGGTGAAGCCGGCCGTGTCGGTGTAGTGCTCCTCGATCCGCAGGTCGGACTCGTGGTACAGCAGGCCGTCGAGCACATAGGTGGAATCGCGGACGCCGACATTCACCACGCGGGTGCTGAACGGCGCGTACTGGTCGGAGATATGGGTATAGAACAGCCGTCCCGGCTCGCTACCGTACTTCGGGTTGACGTGCCCGGTGCTCTCGCCCCGGCCACCCGCGCGGAAGCGCTGGCCATCGGAGGATGAGGTCGTGCCGTCGCCCCAGTGGGCGGCAAAGGCGTGGCGATACTGGTGGTTGACCAGCTCGGCCAAGGCCGCCGAATAGGTTTCGTCGCGGATGTGCCAGGCTTGCAGCCAGGACAGCTTGGCGTAGGTCAGGCCGGGGCTCGACTCGGCCATCTTGGTCAGCCCGAGGTTGATCGCATCACCGAGGATTGCGGACAGCAGCAACGTCCTGTCTTTGGCCTCGGCCCCGTCCTTCAAGTGGGTGAAGTGGCGGCTGAAGCCCGTCCAGTCGTCCACGTCCATCAGCAGTTCGGTGATCTTGATGCGCGGCAGTAACTGGCTGGTTTGGTCGATCAGCGCCTGCGCCCGATCCGGCACCGCCGCATCCAGCGGGGTGATTTTCAGCCCTGACTCGGTGAGGATGGCATCGGGCAGCTCGTTGTCCTTGGCCAGGCGGGTGACGGTGGCCAACTGCTCGTCCAGCAGCTGCAAACGCTCTTCCAGGTACTGGTCGCTGTTCGGGTTGATCGCCAGGGGCAGGGCCTGCTCGCGCTTGAGTGCGGCGAACTTCTCGGCCGGCAGCAGGTAGTCGTCGAAGTCGCGGAACTGCCGCGAGCCCTTGACCCAGATGTCGCCGGAGCGCAGGGCGTTCTTCAGCTCGGACAGGGCGCAGATTTCGTAGAATTTCCGGTCGAGGCCTTCCGGGGTGATCACCAGCGGCTTCCAGCGCGGCTTGATGAAGGCCGTGGGTGCATCGGCCGGCACCTTGCGCAGGTTGTCGGCGTTCATCTCACGCAGGGTCTGCACGGCTGCCAGCACGCCTTGCGCGGCCGGCGCGGCGCGCAGTTCCAGCACCTCCAGCAAGGCCGGCGTGTAACGGCGCAGGGTGGCGAAGTTCTCGCCGACCAGGTGCAGGTGGTCGAAGCCTTCCGGCCGGGCCAGCAGCTCGGCCTCGCTGACGCTCTCGGTGAACTCGTCCCAGGGAATCACCGCCTCGATGGCGGCATAGGGGTCGCTGCCGCTTTCCTTCGCTTCCAGCAGCGCCTGGCCGATCCTGGAGTACAGGCGCACCTTGTCGTTGATCGCCTTGCCCTGCTTCTGGAACTGCTGCTGATGCTTGTGCTTCGCGCCGCTGAACAGCTTGACCAGGATGCGGTCATGCAGATCGACCAGCTCATCGATCACGGTCGCGGTGCTCTCCAGCACCACGGCGGCCAGGGTCGCGTAGCGGCGCTGCGGCTCGAACTTACCGAGGTCTTTGGGCGTCATCTGCCCACCCTCGCGGGCCAGCTTGAGCAGGCGGTTCTGGTGGATGTGCCGGCCCAGGCCTTCGGGCAAGTCCACCAACTGAAATGTCTTCAGCCGCTCGATGTGTTCCAGCATGTGCCGAGAGTTGGGTTTCAGCGGTGCCTGGCGCAGCCAGGTCAACCAGGTGATGCTGCTGCCGGCCTTGAGCTTCAACAGCTCGTCCAGCTTGGCCCGATGCGAGTCCGTGAGTGGTTCGACCAGGGCGCGGTAGACCCGCCGATTGGCTCGCGCAATGGCTTCCGAGCAGGCCCGGTCAATCACGCTCAGCGCCGGCAGGATGCGTCGTTTCTGCCGTAGGCTCTCCAGGGCCTGACCGGCCAGCAGCAAGCCTTTGTCGGTCTGCTGGGCCAGCTCGGTTAGCTCGCGCACCAGGGCGCGGAAGTCGGACAGGCCGAACGGGGCCAGTTGCAGGTAGGTGCGCAGTTCCTGGGCATGCTCGCGACGGGTCACGTCGCGCTCGCCGTACTTTGCCCAGCTCGCCGGCTCGGCCTGGACTTGCTTCGCCACCCACAGGATGACCGGCTCGGGCAGCTCGCTGTCGGTTCCCAGCGCGTAACCGGGGTAGCGCAGCAGGCAGAGCTGCACGGCGAAGCCGAGGCGGTTGGCGTCGCCGCGTCGCTGGCGGATCAGCGACAGGTCGGAGTCGTTGAAGGTGTAGTAGCGGATCAGGTCATCCTGGCTTTCCGGCAGCGCAAGCAGGGTGTCCCGCTCCGTGGCCGAGAGGATCAAGCGACGCGGCATGTGTCAGTCGTCCGTGCGGAGGTACTGGTAGAGGGTTTCCCGGCTGATGTTGAACTCGCGGGCAAGCTGCGCCTTGGGCTCGCCGGCCGTCGCTCGCTGCCGCAGGGTAGCAGCCTGCTCATCGGACAGGGCTTTCTTGCGGCCCCGGTACGCGCCACGCTGCTTGGCCAAGGCGATGCCCTCACGCTGCCGCTCGCGGATCAGGGCGCGCTCGAACTCAGCGAAGGCCCCCATCACCGACAGCATCAGGTTGGCCATCGGCGAGTCCTCGCCAGTGAACACCAGGCCCTCCTTCAGGAACTCGATGCGCACGCCGCGCTGAGTCAGCTTCTGTACCAAGCGACGCAGGTCATCGAGGTTGCGGGCCAGCCGATCCATGCTGTGCACCACCACTGTATCGCCTTCGCGGACGAAGCTCAGCAGCGCTTCGAGCTGGGGGCGCTGGGTGTCCTTGCCCGATGCCTTGTCGGTGAACACCTTGCTCACCTGGGTTTGTTCCAGCTGGCGTTCCGGGTTCTGGTCAAAGCTGCTGACCCGGACGTAGCCGATGCGGTGCCCCTGCACGATGTCTCCTTGGTTGAAGGCGGCTTAAGTGCACTTTCTGTTCCGTTGTGCCTCAAAGCCCATTTCTGTCAGGCTGAAATCTATAACCTTCGCGGGCATGTGTCAAAAAATGGGAAAGCAGACTCTATTCTGACGAAGCGGCGCGGCCCTGCCTGACATCAAGTTAGGGTATAGCCTAGATTGACATGCGCGATGCAACCCTTAACTTGCTTGCACCTATCGTTTCCATGCTAGCTTTATCGTAACGCTCAAGAAATTGGGCTTAATGCCGAAAACAATAAAATAAAACAGCCAACCCTTGAGGTTCTTATGCGCCAGAATTTACCAGTGACGGGTCGAAACTTAGAACTCCCAAAAGATGCCAATATTCTTTCGACTACCTCCCCTCAAAGCCATATCACGTACGTTAATCCTGACTTCATTAAAATCAGTGGTTTCACTGAGGAAGAACTATTAGGCCAGCCTCACAACATCGTAAGACACCCAGATATGCCGCCTGCTGCATTTGAGCATATGTGGAGTACATTAAAATCTGGCCGCTCATGGATGGGGCTAGTAAAAAATCGCTGTAAAAATGGCGACCACTATTGGGTAAGTGCTTATGTAACGCCAATAGCTAAGAATGGTTCGATTGTTGAATACCAGTCTGTAAGGACCAAGCCTGAACCTGAGCAGGTTTTGGCTGCGGAAAAATTATATGCTCAATTGAGAAGCGGGAAGGCCGCGAGGCCGAAATTGGCTGCTAGCTTTTCCGTGAAAATACTCTTGCTCATATGGGGTAGTATTATATCAAGCGCAATGGCTGCCGGCATGCTTACTGATACATCAATAAGCAGCTTATTGTTAGCCACTTTAATGTCAGGAAGCTTAAGCTCTGTTAGTGTTTTGGCTATTCTCTCTCCTCTTGGAAGACTGGTTGAAAGAGCCAGGAATATTTCCAATAACCCATTAAGTCAATCCCTCTACACTGGGCGCACCGATGAGTTTGGCCAAATAGAGTTTGCTTTACGAATGATGCAAGCTGAAACAGGCGCCATAGTAGGTCGCATAGGTGATGCATCAAATCGGCTTAGCGAACACACCCGAGGCCTACTAAAGGATATTGAGTCAAGCAATGTACTTACAGTTGAGCAGCAGGCAGAGACAGATCAAATAGCAACGGCAGTAAACCAAATGGTGGCAAGCATTCAAGAGGTTGCGAGCAATGCACAGCATGCTGCAGATGCGGCCGGAAGAGCAGACACTGAGACGGCATCTGGCCAGCGTCTGGTAGCCCACACAAGCCAGTCAATCACTGCCCTTGAAGGTGAAATTAGGCAAGCCACTCAGGTTATTCATGAGCTTGAAGGTCAAAGTAACGAGATATCAAAAGTTCTTGACGTTATACGAGGGATCGCCGAGCAAACGAATTTGTTGGCACTCAACGCAGCAATTGAGGCCGCGCGTGCTGGTGAGCAGGGGCGTGGTTTTGCTGTTGTCGCCGATGAGGTTCGCAGTCTTGCTGCTCGCACACAGCAATCGACAACGGATATTCAAAGCATGATCAGCGCTCTACAAGAGCGAGCGCAATCCGCTGTTACAGTCATGGAGCAAAGTAGTCGGCAAGCGCACACGAGTGTAGCTCACGCAGAGGAAGCAGCTACAGCTCTTGATGGAATTGGCCAACGCGTTAACGAAATTACCGACATGAACGCGCAAATAGCGACTGCGGTCGAGCAGCAGGGAGCAGTAAGTGAAGACATAAACCGCAGTATTATCAATATACGCGATGCTGCTGATACCAATGTACAGACCGGGCAGAATAATTTGCAAAGTGCGAAATCTGTCGCTCAGTTAACTAGCGCTCTGAGCGAACTGGCAAAACAGTTTTGGGAAAAACGAGGATAACGCTTTTCAGTATCTCGACAGGGATAACTTACTTTACCATCGGTTATCCCTTTTAGCCGCACAAATTTTAGCCATGGCTTTTCAGGAAGTCAGGGCTATCAGAATGGCCTTAGAAAGCCTAGTCAAAGAGCTGTCACGAGAACACCGTTAGCTTAGCGTACGATTTTTTCCGAATTCTGCGGTTCCCCCTTAAAGCTTGCAATATGCAAAGAGCAGACGGCATTATTTCTGCTCAGCGACAGTAGTTCGCTCACCACATCTTTATCATTTTCATAATGGCTGGCTATCACATCAGCTGTCTCCATCCAGGCGGCAACAATCTCCGTATACCCTTTCACTATCGCAGAATATAAGCCTGATGCCTTCGTCCATTTGTCTGACTCCCCCGTCCATTTTTCTCTTGCAGCCATCAGTTTCAATATATCTTCTTTATTTATTTCATTTTTAAACATTTTAGCTTTTATATTGGCGAGCAATATATTAACAACATTATAATTATTGGTTTTAATAGCGCTATTTAAATCATAAGTTGAGCATATTTTTTTCCTATATAAAGAAGTATTTCATTTTTATTTACCCCAAACTCTTTCTCAAAGTCATCTATCGCCAAGAACAATGCCTTGACACTTTCTTTTTTATTTTTTGATAACGCTACAGAAATCGCGCTCACACCACGGTTATCTTTCGCAAGGAGTAGAGTTTCCAGGTCTTCCCGGCTAAAGTTAAATTTTCGGGCCAACTCTTTTAAATTTGTTATATATTCATTAATCTTATTAAGATTATCGTGTTGCAGTGACATATATAACCCATATGTTCCCCCTGGTCCTTTAGCAGCAAGAATCTCAAGAACCTTTGATAATGTCATTTCTTGGGAATTTCTTAACTTATCGAAAAAAAGAACAATATTTTCATACGTCCCCATTTGCATTAATAGATATAATGCTGATGGTGATAATGGTGGTTGCAATTCATTTTCTATACCACTTAATAAATGGGCCTGCTCTCGAGGGAGATAAGGAATTATGCCTACACACTCGGAGCAAATTTCTGTTTTTACCCATTTTATATTCGCCAACTCAATATTTATAAATGATTGTAATGACCCAAAAGAATCACAGTTTTTTGCTTTATAGCGTACTGCAGTATTGGTTGCATTAGGATCATAAAAGGATACAACATATTCAGTTTCTCCGGCAGGCGTTTGTTTTATCCTCAAGCGGACGGCCATAGCGTGTTTTTGAGATTTAACGATTGCCGCCATATGCGTTAACTTCTCTTTTTCCATTCTGTGAAAAAAGACTGATAATGCCTCCCCAAACTTATCACAGGCAACAACGCATGTACCGGGTGGTGGATTTTTTTGTAGATTGTCAAATTGCTGCTCAAGCTCGAATGGAATATGTTTTTGTATATCTTCCGGAGATGAATAGTAAGCCTTTAATGGAACTTTCCCTGTATGTTCATTCATTGAATCTATACAATATTGTAGAGAAAGATGCCTGCACACGAT
>ERZ773139.3701-NODE-3701-length-13225-cov-3.102809_pt1 | contig 13225 bp, 10 predicted proteins | sample MGYA00580854_ERZ773139 | MGnify/ENA primary metagenome ERZ773139 (study PRJEB29015, sample SAMEA2737809) | human gut metagenome | biome: human gut; feature: human-associated habitat; material: faeces | place: China | collected 2012 ...
GAATCTGTGCTGCCTCTTCTGGTACGATCACAGCAGCACCGTTTTCAATTCGGTAGCCGTAAGGAATCTGTCCCATCAAATCTCCTCCTTTAACAGCAGACCGCATTTGAGCCGAAATCCAATATGATTCCGATCATACAGAATTATTTGTTCTGCAAATGCAGAAAACCATGTCTCCTGAAATTCTGTCAACATTGCAGAATGCTGCTCTGTAAATTGCAGCAGCAGCTTTAATTCTGCAATTATCTCAGTTTCTCCATGTGTTTCCTGTTCCAACTGTGCAATTTCCATACGGCAGGACTCCGCTTGTTTCTGCAAAGCATTCATTTCCTGCCGGAATAAAACAGGATCTACAACCTTTTGTGCATACAAACGGTGCAGTGTGTTTTTCTTTTCAGCATGAGATTCCAGCTGCTTTTGCAGTTCCTGCATTCGCCGGACATTTTCATCATTGCTGTTCGTTTTCAGCTGTTCTAACAATGGTTTCAAAATGTGCTTTCTGCTGAAAATCAGTTTGTTCAACATCGTAACAAAAGCGGCTTTCAATACATCCTCCCGCACATATTTCATAGGACATTTTTGAGCACTTTCAATATGAGCCACACACGTCCATGCAATTTCATTGCCGCTGTGGATCCTGCGTTTGCAAGTGCTGCCGCATTTGTCGCAAATCACCTTTCCGGAAAAAGCATATCGCTTTTGATACTTTCCTGTACCACACACAATGCCTTTTTCGGCAGCTCGCTGTCGAATGACTGCATTTGCTTTTGCAAAAGTTTCCCGACTAACAATCGGTATGTGGTGATCTGAAAGAAGATAACATTCCACTTCCCCATGATTTTTGTGCCGATGAAAATGTACATCTGTATACGTTTTCTGCAGCAAAACATCTCCCACATATTTTTCATTCGCAGCAATTCCACGAATCGCAGCATTACACCAATGACATCCATTCTTGAAAGGAATCCCCTGCTGTTCCAACAGATCTGCAATCTGACAAGAACTTTTTCCGGATAACAAAGCAGAAAAAATGTATTTCACAATTTCTGCCTCCTCAGGTTCGAGAACCATCTCTCCCCTGTCATTTCTGCAATACCCGTAAGGGAAAGACGATGACACATAGGTACCGTTTTGAAACCGGTGCTGTACCGACCACTTCTCATTTCTGGATATGGATAAAGATTCTTCCTCTGCCATGCTGCTGAGTATCGTCAGAAACAATTCGCTTTCCATACTGCCGGTGTCTATGTTTTCTTTTTCAAAGAAAACGGAAACCCCAATTCCTGATAGTTCCCGAACAAGAGCGAGGCACTCCGCCGTATTTCTGGAAAACCGACTGATGGATTTCACCAAAATGCGGTCTACCCTGCCCATGCGGCAAGCCTGTAAAAGGTCTTGCAGTCCAGGACGAATTTCTGCTTTTGTTCCAGTAATGCCAGCATCATAAAAGATACCGGCGGATTCCCACTCTGTATGCAGTTTGATCCACGCCGCATAATGTTCTTTTTGTGTCCCCAGACTTTCCATCTGGTCATCATGCTCTGTGGAAACACGGCAATAAGCCGCTACACGACATTTTCGATGAACAGCTGCAGAGCGATTTGCCTCAATTTTGGTAATAGTTTTCATGCTTCTGCACCTCCTTTTGACGTGTCCATATTACCTCTTTTTCGGCGGAATTGCAAGCGTTTTCGGCAATAAGTCCACGTAAATCGGAGAGAAAGAATGCCGATTTTTGAGCGTTAATTTGTCATATTCCTCAAAGGAAATCAAACCGGAATGATATAACGCATCAGTCAGCTTTTGAGCACGGTGGTAATTCAGTTCATCCATCAATTTTTGTTGTTCCATAAAAGAATCCTCACTGATTGAAATTATCCCAAGAAACATAACCAGTCACAAATCGTCTCACCGGTGCTTTTCCGCAGAACTCCGGCTTTGTGGTGATCCGATAACGACCGTTCTTGCAGGCAATGCCGTCATAGAGATAGTAAGTGCCGCTGATTCTTCTGGTTACAGATGTAGTTTCTGCACTGGCGAACAAAGGTGTGTTGGCACGAATGGCAACCTTCTGCCCTTTGGTGAACTTACCGCCATTGGTGTAGACCGCATTTCCGTTGGCATCAAATACAGAATATCCGACCTTGCAGGCTTTTTTCGCATTTTCTAAGGAAGAATACGCCCCCAACTGCGACTTTGCATCTGCCCAAGACTTTCTCACCCGGTAAATCTGCTTTGTAGAAGGTGCAGAAATAGTGGGAGTTCCAGCATTCAAATAAGACTGTACCTTTTTCTTGAACTCCGCCCAATGGGGCAAGATGTACGCCGGACACATCTTGTACCGATTGTACATGGTGTTCAACTGGTCGATTGTTCCATTTCGTCCGTCACGAACATTGAGCCAGTGGGTATGCGTGTAGAGATGATTGATGTCCAGTCCATACTGTTTCAGAAGGGCTGCTGCCAATTTTGCTGCATTATCTTCCGACTTCTTATCCGTAGAATTGTATGCAGAGGACATAATACACTCGATGGCAATGGTTCTTCTGTTGCCGTTCCCAGAACCGTCAGCGGCGTGCCAGCCGCTCAGGCTGTGGGGCAGATTCTGCCATGCACACACGTTATCCACATAATAATGAACTCGCACGTCCTTCATGTTGTTATTGACGGTTGCCCTTGTGTATTGTTCCGCAGGGGTCGTTCCGCTTGCTACGGTGATCCAGTCCGTGTTGTGGACAGTCACACCGATGATTTTTCCTGCCATGGAAACAGAGGGCATATCGATGTGGTTGGGATTGTGTTTGGTGAGTAAATACTCGTTGACGGTGACACCGCCAAATGTCGTTGTTGCATCCGGTCTTAAGATAGTCATATTACTTTTTCTCCTTGTCGGTCGTTTCTTCGGTTCTGCCGATTTTCGTTTGCAGAACATCAATTGCTTTTTGAATTGCAGGCGGATACGGGATTCCCATTAAACTTGTATTTTCCACAATGGAAAGCAGTTCGTTCAGGCAAAAGCTGATGCAGACTGCATCCCGGATGTAGTTGGTATTCAGCAGAATATCCATCCGAACTGCAACAACGATCAGCATTAAAGTGCAGACCTTTTTCGCCAGACCGAACCAGCCGGCTTTGGAGGAAAGTCCGCCGCTTTCCGTGTGTTTGGATTTTTTCATCATGGCAGTGATGATGCCGGTGAAAAAGTCGATTGCCATAAAGACGACCAGTGTCACCAGAGCGGAGTCCCAGCCGCCAAAAATGGCAGTAAAAAAGCCGCCGACCAAGCCGACAGCCACGCAAATAGTATCTTTCATCATATTTTTAGTCCTCCAGTACTTTCAGGAATCGGATTTTCGGGTGGGAATTGTTGCTTCTGCCTGCCCATGCAAGGTAATATTCGCCGTCAGAAATGCCGGTGCATTCTGTGATGGTGGTGATAAAGGTTTCCGACTGCAGCCATTGGAAATCCAGAGAAACCGCACGATTTGCATCGATCTCTGTGTTCACATACACACCAATAGGAATGTCGATCTTCTGCGGTTTCTGCACCAGATACAGGCTTCCGGCTTCGCTGGAACCCGACTGATAGGACATCACGATTTCCGCATTTTTCGTCAGAGACAGAGGCTTTGCACAAACGGTCAAGACCGACTTATCCCAGTTAAAACACGTTTGCGAGTAGGACAACATGAAATTATTTTCTGCACTGCAAAACTGCGGATAAGCAGTCAGGAAATCCGCCATTGTCTGATACCTGCCGTCCAGAATCATACTGAGATTTGATGCATAGGTCGAAATGGCATTCTGCCCGGACTGAAACAGGACGGTGTAATTTCTGCCGCTTGTCAGATTATCGATTTGCTTTTGCAGGCTCTCCAAAGTACGTTCTGTCTTTTCTGAATAGACTGTAACCTTTGTGCTAAGCCCATTGATTTGTGTGCCGAAACCATCCCATTGTGCGATTTTAGCGGCAGTGATCTGATCCAATGCGGATTGATTTTCGTGGGTATGCGATTTATCTTCCAGATGCGTGATGGAAAGTGTGTGCTCCTGCAAGATATACGTCAGACTGTCGGACAATTCCTGCACTTTTTCATCCACATAAGTAACCTTGGCATAGGGTGCAAGGTCTACGGCTGCACCCTCTGTTAATGTCACTGTAGTTGTACCATTTTTATCTGTAATGGTGATTGTGATAACACTGCCATTCTTCACAACATTCGCAATCGGGGAAAAGCCGTCTGTGCCGTCTTTACCAGCTACGCCAGCATCTCCCTTTTCACCTTTTTCTCCTGGAACGCCCTGCAGCCCTCTATCTCCGGTGTCGCCCTTTTCACCACGCTCACCAGTATCACCTTTTTCGCCTTTCAAGGATAAAAGCCATTTTTCCTCGGAGTCTTCGTAGCCATGCTCCACTGCAATTGCATATGCTGATTTTCCCTCCGCACCATCTTGACCGGGATTTCCTTTGGCTCCTGTATTGCCTTTTTCACCTTTATCGCCTTTCAAGGAAGAGAGCCAATCTGATTCAGAGCCTTGATAACCCTGTTCTACTGCAATTTGATATGCAGATTTACCGTCTGTACCTTTTTCTCCGTTTGCACCATGATGAAGCGTTGCAGAAGTTTCACCATCGGCATCGACAATGGTAATTACAACACCAGACTCCATTTGTTCTGCCTTTACTTTTGGGGAAAATCCGTCTTTTCCATTTTGAAGTCCAGCAGCCTTTTCGTCCAGTTTTTTCAAAAGCTGCGTATATAAATCCAGAGTCGGCGGAATTGGCGTATCCCCATCTGCGACAAAACCGGACGGTCGAATGTGAAGTGTGACGGGTACTGTTGTTGCACGCAGTGTAGTATCGCTTTCTGCATCGTAACCAAATAAACTCATCTTTACTGCACCGGGATGCAGTTCGGCAGGCAGCAAGCAGGTTGTTCCGTCTATGCCAAGCACCACGTTGTATGTTTCCTCACACTGCGTGAACTGCACCACCTTGTGCAGCGTTTTCCAAGCCCCATCGAACACGAACTTCACCGAAACAAATGCGATCTGGTCAGAGGCAATGACCTCTCGCTCCAGTGCTTCGATTTTTTGTTGTTTCACTAAGAATTTCATCATCCGTTTTTCACCTCGTTCCATGTATGGGTTTCCGTATCATATTCCAGATAGCCATCTACACACTGGATCTTTTTCAGATAATCGTTGTAGGAATGTTCTCCGGAGGACATCCAGTTGACCGGTTTGGTGATGGCGTTCCACTGAGCGATCGTTCCTTCATATGTGATGGCTGTTAGACTTTCACAGTATGTCAGCATATTTTCCCCAAAGGTTCTGCAATTCGCAGAAATGGTAAGGCTGGACAATGCTGTACATCTTGTAAACGCAAAAGCACCAATGGAATCACACGCAACACGAGCAGTCTTCAGCTTTGCACAGCCGCTGAAAACATACTTTCCCCACGTTTTCACGCTGGCAGGCACAGTGACTTCTGCAATGGCAGTGTGATAAAAGGCATATGACTGGATCGCAGTAACTGCCTGCGGAATGGTAACAGAAGTCAGACCGGCGGTATCATTGATTACAGCATCTTCCTGTGCAAAAGCGGAATCACCAATGCTGGTCAGTGTAGCCGGCAGAGATACCGTTTTCGCATTGGCACAATGATAAAACAAACGGTCACCCAGACCAGTAATGCCATTGCTGAGCACGATCTCCTTGATCTGGTCGTTTTGATCAAACACAGAATCATGAGAGGTATAATCGTAGGTTGCACCCGTGCCACGCAGCAGCAGTTTGCCGTTGTCGTAGAGAACATAGTAGATGTTTTCACCGCATTGTCCGGTCGATAGGATTTCGCCTGCGGTCAAGTCATCCACCTTGGTTTGCAGTTCGGAAATCTGACTGTTCATTGCATCCAGCCGCTTTTGCAGTTCGTCCAGTGTGGCATTCGTCTTTGCCATTTCGGCAAGCATCTCCGTCACTCTGCACTTGCCAAGAATACACTTGCAGTAACCGCATTTGCTCTCGTCTGCACGGCAGTCTGTCAGGTCAGAATCCAGAATAGCTGTCATTCCAGCACGCAGTCTTACAACTGCTAAAGTCAGATAAGTCGTCACATTGTTGTTGGTAAAGGTGGGAATGGTTGGACTTGTGGCTGCTGTACCTGCCAGAACACGAATCCCACAGGTACGAGTGGAACGATCACAGTAGATCCCGATTGCTACATAACGATTCAGAGATTCATCTACATAAGAAGAAAGGTCGATGGTATGCAGGGTATCACTGATAAAATAGTGTCCATCGATCCACGCCTTGCCCGTGCCGAATGTAACGGATAAATTTTTGACTGTTGGTGCAAAACACTGCCGGTAAGTATCCAGAATCCCATTGCAAATTAAACTGGACAAATATGCCGTGAAATCTTCTGCGGTATACACCCGGTCAAGGTTTTGTGCGTTAAAAAATCCATAGGAAAAAGACATATGAATATCACTCCGTTTCTTTGAAAGTCGGGGTCAGACTTCTGCCATTCTGGTCGAAACTCTCCACCATGCCGATCAGTTGGATTCTGGGTTGAATCAAGCCAAAGCGTTTCTGTTCCACGGTCACATAGTCGCCCACAAAGTAATCCTTGTTGTACTGATACTGGGTCGAAAAAGCAGCGATAGCGGATTCCGATGCCGTTTTCGGCTGCACCAGATGTTCTGCACCGCTGCTTTTCAAAATTTCTAAATATTCCGCATCGGTCACATCTTCTTCCTGTGCCGTGTTTCGCTCATCCACATACACCTCATAGCGGTCAAGATAGGTCGGCTCTGCACTGGAACAGAAGGTCGTGCGTTTTCTGGCACTGCCCTCACCGCAGCCCAGCACATAGGCGAAGTTTTTCTGCACGGCATCGTCCGCTGCATAGGAAAAGGACAGCAGATTGTTGTACGCATCGGAGAATACGATGTGGGGATTTTCATCCTGCAACAAACTGCGGTCTGTTCCGGAAAACAAGTCGCATTTCAGTGCATTTCCATCCAGCCGCACATTTGCCGAACCGCCGATGGTTTCACAAAGGCTGTACAGCCATTCTAAGATGTTATCATAGCTGACCTGCATTCGTGCGGTTTTCTGCCAGCAGTCGCCGGACACCGTTCCCATGGAAAAACCGGGCAGATTACGGATTCCGGCGGAGATGGCATTGCGGGACAGCACCTTGCGGACGATGTCCTCATAGCTGCCGTTTGCGGTGATGGTGGGATAGATGATTCTTCGTTCCAGCAGACAGGCAAGAAACCGTCCGGTGACTGTCAGATAATCGCCTTTCTCGGCATCGGTTTCCAATTGCAAAGATTCAATGATGCCGAAGTGCTGTGCATCATCACTCCTTGCCACAATTCTGCCACGCTGAAAGATGGATACATTCTGCGGACTGGCAGCGATATACACCTCAAAACAGCCGCACTGGTAGAACTCAATGTCCCATAAGAGTGAAGAATAGCTGTCGCAGATGGCTTCCAGTGACACAGAGATCTGGTCTTTCAGAGCCGTCAAGCTGTAAATTTCCAACTGCATTTCTCACACTCCCAGATAAGAATTGCGGTGCATCAAAGTCACTCGCAGCTTTTTCACACCACGAACTGCCTCGACCCGAAAGATATTTGTGCCTTCCTTCAAGGTCAGCCAAGTCGAACCGGAAACCAGCCGGTTCAGGATGTTGCTGTCCACGCCATTGCGTGTCAGCGTGACGGTCTTGTTTCCGGTTTTCGTGGTAACCGTAATGACATCGCCGGTCAGAATATCGCCTTTGATTTGCAGATATTCGCCGTTTTCGTTGTAGATGGTCGGTGTCACTGCCACCACTTCCTGCGGAATGTCGCTGGGCAGTGCCTCGATTCGCAGCGTAAATCCAGTTTCATCCCCGTCATTAGTGATAGAGAACAGATTGCTGTTGGAATACACACCCAAAGGAAACGGAGCATCGCTCTCCGGAAAGGGAAAGTGAAATGCTCCGATCACACCGCTGTAGTAGGCATAGAAAATATCCCGGCTGTACCAGTAAATATCCGGACAGAGAATGGAGATCTGCCCGCTGATCTGCTGCTCGAAATTTGATACTTCACAGGTTTCCACATACCCCTCAGCATAGACATCGATATTTGCCGTCTTGTACCAGATCTTGATGTATCGGGACGGCTTGACCACCTGATACAGCTGATGCCGCCGTTTCTCGATGCCAATGCCACGCATGGCAAAGGAGATGACCACGTTTCGTTTTTCAATGAAGGCATTGTTGAGGTAGCTGCCGTTCATGCCTGCATAAGAAGAAGTGGAAATCGTTCCGGCAGGCGGATTCAGACCTTCGATTTTGGAGGTCATGTATTGGTTGGCGGTCGTTGACAGGTTCAGCTGTTCGCCGGATTGGTTTTCTAAAATCAGGGTATAAAACATGAGATGCACCCCTTTACATTTTGTGTTTAATGATGTATAATAGAGACAACAGAGACGTTGGTTCTCTACGCAAAATCGGAATTTGTATAAGATCAACTTTGGAAATTTAGTATAGGGAGAAAGTAAATGGAACAACAGATAAAAGAACGGAAGAAAAAGCTTACTATAGATTTGTGGATAATCGCTCTGGTTACGATAGCAGTCTATATCGTCTATGGTGTTTTCGGAAGCAGAATAATGAGTTTTTGCAAAAACAGTGATATTTCCGTTTGGCCAAGACTTTTGATGGCTGCTGCATTGGAATTTGGAATAGCGGGTCTTGGCATTACTATTGTAGGCCTAATGCGTAAAGAATCGTTCGCAAGTTTCGGACTTCGTTGGGAAAACGCAATCAAAGCTGTGCTTTGGACGATCGTGTTTTTTCTCCCGTATATTCTTTTTATTTTCCTTTCAGGACAATTTGAGGGGTACGAACCATTGAGTATTATGGTTACCCCGGATCTTCACAAAGCAGGGATCGTAGCTACCATTATCGGAACACTGGTTATTGCGGTTGTCTGGGGCTTTTTTGAAGGCTTTAATTATGTTGTCATCTGTGAGAAAATCAACAGACGTTTCCCGGTAAAAACTAAATTCTTTGATTGGGGTGCGCTTGTGGTTTCAATTATGGGCATTCTTTTTCATCCCATGAGCTTCAGCATACAGGGTATCATTGAAATTGTAACTACCTTTATAGCCATTTATGGAATGCTTCAGGTGAGAAAAGTATACAAAAATGCATGGGGATGTGTTTTTGCTTTTCTGTTCATTTGGAATGCGCTTTGACATACATCTTGTCACCTAATCTCATAATATAAACGAGTAAGACAAATTCTGATTTACCGAGAAAAAGGAGCGACTTAAATCGCTCCTTTTTAAGTATTCAGCGCGTTCCTCGTCATCCTATAAATCTCCAGCCGTGACAGCGACTTCGGACTATTATTTGTCTGATTCACTGTGCGGCTGTTGTCGTTGTTATAGTAGTTGTTGACCGTACCGCCGGAACTGCCGCCAACGACTGCACCGGAGATACCGTTCAAGCTGTAATTCAAATCAGAATCCATAGTCAGCTGCATGGCTTTCGCCACACCGCCGACGGCTTTTTCCACATACTTCTTGCTCTTGTCGATGCCGTCTGCAAGCCCTTTCATAAAGTCCGGCATCCAGCTTTCGTAATCGGTCAGTGGACCTTTGTCCGGTACAGAGAAGTGCAGGAAATCCCGAATGGTATCGGCAACATTGGTGACGCAGTCCGCCAGCCAGCCGATGGCACTCTGAATGCCGTCAATGATTCCCTGAATGATGTCCCGTCCCCAGTTCCAGGCATCGGAGGCCAGTCCCTTGATATATCCCACAGCGGCATCGAATCCATTCTGAATGGTGGATTTGATGCCGCTGATTTTGTCGGAAACCGCAGAACGAATGTTGTCCCAGATGCTGGACACCGTAGAAGAAATGCTCTGCATCACGTTGGAAATGGTACTCTTGATGCTGTTCCAGATGTTAGATACCACCGAACGGATGGCGTTCAGAACATTGGAAACCGCAGAAGAAATCTGATTCCAGATAGACGATACCACAGAAAAAATGGCATTCATCACACTGGAAATCGTGCCGGAGATGCTGTTCCAGATGGAAGAAACCACATTCCAGATCGCAGACAAAACAGACGAAATGAAACCAGATACAGCATTCCAAACCGTAGTCACCACATCTTGAATCGCTGTCAAAACCGTGGAAATTGTAGTAGAGATGGCATTCCAGATGGTTTCAAAGGTCGTTCGGATGCCCTCTAAAATGGGTGTTAAAAACGCCACGATCGCATTCCAAATGGCACTGATCTTCTCCGAGATCCAGTCCATCACTCTGCCCACAATGATCTGAATGGCTTCAAAAATCGTCTGAAACAGATAACCAAATGCCGTGATCAGCGGTTCTAAGGTGGTGTAAATGGCATTCCAAACGGTCGTAATGACGTTATGAATTGCCTGAAATACCGTAGAAACCACGTTGTAAATGGCATTGAAAATCGTGCTGAAAAAGTTGTAGATCGCTGTAAAAATGGTGGTGAAGAAATCCCGAATCGCTGTAAATACGGTCGTTGCCACCGTCTGAATGGCAGTGACAATGGTGGTGAAGGTATTGGAAATGGATGTCCAGGTGTTGACGAAAAAGTCCCGGATTCCGGTAACGATTCCCGTGAAAAAGGAAGCAATGCTGTTCCATGTGTCCACGAAAAATGTTTTGATGGAAGTCCAGACTTCGTTCCAGCTTGTTCCGAACCACCCCAGCACCACATCTGCAATACCTTTCAGGGTATTCATGATATTGCGGAACGTGTTGACAACGAAATTCCAGATAGACGTAAAAATGCCCTTGATGCCGTCCCAGCACTGCTCCCAGTCACCAGTAAACAGACCGATCAGAACATCCAGCAGCCCCAGAAGAACGCCAGTAAACTCTGAAAAGATGTTGGAGATGTTTTGAAAGACGCCTTCAAAAATAGGAGCCAGCAGATTGCACAGCCCGTCCCACGCTGCTTTCAGCACATCGGTGAAACTCTCAAAGTCGAATCCCAGAGCATTTAGCCGGTCAGTGATGCCCTGTGTCAATCCAGTAAAGGTGCTTTTGATTTGCTCCCAGATGGCGATGATGTTGCTTTTGAATTCGTCATTGGTTTTCCAGAGATGCACAAAGGCAGCCACCAAAGCGGCAACAGCTGCGATAATGGCGAGCAGCGGACCTAATGACACACCCAACGCTCCGGTAATGGCTCCAATGCCACCTTGCACAGTAGAGAAAAGGGCAGGCAGTTTGGACACTGCGGAAAAGACCGTTCCCACGATGGAGATGGTCTTTCCCAGCACCACCAGCATCGGACCCAGAGCAGCAGCCACCAGTGCAATTTTTGCAATGGTTTCTTTGGTCTGCGGATCCAGCTGGTTCAGCTTGTCCACCAGTTCCTGAATGCGGGAAACAATGGAGCGAATGGTAGGCATCAGAATGTCCGAAAAAGAAATCGCCAGTTCTTCCAGCTGGGACTTCAAGATAGTTACTTGTCCGGCAAGGTTATCCTGCATGACCGCTGCCATTTTTTCAGTTGTGCCATTGTAGCCGTCTACTGTATCCGAACAGGTGTCAATGGCATTGGACAGTTTTTCAAAGTCCGCTGGGGAACCGTTGATGATTGCCAGCATACCGGACATTGCCTCTTTGCCAAACAGCGATGCGGCTGCCTGTGCCTGTTCTGCCTCAGAAAGACCGCCTAATTTCTGTCGGAGTTGTTCCATGAGTTCCCGCAGAGAATACATCTTGCCGGAACTATCCGTCAGAGAAATGCCGTACTGTTCCATGGCAGATGCCACCGTATCTGTTGGCTTTGCCAGATTGGTAATGGCGGAACGCAGTGCTGTACCAGCCTGTGAGGATTTGATACCGGCGTTTGCCATTAGTCCGATGGCAATGGCAGAGTCTTCAGCAGAATAGCCCAAAGAACCCAGTACCGGAGCAGCATACTTGAAAGTTTCGCCCATCATGCTGACGTTGGTATTGGCATTGGAACTTGCAGCCGCCAGAATATCCGCAAAGTGTCCGCTGTCCGAGGCAGACAAACCGAAAGCGGTCAAAGCATCCGTGACAATGTCTGAAGTAGATGCCAAGTCCTCGCCGGAAGCGGCAGCAAGATTCATGATACCTTCGATACCGCTGAGCATATCGTTGGTTTTCCAGCCTGCCATCGCCATGTAGTTCATAGCATCCGCAGCCTCACTTGCAGAGAACTTCGTTTTACTGCCCATTTCACGAGCCTTTTCCCGGAGAGCGTCCATCTCTGAACCGGTCGCACCCGAAACAGCTGCCACCTTTGACATGGCAGAATCGAAATCCGCACCAGTTTTCACGGCAATGGTTCCCAGAGCTGTGACACCAGCGGTGACCGGCAGCAGCTTTTGTCCCACACCGGAAATTTTGTCCCCGGCGGACTGCAGCGTTTCACCCAGAACGCCCATCTTTTCCAAGGCGGTGTGAGAATTGTTTGCTTCTGTGGTCAGGCGTTTCAGTTCGTTTTCGGTTTCGATGATTTCACGCTGCAAAGCATCATACTGCTGCTGTGAAATCTCACCATTTGCAAGAGCCGTATTTGCCTGTTCTGCGGCAGTTTTCAGCACTTCCAGCTTTTCTTTGGTAGCTGTCACCGCATCGGCGAGGAGCTTATGCTTCTGCGAGAGCAGTTCCGTGTTGGAAGGATCGAGTTTCAGCAGCTTCTGGACATCTTTCAGCTGTGTCTGTGTACCCTTGATGTCCTTGTTGACACCTTCCAGTGCTTTGGACAGCTTGGTGGTATCACCGCCGATCTCGACCGTGATGCCTTTGATGCGGTTTGCCATGCGGTTTCACCTCCTCCGTGAGGGCATGAAAAAAGCACCTGCCGGAGCAAGTGCTTCACTCATGATTATAGTTAGTACGAGTCCTGATATTCGAAATCTGTATAGTTAATCCTCAATTCTATACAATCTACAAGGCTTTTTCCATAAGTGATTTCATAAATAAAATCGAAATATGTATAATAAAATTCATTCATTATTTCAAGAATCTTACAGTAAGCATCTTGAAACGATAAGTCTTCTAACGGCTCTCCATGTGCAATATCATTTCTATACTTTTGATACTTATTAAACCTATTTACAAATATATTTCTTTTATATGTTTATCATATTCTTCTTCTATAATTCTTTCTGTTTTACCA
>ERZ773139.3702-NODE-3702-length-13221-cov-2.894349_pt1 | contig 13221 bp, 4 predicted proteins | sample MGYA00580854_ERZ773139 | MGnify/ENA primary metagenome ERZ773139 (study PRJEB29015, sample SAMEA2737809) | human gut metagenome | biome: human gut; feature: human-associated habitat; material: faeces | place: China | collected 2012 ...
ACTGTTTTTTCACCCGATTGTCCAGTGCCCACACAACAATTTATTCGCCAAATTATTTGTTATTTTTTATTGGAACTCCGGTGCGCCGGGCAGCGGAATGACCGCGGTCTGGGTGTAGACAGGGGTGCCATCGGGCTTAGCGACGGTCAGCTGCATAGACAGCGAGGTCAGGCAGATTTTCCCGGTTTCCTTCTCCTCTTTCCAGCCGCGGGCATAGAACTCAAGATTTGAAACGACAAGCCCCATATAATCTTTGTTAGGATAGGCCGTTGTATAAGCGTAGGTCGTGTACTCTTTTTTCTTTCCGTCCCCGCCCTCCGTTTGCTTGTAAAAACGCATGTGCAGGTAGCGGTTCAGCTCGGCAAAGGTGACATCGGCGGGGTCGTAGAGGACCTTGGTGCTGGTGGTGTTGTCGGCGGTCAGGGTGGTGGCGGTCAGCTTGGGCACGTAACCGGCATCCAATATCTCTGTGTAGTTGCTTTCCACAGTGAAGCGCAGTGCATTTCCTTCTGTTAGACGGGCGCCCTCTACAAAAATATTTCCTGCTGTTTCGTCGTTTGTCGCTGCATTCACGATGGAGATGGTACCGTCGGCATCGGCCAGCTCGCCCCGGATGGTCTCGGTGAGGGCATCGGCCAGGTTCTGGGCGCGGGTCAGCTGCTGCACTTCAATATACGCTTCAGCGCAGGGCTTGACCAGCGTGACCGCCGCCGTGCCAAACAGTGCCAGCAGCACCAGGCAGACCATCAGCTCCACGAGGGTGGTACCTTTTTTGTTGTTCAGCGGGGTGGTCATGGGGTCGTGTCCTCTTTTGTGTCGTCTTTATCTTCGTCCACTTTTTTGTAGTAACGGGTGAAGGTATGCGTGGCAGCAGCCTCATCGTTATCGTCTTTGACCTTAGCCTGTATGGTCTGTATTTCCACATCCTTGACGGCAAAGACCGTGCGGTCACCGCGGCTGAAGCTCATCCTGGTCTTGGTGCCGGATTCGTTTTTCCACTCGGCCGCATCGTCGTTGACCGGGTAAAGTGCTTCGGTAAGCAGGTAGGCGTTATCGCGGGTGGTCTGCGCCTGGGCCGAGGCCCGCCGGGCAAACCGCAGCGACGCGGTAAACAGCGCCAGAAACAGCATAAGCAGCACGAAGGCCACCAGCACTTCCACGATGGTTTCGCCGCGGCGGTCACGGAGGGCGTTTTTCAATCTTTGCATAGTGCCACTTCCTTACTCGTCATTGCCGTTGATGCGTGTAAAAATGCACGCACTATCCGTATCCATGCTGTAGCGCAGGTATAGTGTAGAAGCATCATTTTTTGTGACGGTACGTTCCTCACGGGTTGCCATGTTGGTCAATCTCAAAGCTGTATCGCCCTCGGCACCACTGAAGCTGTAACGCGTGTTTGCATTATCATCCAGCGTGTAATAGTAGCTGTAAATGCCGGTGTGCTTGTACTTTCTGGTGTAGCTGTAGCTCTGGTCTCCCTTGACCACTTGGACGGTCACACGAATGACATAATCATCCACATTCATAGTGGAACCGTTCTCGCTCTGATTTCTCAGTTTGATGAGAAGGTTGCTCAGGTTCTCTGTGATGGGTTCGTTATCGATCACGTTGCCGCCTTCGTCCACATCGTCGCTGGGGTGCTTGTTCAGGGTGACGGTCATCTCGTCGATGCCCTCGGGCGCCTGCAGGGTAAACGTATGGTCGGTGTCGTCGCCGTAGGGGTTATCGATAGAGCCTTTTTTAACGTAGATATGGTTGATAAAGTAGCCGATGCTCTGGTCGTTCTCCTCGGTCATCGCGCCGTCTTTTTCTTTAGCGCCGGTGTAATGCAGCAGTTCCTGCTCCAGCACGTCGGAGAAGCTGACGGCCAGCTCGTAGACGTCCTGCTCCGGCAGCTGGCGGTCGGCGTTGGCCATCATCAGCGAGGCCGCATACACAAGGGCGGCAGCCAGCGCCACAAACAGCGCGCCCAGGCACAGCACTAAGATCATGGCAAGGCCCTGCCGGTCCCGCAGCGGGCGGTTGCGTTTTGGGGGCATGGTGCGCCCTCCTTTCTGCTTGAAATCAAGGTCAGGCCGCCGGGGCGGCGGTTTCGGGGGTAACGGGGGTATCCTCTGCCCCGGGGTCGTTGGCCGGGGGCGTGGGGTCCGTCTCCCCTGCCCGGCCCGTGTTTTGTGCGGGTCGGGGGTCGGCTTCCGCCATGGCGAACACCGGGCGGGCGGCATCCTCGGTCATGGCCTGGCCCTCTGTGCGCAGGGAGACTTCCAGCTTTTCGGAATCGACGGTCTTTTCGCCGTTGCCCACAGCCCAGATGGTGACCTTTTCGGTGTACTTCTCCAGTGCTCTGGTCTCGTCGTTGTCGCCGTCGGCGCGCTGGGTCATATCAGGCAGGGTAAGGCGGTAGCCCAGGGAATAATCGGTCATCTCGGCCTGGCGCAGGGCAGGCACGGTCTTGATGCGGTAGCTGGGGTTATCGTTGTCGATGGCATGGTGGCCGGTCAGGGTGATGGGCTGGCTGACCATGACCTTTTGGGTTTCGCCGGTGTCGTTGCCGTCGGCATCCAGCACAGGCTCCTCCATTTCCACAATGCTCAAATCGTACCAGACATACTCATCCTCGGTGCCCTCGTTTGCAATGCTGCGGGCGGCCTTGGTGATGTCCAGCCAGTTGGCATCCTCATCGGTCTTGTCGGCGGGCAGTTTCTCCACCATCAAAATATCGCCGCGGTGGGTCGTTATGGTTTGCGTACCATCGTCATTTTCCGTTACCGCATCCGCCGGGGCCACGGTAAAGCGGATGTCGTAGCCTTTCCTGTTCGGGTCGTCAGCGGGCATATCCTCGGTAGGCGTCACGTGGAAGCGGTACTTCTCGGCAAAGTTGCGGGTGGTGCCGTCGGTATCGGTGTACTCGTTGACGGCGGGCCACTGCACAGCGTACTGGTGGATGGTGATCTCTGCGCTGTCAGGTTTCCAGGCTTCGCCCTCGGTGCCGTACAGCTTGCCCTCCACCATGGATTCCACCGAGGTCACGCTGAGAACGCCGTCTTTTTCCGGCTTGTCCAGCTGGATCTTGGGCAGGTGCAAAGCGCCTGCGGCCGCGGCATAATCGTCCGGCACGTAGAACTTCCAGGAGGAGGAGGTAGCTGCCGACTCGCTGTTGGCCACCATGGCGCGCAGGGCGGGCAGCAGGTAGCGGTTGGCGTCGGCGGGCTGCATGGTAAAAGCGTTGGCGTTGGGCGTGACCGTGTAGGACACGGTGGTGCCATCGCCGCTGACCTGGGTCTCGCTGCCCACGGTCTTGGAGGCTTCGGGGATCATCAGCGTTGCCTTATCCTCACGCAGGGCGACATTCAGGGCGTCCAGGTTTTCCTTGGTGGGGTCGTCCATCCAGGTCTTGGCCTTGGCGCAGGCGTCGATGTAGTCGGCCTCATCATCAAACAAATAGCCGGTAAAGAAGTAGCTGGCGGCGTCGGCCTTGTCCACCGTCATCCGGATGGTCAGGTCATTGCAGAAAGCGTTCATCAGCGGCAGGGCATCATTGACGGCCTTGCCCGTCCAGGTAAAGTCCACCTTGCGGATGGCCGGGGCCTCGGTGCGTTGGATGATGGTCTGCGGGTCGCTGACCTCGCCGTTGGGGCTGCGCAGCACGGTGGTGTCGCCGTCTGCCGGGCAGGCCACCACGTAGAACACCAGCGTTTCGCCCTGGTAAGCTTCCAGGTCCACGATGGTCTGGGTGTCTTTGATGAGCGTGGTGCTGTCGCCATCCGCCGGGTGCAGCTTAAAGGCTTCGCCCAGGGTGGTGCCGGCGGCGTTGGTGGTCTGCACCTGTGCCCACAGCTCATAGTGGTCCACGCGTTCATCCGAGACGGCAGGCCAGCTGATCTGATAGCGGGTCTGTTCGGCATTGCTGGTATCCACGGGGAACACCTGGCCGGGCTCGCCCACCTGCTGCAGGCGGCGCAGCACGGTATAGACGGCGGTGTCGGCCGCGCCGATGCCCTGGGTGGTGCCGGTGGTATCGCGGGTAACGCGCAGGCGCACTTTATCAAAGCGCCAGCTGTTGCTGCCGCCCGCAAGGTCGGTATCGATAGGGAGGGTGTAGCTATAGGTGCCGTCCTTGTACTGGACTTTGCTGTTGGCATCATCCGGCAGGGTGATGGTCTCCTCCGCCGTAGAAATTACATTGCCGTTTTCATCCCTGGTTTCGGTCACACCGTACAGCGTCAGCTTATACTTGGTGCTGCCGCCGCTGGCAGCCGCCTCGCCGGGTTGGGTCCAGGTAAAGGTGTAGGCCAGCTGGTTGTCGTTGGCCAGCTTGTCGGCGTCGTAATTCAGGTACAGGTCGCCGTCGGCAGGCACGCCCGTCAACTTCGGGGCCTGGGCAACGGTGATGTTGTTTTGTTCAAAAATGACCTGGTTCGCGGCATAGCCAGCCCAGTTGCTGTAGTCTGTCAGATTCTTGCTTACAAAATACAGCGGGGTCAGGTTGGCAAAGCTGTAGCCGTTGCTTTCCCGCACGATTTCCAGGCCGCCATACCAGGACGCCGGGCGGTTGGCAGAGGAAGCCTGCAGCTTGGCCAGAGCTTCGGCATCGGCAGCATCCCAACGGGTGACCACATCCCCCAAACCGCTGGTGACCGGCACAGCCACGACCGTCCAGTTATCATAGTTGGTCAGGGTGTCGTCCGGCAGGTTATTGAAGGTAAAAGTAGTGTTGCTGTTGGGCACAACGTTCTGGCGTGCAGCCAGCGTGATGTACTGGCCTTTGAGATAGACATTTTCGCCGTTCAGCGTGACGGCCTCATCGCCCAGGTAGCGGCCCATGAGCATGACGCGGTAGGTTGGCTGTGTGCCGCTGACGCTGGCAGTAAAGTTCAGCGTAACCGTTACGGTCAGGTCGTCGATGGTAGCGCCGGTAATTTCGACATTTTTGGCAGCAAGTCTGCCCTCGGCCAGGCCGGAGGTGCTGTTTCCCCATGTGTTGTCGCCGGGAACCACGACCCAGGAGACCGGCATATACACCGTCTCGTCATACTGGCCGGAACGCATCCAGCGTTGGTCGCTGCTGGTGGCTTCCGCCGTCATACGCTGGCTGCTGCCAAGTCTCTCCGAAATGCGTTTGGGCGTGGTATTCCCGTTGCTGAACCGGTAGGTGTCGCCGTTATCGCCGCCGACCTTGACTGTGACGCTCCAATCGGCCAGGCCGCTGTCCTGCATCAACTTATCGTATTCATCGGCATTGGTCAGCACCAGCTTTTGGCTGAACTGAACATGGCTGCCCTCCTCCGGCGTGGGCATCAGGCGAACCTCCAGCTCCGGCGTGGGCAGGGCGCGGACAAACTGCTGCCGGCCCGAAGCAGCTGCCGTGCCGGTACCCTTGCTGTTGACGCCGGCCACGCTGACCTTGAAATAGCGGCCCTTCCACTCGGCCTTACTTTCAAAGGTAAAGCGGGTGTCGTAGGCATCGGCCTCCAGCAGGGAGGTATTGCCGATACGGTCGCCGTTTTCATCGGTCTCGTAAACGGTGATATGGTAGTAGATGGCCGGGCTGCCGGTGGTGGGGGCATCCCAGGTCACGTTATAACGGCCGTAAATACTCTCGTTACCGGAACCGGTAGCATCACTGCGTTCGATTTTCAGTCCTGTGGGGGCATCCGGGGCGCTGTTGTCCAGGATATTGCTGTAGTAGCGTTGGAGCACCTCATCGGTAATATCTTCCTTGCTGGTCTTGTTGTCACCGTTGACGTCGTCGAAGAGGAGCAGGATCTTGCCGACATAGCCGACATTCCATTTCTCCGGCACAGGATACTGGGTCAGATCCTTGGCATCCGCTGCAAAGATATAACGCACAGACGAAGCTTCCGAGAAGCTTTGGCCCGGCAAGGTGGTAATATACGAGCTGCTCTTTTTTACAGCCTGCATCGAGACGACCGGTCTGCCATCGCTTGAAATCTTTGGCAGCATCGCAAAGAAGTGATAGAAGTTGTCGCCATCCTGGGCGGCGTTGGCACCGCTGTCCACACCGGCATACAGGCGATGCGCGTTTACGGCGGTAGTCGCACCGCCGCCTTCTTCGCTTTCATTGGTACCCTGGCTCCATCCCCCCGTAACCTTGTTGCGGCCCAGGCCCTCTTGCAGCCCCTTAATGCCGGAATAGCCATCGAAGCTCTTATCCAGCTGCATGTAGTAGTTGTTGGAACCGGTCAGTTTTTCATTGGCTGTATGGCGATAGGCAATCGGGTACCAGATGCTGCCCGTATTGTTCTTGCTTTTATACAAGGCAAAACAATTGGTGATGGTCGTTTTCTTGTTAGAGGTGCTGCCGTTGCCGCGGTTGCCCCAGATGCCAGCTGAACGGTTGGAGCCCCACATTTCGGTGCAATAGTTACGGCAGCGGTCAATGTTGACCTCAACGTTGGGGATAGCCGCCCACGGACCAATATAGCAGAAGATGCCGACAGACATCGACTGTGCCTGTAGTTCGACATTGGAGCCGTTGACGCACTCGATCACGTTGATGGTCATGGCATCGCTGTTATGGTCATTCGCCAGCTGTACCTTACCAAAAACGCCGCCTACGTCGTTTGCACCATTGGTCATCTTTTTTACGCTGCCATAGTTGCTGCAGCGATACAGGTTGGCCGCCGTACCGGCAACAGGATTATTGAAGTAACCTGCCACGCCGCCAACGGTGCCGGAGCTTTCGCCGTTGTTGGAGTTGGTGGTGATCTCGCCAAAGTTATAGCAGTTGGTCAGCGTACCGCCGTAGCTGAGCCAGTAGGCCAGCACACCACCCGCGTTGTTGGAGCGGCTGTTGAACACCGTGCCAACATTGATACATTTTTCCAGCGTCCAGCGGTCGCCGGTGCGGTTTTCCTGCGTACCAATAACGCCGCCTACATAGTTATCTGCTGCATTGTCACCTTTGGTGGTAGCATAGCGGTCATTATTAGCGTTGCTATTGTCATCCGCCGTTCCCCGCGTGCCGCGCACAAAGCGGCGCACGGCGGCAAAGTTGACCAGGCCGCTGGCGGAATCCGCATTGGATTCGTTCTGGCCGATGACGCCGCCCACGGCGCCCCAGCTCTGGTTGATGTTATCGGCGTAGACGAACCACTGGCCGCTGGCACTGTTGGTGATCTGGCCGGTGACATTGTTAAAGCCGGTGATGCCGCCCAGGTAACCGTCGGCCAGGCCGTTGCCATGGCTGGTGCTGCCCCGCAGCGAGACCAGCAGCTGATTGTCTCTGCGGTTGGTATAAACTGTATTATAGTTTTTATCGCCATAGGTCAGGGTATCAAAGCCCTGCATGGCCTTAAAGTCGGTCTGCAGTTTTGTCTCTGCATCACCGCTGGCCTTGCCGGTCAGTACGCGGACCATCTGGTTCAGGTTGGCGTTCTGTTTGTCGGTGTCTACCACTTTGGCAGTGACTTCGTTGCCGTTTTCGTCGGTGGTGGTCTCGTCTTTATAGGGCACATCCAGCCAGGCGTTGATCTGTTTTACAAGGGGCTGTGTGTCCAGGCCGCCGCTGGTGGAGATGCTGCCGCTGTTGGAGCCGGCCACGCCGCCCACGAAGCCGCTGCGGGCGGTGATGATACTACCCGTTTTGTCTTTGGTGCCGACGGTGCTGCCGGTGATCTCACCGCGGTTGCGGCCCACGATACCGCCGATATGGGCGGCGCTGTTCATCTTGGTGGCAGCGTCCTGGCTGGCGCCCACGTTGGAGGCACCCTGCACTTTCAGCTCGATATAGCCGACCTTGCAGTCCTTCACCTTGCCGGTGGCGGCGGCAGTGCCGTTGGTGTTATACACCACGTCGTTGCTGCCCACGATGCCACCCACGGTGCTGCCCACGGTGGTAAAGCCGTTATCCTTACCGATGGCGCCCGTATAGCTGCACTTACTTAGGGTGCCGCTGCTGCTGCCAGCAACGCCGCCCAGGTTGAGATATTTTGCCATGCTGTCCTGCAGGTTGGTTTTTACGGTCACGTTCTCAGCCGTGCCGGTGTTTTCGCCCAGTGCGCCGCCCGCCGTGACAGTGCTGTCGCCGGCCGTCAGGTTGGCAAGGCTGAGAGAATTTGCACGCACATTGCCCTTGCTGAGGGAGCCTGCGTTATAGCCGACCAGGCCGCCCACCCGGGTAGCCGGGCCGTACAGGCGCACGTCGCCGCCGAAATTTGCCATATTGAACAGGTTCGCATCGCTGATCACTGCACCGGCTTCGTTGCAGGCTGTAATGCCGCCGATGGCGTCCGACGTGCCGCGAATATCCGAGCCGTAGACCCGGGACATTGTGATGCTGCCGTAGTTATGGGCGGTCACGCCGCCGGCTTCGCCGTTGGCTGCTGTAACGCTGCCGTTCATGGTAACGTTCTCCAGCTCGCCGCCGACCTCGTTGCAGCCGGTAATGCCGCCTGCAAAGCCACCGCCGGTATACAGCACACGGTTGCCGCTGGCTGCGTGCATGCAGCCGTAGATGCGGCCGCTGTTGCTGCCGGCAATGCCGCCCGCATACTGGTTTACCACCTGGATAGAGCCTGCGCGGTTCGTGGCGTTCTGGATCAGGCCCTCGTTGCGGCCTGCTACGCCGCCGCCCTGGGTGGTGGAGGAAACGGTCGTGCCGTTTTGCACGGTGATGGATATGCTGCCCGGGTCCGTCGGGTCCTGGCCAATCGTGCCAGATGCCGCATTCAAGCCCGCCACACCGCCGGTCTGGGTGGTGCCGCTGACTTTTACCGTCACGCTCCTGGCGGTGACGGTGCCCAGGTTATAGCCTGCCACGCCGCCGGTGGCGGTGATGCCGTAGACATTGCCGTTGGCATTTTCCAGCGTAATAACGCCGGATTTATTGTTATAACCGGCCACGCCGCCGATGTCCAGCCCGCCGCGGATGCTGCTGCTTTCCGCCGGGGCGGAGTTGGTGATGGTGCCGTTGTTGATGCCCGCGATGCCGCCCAGGTAGCGGTAGCCCTCCTGCTGGCTGCCCATGGAGTTGACCATCCGGCCGTTGGTGATGGTGCCGTTGTTGACGCCGGTCAGGCCGCCTGCGGCCACGGGGTGCTGCACGCCGCCGTAGTTGGTGCAATGATTCAGCGTGGTTTTGGCCGTAGTGCAGCCGATGATGCCGCCCGCAAAGTAGCCGTTGTGGTCGGGGTCCAGCTTGCCCAGCGAGACACCGCTGTCCAAGATATAGGCCCCGCCGTTGGCCGCGTCAGCCCTGGGGCTGAGGGCCAGGCCGCCGTAGGACTGTGCATGGCTCTGGTTGCCGTTGCTAGCGTTTTCCAGCGTGAGGGTGGTGTCGGCTGCGTTGTAGCCGATGATGCCGCCCACGTAGGCGTTGGCGTAAATGTTGAACTGGTTGCTCAGGCTCGTCAGGGTGATGGCGCTGCCGCTAGGGTTCAGCTTCGGCTCGTCGAGGGCGTTGCCGCTGCTGAACTTAGGCAGCAAGGTCTGCAGGTCGGCCGCGATGGTGCCGTTCTTGTTCTGCAGGGCGTTTTTCAGCGTATCTGCGTTGACTACGCGGTTGTAGCCGATCATACCGCCCGCCACGCCGTCGGCCACGATGCGTCCGGTGCCGATGGTGGCGGCGTTGGCCGCCGCGCCGCCGGCGTTGACAAATTTGAATTCGTTCGCGGGCAGGTTGGCGCCGATGACGCCGCCCACAAAGTGGACGCCCTCGATGCGGTTGGCGCTGACCTGCACGGTGGGCAGGCTGGCCGCGCCGTTCAGGCCGATGACGCCGCCCACGCAGTCGCCGGTGGCCACGATGGTGCCGGTGACGCTGAGGATGGTGGCTTGGCTGTTTGTGATGGTGGCGGTGGCGTCGTTGTAGCCCGCCACGCCGCCTACAAAGCTGCCGCCGTACAGCACCGCGCCCAGGACCGCGCCCTTGTCGGACTCGGCCTGCCAGCTGATCTGACCGTGGGTGCCGTTGCAGCCGGCCACGCCGCCCACGAAATCGGCATAGTGGGGGGTGCCGTCCCTGGTCTGGCTCAACTGCTGCAGCAGCGCAATCTTGTTTTTATCCGTTACCTCAACAGTAGACATACTGTTGACGCTGTCCACCAGTTTGGCGGTCTCGTTTTTGGTGAGGGCCGCGCTGTCCTGCTTGCCCCAGGCAGCATCGTTGACGCCCGCAATGCCGCCCACGTAGGCCGCATTGGCGCCCAGGCCTGCCACCAGGCCCTTGTTGGTCATGTTTTCGATGGTGCTGTTCAGGCCGTTGACCGAGACGATACCGCCCACGTAACGGTTGCCGAACACATAGCTGTTGTTGGTGCCGCCGCTGGTGTACAGGTTGCTGCCCACAAAACCGCCGACGAAGCCGCCCACGAAGCTGCGGCCCAGCACATACCCGGACTCGGTGTAGCAGTTGGTCATCTGGACGTCGCGGCCAAAGCCCACCAGGCCGCCGACAAAGTCGCCCTTGAGGGGGCTGTTCTCGTTCAACGTACCGTCGGCGTTATAGCCCGCCTGCACAAGGTTGGTCAGGGTCGTCTCACTCAGGCCGCTGCGGGTGGCGCTGTGGCACTCATCCAGTACAAGGCTGCGCGCATAGCCCGCAATGCCGCCGAAGAACTGGCCCAGCACGCGGCTTTGGCCTGCGGTACTGCCCTGGTAGTTGGCCCCGGCCAGCACGGTGCCCTGGTTGGCCAGGCCGGTCAGGGTATTGCTGTCGTTCTCGGTGGTGGAGTACAGGTTGCCCGTGATGCCGCCCACGAAGGCATTGCCCACCACGGTGGACTTGTTGGTGATGTCCTTGAGGTTTTCGGCGTTCCCGGTGCCGGTCAGGTTGGTGGCGTCCAGTACACCGGCCACGCCGCCCACGCCCACGGCGCGCCAGAGGGTCTGGCTCTCGTTTTCGTTGGCGATAGCGTTATAGCGTGCTTTTTCTGCTGTATCGGCGCTGGTGCCGGTATCCGCACCGCTGTTGTTGGCGGCGTCCTCATCCTGGAAGATGCCCGCCACGGTGACGTTCTGGTCCAGCGTCAGGCCGGTGAGTTTGGCGCCGGTTTTGGGCATGGCAAAGCCGACGAGCCCGCCGATGCCGTGGGGTTCGTCTTTGTACAAGGTGCCGTTCACCCGGTTCACGCCGGTGGTCTTGCTGCTGAAGGTCAGCACAGCGGTGACCTTGGCCTCAGCGCCGCGGCGGCTGCTGCGGTCGACGGTGCAGTTGGTCAGGCTGCCGGTGTCCACGCCCGCCAGCGCGCCCACCGACCAGATCTCGGTGCGGTAGTCGGGGTCGGTATCGGCCAGGGCCTGCAGGTATTGGGTGCCGTTGGCATCCATCGCCATGGCGGTGTCGGCGTTTTGCCCGCCTGCGGATCTGACCTCGGCGTTGATCTGCACATCGGGGTCGCGCAGGGTGATATTTTTCAGTGTACCGTTGTTTTCACCCACCAGGCCTAGGTAGTGGTCGCGGGCCTTGTAGGCAGCTTCACCGGCATATTTCCGCTCCACGGCAGCGATAGAACTGCCCCGCAATTGCAGGTTGCTGATGACCACTTGCCCGCTGCCGCCGGTGCTGCCGTTGAGGGTGACGTCCTTGCCGATGGCGGGGATGGTGGGCCAGGCCACGACCTCGCCGGTGCGGCTGGGCACCTTGGCCACAGGCTCCGCGTCCTTCTTCTCGGGCGAGCAGTAGACGGTGACGCTGCCGTCGGTCCAATCAAGGGCGGTGTTTTTACCCGTAAAGGCATATTCGCCGCTATTTATCCAGCGCAGGTTGTACAGGTGGCGGAAGTATTTCAACGTGCCGCCGCTTACCTTGCTGCCTGCGGCAAACAATGTATTTTCGGTATTGGACTGCTGCGGTTTGCTTTCGGTATAAAGATCCTGAAAGTTCGCGTTAGGACGTGCTTTCATCTTAACGTAAACATCTTTAGGAGCATTGTCCGTCAGGCGTGTAATGCTGAACAGGGTGGTCTTGGTGGAGCTCAGGTCGGCACCGTCATTTTCGGCGGCGCGCAGCAGGTTGGCGTCGCACATGGCGTCCAGCGTCAGGATAAAGCGGCCCTTGCTGTAGCTGAGGGGGAAGGTGTAGTCCTGGTACGTTTCGCTCCAGCCGTTTCCCTCAGCGTTGGGCCGGTACACCTTGATCTGGGCGTTGTTGTGGGTGGGGTCGGCAAGGACGCGGCTCCACTCGATCTCCAGCTTAAAGAGGGGCTCATTGGTCGTTGCATCGTAGAATTCAGCGTCATAAATGGTGTCGATGTCGCCGTTTTTGCTGTTGCCGCTCCAGTTTAAGGTCAGGGTCTCGTTGTTGATGAGCTGCGGGTTTTTGACTTTCAGGCGGGTCTGGCTCAGGGCCACCACGTTGACGGTGTCCTCGGCCGAGTAGTAGCCCACCAGCGAATCACCGCGGCGGTGGCCGTAGCTGCGGTCGTCAATAAGCATCGCGCCGTCGGCACCGTCATCCGAGGCAAAGCGCAGCTTATCGGACGCTGTATCGTAAAAAGCGGAGTAGACCTGCCCGGTCAGGCTGTCCACCTCCACCACAATGGACGCGTTGAAAAGCGACTCATCGTAGACGTAGGGGTCCAACAGGCCGCGCACCATCTTGCTGGCGTCGCTGTCGGGGTTCGCCTTATCATAGTACAACGCGTAGATCTGGCTGTTGAAGGCATTGGCTTTTTCCGCGGCTCCGTCACCGAACTGTTCGCTCAATCCATCAGTGCTGAAGTGGTCGCCCAGCGTGCCGACTTCGCGCAGCTCCGTCAAAAATGTATCCATATCGCCGCTGGTATCCTTGCGGGTCAGGGCGATCTGGGCGGTCTGGAACACGGTGCGGGCGCCGGATTCGTTATGTTCGAACCGGGCCAGGCGGACATAGGCGATCAGCCCGGTGCCCGCCAGGGCAGCCAGGATGCCAAGAATGAGCAGCACGACCATCAGCTCCACCATCGTGAAACCCCGGGCGGTGCGCAGTTTTTGTTTGATTTCCTTTATAATAGGCAGCACAAGTGTACCTCGTTTATATCCGGGTGGTCGACGAAAATCGACAGAATTCTCCAATATAAGTAGGTTCATTATAGTATAACAGTTTGCAAGTTGCAAGAGGAAATATGGTAGTTTGCCTTGGCGGCGGGCACTAATTGTAGGGCTGCCCCTTGCCGCCGGCCAAAAAATCCAGTTCTTATATAACATAAAATTTGTCGAATTGCCTTGCATATTGTCGCAAGGTACAGTATACTTTAGTCTGCATAAAAGCAAAGGCAACAC
>ERZ773139.3709-NODE-3709-length-13206-cov-3.682990_pt1 | contig 13206 bp, 6 predicted proteins | sample MGYA00580854_ERZ773139 | MGnify/ENA primary metagenome ERZ773139 (study PRJEB29015, sample SAMEA2737809) | human gut metagenome | biome: human gut; feature: human-associated habitat; material: faeces | place: China | collected 2012 ...
GCAGCTAATAACAATGCCAGATACTTTCTCTTTTTCATACTTTTCCTTTCCCCTTTTTTCACAATTTTATTTTTCATAGACCTTATAACCTTATCACATTTAAACAAAATTGTCATTATCACCCCCCCATTTTCGTCATTTTGCATATTTAGGATTTCAAAAAAGGCTATAGTCGTTCATTTTCCAAAACGATTATAGCCTTTTTGTACAACACTATCTTATTTCTTCTATATTATTTATCGAGAAGCAGCGCTGTAAAACAGAACGTATTTCTTCCAAAAGCGAAGAAATCCACTCCTGTTTTAAACTGCCCATTTACAAATAATGTATTTTAGTATGCTCTTCCCCAGTAAACCATATGTTTCGCAGGTTTTCCACAGCAGACGCATACATCAGACAGATGTTCTTCTTCCATAGGAATGCATCGTGATGTCACTCCGCCTGTCTGTGCTTTAATCTCATCCTCACAAGCTTCGTCTCCACACCACATTGCCTTTACGAAACCTTTCTTTTCGGAAACCGCATCTTTCATCTCATCCATAGTCACCGCAGAACTGATGTGGTCATCAAGGAACGCTTTTGCTTTCGCATAAAGGTCTGCCTGGATCGTCTCAAGGATTTCACCGAGTTTCGTTGTAATCTCATCGATTGCCACAACGATCTTCTCTCTTGTATCTCTGCGCACAACAACAACCTGACCGTTTTCGATATCTTTTGGTCCGATCTCGATACGAGTCGGGATTCCGAGCATCTCCTGCTCACTGAATTTCCATCCCGGACTCTTTTCGGAATCATCGATCTTCGTGCGATATCCGGCTTTATTAAGAGCGTCAAGAAGTTCATTTGCCTTATCGAGAACACCTTCTTTATGCTGCGCGATCGGAATAACTCTTGTCTGTACCGGAGCGATTCTCGGCGGAAGTACAAGACCGCTGTCATCGCCGTGAACCATGATGATCGCACCGATGATTCGGGTGGATAATCCCCATGATGTCTCGTACACACTGTGCAGTTCATTATTTTTATCTGCATACTTAATGTCAAATGCATCCGGGAAAGAATTTCCGAAGAAATGGCTTGTCGCCGACTGTAAAGCCTGACCGTCGTGCATCAGCGCTTCAATCGTATAAGTGTCCTGCGCTCCCGCAAATTTTTCACTTTCTGTTTTTCTTCCGGCAACAACCGGAATCGCAAGATCTTCTTCTACAAAGTCTTTATATACTTTCCACATTAATTTTGTACGTTCTTCCGCTTCTTCATATGTCGCATGAATCGTATGACCTTCCTGCCAGAGGAATTCCCTTGAACGAAGGAACGGTCTTGTCGTTTTCTCCCAACGAAGAACCGAGCACCACTGATTCCATACTTTCGGAAGGTCTCTGTAAGACTGAACCGTCTTGCTCCACACGTCACAGAACAATGTCTCAGATGTCGGACGGATACAGAATCTCTCCTGAAGCGGCTCCGCTCCGCCGTGTGTTACCCACGCTACTTCAGGCGCGAACCCTTCGATGTGGTCTTTTTCTTTCTGCAAAAGGCTTTCCGGGATCAAAACCGGAAGATATACGTTTTCCACACCTGTGTCTTTAAAACGTTTGTCAAGATCCGACTGAATATTTTCCCATATTGCATATCCGTTCGGAAGATAGTTCAGACATCCCTTTACGCCTGAATAATCACATAATTTTGCTTCCCGCACAACATCTGTATACCACTGTGCAAAATCTTCGTCTCTCGATGTGATCGACTGTACAAGTTTCTTTTCTTTCGCCATTTTCTTACCTCATTTCCCAAATCATTTTCGGAACTTTTTATCTTTTGTTCCGACTTTTCTTCCATCGCTTCCATAGCGCAGCAGTTTAGCCATATCCGTCCGAATCGACCGTTTCGACCGTTTCTCCCGGATCGTAAAAGTCTCCGGTAACGCGGCAGATTCCCGGATAGCGCCAAAACTTCTCTGCCGGAAAAGCGTCTCATTTCCTATATGCGCCTATATAAAAACGCCGGGACGCTCTTCCCCACAAGGGACCGAGCATCTCGGCGGTACCACCCTTATTAACACCGCAGACGTCCTGCCTGCCGTTGTTCTCTCTTTTATCTTTAACGCAGATATACGCTGTATTTTCATACAGAGCTCCGGAGCCGGTTCAATGTGTTCCTGCAAAGGCTTTCACCAACCGCCTTCTCTCTGATGCATTCCACACATATACTATTCTCTTTCCTCGCCTGTTTGCATCTGTGATTTTACCCAAAATCCGGCAGAATGTCAACCGAAACCGCCGTTCCAAGTATTCATTCCGAAAATACCATCCTAAACGTGCATCTAAGACCTTATCCCAAACATTATCCGTGAAGCTGCAAAAGCTTTCCTTTTAATTCCTGCTCCATATTGCGAAGTTCCGCCTCCGCAGCCTGACGTTTTTCCCTGCCTTCACGCTGGATTGCCATTACTTCATCAAGCGTAGAGATCAGAGACTCGTTCGTTGCTTTGAGCGTATCCATATCCACGATTCCCCGCTCGGACTGCCGAGCCGTTTCCGTCGTTGCGATCTTCAGTTTCTCTGCATTTTTCTTCAAAAGCTCATTCGTCACATCCGTAACACGCCGCTGCGCTTCCGCTGCCTGCGTCGAATGTTCTACCCCAAGCGCAAGAACCATCTGACTCTTCCAAAGAGGAATCGTATTTACGATTGTAGACTGGATCTTTTCAACCATCATTGTATCATTATTCTGAACGAGCCGAATCTGAGGCGCAGTCTGAATAGAAATCATTCTTGTCAGTTCAAGATCATGGATCTTCTTCTCAAACCGAATGCACATCTCATCCAAATCTTTCGCCGCCTGCGCATCTTCCGGCAGTCCTGATGCCTGCGCCCTGCTCATCAGATCCGCAAGCTGTGTTCTTTTCACTTCCGCAAGTTTCTTCTTTCCCGCAAGAATATACATCGACAATTCCTTAAAATATGTCAGATTCAGTTCGTACATCTTATCAAGAAGCGCTGTATCCTTCATAAGCTGTACCTGATGCTTCTCCAGCGCCTTGATAATCTCATTTACATTCGTCTCGGCTTTTGCGTATTTTGCTTTCATAGAATCAATTTTGTTCGACGCTTTCTTAAAAATGCCGAAAAAGCCTTTTTCTTCTTCATCTTCATCAAAACTTTTCAACTGCGTCACAACGCCGGTAAGGAGAGCCCCCACCTCGCCGAGATCTTGAGATTTCACATTATCCAACGCCGATTCGGAGAAATCCGCCATCTTCTTCTGCGTTCCCGCTCCGTACTGAAGGATCAGCGATGAATTCGTCAAGTCGATCTGCTTTGCAAATGCCTCGACCGTCTGACGCTCTTCTTCTGTCAAAACGCTGTCGTCCAGCACCGGTTCTTCTACCTGCTGCACGGCCGGAGTTTCCTTTTTATCCGCCGCCTGAAACGGATCTAACGTCAATGTCGGAGTGGTGTCTAAGTCCTTAAATTCTGTTCCCATTTCTTTAATCTCCTTTTCCATTTCTTTCTTCAGCCCTATCTTACTTATCTTCACTCATCATTCCCCGAGCTTCTATTTTATCTTCTTTACTCGCTGCGAACATCTTTTCTATCTTATCTTCTCCACTCGCTGCGCGCTTTTACTTTCTGATCTCGTCTTCCGTAAGTCCTTCCTGTGCCAGCATCGTATTCAGAACCGATATATCCGACGACACGTCCCACGCCGTATCCTGAAAAAGATCGTCCAACAACTTTTCAAACGCCACATTAAGAGTGTCAATCGTCTTTTCGATCTCTATTTTGGAAGAAATAATATTTTCTCCCTGTACAGGCTGTGCATCCAAATCTTCATACGCCTGCAACAGTTTCATCGTCATCGGAAGATAATAATCCATTAATTTTCGGATATCACTGACCGTATCGGGTTTCTGCTCGACCCGGTCAAATATCCTGTCTACAAGCATTTCCATACGGGCGATTTTCTCCGAAATTTCTTCTCCGGGTATTGCGTCATTCGCCGCTTTGATCGCCCTCACATATTCGTCGCCTGCTTCGATGATCTTCTGGACTTCCGGAGAAAGTCTGGAAAACTCTTCCTGTTCCTTCGCTGCCCGCTCTTCTTTTTCCTGTTTTTCCCGACGCGTTCTTTCCATAAGCGCCGTGTATTGGCGATAAGCTTCGTTGCTCGTCATAAGACATGTTTCCTGCTCATCAAGATGACCTTGCCGAAACCAGCCTTTTTTAATCATCTTTTTCAAATCTTTCACAACTGCTTTCACAGAACGTCCGCTCTGCTGTGCAAATTCTTTTACGTCACAATATTCCCTGTTTCCGATCATTTTCACATATTTTCCAAAACGGCTCACCGTACACGCATTCGATGTTCCGATAATTCCCATCACTGCAAACGCAACAGAAAAACCGCCCATCAAAGCCGCCATGACATTTATCTCCATCTGCCAGCCTGTTACCGAACTTCCCAACAGAAGCATCAGACCGATGATCAGAGTAACGATCATCCCAAGGTATCCCGTAATCGCGAGGAAGATACCGCCGACCTTTATTGCCGTTCCCTTCAGATAAAGGATTCCGCCTCTGTGCACGGAATCCCCCGCTGTTCCCGTTCTTTGATCCTGCGCGAAGCCGCCTGCTGAGCCCGCTCCCTGATTATGTGTAAATCCGCCCGCTGCGCCTGTCCTCTGATTCTGTGTAAATCCGCCTGCTGAGCCTGTCCTCTGATTCTGCGTGAATCCGCCTGCTGAGCCCGCTCCCTGATTCTGCGTGAAACCACCTGCTGATCCTGTTCCCTGATTATGAAACGGCGGTGTGTTTCCCGCTTGTCTCTGCCTCTGTGCAAAATTATCCGCAGCGGCATTCATCGCATCGCTTCCGTAACGGATTCCGTTTCTTAGTCCTCTGGAGAGTCCTTCCATCGCACGTCCGATCGTATCCGTCACATTCTGATTTAACCGTCCGTAATTTTGATGATCGATAGCGTCCTGAATCGTCCGATTCAATTCATCCAACGATCTTTCCCACTCATTATTTATCATGAATTTCCTCCTTAAAGGGTTGACCTGAAAATTCTTTTATATGATAATCAGTTTAGCCGTAACACATTGAAAAGTCAATAATACGAAGGAGCGAAAATAAGACAAATGATAAAAAATGCATCCCCGCTTATTATATACGAAGACGAGCAGATCATCGTCTGCCATAAACCCGCAGGAACGCCGACTCAGAGCAGTCATATCGGAACTTCCGACATGGAAAGCCTGCTCAAAAACCATCTTTTTTCTTCACGTAAATTTCACCGGGCAAAATCAGGCGAACCGTATCTTGCGATCATTCATCGCCTCGACCAGCCTGTAGAAGGGATTCTCGTCTTTGCAAAAACACCTGCCGCCGCAAAGGAACTAAACCGCCAGCTCACTTCCCAAGAATTTGGGAAATATTATCTTGCAGTAATATCAGGCATTCCCGAACCGCAGGAAGGCTCTCTTGAAAACTATCTCGTCAAAGATACCCGTACAAACAGTTCCGCAGTCTGTACGAAAACGACTCCGGGAGCAAAACTTGCCAGACTTCACTACAGAACAATAGAAACATACGGTGCGCCCGGAAACGAAAAATTTACCGATTCCAAATCGACTGACACGCCAAAACACACGTCCCGAAACCACAGGCAGCCGCCATTGCAAAATGAATCTTCTGCCTTAATAGAAATCCATCTTGACACAGGCAGACATCATCAGATTCGTGTGCAAATGGCATATTTCGGACACCCCCTTATAGGCGATCGAAAATATGGCAAAGAAATCACCGATCATATGAATTCCGTACAATCTTCGACAAAACGATTTCAGGCAGGACAACTTCATCTCTGCGCTTACAAGCTAACATTTCATCATCCCAAAACCGGAAAAGAGATGGAATTTCAGATTTGAAACTCCATCTCTCATAAATCCGATCTTCCTGTTTGGAAAAATCTCTTCTCCTGCAATCCCGAATTTTAACTCGTCGCACAAAAAAGGCGGTGCCTCACGCGCACCGCCTTTTTTGTTTCATATAATCTTCATCTTACGAATCAGATATTTTTATTTCACTCTTTTTCTTCTAAAGAATGTTACTACAGCGATTCCGCCCGCTGCCACAAGCGCCATCAAATATCCTGCGATGTTTGCGCTGTCACCTGTAACAACAGCTGCATTGCCACCGTTTCCGTTGCTTCCATTGCTTCCGCTATTTCCACTGTTTCCACTGTTTCCATTGCTTCCGCTGTTTCCGCCACTACCGCCGTTTCCATCCGGATTCGGGTTCGGGTTCGGATCAGGAGTTGTGTCTTTTACAAGACCGTCATAAGCTGTCTGCAATGCTTCTTTTGCTGCATTTACTTCATCCTGTGTTGCATTCGGATTTGCAAGAACACTCTGTGCTTTCATAAGAGCTTCATTGAATGCTGTCCAGCTTTCTGCTGTATATCCGTCTGCTTTGGTGTCTTTGTACTGATTATAAAGAGTCGTCAGTCCACTCTTATCTACATCGCCCGGCTGCGGATCTGGATTAAGTTTCACAAGTCTGTCATGCGCTGTCTGCAATGCTGTCAAAGCTTCGCCTGCTGCTGCGTTTGTTGTATCTTTTGCTTCGATGAGAGCTTTCGCTTCATTCATCTTCGCTTCGTATACTGCCCATGAGTCTGCTGTGTAGTCTGCTTTATTCAAGTTTTCTGCCACATAGCTGTCATAGAGAGCTTTCAGAGCTGCTGTCGTTCTCTCTCCGTAGAAACGGATCTCTGCCATACTTGCGAATTTATCCTGTGCTCCTGCTTCAAGAACTTTGAACTCTACATATCTTACATCTTTCGCATCAAAAGCAATCTGCTGATACTGATCTCTGTTTACAAGAACATTGCCTTCTTCATCGAACTCATATGTTCCGACAGATTTCATATCGTCTTTGGCGCTTCCTACAAAGATCTGCGCTTTCAGGATATCACCGTTCGTTACTCCCTGACGTGCAAGGAATGTAATGTCTGTCAAGTTGTAAAGTCCGCCGAGATCAAAATTGAGGCTCTGCGGCAATACATCTTTGTTGTACTCTGTATGCCAGTAATTATCCTCTTTTCCGTCAAGTACGTTTGTTGCAAGTCCATCCTCAAGTTTATCAGGATCACATTCACTTGTTGCCGTCACTGTGAATCCTTCTGCTTTTGCATCAAGCAGTTTTGTCTCATCAAGTGGACGGAATGTAAGTCCGTCGATTGCCTCGTAAATTGCCATCTGTGCTTCAAGTACCTGATTCTTCGTATATTCGCCCTTAAGTAATTCTGTAGCTGCATTTACTGCTGCTGTAAGCTGTCCATAACTTTCTTCTGTGTAAGCAGATGACTGATATGTACGAGCTTTAGCAAGCGCTTCATTTAATCCTGAAATATCAACGCCGGCTTTAACATTGATATCGTATGTTGCTTTTACTTCTTTGTTTCCTGCGGCTGTCAGAGTGATCGTACTCTTTCCTTCTTTCATCGCTCTCGCTTTGTAGATCGGATAGCCATTTTCATCTGCCAGCGTAATGATCTTCACAACGTCCTCATTAGAACTTTCTACTGTGAAGAATTTGTTTGTTGCATTGTCCGGCTGAACTGTTGCATTAATGTCTGCCAGTGTTCCGACATACATCTCTTTTGCATTGTTCGGATCTGCTGTGATTCCTGTAACCGGTGTGTTAGACAGATTTGACAGTTCAAGTTCTGCAAGTGTGAGCATGTTCTTCACATCACTTGTTGATTTTGCATCTAAGAATGTAATCTGAACTTCTTTTACCGCCTTGTCTCCTGCAAATTCAAATGTATATTTCTCCTGTTTTGTTTCAAACTTGATCTCGTCTGATGATGTATCATCTGTATAGATCAGTTTTGCAGATACTTTATTCAAGTAACCGTTTCCTTCATTTGCATTAGATACGACTACTTTATTAAGTGCTTCCGGATTCTTCAATGCAAGATGCATTGTTGTCGGAAGGATGATATAGTCCGGAAGTTTTCCGTTTACATGGTTGGATGAAATATCCCACTTAAACTCAAAATCACGCCCAAATGTTCCATCAAACAGTCCGTTGTAATTATTCTGTTGGATCAATTTATTTACATTCGGATCATCTGTGTTATCTTCTGTGAGTTTCTCATTTGTCATTGTGATATCGAAGTCTGCCTGTCCAAACTTCTTCTCTGTTGCCGGAACATCCGGGATCTCAACTTCTGTATCTACCTCTGACTCGATCGTGCTGTAGTTCGGTCCGATCAAAGTTACTTTAGAAAGATCGATCACTTTCGCATCTGTTGTAGAGATGTTCTCTTTTGCTTTCATTGTGATTGTAGCAAGCACGTCACTTCCGGCATAAAGTTCTTTGTCTCCACGGTTTGCAAATGCAAGGTTTACATATGCTCTGTCATCATACTCTTTATTAGCCGTCAGATTTTCCATCTGAGCAAGAAGAGGTGATACTTCACAAGAAACATATTGCACTTTGCTATTATCATAATTAATTACCTGTCCGAATGCATTAAGTCCTGCTACATTCTGCGCGTAAACGTCGATTGTAAACGTCTCGCCTTTCTTCACGCTGTCGCTGCTTGCAAGAAGCATAGCTTCTCCCGAAACACTATCCGTCTTCTTCGTTCCGCCATCTAACTGGAACATTGTGAATGCGTAATCATAAACATCATAGATATTGTTCATGTTAATATCGCCGTAACGGCTCTTGATCTGATCTGCAAACAACTTATCTTTTTCACATACACCAAGATAATTTTTCATATTTGTATAATCAGCATCCGTAACCGCCTCAGCCTTATTGGTACTTCCGACAGCAAACGCCCCTGTGTTTTCTTTCTTATATACTTTAATCTCACTTGCCGAGAAGAAATTACCGAGCGCTTTAAGTGGTGTAAACCGGATATAGCGCGCTCCGCAATCCAGCTTATCCATCAACTTCATATCTTTATTTACTGCCCATTTGTATGTTTTTGCCTCTGACCAATGTACACCATCGAGACTTGTCTCTAATTTCATTTCCTCAACAGTTCCATTGCCTGCATCATCACGCGGATAATACTCAATCTTATCAATTTCATATGCTTTTCCGTAATCTACAGTAAGAGTCTGTCCGATTGCATTTCCATCTGAATGGAAACCACCATCAGATTTCTGGAACGTTCTGTCAAATGCCAAATCAGCACTGTGATTTCCGTACAGACCGCCTGTCCATGTGATTGTCTGCGGAGCCGGTGTATCTTTCCACGGATCTTCTGCTGACTGGAACGTCTTCTCTTCGCTCCATTCAGAATATCCTTCTGCATTTCTAGAACGAACTTTATACTTATGCTCTGAGTGATATCCGAGATCTGTATGTGTATATGTCTCCACATCTCCTACAGAGAATACAACTCCGTCAACAAGAAGCTCGTAAGTTGTCGCATCAGCTACTTTATTCCATGCAAGAGTGATGCTTGTCGGTGTCTTTGCTTCCTCATTTTCTGTCAGAGTAGGAACTGTAAGGTTCTTATTCAGTTTATCCTGCGGAAGTTTTCCGTCATTTTCAAATCCTTCAAGTACTAATGTCTGAACAACACTCTTCGCATCTGCCTGTGCAAATTTCACATACAGTTTCGGTGTTCTCTTCACATCTTTTACAAGGTTCGCAATCTCTGTTTCTTTTTCCGATGCATATGTCTCGATTGCTGGAGATTCATCATAGAAGTAGACTGCTTTACCTGCTTCAGCCGATTTTTTATCAAAGTCTGCTTTGCTCTGCACTTTATCGAGAGTCAATGAATCACTTCCGTTTTTCGCTGTAACTTTTGTAGGTTCTTTGGATACATTTACAACAAATGTTGTATTTTTGTCTTTCTTGTATCCAGTGTAGTTTCCTGTTGATTTTTCAGCAGTAAGCGTTGCTGTTCCATCTTTTACCTCAGATGTATACTTGGTAGATACATGAGCGCCGTAAGAAGTTTTCGTAATTTTTCCATAATCGCCATCTTCTTTCAGATCATTTTCCACAAATTTTCCGTCATCTTCAAACATCGTGTAAGATGTTTTTCCATCCGGCCAAAATTCGACGATACGGTTTTCTTTCTTAATCTGCTCCGGTGTATTATTTTCTTCCCACATTGGAATAATAGCACCGTTTTTCACAAATACAGGAAGTTTCCAAAGTGGAGCTGCAAAGTTGTTGAGAACCTGTCCTCCCTGATACTGCTGACCTGTGAAATAGTCAATCCACACTTCTTTTGAATCCGGAAGATAAATATTATTTCTTACATCATTTCCCTTATCATCTGCAGCAGTGCTCTTATAAATCGGAGCTACAAGAAGATTCGATCCAAGCATGTACTGATACTGCATTTCTTTACTGCTTGCATAACTGTCGTCCGGATATTCAAGGAACATTGCTCTTATAAGCGGCAGTCCTGTATCTCCATTGCCTGTATCAATGTTTGCCGCCGAAGCTGCCCCAGTATAAATATACGGAAGAAGCTGTGCTTTTGTTTTCAAATACATACGGTTGATTCCTGTATATGGATCTCCAAACGTATATGGCATCTTCGCATAAGTTCCCCAACCGTCCATGTTAAGCATAAGTGGTGTAAATGATTTCCACTGATAATCTCTTGTAGCAATCAACTGATTTCCACCGAAGATACCATCCATATCACTTCCTATGTTTGGGTTACCGCTAAGAGAAGTTCCGATATATGTAGGAATGTGAAAACGGATGTATTCCCATTCACCGCCGTACTGGTCTCCTGTCCAAATACCACAGTAACGCTGCGATCCTGCCCATCCGTCAAGAGAGATAATGTTCGGACGTACCTTACCTTCTGTTGTAGCAATATCGTAAGCTGTCTTCACACCGTCAAGCTGCATGGAATATCCATGTCCAACCCATGCAACATCTGTCTTCAATGTAGAAACACCACCGACTTTAACTTCGTTTTTAAAATCACGAAGAAGCTGCCATTCTGTCTTCGGATTAGAATCCGGTGTCAGATAACTCTGTGTCCAAAGTCCTGTTGCTACCCCTTTTTCATTTGCATATTTTGTAAAGTCTGCAAGATTCTGTACGTTTGCCGCTACTGCCGCCAATCGTTCCTGAGAGCTTTTTCCTTCATTATCAACGCCGCCTGTCTTGCCATATCCGTTCTGACCGTATCCCGCACCATATCCGTCATTTGGGAGAAAATATCCAATTGGCATATCATATGTAAAATAATCGTCAATCACCTGTCTTGCCGAATACTTATAAGGAGCTTCTACTTTTGGATAGTTTTCGATGCCTACTGTTGGTTTCGTGCCGTTCAAAGACTCAATGTTCATTCCATCTTTCGGTTTATATCCCGTAGACATTCCGCTCTCATACTTTGTCGTTCCTGCACTTGTGTAAGGTTCATTTCCTTTGATTGTCCAACCCTTCCCACCTTCTGTATCTGACCATGAATCACGGTTGTATGCGTTCAAGTGACCTTCATAAAACGCATATTCGGGAAGGAGAACCGGATTACCTGTTACATGATAATACTCACTCAAAAGTTCCTGTGTTTTTTCACTGCTGTCTTTTCCATCAGAAACAAAATAATAAGCGTCAAACTCTTTTTCTTTATGAGTCGCTGTTACAGTATCTCCTTCACTCTTTCCAAAGTCATATTTACCGTCTGCAAATGTGTTTCTCAAAACACCATATCCACTTGTCGTGTAGTAAAATGGATTTGGAGATGCAACTCCGCCATCTGTCCAGTTACTTTCATTAGCAATATTTATCGTCTCGCCTGTATGTACGAATCTTCCATTCTGCGTACCTCCGCCATAGAAGTTCTCTCCATTGTTCTTCTTAAGAGTCTGCACTGTTGCCGAATTCGAGATGGACAATGCTTCTTTTTCTTCCATCACGACCTTATCGCCACTTAAAACTTTCATCTTCGCCGTAGCTTTATCGAATTCGACAGAAACCGATCCACTTTTAATCGTAATTTTTCCATCTTTATCCGAAATATCAGCCTTTGGATGTGAATAGTTAGAAGAGTCGTCTGAATACTGCTGAATCCTTCCGACATGAGCTTGCGATTTGGGAGTCGCATATTTCGAGAACTCGCCACTCGGATCTACGTTATATCTGAAGATCCCATCCTCAAGAAACGTAAGCTGCGCTGTAACGCCACCATTGAATTTCACAACAACGATATTGTCCTTGCTGCCTTTTTCCACTGACTCGACGCTTGTCAACTGCCCGGCAAACTCTTCCGCAGCTTTCGCCGGTATCGGCGGAAATGCTGTAAGCACCATGCCAAGCGCCGTAACAGTTACAGCAGCTTTCTTTCCTGCTCCTTTCATTTTCTTAGTCCATTTCATCTTTTTCCTTCTCCTCCTTCTCCTGCATAGCCACCATTGGTCGGTCCCCAGTTATAGAAAACATTATTTCGTAAATCGACTTTTTCATTTTCCTCCTTTTCTACGGGTAAATTGTACAAAATGTTTGCATTTACCACTAAGTACTTTATTATATAATAATTTTCAATAAATGTATTTATATAAATCATTACCCATTTGTACTTTTTTACTTTTCTCACCCCTTATATCCACTATTTTCGTCAATTTTCAACATATATAAAGCTTCTGTCGATTTTCTTTCAGTTGCAAAAAATCCTTTTTCAACGCATTCTTGGATTGCGTTTTTATAAAATTATCAAACAGGGGAGAAAATGCATTTTCTCCCCTGTTCTATAGATTTACCTATGATCAATTTATACGAAGATGGAACTGTTCAATCAGACAAGCAATATTTTCTTCCGTATCTTCAAGCTCATCTGCGATTTGAGAAATCGTTTTTCCTTTTTCAAGTTTTTTCTGAATAAGAGTGCTTCTTTCTGCTTTTCTACCTTCTTCTCGTCCTTGCTTTCTACCTTCTTCTCGTCCTTGCTTTCTACCTTCTTCTCTCCCCTGCTCTCTTGCCTCTTCTCTCTGCACTTCGATATCTGTCTCATAGTCGTATTCGTCTAATAGCATATTGACAACCTCGCTTCCTTTTCGCATTAAATAATCAGCAAGAATTCCTTTTTCGATGCATTCTTTTATCGCTTTTTTATAAGGCTCTTCCTCCCCGGAGATCTGGTAGTTCTGCACGATTTCCATGAACTGGCTGTATTCTTTCAGTACCTGACACTTTT
>ERZ773139.3710-NODE-3710-length-13203-cov-12.015440_pt1 | contig 13203 bp, 16 predicted proteins | sample MGYA00580854_ERZ773139 | MGnify/ENA primary metagenome ERZ773139 (study PRJEB29015, sample SAMEA2737809) | human gut metagenome | biome: human gut; feature: human-associated habitat; material: faeces | place: China | collected 2012 ...
CCCCACGTTCGTAATAGATTCACTTCTATGGATATTGGTATGAATTCCCAGATCCCACTCTATTGTAAACAAGACATTTTTATCTTTTATATTCAATGGCTTATTTTCCTGCTAATTGGTAATACCATGAAAAATACCATGCTCAGAAAAGGCTTAACAATATTTTGAAAAATTGCCTACTGAGCGCTGCCGCACAGCTCCATAGGCCGCTTTCCTGGCTTTGCTTCCAGATGTATGCTCTTCTGCTCCTGCAGCTAATGGATCACCGCAAACAGGTTACTCGCCTGGGGATTCCCTTTCGACCCGAGCATCCGTATGATACTCATGCTCGATTATTATTATTATAGAAGCCCCCATGAATAAATCGCTCATCATTTTCGGCATCGTCAACATAACCTCGGACAGTTTCTCCGATGGAGGCCGGTATCTGGCGCCAGACGCAGCCATTGCGCAGGCGCGTAAGCTGATGGCCGAGGGGGCAGATGTGATCGACCTCGGTCCGGCATCCAGCAATCCCGACGCCGCGCCTGTTTCGTCCGACACAGAAATCGCGCGTATCGCGCCGGTGCTGGACGCGCTCAAGGCAGATGGCATTCCCGTCTCGCTCGACAGTTATCAACCCGCGACGCAAGCCTATGCCTTGTCGCGTGGTGTGGCCTATCTCAATGATATTCGCGGTTTTCCAGACGCTGCGTTCTATCCGCAATTGGCGAAATCATCTGCCAAACTCGTCGTTATGCATTCGGTGCAAGACGGGCAGGCAGATCGGCGCGAGGCACCCGCTGGCGACATCATGGATCACATTGCGGCGTTCTTTGACGCGCGCATCGCGGCGCTGACGGGTGCCGGTATCAAACGCAACCGCCTTGTCCTTGATCCCGGCATGGGGTTTTTTCTGGGGGCTGCTCCCGAAACCTCGCTCTCGGTGCTGGCGCGGTTCGATGAATTGCGGCTGCGCTTCGATTTGCCGGTGCTTCTGTCTGTTTCGCGCAAATCCTTTCTGCGCGCGCTCACAGGCCGTGGTCCGGGGGATGTCGGGGCCGCGACACTCGCTGCAGAGCTTGCCGCCGCCGCAGGTGGAGCTGACTTCATCCGCACACACGAGCCGCGCCCCTTGCGCGACGGGCTGGCGGTATTGGCGGCGCTGAAAGAAACCGCAAGAATTCGTTAACTGCACATTCGGGATATTTCTCTATATTCGCGCTTCATCAGAAAACTGAAGGAACCTCCATTGAATCGAACTAATATTTTTTTTGGTGAATCGCATTCTGACTGGTTGCCTGTCAGAGGCGGAGAATCTGGTGATTTTGTTTTTCGACGTGGTGACGGGCATGCCTTCGCGAAAATCGCACCTGCTTCCCGCCGCGGTGAGCTCGCTGGAGAGCGTGACCGCCTCATTTGGCTCAAAGGTCGAGGTGTGGCTTGCCCCGAGGTCATCAACTGGCAGGAGGAACAGGAGGGTGCATGCTTGGTGATAACGGCAATTCCGGGAGTACCGGCGGCTGATCTGTCTGGAGCGGATTTGCTCAAAGCGTGGCCGTCAATGGGGCAGCAACTTGGCGCTGTTCACAGCCTATCGGTTGATCAATGTCCGTTTGAGCGCAGGCTGTCGCGAATGTTCGGACGCGCCGTTGATGTGGTGTCCCGCAATGCCGTCAATCCCGACTTCTTACCGGACGAGGACAAGAGTACGCCGCAGCTCGATCTTTTGGCTCGTGTCGAACGAGAGCTACCGGTGCGGCTCGACCAAGAGCGCACCGATATGGTTGTTTGCCATGGTGATCCCTGCATGCCGAACTTCATGGTGGACCCTAAAACTCTTCAATGCACGGGTCTGATCGACCTTGGGCGGCTCGGAACAGCAGATCGCTATGCCGATTTGGCACTCATGATTGCTAACGCCGAAGAGAACTGGGCAGCGCCAGATGAAGCAGAGCGCGCCTTCGCTGTCCTATTCAATGTATTGGGGATCGAAGCCCCCGACCGCGAACGCCTTGCCTTCTATCTGCGATTGGACCCTCTGACTTGGGGTTGATGTTCATGCCGCCTGTTTTTCCTGCTCATTGGCACGTTTCGCAACCTGTTCTCATTGCGGACACCTTTTCCAGCCTCGTTTGGAAAGTTTCATTGCCAGACGGGACTCCTGCAATCGTCAAGGGATTGAAACCTATAGAAGACATTGCTGATGAACTGCGCGGGGCCGACTATCTGGTATGGCGCAATGGGAGGGGAGCAGTCCGGTTGCTCGGTCGTGAGAACAATCTGATGTTGCTCGAATATGCCGGGGAGCGAATGCTCTCTCACATCGTTGCCGAGCACGGCGACTACCAGGCGACCGAAATTGCAGCGGAACTAATGGCGAAGCTGTATGCCGCATCTGAGGAACCCCTGCCTTCTGCCCTTCTCCCGATCCGGGATCGCTTTGCAGCTTTGTTTCAGCGGGCGCGCGATGATCAAAACGCAGGTTGTCAAACTGACTACGTCCACGCGGCGATTATAGCCGATCAAATGATGAGCAATGCCTCGGAACTGCGTGGGCTACATGGCGATCTGCATCATGAAAACATCATGTTCTCCAGTCGCGGCTGGCTGGTGATAGATCCCGTCGGTCTGGTCGGTGAAGTGGGCTTTGGCGCCGCCAATATGTTCTACGATCCGGCTGACAGAGACGACCTTTGTCTCGATCCTAGACGCATTGCACAGATGGCGGACGCATTCTCTCGTGCGCTGGACGTCGATCCGCGTCGCCTGCTCGACCAGGCGTACGCTTATGGGTGCCTTTCCGCAGCTTGGAACGCGGATGGAGAAGAGGAGCAACGCGATCTAGCTATCGCGGCCGCGATCAAGCAGGTGCGACAGACGTCATACTAGATATCAAGCGACTTCTCCTATCCCCTGGGAACACATCAATCTCACCGGAGAATATCGCTGGCCAAAGCCTTAGCGTAGGATTCCGCCCCTTCCCGCAAACGACCCCAAACAGGAAACGCAGCTGAAACGGGAAGCTCAACACCCACTGACGCATGGGTTGTTCAGGCAGTACTTCATCAACCAGCAAGGCGGCACTTTCGGCCATCCGCCGCGCCCCACAGCTCGGGCAGAAACCGCGACGCTTACAGCTGAAAGCGACCAGGTGCTCGGCGTGGCAAGACTCGCAGCGAACCCGTAGAAAGCCATGCTCCAGCCGCCCGCATTGGAGAAATTCTTCAAATTCCCGTTGCACATAGCCCGGCAATTCCTTTCCCTGCCAGACATGCTGATTAATTTTGCCCTTATTAACATCACAGACAGAAAGAACGAGGGTACCAATACCATTGATGGTAACTGGCAGGCCGATGAAAGACGCCGTTACCGGGATAATGTAAGAATCTATTTTTGAGTATGTCAACATAACCTGAGGCAAAGTACCTCAGGTTCCAGTGTAGTAATCAGCCAACCTGACAGTCTTCTGTTAGCCCTACAGATATGTCGTGGAGCTAACCGCGCATGTCAAAGCCGGATTTTTGAAAATCTCTATAAACTTCCGGATTGTTGAAGGCCGGGAATTTAGCTTTATGGGCTGCTGACTTTATCGCTTCGCAATAGGCTTTATCGCCATTACTGGTTGATATTTTTAACGCCGTGCCATCCCGGGAGAATTCCATATGCAACCTGCATTTTTTCCTTTTCCATTTTTGCGGATCATCAAGTTTAGCATTAATTGCATCCCTGATTCCCCGTGCCTGCTCCCCCCATTCATCCTGATCATCCCAACGTCCTGAACTGCAACTACCCAAGGCTGTAGTTTTATGGCAATTTGAAGGATGTAATGGCGCACATCCCGCCACAAAGCTGACTAAAATAGCCAGCATAACGATTTTCTTTACCCCCATATATTGCTCCTCAATCCATATAGATCTCAGTACCATAGCTCTGTCAGAGCAAAGAAAATCTTAACTAATACAAGTTAAGATTTTTAATATCCACTCCTCATCCCTACATTCCAGGTGATGGTGGCGTCCACTCATTATCCTGAACTGGAGCATAAGATGCGCCATGCCCCCCGGATATGCTTTTCTGTTGCCTGATATATTCGTGGTAGTACTGTTCACTACGCTGACGATGTAAATCCACATCCGGGCGGCTGATTACAAAGTGTCCATTTCCGGTTATTCCAGCTGCATTATGCCAGGCCACCATTTCCGCAAATACATCATTAAACTGTTGATATGAGCCTTCCGGTTCAAAACCCATTCCTGGCTCACGATCAAACAATACAGGAGCAATCAGATTCAGCTTATCCACCAGTTCATTTCTGTCCTGATGATGGTAGAACACCACACGGTCCCCATAATCCACACAGACTAACTCGCCATTCCTCCGATCACGAAAACGCACACTGCCATCTTTCTGCAGACGGGCTTCGAGAACGCCAGTGTCTTCATAAAGTGGAGTTCCTCCCGGTTCACAGAGAATCACGCAGCGGTCGGCATTCGTTGTTCGTCGCTTGTCTTTGCGACGATCACGATAATCCCAGCCACGTAACTGTGATAATGCAGCTCTGTCTCCCTGTACCGCCTGTTGCTCCACCCACTGCCGGTAGGACAAAGGATACCACTTACCCTCCGCAATCAGTGACAACCGCTCTTCCTTCACACTCTCCTTCAGCCTGATCAGCGCCTGCATACGCTGCACTTCCGCAATATGGTAATGCAGCTTACGCAATTGTGGATCCCGGAACTGCACACGGATATACGCCTTGCGCCGACGGCAGGCAGCATGAATTTCCCGTAACCGTTCTCCGTAACGTAAGTCGGGTTTACGCCAGTGCTCCTTCCATGCAAGATAACGCGCGCGCAAATCTTCCCGCGCAGCTGCACGGGCTTCACGGCGTTCACGACGCAGTACAGGATCGCGCCGGAAGCCGGGTTCCACTTCATCGCTGGCAGCAAGTTCCGGATTGTAGCGACATTCAGGCTTCACCCGTTCAAATATATCTGCACCTGCAATCTCAAATGGCCCTGCCTGCAGCTCAGCCCTGGATAACGTCAAATCCGGGTGGATACTGCTGGCCTTCACTGGTGTGAGCTCATGATTAAACGCATCCACAATCACAAGACCATGATGCTGTTTCTGCAACATAAGCCCTTTACGCGCAAACATCTCATGGCACGCCTGCCAGCTGAAATTCCCGCCCGCGATCATATCTTCAATCAACGACTCACACTGAACAGTCGTGTACCCCCACAGACTTTCCTTATCAGAAAACAGTTCGCGCTTTATTGCTCCCTGTGGACCTGTCCCCATCCGCATACGATACCATTCGTAATCACTGACAGCCTGAGTACCAAGATTACGTCCCCGGAATCGTTCTCCGGGTATAACCTGAGTAAAAATATCCTTCGGTACAGGCTGCCATCCACCATCCAGATCCTGCATATAATCCAGCGTCATTAACGGCCACACACTGTCTGCACGTACTGGTGTCTGTTGTTTATCAAATCCATCATGCAGTACCAGATGCCCGTGCTGGATCCCCATCCATAATCCAGCCTTTGCCAGAGTTCTGTGCACATCCAGGCAACTTTCCAGCTCACCATTTCTCGCCATTTCCGGTAAGCGTTCGGCAAAATGACGGCAGGCGTACTGTTTCAGACTCTCCGTTTCTGCCACTTTTTCCGGCCGGATATCAACGTTTATGGCTTCCGGATCATAACGACCGGGTGTCCCCACCTGACTGAAAATATCTGTCGGTACAGGCTGATATTCCCCCAGTTTCCGCCCCAGTTTTTCAGCTGTCCATGACGGTCCGAACGAACTGAGTGCAACACCTTCCCGCGCTCTGTCCCAGCCATCCTTCACCACCAGTTCCCCTTCCTGCATCGTGATATACAGACCATCACTGGCCAGCCGTTTATGCAAAGACAACCAGTCCTGTGCGGGCTCTTCACGCAGCCCGGCAATCGACATCTGCGCAATATATTCCCTGAACGTCTGCTTTTTCCCGCGTCGCCAGGCATTACGGCGCTCACGTACCAGCGCTGTTTTGCGCACAATACGGTTGCCGGGTGCATGCACAAAGCAGCCATTATCAGGCGCGAATCCGTGCTTAAGTTCAAGTTCACGACATGCACGGCTGAGTTTTTCCTGGCTCCAGGAAAGCCAGTTAATATAACCAGTTTCAGGATGTACACGATTCACGGCAACATGCACATGCAGATTATCCGTGTCCGTATGAACGGCAGCCACGTACTGATGTTTTGAGAGTTCAAGAGATTTCAGTGTGTGACGCACACAGTCAAAAAGCTGCTCAGGACGCGGGCTTTCATGCGCAGGCCAGGAAAGAATGTAGTGGAAAACGGGGTCTGTATCATTACGGGAAAAAACAGCTTTGTCCGCCTTGTACTGCATCTCTTCAGCAGCTGTTTCCAGTGAATTGCAGTTATGGAAACAGGTTACGCCATAGAAATTTACCCACTGACTGCCGTCTTTCATCACATCAATCAGGGAGACAAATTTTTCGTTACGCAGGCGTGTTGCATAATCAACAAGCCGTCTGAAACGGTTGCGGTGAGGGACATCACTCTTGATTTCGCTGTCTTCTGTGAGCTCATTTTCCTGCACATCATCCCGCACAGACGTGTACGCAATCAGGTCTTCAAAGGAAGACCTGCCGTCACGTCTTTTGTGCGGAATAATGGCATTCATCAGCAGTTATCTCAGCGTCCCATTAAGTCTCTTCGCAGAGCATTGACATATTCAGTAATGGCAACAAGAACCTCTGCATACTCCTTATCACCAGTGCGTTTTCCCTCCACAAACAGATGCTTCTGAAGGCGGCCAAGACGCATAATCTCATCAATCATACGGTCGTCAGTACGGCAGTTAACCACCTTATCCAGTGAAGAGCTTCGTATAAATGTTGAAACCGTCTGTCCACTTGACTCCGCTTTTTCTCTTACGATTTCAGCCTCATCCTCCGTGAATCTCGCCGTGAATTTTACAATTCTCTTCCTGTTCTCACTGCCCGTTCGGGTTTTCTTCTCACTCATGGTCTGCTCCTTACCGGGGTGTCGGGGCAAAGCCCTGACCAGGTGGGGAATGTCTGAGTGCGCGTGCGCGGTCCGACATTCCCACATCCTGTCCCGTTTTTCAGGCCATTATAGCCTGTTATTTTTGTGCATCATAGTCTTATGCAGACGGCAGAGGCAGGGCGCAGCCCTGCCAGGAGTCAGTTTTTGATGATAAAATCAGACTTCAACATGAAACGGAGAGACAGTGCCAATGGCTTCTAAAAAATTTTACTCAGATGATGACATCCAGCTGGCAAAAGCTGCCTTATCGGAATTGCCGGACCTCACCGCTCAACGGAAAACATTGCGTGATTTTCTTGATGCCATTCGTGATGACATCATTATCCTGGTAAGGACAAAGGGTTATACACTGACAGATGTTCGTGACACGCTCAAAAATGCAGGGTATGAAGTAGGAGAGAAGGCACTTCGTGACATTATTCGGGAAGCAGAATCGAAAAAACTATCCCGCCGTTCTTCCTCTAAAACAGCACCTAAAAAGACAGATTCAGGCAGGAAAGATGGCATCGATATGAACAACAATTGATGTGACAATGTCACATTGTGTTCTGAGATTATGATGATTACAGAAAAAAAAGCCCCGGCATAAATACCAGGGCTTTTCTGTTTAATCAGACTCGTGGCGGCAATGCACCAGGATAATGCCGTGCAATAATATCATTCAGTTTTTCAACAAGGTCAGGACGCTTAAAGACAATGTGTACGGTCCCTTTCTGGTAGCCACGCACCGTAAAATATTCCCCTTCTAACAGCTTACCGACATTGTCGCCGTTCCCGAGAAATTCACCATACTGCGCCCCGATGCTGTTCCTGAAGTCAGGAATGTTGCGCGCCTCCAGCAGATAAAACGGACGTACCAGGTCATCCAGTGCCTCCCGTCCGCTGCAGTCCAGCGTCACACGCCCGTTACTCCAGCGGTACAGCAGGTTTTCAATAATGATTTTCTTACCCAGACGGCAGGGATTATTGGTTCTGTAATCCCATGACAATTTCCGGTAGACATCAATCAGTCCCTGTTCAAATGTCTGCATCTTGCTGGCATTCAGATGGCGGAATGTTGCCAGTACATTGTCCAGGGTGATTTCAGGACAGGTGTCGCTCATCAGCTGGCTGTTCCACTCATCACGCTGGCATGAACTCATGAAGGTGTACATGCCAGTATCCGTCATCAGGCGATCCCAGATTTTCCGATCGGCAAGACGGGTGATATTCTTTTTTGCTTCTTCCGGTTTATCCATGCATCGAACGGAGTCAGTCACACAGTCTTCAAACCCGTAGAGAAAAATGTCACCGGAAGCATCGAGCAGAATCCTGCGCGCTGTCGCCAGGCATTCCATCGCCTGCATGAACAGTGCAATACCTTCGTTACGCTGCGCGATGATGCGGTCGATAGCCACAGACGGAATAACATCTGTCGTGCCGGCAGTATTCAGGTCAGCAGTGGGTAAAGTCTGATTCATCACATTGTCTCCTCATCGTCACGACTGCCGGGTCAGCCAGGTCATTTCCCGGAGGAGCGAAGCTCCTTCTGCCGTCCGGGTCTTCGGGGATTTCCCCGCAGTGGACCTTTCCGACGGGGGACGCTCACCACGTCACGGGGCAGTTGTCCGGGGGCAGACGCAAAAGTTTTTGACGCCTGCGGCAAAAAGTTTTGTGGCTGGTACATCTCTCCCCTGGATAACTGAAACGGGATGTGGTCGTGTATGTTCCCCGGAAAGTCCGTCTGCGGAGAACAGGCCGCAGTGCGGCGGCAGACAGGCAGAGACAGCTGCGCCATCAGGCGCAGTGGCCTTACACACCGTCAGGTGTGCAGGGAGCGCCGCATCCGGCGCGACTGAAGAAAAACGACGGCACAACAATGGCATGTGGTGGTCACTGGCGCACCACTCCCGCACAGGTGAAAACAGAGAAAACCGCACGACATCCACAATCAAAAAAAAGTGAAATTTCTTCACTTTTTCACACTTATTTTTCGCGCTGATTTGGTGATTATGGTGATAAAATAAAGTGAAGTTTTTTCACTTTTTCAAAGGTATTTTATGACCGGCTGGGAACTGCGAATCTGGCGAAAAAGCATGCTCTGGTCACGCGAAAAAGCGGCCAGAGAATTTGGCGTGACGCAGAGAACATGGCACGCCTGGGAAAATGCGGAACAGGTGGACGTCACCGTCTGGAGGACCACCCAGGCACTTTCAGTCCGTGACCTGCTACCTCACATGCAGGGGATGCGTAAGGCAGATATCATCAGGCGACTGGAAAATGAACTGGGGGAAACGGCAGAGGATGTGTGAGCGTGATTCACAGCCTGGCTGAATGCCAGGCTACTGCTCATCAGGAAACAGCTTTTTCAGTTCTTCACCGGAAAGTCCCGTGACCTCCTGAATCCGTTCCGGCGGCCAGCCTATATCCCGAAGCCGGCAGGCTATTTCCCGCGCCACTTCTAGAGCCCCTTGTTTAAAACCCTCGTCGAAACCTTTCTGTATAAGACGTTCTGCAATCGTCATGATGTTTGCTCTGCTCCTGCTGACAAAAAAGCCCGGCATTTTGCCGGGCTTTGTGGTTCTCATCAGTGAGTGATTTTCTTCAGTTCGTCATCGGAAAGTCCGGTAGCCTGCTTAATCTGCTCCGGCGTCATCCCCATTTTCTGAAGCTGGCACGCAATAGCCAGGGCTTTTTCAAGCGCTCCTTCCTGGCGACCTTTTTGCTCAAGACGTTCTGCGATAGTCATCAGTTTATCCTCATGCTGCGGCAGACGCTCAGCCAGCGCCCGCATAAATTCCGGTGATACAGAGTCCCCTGCGTTAACGATGTAATGAATCAGAACACGCACCTGCTCGTCTGAAATTTCCACCATGACCTGCGGGAGTTTGTCCAGCAGCTCCATCATGTCACGATGGCGGATATGCTTCATCAGCAGCGTCAGTGCGGCCATCCGGCGATGGTTCATGATTTCATTGTCATCAACGACAGTGATATCAACCAGCGGAAACGGCTTTGTGTATATTTTAGCCGCAAGAGCCGGATTCTCAAAACAGCCCAGCCAGTTCATGCTGTACGGGTACGGGCTGCGCTCACCGTGATAGAACAGCACCGGAATGACCAGTGGCAATGTTTTGTGCTGCTCCAGATGTCTCTGCATCGCCGCCACACTGTAACGTAACATGCGAAAAGGCATGTACAGATTTTCGGTGCTCTGGTGCTCGATGAGCGTATAAACATAGCCGTCTTCACCCCCGGTGGTTTTCACGCTCCAGAGGATATCGCTGGCGTACTGATGCAGGTCCGGCTCTACAAAGGTGGCGGGTTCCAGCTTCAGCGTGGACAGGTCGCACAACTGCCGGTACTCCGCAGGAAGATGCAGTTCCAGAAAATCTCTGGCGACGTCGGGATTCGCCAGGAACGACCGGAACGCGGCATCATGCGGCGTGGGCGTTGTGGTGTTTTTCTTCTTACTCACGGTTCCTCCATCAAATCAGCAGCATCGCAGCAATCATCGCCCAAATCCCCACAACCGAGAGGACAGCAATTGCGTTCAAAGCCATGACAACAATAGCCGCGTTCTGAGTCACGGCGTATTTCTTCAGCAATCTCTTCTGCGGAAAGGTAATCAAACTCCTCACGGGCCAGTTCCAGGACCAGTAGATGTTGTTCTGTCGGCAATGTGGCCACAAAATTATCAATAGCAGCACTCAAACGTCGCTGATATAGCTCATAAACAAGACCACAACGGGGCATTAGTTCTTCGGATAATAGTTCCAGTTTTGAGCGAATTCTGTCAGCGTTGAAAGTGACTTCATCAAAAGACATATGAAAAGCTTTGTCAGTATCAAAACAAGACTTCATTGTTATCTCCAGCCCTCCCGGGCCCTGAATGAAAGAGAATCTGTTTCCCTTTTCTGTTTTTTTGTGGAGACACCATGCAACACAGACGTCGTGATGTTTTTCATCTTGCTCACGGTTCCTCCTGGTAAAGTACCTGAACACATCCTGCCACCTGCACAGGCAGACGGCAGGGGTTAATCAGTGACAGACCCGTTCAATTTCAAGCGCGCGGAGCAGGTGGCCCCATTCGCTGACTTTCATAGCGGGGATACGTACCCGCTTCTGCTCACTGCAGCGTCTGGCGATATGACCGCCCATCGCCAGGACGTCCGGGTTAATCTCATCCGGTGCCAGTTCCTGGCGTCTGAAGCGGGTATGGCGGTGCAGGGGTTTGTTCTCCCGCAGGCACTCTTCACGCAGACGCTTTACATACTCGGCGGTTGCGAAGATAATTGATGGTCTCATGGCATAATCTCCATAGTTAGTGAATGAGATGCCGGACTTCCGTACGGGGAAGCGCCAGCGGAGAAAGGCAGGGTTTATCGCCCTGCTTTTTTTCATTCCGGACAGCGACGCAGTGCCAGCGCGAGCGCTTTCATCTTCCAGCCTTCCGGCGTGCGGTACATCACCTTCCAGTAGCCGTCGATGAACACATAATGGAAGCGCACCTCTTCAGTGCTTTCAGTGGCAATAGCCTCCCTGAAAGAACGGTACTCACGCGCCTCACTGTCCATCCGGAAACCACTGTCACGTCCGTAATAAGCCGTCACACCGTCCACCGGGTTCTGAAGCGTATGCCCGGCGGGTTTGTCGCAACGGGGACCAAGGCAACGGATATCACCGTGTTCAACCAGGGCTTCGGCCTGCTGACCGGTGGCATAGTGGGTATGCAGGATGCGACCGTTCCAGGTCGGCTCACCGTGCAGGTGGCAGTAAACGGTACGGAACACCCCGTCGCGGCAAAAAACGGAAATCGTGCTGCTGACTGTCATGAAAACGTCTCCTTCTGCTGAATCAGGTCGCCGGGCCGACCGGTTGCTCCCCCGGAGGGGCGAAAGCCCCTTCTGCCGTCCACTTCTTCGGGGTTTCTCCCCGCAGTGGACCTTTCCGATGGGGCAGCGACAGCCACGGCACGGGGCAGTTGTCCGGGGGCAGACGCAAAAGTTTTTGACGCTTGCGGCAAAAAGTTTTGTGGCTGGTACATCTCTCCCCTGGACGGCTGAAACGTGTTGTGGCCGCTTCAGCCCCCGGAAAGTCCACAGCGGGAAACAGGCCGCAGGGGTGGCGGCGGAAGGGCAGACAACTGCGCCATCAGGCGCAGTTTCCTTACACACCGTCAGGTGTGCAGGGAGCGCAGGTCACGGCGCGACAGAGGCGGCGCGACCGGAACGGTCGCTGCAAGCCTGGGTTTTCACGCATCGGACCGTAGCGACAGCCCGAAACCGCGCCAGCGGGTTCGGCGGAGACTGGCGGGTGCGCCAGCAGCTGCCTGTCGGAGTCGGGCCTGACGACCGGATGCCGCCAGGCAGCCGGGAGCCGAAGGGTGTCCCCGCCCCCGGGAGTCAGAACAACAGAAACGACAAAACAGAAAAATGCCTCACACCATGACAGGCAGGAAGGGCAGCGCCGCAGGCGCGGCCCTCCTGTATTTCAGGCAGGCGTAAGCCTGCCAGGGTTTTCCGGGGGCCTGGCAGGCCATACCCCCGCCGGAGCGGGGGAGTAAATCACCGACGGAACACATGACCGTCAATAAAGGTGAAGGAGTCCAGGAATAAATCCCGCGCATACGCCTCATAGTCAAAATAGAGCGCCACCGTCTCCGGCACGTCAGCCAGCAGGCCGGTATCACTGGCGAACTCAACCGCAAAAGCCTCCTCACTGTCAGCCTCGCCCCACCAGGCATCGCGGAAGGTGTCAAAATCCGTCTCACCGGTATCCTCCACCCAGAGACGATAAGCCTCTTCGCAGCCTTCATCCCGCGCCTGGCGGAAGCCTTCAACCCAGGCCCAGTTGATATGGCATTCAGAGGCCATATTCCCCGGGAATCCCTCATAATCCTGAAACATCAGTTCCGGGTCGGTTTCATCCTGGTGAAGGGCACGGCAGGCGGCGAAAAAGTCGCGTTCATCATCAAACGTTGTCAGGTCAAACCAGCGGCCAGCGATGCTTCCACAGTTGTATTTGTGCCAGGTTCCAACGTATACAGCAGGTGCAACAACAGACATTCCCGAATCCTCCATAGTCACATGTTCTGCGACACCGGGCGGTGCCGTGCCTCCATCTTTGCCGGGCCTGCAGGGTTGCAAGG
>ERZ773139.3711-NODE-3711-length-13202-cov-4.840496_pt1 | contig 13202 bp, 10 predicted proteins | sample MGYA00580854_ERZ773139 | MGnify/ENA primary metagenome ERZ773139 (study PRJEB29015, sample SAMEA2737809) | human gut metagenome | biome: human gut; feature: human-associated habitat; material: faeces | place: China | collected 2012 ...
TCAATCCCTTTTTTAAACTTTTTTCTCCCCTCTTCTCAACCTCGCCGTGTGTTTCCTGCTGTTTCATTATATATAGTTGTTGCGGTGCGAGGTCACACAATATATGTAAACGTTGATTTTAAGGTCTGATCAAAATTTGCAAAAAGGAGATAAAACAAAAAAGCCCGCCGACAAACGGCGGGTGAAAAAATTCTTTTTCGGTTCGCTTTTATATTATCACATTTTGAGTAAAAAGTCAAGTCTTGTTATCATTTTGGAAATATGGTATTAGGTATACAGGGCTTTTACAAGCCTCCCAAAACGAACGACAGGAGGAAATAAAATGGATAAGAATGAAAACATGACAGCGCTGATGAGTGCGTTTGCGCGAGCATATCACACTGAGCACAACGAGATAACTATGTACTCCGACCCGCTGGCACACAGAATTCTCGGCGAAGAGGATTACACGGCAATAGCCCGAAACATTGTCGGCGGCATCAAATTCTTTGAGCCGAATTTCAGCGGCACAGATGACGAGGCACTCCGTGCGGCAGTCGAAAAACGCCTTGCCCCCGGAGTGACCGCGAGGAGCTTCTTTGCGGAGCGCGCGCTCAGGACGGAGGTATCTTTGAGAACAAAACAATACATTATACTCGGTGCGGGGCTTGATACCTTCGCCTATCGCCGACCCGAATGGGCAAAAGATCTTGAAATATTCGAGGTCGACATGCCGAGAATGATCGACTCAAAGCTCAAGCGGCTGAAACAAGTGGGGCTTTCGGACGAAAAAACGCATTATATTGCAGACGACCTTGCGGAAAAGGATTGGATATCTCACCTGCTCTGCGAGCCGTCATTCTCGGCGGAGAAGGTCAGCTTCGTCAGCGCATTGGGACTGAGTTTTTACATTGATAATGAGGATTTCTTTGCCCTGATATCGACTCTTGCGGAGCATTTGCCGCACGGCAGCGCACTTGTCTTTGACTACGCAGCGGCCGACAGCGAATATCACAGCGAAAAAGCCGCCCTCGCCGCGGCAGCGGGAGAGCGGATGAGCAGAGCCTATACAATTGAAGAATTGGAGCTGGGCGTGCCGCAAAGGGGCTTTAGAATCTATGAAAACATCGGGGCATATGAGATAAACACCGAATGTTTCAAGGAATTCAAGAGCCTCCACGGCTTCGCCGCACCCGAGGGTATCGGGTATTGCCTTTGCGTCAGGAAGTGAAGCTCACTCTATCGAATGAAAGTGTAAAGATTCGGTCAAAATTCAAAAAACCGACGGAGATCCGCCGGTCAGAATTATCAATCAACATAGTATCCGCAGATAAATCTGCCGAAATTCACGTAATCGTCTATACTATTATATATAACGGGTTCGGTCTTTTTGTTGGAGCGGTTATACACCTTGAGACCCTCGGGCGTATTCTCGACGCAGACGGTGTGAAGCCCTTTGAATACAGTGGTATCGTTCCAAAAAGAGAGTATGCCGTATCTCTTGCCCGCAAAAACTTTGCGGAACATATAATAATCCTTAATCATATGTACGGGCAGCCCGTTTGAGTTGAAGTAGCGCTTCAACGCATACGGGTGAGTGCCGAAAACACCGAAAACAAGGCAGCCGTAGGGATATATCTCCCTTGCAATATCGCAAAGTGGCCTCGGCGTGCCAAGCAGCAGTCGCAGATTATAAACGGCGATTATCTCGCAGCCGTTATATGACATTGGGAAAAGCCCGTAGCGGCACACGCTCACGCTGCCCGTCCCCTGCCCGTTTATCGGCTCGCTGCCGAGGTCGATATCACGGTTTGATCTGTAGTTGAATCTCTCTATCATGCTGTCAGCTCCTGAATTTTTCTTTTATACTCTCTATCACTTCAACTATTTTGAAGCGTATCTCATATTTCGAGCCGCCCTCGATAAGCTCCGCGCCGTCCCTGCCGAGCACGGCGTCTATATCGGTCTTTTCGCTTGCGGCGGGCAGGCAGAGCGGCGGGAACATCACGCACCACCAATTATGACCCTTTCCGCTGCCGAGCACCACCTTGACGGCGGTGTAACGCCCCGCGGGCAGAGTGAAGCCTTCGTATGACCTTGTGGTGAAATATTCGTTGACAAGGCGGATATCCGCCCCGTAGTCAAAGCCGTTGTCACGCAGGACCTTCTCGGCGACCACCTTTAATTTGTCGGCGTTTGCGTTCAGGCAATCTGCCGCGCCCCGTGCCGTGACCTCGCCCGAGAAAAGCTCGCTGCCGCTGCCGAGCAGGGCGTCTCGCACGAGCAATTTGACCGCCTGATCGGCTTCGCTGTCGGAATTTGCAAGCACATGCAGGCGCACGACCTCGCCGCGGACTTTTTCGCATTCCCTGCCGAAACCGACAGTGGATATTGCAAAGGCGAAAACGAGCGCAAGGGCGACCGAGATCTCAATCATGCTGCGTTTTTTCATAAAACAAACCGTCCTTTTCATCTGATAAGAGCATTTTGGGACGGTTTTGTCTGTTTTATTCCGTTTGCATGGCTTCAAGGCCCCCGATTTCGTCTCTGGCCTTGAAAACATAGCCGTTTTGGCTGAGAATATCAATGTGCGAGAGCGCTTCGCCGGTGCCGAGGGCGACGCAATTGAGAGGGTCCTTGGCTACGAACGTCTTGACGCCTGTTTTCTCCTGAAGCATTTTATCTATCCCGTGCAGCAGCGCGCCGCCGCCTGTGAGGTAAATGCCCGAATCGGCAATATCCGCCGAAAGCTCGGGCGGGGTAAGCTCCAGCACCGAACGCACCGTTTCGCTGATGCTCTCAAGCTGAGGGCGCATGGCGAGATAGACTTCGGTGGAGCTGACGTCTATGCTCACGGGCATACTCGTGATGAAATGCTTGCCCTTGACCGTCAAGCCAAGCTCGGCGCTTCTGAGATATGAGCAGCCTATCTGCTTTTTAATGAATTCCGCCGTTCTTTCGCCGATTATCACGTCACGCTCGCGGCGTATCTGGCGCATTATCGCTTCGTCAAAGGCGTTGCCCGCAACCTTGACGGAATCCGACACTGAGATACAGCCCATGGTGATGACCGCCACATCCGTTGTGCCGCCGCCGATATCGACGACCATTGCCCCCTTCGGGCGGTCGCTCTTTAACCCCGCTCCGAGGGCTGCGGCAAGCGGCTCCTCGATAAGGCAAGCCTTGGCAGCGCCCGCCGCCGTTATGAGGTCAAGAATAGTGCGTTTCTCGAGATTTGTGACCATTGACGGCACACAGACGACGACATTCGGCTTAAATATCATGTTCTTACATATCTTTGAAAGGAAAAATCTCAGAATATGCTTCGTCGCGGTGAAGTCGGAGACAACGCCGTGGCGCATGGGCTTGACGATGCGGATATTATCGGGGGTCCGTCCTATCATTTCGTAGGCTTTTTTGCCTACGGCTATCAGATGGCCGCTGTTGGTATCGTAAGCGGCGACCGACGGCTCGGAGAGGACTATCCCCTTGCCTTCGATATATATGACTATCGAGGTAGTTCCGAGGTCAATTCCGATATTTGTACCGAGCACGTTATCACCGCCTTTCTTTTATTTTATCTTCTTTTTATTCATCTTCGGCAACGCGAGGGCGACGCAGCGGATCTCTCTTGCGCCGCAGAGCCACAGCATCTTGGCGCATTCGTTCATCGTCTCTCCCGAGGTAGATATATCGTCGCAAAGCAGGACGCATTTATCCTTGATGAGCTGCGGCTGAGGGATATCAAAGACGCCCGTCAGGTTACCTTTTCTGAGGTAATAGCTCAGCCCGTGCTGCTTCTCCGTCTCATATATTTTAACTATCGCGCCGGGTTTATACGGCACGCCCGTTTCGTCGGCGAGCCTTTGGGCAAGTAAGGCGCATTGATCGTAGCCCCTGTCGCGCAGGCTTCTTTTTGTCATCGGCACGCTGACGATCATATCAAAGTCGACCGCCGGGTATCTCTCGACAACCGAGTGCGCCATCTCCGAGCCGAAAGCCTCGGCTCTGCGGGGATCGCGCCTGAACTTGAAAGCGTGCAGCCCACAGCGAACGCAGCCCTCGTAATAAAACGGGGCGATAAGGCTGTCATAGTATGCGGCCGAGCCTCGGCAGGCGCAGTATTCGCTCCCACGTCCGCAGCGCAGGCAGATATCGCCTTTTATTCTCGGCAGCTCCGCTTCGCATTTGCGGCAGGAGCCGCGTTCGGGCGCAACGGGCTTGCCGCAATAGGCGCACCTCCTCGGGAAAAGGGCGAGCAGCGGGCGTTCAAACAGCTTCATCGAGCGTCATCACCCAACATTATAAAATCTTTCAGCGCCGAATAGCGCTTGGCCTTGCTGTTATTATCGACCATACGCTCTATGCTCTGCCGTGTGCCGACGAGTATCATCAGCCGCCTTGCCCTTGTCACGGCGGTGTAGAGCAGATTTCGGTATGAAAGCTGACCGACCACGGAGGTGACGGGCATTATCACGGCGGGGAATTCGTTGCCCTGGCTCTTATGAACCGTTATCGCATAGGCGTGCTCCAGCTCGGCGGCGCTCTCAAACGGATACTCAGCCGTGCGGTCGTCAAAGCGGACATAAAGCAGGTGCGAGCTTTCGTCTATCTTCTCAAGCATGCCAATATCTCCGTTGAAAACTCCCATGCCCTCTTTTTCGGAGCTTGTCCAAATTATATTATAATTGTTTTTAGTCTGCATCAGCTTATCGCCGACTCTCAAAGTGCGCTGACCGAAGGCGTGCTCTTTCTTATGCCGCGCGGGCGGGTTGATGCTCGCCTGGAGGAGCTTGTTGAGATTCACCGTGCCCTCTTCGCCCTTCTTTGAGGGGCAGAGCACCTGGATATCCTCGGTCGGCGAATATTTATATGCTTTCGGGAGCCTTGCGGCGCAAAGCTCAACAACGGTCTTTGCCGTCGCCGCCTGCGTTCGCCGCTCCATGAAGAAAAAGTCCTTGTCGGTGCGCCCGAGCTCGGGCATCTCGCCGTCAACAATACGGTGGGCGTTGGTGATTATCAGGCTCTCCATCGCCTGACGGAAAACCTCTTTAAGCTCTATCACGGGCAGCGCCTTTGAATTTATCATATCCTGCAGCACGTTGCCCGCGCCGACAGGCGGGAGCTGATCGGAGTCGCCGACCATGACAAGGCGGCAGCCTATAGGCAAAGCGTCCAGAAGGCTTGAGAACAGCGTGATATCCACCATCGAGAGCTCGTCGATTATGACCGCGCTCGCGCTGAGAGGGTTGCGCCTGTTGCGCTGAAACATCGGCCTGTCGTTGCGATCCCACTCGACCTCGAGCAGGCGGTGGATGGTCTGAGCCTCGCGGCCGGTAAGCTCGCTCATTCGCTTGGCGGCTCTGCCCGTCGGCGCAGCCAGCGCCACGTCAAGCCCCATGCCCTCAAAGACCTTGAGAATGCCTCTGAGAGTGGTGGTCTTGCCCGTGCCGGGGCCGCCCGTGAGGATAAGTATTCCCTTTTCAACGGCGAGCTTTATCGCCTTTTTTTGCAATTCATTGTAGCAAACGCCGCTGATAAGCTCGGCATTTGTTATCTGCTCGTCTATCCTCGGGTCGCCGCCCGTCGCAAACCGCTTCATAAAGAGTATCATCTCCGCGGCGTTGCGCTCTGCCTTATACATCTCGGGCAGGAATATATATTCCCTGCCGCCGACATTGTGCGACACAAGAAATTTGCCGTCAACGAGCTTATCTATCCTGATATCTATTTCGTCGCGGGAGCACCCGAGCAGGTCGAGGCACGGAGCAAAGAGCTTCTCCCTCGGCAGGCAGGTGTGGCCGTTCATGTTGCAGTTGTGGCGCACGACATAGATTATGCCCGCGTCGATACGGTATTCTGGCGCGGGCGGGCTTGGCAGCTTTGAGGCTATCTCGCTCGCCTTCTCAAACGGCACGCCTATCTCGCTGCCACAGAGTGTGTATGGATTGCGCTCTATCGTCTCGACCGAACGGGCGCCGAATACCCTGTAGGCTTTAAGGCATTCCGAAGCGGTCATGCCGTATTTCTCAAGGGCTATAAGCGCCTCGCGCTCGGCGGCGTTCTTGACGAATTCGCGGGATATCTCCTTGGCTCTGTCCTTGGATATGCCCTTTATCTCGGCAAGGCGGTCAGGGAAATGCTCGATAATATAGAAGGTCTCCTCGCCGAAGCGCTCGACTATCTTCTGAGCCGTTTTCTCCTTGACGCCCTTTATCATTCCCGACGAAAGATAAGAGAGCATCTCGCCCGCCGTCTCGGGGATCTCCCTGCGGCAGGATTCTATCTTGAACTGCTTGCCGAAAGTCGGGTGGACCATCCAGCGGCCGATGAGAGTCACCTTCTCGCCGCAATAGAGAGTGCCCGCGCCGCCGGCGGCAGTATAAAGCTCACCGCCGCTTGATATCTCAAGGACGGTGTAGCCGTTCTCTTCATTCAGAAAAGTAATATATTCAACTACGCCGGTAAGTTCGGTAAGCTCATCCATAAATTCTTCCGTATTACATTAATAAAGAGCGTGCACGAGAGGATCTGTAAGCCGAGTTTTGTCATTTAAGGCAATCATCTGTCTACGCCGTACATTGCTGCACGGCTTTAGCCACCCGTCGGAGTATCGCTGAGCAAGCGCCGGGTCAAGGACCCTCCCCCTGTCGGTGTTGCTTCGGATAGGGTTTACATGGCCGTGCGGTCTCCCGCACGCCGGTGAGCTCTTACCTCGCCTTTCCACCCTTACTTGCAAAAGCAAGCGGTATATCTCTGTTGCACTTTCCCTAAGGTCACCCTCGGCGGCCGTTAGCCGTTATCCTGCTCGATGAAGCTCGGACTTTCCTCACGCGTCATAAGACGCCCGCGACTGCCCGATCCACTCGTACACGCTCCGTTCTATTTTAGACTATAGGCCGTAAAAAGTCAAATGTTTTGGATAAAAATATCGGGATTTAGCTACTGTAAGTTAAAATGTTTACATTTGCGGGGTTGAGAATTCGCCGCGGATGGTGTAGAATTGTATAAAATCAATCCATTCTGCATTCGGGAGTATAAAATGAAAGATATATATATTTCAAAGGACAGAAAAAGCTCCGACGACTTCGACGTGGTCTATCTTGACGACACCGCGCCGCTGCCGCCGCTTGAGGAGCCGCCGCAGGAGCCGCAATTCGAGCCTGAGCAGCCCGAGAGGCCCCAAAAAGTAAAAAAGGCTAAAAAACATAGGAAGCATCGCTTCCTGCGCTTCGTTGCCGCGTTCATAGCGGTCATCATCGTGCTCACCTCGTCGTTTATCTATCTCTTTGCCGCAGTCTCGGGCTACAACAAAGAGAATCTTGAGGCAAATCAATATATTTCGTCCTCGGAGCTGACAAGCAGCTCGATGGTAACGAATATCCTGCTCATGGGCGTCGACGGCTCGTCAAAGACCTCGCAGCGCTCGGATTCAATGATACTCGTCTCGATCGACATGGCGCACCGCAAGATAAAGCTGACCTCGTTCCTGCGCGACAGTTGGGTGACAATACCGTCAAAGGACAAGATGGCAAAGCTCAACGCCGCCTACTCCTACGGCGGGGCGCAGCTTGCCGTGGACACGCTGGAATACAACTTCGGGGTCGACATCGACCACTTTGCCGCCGTTGACTTCGATATGTTCACTCAGATAATCGACAAGCTCGGCGGAGTGGACGTTGAAGTGACCGAGAAAGAGGCGAAATTCATCAACCGCACCACCAGATACACGGTCGAGAGCGGCGAAAGCGTTCATCTTGACGGCGCAAAGGCACTGGTCTACTGCCGAATCAGGAAGCTCGACACCGACTATATGCGTACTTACCGTCAGCGCAAGGTGATAACGGCGCTCATCAACAAGGCGAAGCGCACACCGCTGACAAAGCTGATAGCTATAATGCGCGACATTTTCCCGCTCATCACCACCGACCTCTCCCCGCTCGAAATAACGGGGCTTGCCTACAAGGGCGGCATGAGTATGCTGCTGTTTGACATCGAGCAGACCAGAGTGCCGCTCGAGGATCAGTGCGACGCGGGAATGCACAATGGCCAATGGACCGAGGTGTTGGATTTCGACGCGGTGCGCCGATATCTGCACGATTTTATCTATACCGACAAAATAGACGTTTCAGACAAATAACCTTTTTTGCACAAAGCAAAAAATCAGCGGTCAATCCAAACTTTGCCCGCTGATTTTTTTGTTCATTTGAATTTTACAAAATTTTTTCCGTCATTTGGTGAAAGACAAGAAAAAATATTGACAAATCTTTTAACAGGGTGTAAAATTTCTAAAAAGGCGTTCTGATGTGAACGCCGAATTTATTTCTGAAAAGGTGATTATATGGCAAGTGAACTCAAGAAAAAGTACGGCTTGCTGACCGCCATCTGCATGGTTGTCGGCATAGTCGTGGGCAGCGGAGTCTTCTTTAAAGCGGAAGCGATGCTCAACATCACAAGCGGCGACCTACCCGTCGCTCTTCTCTCATGGCTGCTCGGCGGCATCGTAATGGTTATCAGCGCATATACCTTCTCCGTCATGGGCACCATGTATGAAAAGATCAACGGCGTCGTTGACTACTCCGAAGCGCTCGTCGGCAGCAAGTATGCTTACTATGTCGGCTGGTTCATGGCAACTATCTATTACCCCGCAATGACCTCGGCGCTCGCATGGCTCTCCGCAAGATACACCATGGCTCTTTTCGGCTACGGTGCGGCGGACGCAGAGACAATGGTTCTCGCTTTCGTATTCCTTATCCTCAGCTTCGCTCTCAACACTCTTTCACCCAAGCTTGCCGGTCATTTCCAGGTCTCCACGACCATAATCAAGCTCATTCCCCTCGTGCTTCTTGCGATCGTCGGCACTATCTACGGCATCAAGAACGGCGTTCTTGCGGACAACATGAACTCCGTCGTTGACATCTCCACCGCCGCCGACGGCACCGTCACCTACACTCAGGTGCCCAGAGTGGGAATCTCTTTCAATCTTATTCTCGCGGGCGTTTGCACCTCCGTCTTCGCTTATGAAGGCTGGGTCATCGCAACGGCGATAAACTCCGAGCTTAAGGACGCTAAGAAAAATCTGCCCAAGGCTCTCGTGCTCGGCACAATCATTGTTGTCGTCGTTTATATGCTCTATTACATAGGCATCTCCGGCAGCATCAAGACCGAGGAGCTTCTTCCCAACGGCGCAAGCCTTGCATTCAAGACCATCTTCGGCAACGTCGCAGGCACTATCCTGACGGTATTCATCGCTGTCTCCTGCCTCGGCACCCTGAACGGCCTTACCCTCGCCTGCGACCGCGGCTTCTATTCGCTCGCAGCCAGAAATCACGGCCCGAGACCCGACTTCCTCGGCAAGCTCGACCACGCCACTGAGATGCCCTCGAACGCATCCATCGTTGCTCTTATCTTCAACGCTCTGTGGCTCTTCTACTTCTATATGGCGAACCTCACCGATTTCGCATCATACACCGGCAAGGGCTCGATCTTCCTCTTTGACTCGACCGAGCTCCCGCTCATCTGCGTTTACGCTTTCTATCTGCCCCTCTATGTAATGCTCATGGTCAAGGGCAAAGGTCTCAACGTATTCCGCCGCTTCATCATGCCGATCCTTTCGTTCGCAGGCTCCTGCCTCTTTATCTATGCGGCTATCGCAAAGCACGGCACAAAGAATATCGGCTTCGTCGTTATCGCACTTGTCATCATGGCCATCGGCGCTGTCTGCTATAACCCCAGAGGCGCTAAAAAGGCAAAGAAATAAATAGTATAGTTAAACTCCGTCGGTCGATAGCTCGATCGGCGGAGTTTTGTGTTGACCGGGGTATTATATTGTAATTGTTTTCGTGCGACTGAATTTGACTTTGCCGGATGCCGGACAATCCGCCTGCAGCACACCTCATCCGTCTCGCTTTGCTCGACACCTTTTCCTCAAGGAGAAGGCGAATGTAACTGCCGGCTATCAGTCAAGCCTGCTCGGCATACAGCCGCACACAAAAAACCTCCCTTGCGGGAGGTTTCGGCATTTAATCGAGGAATCCTACTAATCTGACCATGATATACGACACCGCCGCGCCGACGATGAAGCCGCCGATTATCTCAGGGACGGTGTGACCCTCGACCTTCTTGACCGCAGGCTCGTCAGAGCCGCAGACTTTAGCCTGCAAGCGGTTAAAGGCATCGGTCAATCTGCCGATGGGCAGGCGCACCTTGACGGCGTCAAACATTACTATAAAAGCAAAGACTCCGCAGGCGGCGTAAACATCCGAATCCCAGCCGCTGTGCATACCGACGCACCCGCTAAGGGCTATCACCGTGGCGGTGTGCGAGCTGGGCATCCCGCCGAGTTTAAAGAGCGTCTCAAGCGTGACCTTGCTGCGGTTTATTCCCTTGCGCTTGCCGACAAGATATTTGACATAGTTGATTATCACCTTGAGCACCTGGGCTATGAACCACGACATAAAACAAACAATAAAAATTTTCATTTTCTTCTCCCATTTTACAGACAATTCTATAGCATTGTATAATATTTGCCGCCTAAAAGCAAGAAAAATATGTAGAAAATCAGACAAATTCGCAATTTTATCGGTAGTATTAGTTCCCGCATTTTATTATAATACTTTTTGTATGTTGATTTATTGCATTTTTGAATTTTAGGGGGATATTATGAAAAAGCAGCACAAGAACGCCGCGGTCATCGACGTGCCCGATTACAAAACGCTCAAAGAGATAATCGTCCACGGCACCGAAATGGGCGGCGACAAAAAGATGCTCGTCTATCTTGATAAAAACAAGGCCGAGCACACCAAGACCTACAACGACGAATGGAAAGACATGAGCGAGATGGCGACCTGCTATTACCTCGACGGTCTTACCGGCAAAAAAAAGATTGCTATCATCAGCGAGAACTGCTATGAGTGGATATGCGGCTACTATGCTTCGCTCATCAGCGGCAATATCTCGGTACCGATGGACTGCAAGCTGCCCGAAGAGGATCTTGAGGATCAGCTCATCCGCTGCGAATGCGACGCTCTTATTTATTCCGATAAATATGCGGCTATGGTCGAGAAATTCAAGCAGAACCCCGCAATGACCGTCAAGGTATATTATTGCACAAGCGACTTCGACGAATACCTCAAAAAGGGCAGGGACGAGCTTGCCAAGGGCAACACCGCCGCAGTTGACGCTGAGGTCAAGCCCGACGACCTCGCCTGCATCGTTTACACCTCAGGCACCACGGGCAAGAGCAAGGGCGTTATGCTCACTCACTACAATGTAGCCAGCAACTGCGCCTCCTCCTGCCGCATCATGTCCGGCAAGCACGCTATCGGCTTCCTGCCGCTCAACCATACATACGCATGGGTCAGCGCCCTTTTCTCAACCTATATCGTCACCGAGTGGGGCTATATGTGCGACAGCATCAAGGATATCCAGGGCGACCTCAAGAAATACAAGCCCTACAATTTCTCTGCCGTCCCCCTTGTTGTTGAGACGATATATGACCGCATTTGGAAGACCGCCCGCAAGATGGGCAGAGAGGATATCCTCAAAAAGGGTCTCAGGATAAGCAACTTTCTTATGAAAATAGGCATCGACAAGAGGCGCAAGATATTCAAGCAGATACTTGACAACCTCGGCGGCAACCTCGATATGATAATCTGCGGCGGCGCAAACCTCGACCCGAAATACGAGAAGGGTATGCACGACTTCGGCATCGACGTTTTCAACGGTTACGGCATCACCGAATGCTCCCCCGCCGTCACCTGCAACCGCCCCGGCAAATGCAAGCCCGGCTCGGTCGGCGTGCCGGTGGACTGCTGTCAGATAAAAATACACAACCCCGATGACGAGGGCTGGCTCGAAATCATGGGCTGCGGCATGGTCGATCCCAACGTACTGAAAGCAAACAATATAGACCCCGAAAAATATTCGGGATTCGCCTTCGGCATGGGTATTGAGCGCATCGCAATGCTCAAATACGGCGTGAAGGACCTGCGTCTCTATTTCGAAAACGACGTGCGGTTCCTCCACCAGTTCGACACGGCACTCTAAAACCGCGATCCATGAAACGTCTGACAGCGACAACGGCACTCTGCGTACTCTTCTGCACGGCTTTCGCCGCGGGGAAGGGTCCCGCCGCGACCGTACTCGGCGGTTACCCCGATTCGCTGCGCAGCGTCTGGCTCTATACCGAGGGCATCAAACAGAATACCATTTTTCACGATACGGTCCGGGCGCGGGAATTTCTCACCGAAGCGATCCGCGCCGATTCGACCTACGCGCCGGCCTATTACGAAATGGCGACCAACGGCATGTACTCCACGCCCGACGAGGCGGTGGAGCTGGCCCGCCGCGCCTACCGGCTCGACACGACGAACAAATGGTATCACCAGTTCCTCGGACAGGCCCTGATCTTCGCCCAGCGTTACCCCGAAGCGCTCGGCGTCTACAAGCGCCTGCGCACCGCAGATCCGCAGAACCCCGACAACTACCGGATTCTGGCCGCCCTCTACGAGCAGGCGCAGCAGCCCTTCTCGGCCATCGCCACGCTCGACTCGGCCGAAGTGCGCTTCGGCCGCATCCCGGTGCTGAGCACCATGAAACGGCAGCTGCTGGTCGCTACGCGCCAGATGGACAAGGCCGTCGAAGAGGCCGAGGCCATGGTCGAAGCGGTGCCTTACGAGGCCGAACACCACGTCGTGCTGGCCGACCTCTACGGCATTCTGGGCAAGGATTCGCTGGCCAAGGCCGAATACGACCGGGCATTGCAGATCGACTCGACCGACGTGGGAACGCTCATGTCGCTGGCCGATTTCTACAACGGCCGCCACGATTACCGGGCGGTGCTGGACGTTACGCAGCGGCTTTTCGAGTCGGACAAGATGCCGCTCGACACGAAGATCAAACGTTTCGGGATCTTCACCTCCGACATGCGTTTCTACCGCGAATATTACCCCCAGCTCAATACGCTGGCCTCGACGCTTGCCGTCCGCTACCCGCAGGACAGGCGCGTCGTGGAACTTTATGCCAAACACCTGATCGCCTCGGGCGAGCTGGAACAGGCGCTCGCGCTCTACAAACTCCACCTCGACGACCAGCCGCCCGTCGAGGAGTATTTCCGTTCGGTGATAGACATCGAGAGCTATCTTCAGCATCCCGATTCGGTGAACCGCTATATCGGGCGCGCCCTGGAGCTCTTTCCCGGACAGGTCGATTTCCACCTCTCG
>ERZ773139.3717-NODE-3717-length-13194-cov-3.674024_pt1 | contig 13194 bp, 10 predicted proteins | sample MGYA00580854_ERZ773139 | MGnify/ENA primary metagenome ERZ773139 (study PRJEB29015, sample SAMEA2737809) | human gut metagenome | biome: human gut; feature: human-associated habitat; material: faeces | place: China | collected 2012 ...
GAGCAAGGTCGCTGTCGCCCTTGGTGAAGCGGTAGATCTGCTTTTCCGTTTCTCCGCCGCCCTTGGCAAGCAGAATCTGGGCGTCCTCGATCACCGGGGTGTCCAGAGGGGCAAAGCCGTAGGAGGCGTAGGTCTTGCGCAGAACCTCCGCCATGCGGTCAAATTTCAGCTGCTTTTCCGGCAGCAGCTCCATAAAGCCGGACAGCGTCCGGGGCTTGATGATCTCCATAGTTATCCTCTCCAATAGTAAGCCGCAGGGTACAGGGCAGAAGGGTACCCCGCCATTTCAGAGTACCCTGCGCTCACCCACGTGTTTCGTTCAATTAAAATCAGTAACGGGTCTTGTTGTGCAGCATTTCCCGCCAATCCAGATCGCCCCGCTGCAAGCCCATGATGAGCATTTCCGCCGAGGCCAGGTTGGTGGCGATGGGGACATTGTGCCGGTCGCAATGCCGGATGGTCTCGATCATCTGGGCGTCGTCCCAGGGATCGGTGGTGTTGGGGTCGGTGAACAGCAGCACCAGGTCAATTTCGTTGTAGGCAATGCGGGCGTTGATCTGCTGATGACCGCCCTGCTTGTGGGAAAGCAGCAGGGTAATGGGCAGACCGGTATTGTCCGCAATCAGACGGCCGGTGGTGGCCGTGGCAAACAGATTGTGCTTCATGAGGACGCTCTTGTAGGCGGTGCAGAATTGAACCATCAGTTCTTTTTTCTTGTCATGCGCCAAAAATGCGATATTCACAACAGTCACTCCTTAATTGTATATGTATCCGTTATCAGCGGAGGGCGATCGGTTCGTGGAAGCCCTGAATGCGTCTGGCAATTCTGCGGCTGGCTTTTGCCGCCTTGCAGTTGGGGGAATAGCGAAGAAGACTCTGGCCGAAGGATGCCGCGAGGGTCACATGGGGATCCTCCGGGACGATTCCCGCAAGGGGCAGTCCCGCGGCGTCCATCACGTCGTCGATGGTCAGGCACACCGTGCCCAGCATACTCTTGTCCACCCGGTTGACGATGAGGCGGATGTTTTTCTTGCCCATCAGCTCTAATAGGTCGCCCACCCGGGAAGCGTCCCGCACGGCGGCGGGGCCTGCCCCCGTGACCAGCAGGAAGCGGTCGGCAAACTGCGCCGCCAGCCGGAAGCCGGCGTCCACCCCGGCGGGGGCGTCCAGGAACACGTAGTCATACAGTTGACGCGCCCGGCCAAGCATTTCCCTGAAGGCGGCGTCGTCAATCTTCTCCACCGGGCAGTTCATGGGGGCGGTCAGAAACGCGAGGGTTGGGTAGACCGGGTGCCGGAAAGCGTCCTCCAGGGAGTAGCCTCCCTCGGAGACGTCCCAAAAGGACAGCGCCCCGCATTCGGAAAGCCCCAGAGAGATGTCCAGATTCCGAAGCCCCACGTCGCAGTCGATGCACAGAACCCGTTTTCCTTCCCTGGAAAGGGCGGTGGCGAGGGCGGCGCAGAGGGAGGTTTTTCCCGTTCCGCCCTTCCCGGACACAACCGCGAAGAGTTCACCCACGCGCCATCGCCTCCAATGCCAGAATATAACCCCATTATAAAGGGATTTTTCACAAAAAGCAAGAGGAATTTCGCACTTTTGGAAATGGTTTTCATCACAATGAACAAAAATATTTTTCCACCGCCGCCTTTTTGGCTGCGAGGAACGCAAAATATGTCGCGCCGGCACAAAAAGGGGTTGCACCCAAAGAAAAGGTGGTATATAATAGTGGACGAAAATACGGGCATATGCCCGGATATTGGAGGGAATGTTCCATGTTCAATGCAATGATCGAAACGCTGAAAGCGAACCCCAGAAAGATCGTTTTTACCGAGGGTCACGACGCCCGCATTCTGGAAGCCACCGACCGTCTGGTCAAGGGCGGCTTCCTGACCCCCATCCTCATCGGCAACGTTGACGTTGTCAAGGCCAACGCGGCCAAGGGCGGCTACAACATCGAGGGCGTCGAAATCATCGACCCCGAGACCTATCCCGAAATGGACGCCATGGTTGACAAGATGGTGGAGCTGCGCAAGGGCAAGATGACCCCCGACGAGTGCCGCAAGGCGCTGTCCAAGGGCAACTACTTCGGCACCATGCTGGTGAAGATGGGCTACGCCGACTCTCTGCTGGGCGGCGCGACCTACTCCACCGCCGACACCGTCCGTCCCGCTCTGCAGATCGTCAAGACCAAGAAGGGCGCGCATCTGGTGTCCTCCTGCTTCATTCTGGTGCGGGGTGACGAGAAGCTGGCCATGGGCGACTGCGCCATCAACATCAGCTATGAGGATTCCGTTGACAAGGAAGGCAACGTGACCCTGCCCGCCGCCCAGAAGCTGGCGGAGGTCGCCATTGAGACCGCCAAGACCGCCAAGGTCTTCGGCATCGACCCCAAGGTCGCCATGCTGAGCTTCTCTACCAACGGCTCCGGCAAGGGCGGCACCGTGAAGCTGAGCCACGACGCCACCGCCATCGCCAAGGAGATGGATCCCGAGCTGAAGATCGACGGCGAAATGCAGTTCGACGCCGCCGTCGCTCCCGAGGTCGGCCAGCTGAAGTTCCCCGGCTCTCCCGTTGCCGGTCACGCCAACACCTTCATCTTCCCCACCATCGAGGCGGGCAACATCGGCTACAAGATCGCCCAGCGTCTGGGCGGCTTCGAGGCCTACGGCCCCATCCTGCAGGGTCTGGCGGCGCCCATCAACGACCTGTCCCGCGGCTGCAACGCCGACGAGGTCTACAAGATGGCCATTATCACCGCCGCCCTGGTGTAAAAATCTACATAGCAAATGCCGGCTCACATGAGCCGGCATTTTCCCTATAAAAAAGGCGAAGCAAAATTTTTTCCAATTTCCTGTAACCTTTCCCGAAAAAATCCCTCTTATAGGGTGAGGAGCCAAAAAGAAACGGAGGTGTTCCCTCAGTGGAAGACGAAAAGATCATCGACCTGTATTGGGAAAGGAAGGATGAGGCCATTATGGAGACCCAGGCGGCCTACGGACGGCAGCTGCAAACCATCGCCCAGCGCATCGTCCAGAGCTACGAGGACGCGGAGGAAAGCGTGAACGACACCTATCTCGCCGCGTGGCGGACGATTCCGCCCAAGCGTCCGAAATATTTCTTCGCCTACCTTGCGAAAATATGCCGGAATTTTGCCTTCGGCAAGCTGGACTGGCTTGATGCGGCCAGACGGAAGGCCGAGGTGGTGACCCTGAGCGAGGAAATGGAGCTGTGCATCCCCGACACCAGCCGGGATTCCGCCGCCGAGGGGCGGGAGATCACCCGGGCGCTGAACGCATTCCTCGGCACGCTGACCCAGGAGAACCGGCGGCTGTTCGTGCGGCGGTACTGGTACGTGGACACCGTGGCGGAGATCGCCCAGCGCTACAACATGAGTGAAAGCAAGGTCAAGACCCGGCTCCACCGTATCCGGGAAAAGCTGCGGGTCTATCTGATGCAGGAGGGAATTGCCGTATGACGGGAAAAGATTTACTTACCGCTATGAGCGGCATTGACGGCCGCTACATTGAAGAAGCCGCCCCGGCGGCCGCGCCTAAAACACGAAGCCTGCGCCGGCCGCTGCTCGTCGCCGCCGCCATTGCCGCGGCGCTGCTGCTGGTGGGCTGCGGGATCGTGTACGCCCTGCGTTTGCAGGATATGTCCATCGGCAAGGCGACCTACACCCAGCGTTTTGACGACAAGGGCAAGGCCATCGACCCGGTGGAAAAGAGCATGGACATCATAACGCCCTACGGCCGCAGCGGCGACGCCATCCAGCAGGCGCTGAAGGAATGGTACGAATTTCAGGAGAGCTACGACCCGGACGGTGCGCTGTTGACCGACGAACCCGATATTCCGGACATTCCCAACCAGTACGAGTACACCTACAGCTGCTATACCCAGGAAATGGTGGACAAGGTGGACGAAATCGCCGCAAAGTACAATTTGAAGCTGCTGAAGGAATGGATACCCTTCCAGCGGTATCAGAGCGACATTTTCCTGGAGGAAACCGGCATCCAATCTTTGCTGCTCCCGGATTCCGGCGCGCAGATTACGGGTATGGCGGGAATGCTCTATCTCCCCTATAATTTCAGCATGGAGTTTGAGCTTGTGACCGAAAATGCCGGTAAATTGATGACGTCCTATGGCTACGCCCGGAAGGACTATTTCCCCAGCGCGTCCGCCGGCGGAATGGACATTGATGCCTATGAGCAGTGGGATCACACCACTCCGGGCGGCACGAAGCTGCTGCTGGCACTGAACAGCAAGGGAAAGGGCGAGATCATTGCCGAGCAGGAAAACGCCATGATCATGATAAGCATTGACGGAAACCGTTCCCTCAGCCACAGCAGATATCCGGATGCCAGCGAGGTCATGACGAAGGCGGAGCTGGAATCCATTGCCGATCAGTTCGACTATTCCGTCCAGCCGAAGGAAGTGGACAGAGCCGTCGTAGAGGAAAAGCTGGCCGCAGCGGAGGAAGCCTATCAGGCGGAACACGCCTATGTTCCGGAAACCTATACGGACTTTTCCGATTATCTGAAGAAAAACGTCTATATTCCCGATGAGTCCAGACAATACAGTTTCTATGACCTGAACGGAGACGGCGTGGACGAGCTGCTGCTTGGGCAGGACGGCGCGTTCCTCGACTGGCTGGAAATGGAGAACGGTGAAGTGATGTTTCACGGTTACGGAGAATCGTATCTGTGCAAGGGGAACGTTCTGGAACAATATCAGGCACCGGACAGGTATTGGGATGGTGAAAGGCATACGTACTTTGCATTTGCAGACGGCACTGCGACATTCAAGGATGACGGGGGATTGGGGAACGTAATTGCAAATATTCAACGTCGGGGCAGTCAATGGTATCGGTATCCGGACCCCAATGGATGGGAAAGTACAGAGATTTCTCAGGACGAGGCCGCGGCCATCATGGCAAAATATCCTCGGATTCAGCTGGACTGGAAGCCGCTGATGGACTATCCCCTTGACGAAAGCGGGCAGACCCTGAGAGACTATATGAACGCGAAGGATGTCCAGCCCTCCGACGACGAGCTGCTCCAGATTTACAAGGACTGTCTCAGCAGGCAGGATTCCTTCTATACCCACTACCGGATCATGGACATCAACGGCGACGGGGTAAAGGATCTTCTGCGCAGCGGCGACGGTGACCGTTACTGGGACATTGTGACTTACCGCTATGGCAATCTGCAACTGCTTTCCATCATGGATTTTTACCTCTGTGAGAACAATGTTATGGAGCAGATTGAGCTGTTCAACAAGGAAGAGGGCGTTGAGATAGAAGGGACATCTTTCTCCCGCTGCAACGGCTTCAACCGGGAAGAGCTGGACTTTGTTGCCTACAACAAAGCGACTGCCTCGTGGCAGTCCGATTATATCGGCACCCCCATGTCCGAAGCCGACGCCAAGGCGATTCTGGCCAGATATTCCCGCGTCGATCAGGGAATGCAGCCCATTTCCCAGCTGCTGAACGGATAAAAGTTTACGCCGTACCCAAACCCGGGTACGGCGTGAATTTTACTGCTTCCCCGCTTTCAATAATTTGCGGAAAAACGTGAAGAACGTAATGGTCGTCACGGCGGCGGCGAGGATGTCGGACACCGGCTCCGCCAGAAAGACCGCGAACGCCTTGTCCGCGAAGAAGTTCGGCAGAATGAAGATCAGAGGAATCAGCAGAATCAGCTTCCGCAGACAGGCCATGATGAGACTGATCTTCGCCTGCCCCAGCGCCATGAACGCCAGTTGACAGCTGACCTGAAAGCCCACGGAAAACGTCCCCGCAAGGAAAATCCGAATCGCCCAGGCCGTGTAATCCACAAGCGCCCCGTCGCTGGTAAAGATGCCCGCGAACACCCGGGGAAGGAAAAGTACCAGCAACCAGAACACGGTGGTGTACCCCACGCACACAAGGAACTGGCAGAAAAAGGCTTCCTTCACCCGCTCTAACTTTTTCGCGCCGTAGTTGTAGCTGATCAGCGGCTGGCCGCCCTGGCAGATGCCCTGCAGGGGCATGGTGATCAGCTGGTTGACGGAGGTCAGCACCGTCATGGCGCCTACGGCCACGTCGCCGCCGTACCGGGACAGGGAGGAGGTGAAGCTGACGGAGAGAATGCTCTCCGTGGAGACCATGACGAAGCTGGAAATCCCCAGCGCCAGACAGGGCAGGATGATCTTCCCCTGCAAGAGCATATTCCGGGCTTTCAGCCGCAGAACGGTCTTGCGCCCCGTGAGGAACCGCAGAATCCACACCGCGCTCACCGCCTGGCTCAGAACGGTGGCAATGGCCGCCCCGGCCACGCCCATGTCAAAGACGAAAATGAAAATGGGGTCGAGGACAATGTTGATCACCGCGCCGATGACGGTGGTCAGCATACTGGTTCCGGCGAAGCCCTGGGTGGTGATGAAGGGGTTCATGCCCATCACGACCAGCACGAACACGCTGCCAAGGACATAGATTCTTCCGTATTGAATGGCGTAGGGCAGCGTCACGTCGCTGCCGCCGAACAGCCGGACAAGCGTTGGCAGTGTTACGTAAAACACCCCGGTCAGTACCACCGCCAGAAGCAGCAGAACGGTAAAGCAGTTGGCAACGATTTTCTCGGCGGTGTCCCTGTCGCCCTTGCCCATGGCGATGGCCGCCCGGGGTGCGCCGCCCGCGCCCGCCAGCATGGCAAAGGCGGTAATGAGCATCAGAATGGGGGTGAACAGCCCCACACCGGTGAGCGCCGCTCCGCCGATCTCCGGAATGTGGCCGATGTAAATTCGGTCGACCACGTTATACAGCAGGTTAATGACCTGCCCGACCACCGCGGGAACCGCCATCTGCACCATCAGTTTTTTGACGCTGCCGGTTCCCATGTCCTGATTTGTTTCTTTTGACATAAAAATCCCCTCGCTTTTATCTTAGGGTCTATCTGAGAACCGTAAACACGCCCAAACAGCGGGTCTTTTCCGCCTGCTGTGCACCATTTTCCCTTGCAATACACAAAGTATTCCCGCGGAAAAATGGCTTCATCAGGCGAAAAATCCCTCGCTGTTGGTCATATTTCCGGTTCTCAGATAGACCCTCGCTCCCGCTCCATGGCGCGGATATTGTCGCCCATTTTCCGGGTGACGGACAGGATGACCGCGCTTTCCTCCGGAGTGATCCCCTCCCGGAGGCGGCGGATAAATTCCTGCTGGGCTGCCCGGCCGTCCTCTGCGATTTCTCCCGCCCCGTCGGTCAGCGCCAGATGGACGGCTCTGCGGTCTGTCCCGTCCGCCTGACAGGCAACCAGTCCACGATCTTCCAGACTCCGCAGGGAGAGGGAAACATGCCCCTTGGACATGCCCCGTCCCCGGACGATATCCGCCGCCCGGTTCCGCTCCGGGTTATTGGCCAGAAACAGCAGCACATCCAGCTCGTTGTGGGTCAGGTTCCATTTTTTGCAGACCGGCTCCATCAGGCGGCTGTAGCTTTTCTGCGCCCGAAGCGCCGTTTCAAAAAAAGCAAACTGCATATGCGCGCCCCCTTTTTTTGGTTCATTTTTGAACGAAGTTACTATAGCACGCACCGGGGCGGCTGTCAAGAAAAAGTTCAAAAAATAAACTAAAATTCCCCCGCCAACGGCAGGGGAACGAAGATATATGGTCAGCCGACCGCCACCGGCTGGATGAAGTCCCTGTGGACGTAGCCCCAAGTACCCTCGTACTCCGCCAGCGCAAAGGTTCCGCAGAGCGCCAGCACGGTAAATTCATCGTCCTTTGGAATCCGGACGATGACCTCGGCGGCGGTGTCCGGGTGGATGCGAAGATTGATAAACTCGTTACACTGGGCATAGTACCGCTCGGCGGTCACCGGCTCGAAAACGTCCTCCACCGGGTAGGATATTTCGTCCTGAAAGTGCCACCATTCTCCGAAATACCCCACAAATCCGTACTTTTCCATGGTGCTCTGCAACAGCAGGGCGTGCTCCGTGGGGATTTCCTCCACGTCGGAATAGTCCCGGTCGGCCTTTCCGGAAAAATCGTCAAAGTCCGTGGGCATTTCCAGCTCGTTCCCCAGGCTGTCCACCAGGGTTACGTCCACGGTGTTTCCCCGGCTGTGGGCGCTGAAGCCCCGGTTGGGGTTCGCCACGTAGGTGTCGTCGGGGCAGACCTCCCAGAGCCTGAACTGGGCGCTCACCGGACGGAAGCCGTCCCAGATTTTCAGCGTCAGCCCCTGCCCGGCCAGCTCCGCGCATACGGCCTGAAGCTTTTTCACCGTGCCGTAGCGGAGGAACACCTCGGTGAATTCATAGATTCGATGGCCGGTAAAATTTTCCGTACCGGCATAGGGAAGCTCCTGAAGCACATCGGGGAGGTAGTCCCGCACCCGGACAAAGTCGGCGTCCTCCGGTTCGGGACGCTCGACGCCCACGGGTGCGGTTTCCGGCTGGGTTTCTGCCGCCGTTGGGACGGTGGTTTCCCGCGTCTGCGTCGGCGCGGTCGCGGCGGCGTCCACCGGGGCATGGCAGCCGGATAATGTCAGGGCAAGCGCCCCTATCAGTATCATGGAGATCATTCCTTTCACACAAATCCCTCCTGCACAGGGTTGCATCAATGCGGCCATTATACCACGGTGTGTCCGGAAAAGCAAAATATAATTACAGCGTTCGGGCGGCTCCAAAGAGCCGCCCACCGTCGTTATTTCCAGAGATACACCCGGCATTCGTAAGGCTGCAAGCAGCCTTCCAGCGGCTTGGGGTAATTGCACAGAATCAGTTCCCCGTCCTCCGGGCGGAAGCCCTTGGGCGCACGGAAGGGGGTATTCTTCTTGGCAAAGGAGCAGACCACCAGAATTTTCTGCTGTCCGTCGTCCATGGAATACAGATAATGCCTGCCGGAGAGCTTGTTATATTCCCGGTACTCGCCGTACCGGACACAGGAAAGGCTCTTACGCAGGGCGACGGCTTTGCGGTAGAAGTTCAGCACGGAGTCCGGGTCGGCGTCCTGCTGGGCGACGTTGATGTCTTTATAATTTTGGTTGACATAAAACCACGGCTTTCCGGTGGTGAATCCGGCGTTTTCGCTGTCGTCCCACTGCACCGGCGTGCGGGCGGAGTCCCGGGAGGAACGCCACAACCGGTGCAGACGCACCTCCTCCGATTGCTTCAGCGCGGTGTGGGCGTAGGTGTAGCGGGTCTGCACGTCCTCATACATGTCGGCGCGTTCCGGCCGCCAGTTGGTCATGCCGATCTCCTGCCCCTGATAGAGGAAGGGCGTCCCCTGCTGGAACAGGTACATGGCGGCAAGGCACTTGGCGCTCTGGGCCCAGAATTCCTCGCTTCCGTACCGGGAAACGATTCTGGGATGGTCGTGGTTCTCGATGTAAAGGGAATTCCAGCCCCGGCCGCGAAGCTTTTCCTGCCAGGAGGAAAAGGCTTTTTTCATCCGCCGCAGGCTGAATTTCGTGGGGAGGTAATCGGTGAACAGGCAGTCGGCGGCGACACACTGGAACTGGATCATCATGTCCAGCTGGCCGTCCTTCTCGTCAATGTACGTCAGCGCCCGCTTCGGCGTCACCATGGGGGCTTCCGCCAGGGTGAAGCAGTCGTAGTGATCCAGCACGTCGTGCTTGAATTCGCTCAGGTATTCGTGGATGCGGGGACCGTGATTGTAGTGTGGCATCCCCTTGCAGGCTGGCATCAGGTGATCGTCGGGCAGACCTTCTTTTTTGGAGATGTAGGTGATGACGTCCTCCCGGAAGCCGTCCACCCCCATGTCCAGCCAGAAGCGCAGAATCCCCTTCACTTCCTCCCGCACCCTGGGGTTGTCCATATTCAGGTCGGGCTGCTTCACGGCGAACAGGTGCAGGTAGTATTCGCCGCGAACCTCGTCGAACGTCCAGGCTTTTCCCTCAAAGAAGGAGTCCCAATTGTTGGGGAGCTTCCCGCCGGGCTTTCCGGGACGCCAGATATAATAATCGGTGTAGGGGTCGATGCGCTGACGGCTTTTCTGGAACCATTCATGCTCGTCGCTGGTGTGGTTCACCACAAGATCCATGACGACCTTCATGTCCCGGGCATGGGCGCCCTCCAGCACCTTTTGGAATGCCTCCATGCCGCCGAATTCCGGCGCGATGTCCCGGTAATCGGAGATGTCGTAGCCGCAGTCCGCCCCGGGGGAGGGGTAGATGGGGGAAAACCAGATGCCGTCACAGCCCAGACTTTTGATGTAGTCCAACTTTTCGTACACGCCCCACAGGTCGCCCATGCCGTCGCCGTTGCCGTCCTTGAAGGACCGCGTCCAGATCTGGTAAAATACCTTGTCCTTGTACCACCGTTTGCGCTCCATGCAGTTCACTCCTTTTTGGAATTTGATTACATTATAGCACGGAAGCCTTGATTCGTCACCAGAAAATCTCGTTGACAGGGAGAAATTCACCGTATAAAATGGAAGAAAAACGAAAGGCGGGTCTACTATGATTGCCGAGGAAAACGGCGTATTCCACATCCGGACGGAAACCTACTCCTATCTGTTCAAAATCGATGCCTACGGCCTTGCGGAGCATCTGCATTTCGGCGCGCCGGTGAAGACCCGGGACGCGGGCGCTCTCAGCTGCCGCCCCGGATTGGGCTGGGGTACCGGCATTCTCCTTGACCCGAAGGACACTGCCAGCTGCCCCGACGCTCTGCCGCTGGAATGGAGCGGAAGCGGGCGGGGAGACTACCGGGAATCGCCGCTGGAGCTGGCAGGGGAGCCTGGGGATTTTCGCTACGCCGGCTATAAAATCCATGAGGGCGGCGTCTCCATGGCCTGCGGTCTTCCCCAGGCACATGACGCGCTGGAAACCCTGGAAATCACCCTGCGCCAGCCCGGCGCGGAGCTGACCCTGTTCTACACGGCCTTTCCCACGGCAATCGTCCGCCGGACGGTGCTGACGAACACCGGTGATAAGCCCCTTCGGCTGAATAAGCTCATGAGCTTCTGCGTGGATTTGCCCGGAAGCTACACCATGGCAGCCTTCAACGGCGGCTGGATCGCGGAAATGCGCCGGTGGGACACCCCCGTGGGCGCATCGAAGGTGGTCAACGAGAGCCTCACCGGTTCCTCCTCCAACCGCCACAATCCCGGCTTCCTTCTTTACGAGCCGGGCGCGACCGAAGACACGGGAACCGTCTACGGCTTCAATCTGATCTACTCCGGCAACCACTACGCCGCCGCCCAGCAGTCCCTTCAGGGGCTGACCCGGGTGATGCAGGGCATCAATGACAGCAATTTTTCCCGGGAATTGCCGCCGGGGGCGTGCTTTGAGACGCCGGAAGCGGTGCTGTGCCACTCAGGCAAGGGCTTCGGCGGGCTGTCCGCCAATATGCACACCTTCGTCACCGACCATGTCATCCCGCCCCATTGGCGCGGCCGTCCCCGGCCGGTGCTGTACAACAGCTGGGAGGGCTGCACCTTTGATTTCAGCCAGCACCGTCTGCTGAGCCTGGCCAACCGGGCAAAGGCGCTGGGCTGTGAGTTGTTCGTGCTGGACGACGGCTGGTTCGCGGGACGGGACAACGACCGTGCCGGACTGGGAGACTACACCGTGAACCGGAAGAAGCTCCCCGAGGGGCTGGAATGGCTGTCCCGGCACCTGAAGGACAGGGGACTTTCCTTCGGTCTCTGGTTTGAGCCGGAGTCCGTAAATCCCGATTCCGACCTCTATCGTGCCCATCCGGACTGGGCACTGACGGACGGCTTGGAGCCGATACTGGGGCGCAACCAGCTGCTGTTGGATTTGACCAGGCCGGAGGTGCGGGATTACATCGTGGAGAGCGTCTCCCGGATTCTGGACAGCGCCGGCATCTCCTACGTCAAGTGGGACATGAACCGCCATTCCGTTGCGCTGGGGGCGAAAGTCCATGATTTCGTTCTTGGCTTGTACGACGTGCTTCGCCGGATTTTCGCGCCCCGGCCGGACATTCTGATGGAAAGCTGCTCCTCCGGCGGCAACCGGTTTGATTTGGGAATGCTCTGCTTTTCGCCCCAGATCTGGGCGTCCGACAATACCGACCCCATCGAGCGGCTGACCATTCAGAACGGCATTTCCTATCTCTATCCCCAGTCCACGGTGGGCGCACACGTCTCCGCTGCGCCCCATGCCCAGACGCTGCGCTCCACGCCTCTGAACACCCGGGGCAATGTGGCGTTTTTCGGCTGCCTGGGCTATGAGCTGGATTTAAGGACGCTGCTTCCCGTGGAAATCAAGGAAATCCGGGGGCAGATCGGGTTCTATAAGCGATACCGCGAGGCTTTTCAGTTCGGCACATTCCGCCGCACGGAGCTGGGCTGGCAGGTGTCGGACGGGAAGGTGACGCTGGCGGGGGTGTTCCACCGCCTGATTCACGCGGCCCCGGGGTATGAACGTCTTCGTGTGAAGGATCTGAAACCGGAAACGGACTACCGGGTCACGTCTCTGGCACAGGCCATCCGGGTGGGGCAGTTCGGGAACCTGCTCAAGCATGTCGCCCCGGTCAACGTGAATCCCAACGGCGCACTCCTGCGCATTGCCGACCGGCACTTTACCCTTCCGGGAAATCCGGAAACGCTGACAGCCTCCGGCGCGGCACTGGCGGCGGGCATTGTGCTTTCTCCGCTGTTCCGCGGCACCGGCTACGCCCCCGAACAGCGCACCCAGGGAGATTTTGGCTCCGACATATATCTGATCGAGGAACTCGACGGCGAATAAAGCATCCGCAGAACTCTTCGCCCGGAAAGACACGCTCATGCGTCTTTCCGGGCGGGGAAAAAACTTTTTCTTGCATTTTTCCTGAATCTGTACTATACTGTAGGGGTGCCTGCCGGTGTGTTGGAATTGGTAGACGAGGTGGACTCAAAATCCATTGGGCTAATCCCCCGTGCGGGTTCGACCCCCGCCACCGGCACCATATTTGCTCCGAAGTGTCATGCTTCGGAGCATTTTTTACTGCTCAGAAGCAAAATATTGAACATTTTTCGGAAACGCCGGAAGAATTGCATTTGCAGACGAGACCTTACTGGAAAAATCCAAATATGTGTAAATATTGGAAGTGGTGCTGATGTCGCTGTGCCCCAGCCATTCCTGAATCTCCTTCAGGCTCACACCATTGGCATAGAGCAAACTGGCACAGCTATGCCCTTACGGTATAATTACGACAAACCGGAAAAGCCCCGTATATCAAGGGTTTT
>ERZ773139.3724-NODE-3724-length-13174-cov-10.760881_pt1 | contig 13174 bp, 9 predicted proteins | sample MGYA00580854_ERZ773139 | MGnify/ENA primary metagenome ERZ773139 (study PRJEB29015, sample SAMEA2737809) | human gut metagenome | biome: human gut; feature: human-associated habitat; material: faeces | place: China | collected 2012 ...
TCCATCGCGCGGAGATTACAGGACCCGCTTGCCGAGCTCGTGAAGATCGACCCCAAGGCCATTGGCGTGGGGCAGTATCAGCACGACATGCCGCAAAAGCAGCTCGACGAGGCGCTGAACGGCGTGGTCGAGGACTGCGTCAACGCCGTCGGCGTGGATATCAACACGGCGTCGCCGTCACTTTTGCAGCGCGTCGCGGGCCTGAACGGCACAACGGCGAAAAATGTCGTCTCGTACCGCGAGGAGAACGGCGCGTTCACCTCACGCGCGCAGATCAAGAAAGTGCCAAAGCTCGGCCCCAAGGCCTTCCAGCAGTGCGCAGGCTTCCTGCGCGTGCCGGAGAGCAGGAGCGTTCTCGACAACACCGCCGTCCACCCCGAGAGCTATGACGCCGCGAAGGCGCTGCTCGACCTGACTGGCCACACGCTCGCCGACGTGAAGGACGGCAGGCTCGCCGATCTGCCCGATCGCGTCAAGGCCTACGGCGAGGACAAGGCCGCGGGTGAGATCGGCGTCGGCGTTCCCACGCTGTGCGATATCGTCTCCGAGCTCTTAAAGCCCGGCCGCGACGTGCGCGACGAGCTGCCCAAGCCCATTTTGCGCACCGATGTGCTGGAAATGAAGGATCTGACCCCCGGCATGGTACTCACCGGCACGGTGCGCAATGTTATCGACTTCGGCGTGTTTGTGGACATCGGCGTGCATCAGGATGGTCTCGTTCACATCTCGCAGGTGGCGGACAAGTTCATCAAGCACCCCTCCGAGGTCGTCTCCGTGGGTGATGTTGTGAAGGTCGTGGTGCTCGAGGTAGACGAGAAGAAAAAGCGCATCAGTCTCAGCATGAAGCAGGCATGACATTATTCCAGGATCACAGCAGCATCAGAGAATCAAAAAAGTCCGCAATCTGATCGATTGCGGACTTTTTAAGTCTTGAACAACAACTGCTGAATCTAACAGGGACAGCGTTTTCCTTTCGCTGCTCTCTGCTGAAACGCTGCAGCAAGGCGGAAGCTGTTATTCCCCCATCTCATCGTCAAAGTAAAGTCTCATGCCGCATTTCTGGCACGTTCCGGCTTCCTTCGCCCAATAAACGCCGCGGAAGTATTTTCCGCAGTGCGGGCAGCGGTTTGTGGCAATCAGCAGCGCCATAATGGGCAGAAACAGCAGAACGGAGAGATTCATCAGGTTGGTCGCTTTCGTCACGACACTGGCCAAAAACAGCATCGCATTTGCCATGACCAGAACAAGTACCATTTTGTTTCTGACTCTGCTCACACCGCTTTTCTTCATATTCGTTACCTCCACGATTTCCGACATAATCGATTTATTATATCATCGGATCATGTTTTTAGCAAGGAACAGTTCATTGCAGCAAATCGGAAGTTATGTATTCCGCTCTCTTCTCTTTTTTGCGGCTACAAACCCAATCAAGAACGCCAGATTCATAAAAAGCACAATGATGCTACCTTCGATTTTACAGTTGCCGCCGGACAGAATCGGATTGCCGTGAATCGTCATATCAAGCAAGTGAGGATAATCTTCCGCCAGAGAGACTCCTCCCAGAATGATCGCGCCCACACCGTTCCACAAAAAATGGATCACGATCGGCGCGATCAAGGAACCCGTGTATTCCAAAACCGCCGTCATAAAAAGGCTCATTGTGATAACATTGAGCACAGGAAGGATCCCTGCCTCAAACGCGCCGCCGTGCGCAAATGTAAATAAGCCCGTAGATACGATAATCGCGGCGGCGATACTGCCGTTACTTTTTATCATCTGGTATAAATAGCCGCGAACCAGCATTTCCTGCATAGCGGTATTGAGAAGAGCCGAAATCAGCCACAACCACAGCATATCGATTTGATTTTTGCCCTCTATCTGTACAACTCCGATAATAGACAAGATGCCAACAGATGCCCCCAGCCAAATCGTCCCTGTTACGCCGCCCAATATGATGTTATAAACAGGCTTCCCGGTCAGATGTAATCGTATCTTTTTCTGATCTGCCAGCCAGAAAATAAGTGTGATCGCAATAACGGACAAAAGCGGGATCAGTTCTGCCCAAAATCTCCAGATTACCGCACTTGCGGTATCCGGTATCGGGATAACCGATACGCATATGGCCCAACCCACAAAAAAGATGATCGTCTTTATTGATACCGATAGAACTTTTTTCATACAATACACTTCCCTGTCCAATTCAAACATCAATGTGTCAACGCAAAAAAGCCCACCGCAATTTGACTAAAATCACGGCGGGACTTATGGTGGAGGCGGCGGGAGTCGAACCCGCGTCCGAAAGCGCTTGAACAGGACTTTCTCCGGGCGCAGTCAGGATCTAAGCATTCCCTCCGCGTAAGGACACCTGACAGACCTTACGTTTCAGTAGAGTCATGATGCGTGGGCGGGTCAACTCTTTCCCGCCTCACGGACGCCGCGTTCACGACGCCTTCCCCGGCCCGCGGCCGCTCCGGTTCAGACGGCTGCCTTAATTAGGCAGCGACAGCAACAGTGTTGTTGTTCTTTAATTTATAAGTTGCCCGTTTTATGGAGGCCAGGCGCCTCCGCCCGCTTATCCTGCCTCCACACCCCCGTCGAAACCGGTACGCCCCCGTGTGAGCGGTGTGAACGGCGTTCCCTTCACACCGCGAACGGGATGCTTGCTTCTTTAGGTCTGCGAAAGCAAATGAAAAATGTCTTAGTGCTTCTCCGGCGCGGGATACTCCACGCCCTGCGTGTCCACGCGAATGGACTTGATGGTCTGCGGCTTCTTCGGCTTATCCGTGAACATATCGCGGTTGACGCGGGAGATGTCCACCGCAGCCTGCGCGTTGTCCGTGATCTTGCCGAACGCGGCGTACTGTCCGTCGAGGTGCGGCGCATCCGCGACCATGATGAAGAACTGGCTGCCGGCGCTGTTGGGGTTCATGCTGCGGGCCATGCTGATGACGCCGCGGACGTGCTTGATGGGGTTGTTGACGCCGTTGGCGGCAAACTCGCCCTTGATGTTCCAGCCGGGGCCGCCGGTGCCGTTGCCCAGCGGGCAGCCGCCCTGGATCATGAAGTTGGGGATGACGCGGTGGAAGGTCAGGCCGTTGTAGAAGCCCTGACCGACCAGCTTCTTGAAATTCTCACAGGTGATGGGGGCAGCTTCCTCGTTCAGCTCGATGTCGATGATGCCGCCGTCTTCCATAGTAATGCGAACCATAGTTTTAACAATGCTCCTTTTATCATAGCCCGTTTCGGGGTGGGTGCGGCAGATGCTCTGCCGAAGCTCCCCTTTAGTATACCATACCTTTTGCAGAGCGCAACGGCGCATATGCAACCTTTTTGTAAAGAATCACCGCATTTCTACCATATCCTGCCAGAAACGCTTGGGACAGTGGGTCATCCGGCCCTTTTCGTTGTGGCGGGCCTTGATCTCCAGCGTGTCGTAGAACTGCTTCCAGAGAGCCTGAAACTCCTGTTCCCGGGCGCTGGGCGGGGGCAGCTCCAGCGGCGCAGCCAGCTCCAGAAGCTGAGCCTTGTGCTCCTGATAAAGCAATACCGCCTGATGGACTGCGTCGTATATCATGAAGTTCTCTTCCGGAAAGCGGGAGCAGAAATGCCCCCGCAGCAGAGGCAGGATATAGTTTTTGGGGTGGATGACCGCACCCAGCATCCCGTCGTGCTCCTCGAAGCGGACGAAGCCCTGAAACTTGTCCACCTCCCAGTCGAGACTCTTTTTCATCTCGTAGAGCGGGGCCACATCCGGGTGGCCCATCCGCTTGACCGTGCCGGGGCCGAGGGCGAAGGCCAGATGCAGGAAGCGGATGAGCAGCAATTCCTTATCTTCCTGCCCGGAGAGAAAATCCCGGCTGACGAGATATTCCGTCTCCCGGCCCAGTTTCCGGCCAAGGGCCGAAAAGACCCGCTGCGCTCTGGCAGAGTCCGTCTCGATGTCCCGGACGGGGTAAAGGGTGGCCGTCTCCCGCTGGGGCGTCCAGACGGCGAAGGGAATCTCATGCTGGGCGAAACTCTCGAATACACAGCACAGAAAGCCCTCAAAGCTGCCATCGTAAAGGTAGACCACATCGGCGTCGTGGAGCTTCCGGGGCGGCATCACAGTGCTCTCGCCAGACATTGCACCGCCTCCTCCCGCACCATCCGCTGGGCCGCCCGGGGCGGCACGCCCTGTTCCACCAGCCGGTCAACGGCGGGCGGTGCGAACATACTCAGCTGCTCGGCCCCGGCGCTGAAGACGTTGGGGTCGATGAGCGCCCGGGTGATGCGCTCCCGTCCGGCGCTGCCCCGGCCCGGGTGCGCCCCGGAAAAGCCCCGGCAGGTGATGAAATACTGCGCCCGCTTGAGCACGACGCCCATCCGCTTCAGCTCGTCGAGGCCGAGGGCCGACAGCCGCCGGGCGTCCCGGATGCGGCGGGCGCTCTTGGGGCCGATGCCCGGCACCCGCAGCAGCATCTCGAAGGGGGCGCGGTTCACATCCACCGGGAACAGCCCGTAGTGCTGGACGGCCCAGTTGCATTTCGGGTCGAGATAGGGGTTGAAGCTCTGGTTGTCCTTATCCAGTATCTCGTCGGCCTTGAACTGGTAGAACCGCAGCAGCCAGTCGGCCTGATAGAGCCGGTGTTCCCGCAGGAGAGGCGGCTTCGTGTCCAGCGCGGGCAGGCGGGTGTCGTCCGATACCGGGATATAGGCCGAGTAGAACACCCGCTTGAGGCCGTATTTCTGGTACATCCCCTCGGACAGCTGCAAAATGTGGTAGTCCGTCTCGGGCGACGCACCGACGATCATCTGGGTGCTCTGGCCGGCGGGAGCGAACTTGGGCGCGTGGCGGTAGAGGGTCAGCTCCTGACGGCTCTCTTCACCTGCCACCGAGATCTGCTTCATGGGCCGGAAGATGGAGTGGCGGCCCTTGTCGGGGGCGAGAAGATGGAGGCTCTGCTCGCTGGGCAGCTCGACGTTGACGCTGAGGCGGTCGGCGAGGTAGCCCATCTGCTGGATGAGCTCGGGGCTGGTGCCGGGGATGGTCTTGGCATGGATGTAGCCGCCGAAGTGATATTCGTTCCGCAGCAGCCGCAGAACGGTGAGCATCCGCTCGGTGGTGTAGTCGGGGGTCCCCAGCACGGCGCTGGACAGGAAAAGTCCCTCGATGTAGTTGCGGCGGTAGAACTCGATGGTCAGTTCTGCCAGCTCCCGGGGTGAAAAAGTGGCCCGGGGAACGTCGTTAGACTTCCGATTGACGCAGTAGCTGCAGTCGAAGGCGCAGCAGTTGCTCATCAGGACTTTCAGCAGGCTGACGCAGCGGCCATCAGCGGTAAAGGCGTGGCAGCAGCCCGGCGCATAGCAGCTGCCGATGGTGCCACGCTTCGCCGGATGGGACGCGCCGCTGGACGTACAGGCCACGTCATATTTTGCGCTGTCGGCCAAGATGGTGAGCTTGTCCATCAGGGACTGTTCCATAGAAAGATACCTCCCAGAAAGGTATATCTCCCCCTTACCCCCACAGCTGCTGATCAGAAGCGCTGTGAGGCAGGGGAGAGACTCACCACTTGGCCTTCGTCTCGACCACGCGGCCCGCGATGTGCAGGCGGTTCAGATCCTCACCCTTGATGACCAGCTCGTTGTAAGCGGGGTTGAAGGGCTGCAGAACGACGCAGTTGCCCCGCTGGATATACCGCTTGAGGGTGCCTTCGCCCTCGTCGCCGTAGACCAGCACACCCAGGTCGCCGTTTTCCAGCGTGTCCTGCTTGTGGACAAGGGCGAGGTCGCCGTCCTGAATGCGGGGCTCCATGCTGTCGCCGCGCACGACGAGGTAGAAGTAGTTGGAGGGGTCCTTGACGCGGGCATACTCCTGCCCATAATCCTCCTCAAAGGCCAGTGCGCCGTACCCGGCCTTCACGGTGCCGATGACCGGGATGAGGCTCTCGGCGTAGTTGCCGAAGAAACGCTCCTCGGGGGTGGTCACGTTGGACACCGGACGGTAGAGCCCCAGCAGGAAATCGGCTGTGGTGCTCAAAATCTCAGCGATGCGGGCCACCGTGGCGGGGTCGGGGGAGGATTTGCCGCTTTCCCACTTGCCGACGGCCTGCTGGGTCACCCCCAGTTTGGATGCCAGCTCAGCCTGACTGATCCCCTTCTGCTTGCGGCACTGCTTCAAAAGCTCTGAAAACGACATGGTCGTACACTCCTTTACTCCGAGGTCAATATTTTATGCTTTTATTGTACAACAAAAAGATGTTTTTGTAAAGAGAAAAGTGAGCGGCCAGCCAAAAAAAGGTTGTCGCATGAGAGGGATTTGCAGGGCTGGACGAAAAACTTTCAATTTGGGCTTGACAGAAGGCCGGAAATCTGGTAAATTAAATAGGCATTCGGTACGGCGTGTGCGAGTGCCCACGAGGAGAGATGTCCGAGTGGTTTAAGGAAGCAGTCTTGAAAACTGCCGTACGGCAACGTACCGTGGGTTCGAATCCCACTCTCTCCGCCATTTTTTTGAATAAGTGTAACGCACTTTGCTCTGGAGTAGTACTCAAGAGGCCGAAGAGGCGCCCCTGCTAAGGGCGTAGGTCGTCTAAACAACGGCGCGAGGGTTCAAATCCCTCCTACTCCGCCAAGAAAAAGCTCGATGGTTCGTTGAAACCACCGGGCTTTTTCCATTGTTGCACACTTTTGTGAATTTTCGGGGCGGATGATTTACTTTTGCACCCGGATTTCTTATAATGGTATAAAACGGAAATACCGGAACAGGAGGAAACGAGCAATGGCACTCAAAAAATTTGCCCGCAGGGACGTCATCCTGCCCGCAGTGGTCTTCCTGCTCACATTTGTGGTGGCGCTGTTTTCGCTCCGGCTTCTCTCGCTCAATCAGGAAAAAGACGAGCGGCTGCGGGCTGTCTATGCGGCCGAGTCCACCATCAGCCGTGTGTCTTCCCAGCTGAACCGCTATCTGGCAGAATCGGACTTCATCAAAAAATATATCGAGTCGGGCCATGTGCTCCGTGAAGAGGGGTTTGCAGTTATATCCAGCAATATGCAGGATGGCAGCAGCGTCATCAAGACCCACGAGCTGGCGAAAGACGGCATCGTCTCCCAGGTGTATCCGGTAGCGGGCAACGAGGCGGCCATCGGGCTCGATATGCTGCATAACCCCGCCCGCAAAAAGGAAGCAAACCTTGCCAAGAACAGCGGGATGTACACCATCGCTGGTCCCTTCGAGCTGGTGCAGGGCGGCACGGGTGCGCTGCTGTTCGACCCCATCTATACCTATAGTGAAAAGGGAGAGCGCTCGTTCTGGGGCTTCTCCATCCTTGTTTTACAGTGGGACAACTTCATTGAGGAGGTCGAGCTGGACAAGATGGAAGAGTCGGGCTACCGGTATCAAATCTGGAAAAAAGACCCCTATACCGGCGAAAAGATCGTCATCGCGGAGAGCGAAGAGGATTTCCCCGGCAATGCGCTGGAAGTTGCGTGCAGCGTCCCCAACGATACATGGTATTTTGAAATCATCCCGAAAGCCGGGTGGTTCTCGGACCAGCAGCTCTCGCTGGGCATCGCCATCGCCACCATCATTGGCATGATGGCGGCCTATGCCTGCTGGGAGCTCATGAACCGGCACCAGAAGGACCTGCAGCACGAAGCGGCCCTTGAAAAGTCTGCACAGGAGGCCCGGGCAGCCAACGAGGCAAAGACCCGCTTCCTGTTCAATATGAGCCATGACATCCGCACCCCGATGAACGCCATCATCGGCTTTTCGGAGCTTCTGGAAAAGCACATCGACGAGAAGGACAAGGTGCTGGATTACACCGAGAAGATACGCTCGTCCAGCGCATTTCTGCTCTCGCTCATCAACTATGTGCTGGAAATGGCCCGCATCGAGAGCGGCAAGGCTGTGCTGAAAGAAGAAACTGGCGACCTGTGCGCGCTGATGCAGACGCTCTCAGACGTATTTGAGCCCTCTGTCCAGCAGAAAAAGCTGACCTGCACCTACCATACTGATGTCGAACATCCCTATATTGTGAGCGACCGCACCAAAGTGCGGGAGATATTGCTGAATGTCATCAGCAACGCCATCAAGTATACGCCCGAGGGCGGACATATTGCGGTGTCGGTGAAAGAACTGCCGGCTGAGAAGCCGAAGACGGGCCGCTATACCTTTACTGTTCAGGACGACGGCATCGGCATGAGCGAGGAGTATCTGCCCCATATCTTCGAGGAGTTCACCCGTGAGCATACCAGCACCGAGAGCAAAGTCATCGGCACCGGCCTCGGCCTGCCCATCGTGAAGGCTCTCGTGGAGTGGATGCACGGCAGCATCGACATGCAGAGCAAGCTGGGCGCAGGAACCACTGTGACCATCACCCTTGGGTTCCCACTGGCGGATGAGGCCCAGAAGAGCGTAGAGGAGCAGGACGCAGAGGGCGACGCGGCCCAGCTCAAGGGCTGCCGCATCCTGCTGGCCGAGGACAACGACCTCAACGCTGAGATCGTCGTGACCATTCTGGAAGAGAGCGGCCTTACCGTGGAGCGCACTGCCGACGGTGAACTCTGCATCGAGGCACTCAAAGCCCACCCGGCTGGCTATTATGATGCCATCCTCATGGACATCCAGATGCCCAACATGGACGGCTATCAGGCGGCGAAGCTCATCCGCAATCTGTCGGGCAATTACCGCACCATCCCCATCATCGCCATGACGGCCAACGCCTTCGACGAAGACCGCCAGAAAGCCCTCTCCGTCGGTATGGACGCCCATCTGGCAAAGCCTGTTGATGTGAAGCGGCTGTTTGGGACGCTGCGGAAAGTGATAAGATAAGCATATCATTTCATCAATAACAAAAAGAACCCCAGCCTAAGCCGGGGTTCTTTTTGTTATGGGCCAGGCAGGACTTGAACCCGCGACCAAGCGGTTATGAGAACGTCGCTAATTTTGAAATCCCGTTTTTCTTGTGGAATCTTGTGACTATCTCATAATTCTGAAAAAACGCCTTTGTGTACTTTGACGTAACTTTTGGTATCTTTTTGTCTCTAAAACGGCTCTTTGTACCCAGAACCGTACCCAAGAATTTTTGGGTACGAAACTCGACACTTACTGTTACCATTTTACCATGCCCATATCAAAACCTGAACATCCTGTGTGTCGTTCTTCATAAGGGTACATCATTTCTGCCGTAAAAGCAATATCTATTTTTACATGGCTCACTTTCAAAAGAAGGTGAGCTTTTTCTTTTGCAGAAATCGGGAAGGAGGTTTTCCACATGAGCACACCCATACAGTTGAAAATCCGAGGACACACCAAATGATGTTGGACTACTTCTATGGTCAGTCGGGCGAGTTGTTCTCCTACTTCCGCATCCCGAAAGCACTGTTCCAAGACCACCGCTTCCGGCAGCTTTCCACCGATGCCCGGACGCTGTACGGCATCCTGCTGGACCGCATGAGCCTGTCCGCAAAGAACGGCTGGCTGGACGAGCAGGGGCGAGTGTATATCGTTTACACCGTCCGGGAAGTGCAGGAATCCCTCTGTTGCGCCGAGCACAAGGCGGTCAAGCTGTTCCGGGAGTTGGAGGACATCGACCTCATCGAGCGTAAACGCCGTGGTCTGGGCAGGCCCAGCCTTGTCTATGTCAAGGACTTTTCGTCTGGACTGCCAAAAGCGCAAGTACAGAATTGCCCAAACAGCAATTCTGGTGCTGCCGAAAGCGCAATTCTGGAGCAGCCAAAACCGCAAGCAAATAAGACTGATAAGAATAAAACTGAGTGGAACGATCCTGACCCTATCTATTCCGGGGGCATCCGGGAGCAGCATGAGGATTATTTTTATCAGTCTTTGGAGGTGGACCTCCTGCTCCGGCTCTGCCCGGACGATGAGGATACCATCTACCAGATCGTAGACTTGCTTGTGGATACCTGCTCCACCAAACGCAAGATGTTGCGGATTGCCGGAGATGATAAGCCCACCGAGGTGGTACGCAGTCGGCTGAAAAAGCTGAACGCCGACCACATCCGTTTCGTGCTGGAATCTCTGGCAGAGAACACCGCCCCGGTGCGGAACATGAAGCAGTATCTGCTGGCGATGCTTTACAATGCGCCCACCACCATGAACCTCTACTATCAGAACAAAACGAACCACGACTTTGCGCGTGGTTCACCGAAGGCGGGGTGATGTTATCGCAAAGAAAGCTACGATTATCGCAGTCACCAATCAAAAAGGTGGTGTGGGGAAAAGCACCACCTGTGAGAATCTGGGCATTGGGCTGGCGATGGAGGGCAAGAAAGTCCTGTTGGTGGATACCGACCCGCAGGGGTCGCTGACCATCAGCATGGGCTGGCAGCAGCCCGATGAACTGCCCACCACCCTTTCCACCCTGATGCAGAAAGCCATGAACGACCAGCCCATCCAGCCCGGTGAGGGCATTCTGCACCATGCAGAGAGCGTTGACCTGATCCCGGCAAACATCGAACTGGCAGGGCTGGAAGTAGCCCTCGTGAACAGTATGAACCGGGAGAAGATGCTCAAGCAGGTGCTGGACAGTGCCAAACGGGAGTACGATTTTATTTTGCTGGACTGTATGCCCTCGTTGGGGATGCTGACCATTAACGCATTGGCGGCGGCAGACGCTGCTCTGATTCCTGTGCAGGCACAGTACCTGTCTGCAAAAGGCTTGGAGCAACTTTTGCAGACCGTGCAGAAGGTTCGGCGGCAGATCAACCCGAAGCTGAAAATCGAGGGTATTCTGCTGACCATGACCGACAACCGCACCAACTACGGAAAGCAGATCAGCAATCTAATCCGGCAGGCATACGGAAAACACCTGAAGGTGTTTGAGCAGACTATCCCACGGTCCGTCCGTGCGGCGGAAACCAGCGCGGCAGGCAAAAGCATCTTTGCCTATGACCCCAAAGGCAAGGTGGCAGAAGCTTACAAATCTCTTGCAAAGGAGGTGCTGGCGGATGCAGATCGACAGCGGAAACTTAGCTCTGAAAGGGCTAGATGACCTGTTTTCCACCGAGGAAAACCGACAGGAGGAACAGCGGGAGCAGGTACAGCAGATTCCCATTGATGCGCTGCACCCCTTCACCAACCACCCTTTCAAGGTGCTGGACGATGAAGCCATGACCCAGACGGTAGAAAGTATAAAGCTGCTTGGTGTTACAAATCCGCTGATTGTTCGTCCCCGTCCAGAGGGCGGATATGAGATTATTTCTGGTCATCGCCGCCAGCACGCGGCACAGCTTGCTGGGCTGGATACGCTGCCTGTTATCGTTCGTCAAATGGATGATGATGCCGCGGTTTTGCTTATGGTTGACTCGAATCTTCAGCGTGAGAGCATTCTGCCCAGTGAAAAGGCATTCGCCTATAAAATGAAGCTGGAAGCTCTGAAAAATCAAGGTGCTAGGTCAGATTTAACTTCGTCCCAACTTGGGACGAAGTTGCGGGCAGATGAAAAAGTAGCCAAAGATTCTGGAGATAGCCGTAATCAAGTTCAACGGTATATTCGGTTGACGAACCTTGTTCCCGAACTGCTTGCTATGGTGGACGAAAAGAAAATTTCATTTAACCCTGCGGTGGAACTGTCTTATCTGGATGAAAAACAGCAGCGAGATTTTTTAGAAGCTATCTGTGAGAACTTCAAGACAAAGCAACGCAGAGCCGCAACGCCGGAAGAACTGATGATATTCCCCGATACCCACGAAGCCATCATTGACCAAGACACATGGGACATTGCCCAGAAGCTCCGTGTTCGTGCAAAACCGAGAGCCGCAAACGGAACTTATTCCCACCGTTTGTCCGGCATGATCTATTGTGCGGATTGTGGTTCACGAATGGGATTCATCAGCCCCGAAGCAAGGCAAAGCGGAAAACATTATGATTCCGATTCTGCTTTTCAATGTGGCAATTATCGAAATCAGAACAATGAATGTGTTTCCCACTTCATTAAAACCTCTGCTCTGGAAGCGGCGATTTTGCAGGCAATCAAAGCGGTCAGCCAATATGTCATTGAGAACGAAGCAGAGTTTATTTCCCAGCTCAAGACCGTATGGAATGAGAGCAAATCCAAGTCAGCCAACAACGGACAGCAGGAAATTGACGAAGCCAAGAAACGAATGGCTGAACTGGATGCAAAGATACAGAAGCTCTATGACAGTGCCATCAGCGGTCTGTTGCCGGAGCGACAGGCACAGCGAATGATACAGCAGTACGATGAAGAACAGCTTATGCTGGAAAAACGAGTTGAGGAATTGCAGGGACAGATACAAGAGGAAGAAGTTGAGAAAATCGACACCAACCGCTTTATCGCCTTAGTCAACAAGTACCGAAACTGCGAGGAACTGACGGACACCATGCTCTATGCCTTTATTGACAGAGTGGAAGTCCACGAAGCCACAGGTGGTCGCACCGTTTACCGTCAGCAGAATATCGACATTTATTTCAACTTCATCGGCAACTACTATCCCCCTGTTGAAACTGTTTCCGAAGAAGAACGCATTGCCGCCATCGAAGCCGAGCAGTTGCGAAAGAAGCAGGAAAAGGCGAAACGAGCCGCAGAGGTTCAGAAACAGAAAAAAGCAGCATTGATGAAAGCTGTTGAAGCCGGAGACCCGGAAGCTATTGCTGAATATGAACGCAAACTTGCCTTGCAGCGTGAGCGAAACCACCGCAGACAGCAGAAAATCAAGGAAGCCAGAGAAGCCGACCCTGCCTATATCGCCCAAATGGAAGAAAAGGAACGCTTACAGCGTGAAAAGCTACTGGAAGCGGAACGCAAACGGACAGAACGAGCCAACAGGCAAAAGAAACTTTCCCGAAAGGAGCTGAAAGAAGCCGCCAAGACAGACCCGAAAGCCGCCGAGGAATGGCAAGCCTTGAAAGAAAAAGAAGCCGTAGCCAGACAGCGAAAAAAGGAGCGTGAGGAAGAACGCATGGCGGCAGACCCCGAATATGCCGCTATGATGGCAGAACGCAAGGCTGAATACACGAGGACAAGAACTGCCAAGCGACAGGCAGAGCGTGAAGCCCTTGTAGAGCTTGCCAAGACCGATGAAGAAGCAGCAAAGAAGCTGGCTGAAATGCGAAAGTATCAGAGCCAAGCTACTGTCAGAAGCTATCAGAAAATGAAAGCCGATGCAGAAGCCGGAGACCCCGATGCAATCAAACGCTATGAAACTACCCTTGCCA
>ERZ773139.3737-NODE-3737-length-13145-cov-3.855157_pt1 | contig 13145 bp, 9 predicted proteins | sample MGYA00580854_ERZ773139 | MGnify/ENA primary metagenome ERZ773139 (study PRJEB29015, sample SAMEA2737809) | human gut metagenome | biome: human gut; feature: human-associated habitat; material: faeces | place: China | collected 2012 ...
CTCCGGCCGCTTGAAGGTGCTGCCGGCGCTGGGATACTCCAGGGGCTGGCTGGCCTTGCGCTTTGCCATCAGCTCTGTCATCTTGTCCCTAATCTGCGCCGGATCTCCCTTTTTAAGGTGCAGCTTTGCGCCGAGGATCACCGTCTTTCCATCGGAAAAAGCACTCTTTCGATAGCCGAAGGCACATTCCGCCCCGGGAATATGCCGGATGCCGTCCTCCGTGAGGACGACGACCTCCTGCACCACCTGCTTCATCTCCCCGCCATAAGCACCAGCGTTCATAAATACTGCGCCGCCCAGGCTCCCGGGGATTCCATGGGCAAATTCCAATCCGGTAAGTGCCTGGCTCTGGGCAAAGAGCGCCAGCCGCGACAGAGAAATACCGGCGTCCGCTTCGATAACCGTCTCACCTGTCAGCCTAACATCGCTCATCTCCCCCGCCGTGCGGATAACCAATCGGTCCAGTCCCCTATCGGGAATCAGCAGATTCGTCCCGTTTCCCATAATAAAGGGCCGTGCGCCGCACTCCCGGGCCAGGCCCATAAGGATCACCAGCTGCTCCCGATTCTTCGGGCAGGCCAGCCGCCGGGCAGGGCCACCAATGCGGAAGGATGTGAATCTGTCCATAGGCACATCCCGCTCCATGGGCAGATCCGGCAGATAGTCCCCGATGACTTTGTCCAGCTTTTCATACCAAGTCATATTTTGCTCCTTCAAATCCGCTTTTTCTTTCCCAGCAGTGCCGCACCGATAATCCCGGCGGCAGAGCCAAGCTCTGCCTTGACGATACGTGTACGGCGCTCCGGCTCACAGGGAATACTCTGCTGGGCCACGATACGCCGCACCGGGAACAGCAGCTGCTCGTCTTGCTCGTTGCTAACACCGCCGCCGATGGCCAGCGTGTCCGGCTGGAAAATATTCACCAAATTCACTATACCCGCACACAGATAGTCTATGTATGCGTCGCAAACGAATTGCCCGACGGGGTCTCCTCGGCGAGCGGCGATGAAGGCCGATTGGCCGCTGACATGACCGTCGTTTTCGTCCACCACCTGGCGCAGAATGCTCTCGGGATTTTCCTCCATCACACGCTGGGTCAGCCACTTGAGGGCCGAGGCAGAGGCATACCGCTCCCAACAGCCCTTTCGACCGCAGGGACAGCTTTTGCCGTTATACTCAATGCTCATGTGGCCCACCTCACCGGCCATGCCGTTGGAGCCGTGATAGATCTTGCCGTTATGGATGATGCCCCCGCCGATACCCGTGCCGAGAGTGATGGTCACAAAGCGCTTGCTGCGGCGGCCTGCTCCGGCATAATACTCGCCAACAGCAGCGCAGTTTCCGTCGTTTTCCAGGTAGAGGGGCTTGTTCATATATTTGTGGAACAAGCGCCGCAGCGGCACCCTGCGAAATGGAAGGTTACAGCTATATTGCAGGGAACCGGAGCGGATCTCCACCACGCCGGGCACACCCACACCGATGGAAAAAATCTCGTCTAAATCCACGCCAACCTCCGCCGCCAGCTCCTCCGTCATTCGGGCCAGGTGACGCGCCAGTAAGTCCGGCGTCTCAATCTGCGCGATCTTCATCTTTTGTTTGGCCAGGATCTGCCCTGCGTCATCCACCAACCCGGCCTTCAGATTGGTGGCGCCGATGTCAATGCCGATGTATTTCATTGATTTTTTCTCCGATTTGCCTCATTCAGTGCGTCATAGTGCTGATCAAGCCGGGTCACAAAATCCCGGGCAGGGTTGTAGCCGTATTTCATTTGGCGGTTTTTCATGGTGGCAATCTCCACGATGCCGGCCAGGTTTCTGCCCGGACGAACGGGGACAATCATGTACGGCAGCTTTACACCCAGTATTTCGTAGGTCTCCTCACCCAGACCCAGGCGATCGTAAAATTTGCCGTCCTTCCACTGCTCCAGCTGGACCACCAGGTCGATCTCCGTGTCAAACTGCACCGCACCCATACCGAAGAGCTGCTGCACATCAATAACGCCCACGCCGCGGATCTCAATATAGTGGCGAATCAGCTCCGGGGCAGTGCCGTAAAGAGAGGTGGAAATGCGGCGTATCTCCACAGCGTCGTCCGCCACCAAGCGGTGGCCGCGCTTGAGAAGCTCAATGGCGGTCTCACTCTTGCCGATGCCTGACTCGCCCAAAATCAGCACACCCTGGCCATTGATATTCATGAGCACACCGTGGCGGGTGATCTGTGGGGCAAGCTTTTTATTCAGATAGTCGATGATCTCACTGGTAGCATCCACCGTTTTCCGGTCCGTGCGCAGCAGAGTTCGGCCATGCTTCTCTGCAAGCTCCAGCAGCTCCGGCGGGACCTCCATATTCCTGGCGATGATGAGGGCGGGTATCTCACAGCGCAGCAGATCCTCCAGCACCTTTCGGCGGTGCTCGGTGGTCATGCCTTGGAGGAACACCATCTCGGCCTTGCCTAAAATTTGCAGGCGGATGGGCTCAAAATACTCATAAAAACCCACCAACTGCAGTGCCGGACGGTTGACATCGGAGATGGCCACGGTTTGAATATTGAAATTAGGGGCCTTATTCAGCACCTCCATGTTAAACTCCGCCACCAGCTCCGGAAGCTTGGCCGGGGTACGCTTGACCTTTTCCATGGTTGATCCTTTCCGACCGCAATAGTGTCTTGCAGCGGTCACAAAAATTTTGCCCTTATTCACCTATATTAATAATATATTATAGCTCAAAGGCCCTGTCTGCGCAACAGTTTCCTTCGATTTGAAATTTTTTCATTTTTTTGTCAAAAGTACTTGCTTTTTTCTGTAGCATCTGTTAAACTATCAAATGCTTGCGAAAGCAAAGCAGTAAGTCACACACAGCAAGGAGGTGCAACGGATGGCTAAGTGCGAATTTTGCGACAAGGGCGTGACCTTTGGCATTAAGGTTTCCCACTCTCACCGGCGTTCCAATCGTCCCTGGAAGCCCAATGTCAAGCGTGTTAAGGCGATCATCAATGGCACGCCCCGCCATGTATATGTTTGTACCCGGTGCCTGCGTTCCGGTAAAGTAACCAGAGCGATCTGATTTCAGGACAAACAAACGCCCTGCTCATTTTGAGCAGGGCGTTTTACATTTCCCTTCATTTTTTCCATCCACTGACCACAGGCAAAAGCGCGCGGAAAAGCTCCTCCCGGTTTTCCGGGTTAATAGGGACCACCTCTGCCCGGGGGTGTGCGCATACCTGCCGCAAAAATTCCACATCCATCCGATTCTTCACGGCAGCCAGCACCGGCGTCTCCCCGTCCAGCGTCTGCAGCACCGCACGGCGAAACGCCTGGGCGTCGGACTCCATGAAGCCCAGCTCATCCATAACGATTACCTGGCAGGACGGTGTGCCTTGCAGGTAAGCTGTCCCAAGAGCATTGAAAACCTCGGGAAAAATTTCCTTTTGCCGACCGAAATTGCCACAGCGTCCCACCAAATTCTCCTTTCCCCTTATGCGCCGATCCGTCGGCAGTGATGCGGGATAGATGTAGATAGGGCGCATGGCTCCCTCAGCATTTTCATCCATTTTCGTGCAAAATCCGCCCACTGTTAGCTGGGCTTCCTCCACCAGACGGCGGATCAATGTAGACTTGCCCACACCCTTTTCGCCACAAATTAGGATATGCTTTTTCATATTTTTCTCCTTAAATGGAGATACCCGGGCTCTGCCGGGTATCTGATACTGTCGAAAAAACTCCGGTTTTTCCGACAAAAGGTTTGCAGTCTGCTGCGCGCATAATTTTGAGCCAATGGCTCAAAATTCAACACTGGCAGCCTGAGCGGTATTTTCTCTCACGCACATGTCGCGAGAGAAAATGATTGGGTTTCTTTGCCGCCTGCGGGCGGCAAACTCTGCGAGGCTTTTTTGACACGGTGAGATGCCCGGCTCTGCCGGGTATCTCTTTTTTACCACCAATAGCGGGGCATCTTAGGCCGCTCATAGGGTGTTTTCATCAGCGGCAGGCTACAGCGCATTTCGCCATCCAGCGCAAAGTAAGCGCCGGCCACGGCAGGAGCTGTGGGGATGGTAGTGATCTCGCCGATGCCTATGGCGCCGCAAGCCATATCCTGGCCCTTTTTTTCTACCAGAATGCTGTTTATGGGCGGAACCTGATTGGCTCGGAATAGGCCCAGTGTGCCATATTTGACGTTGGGGATGCAATCATACAACGGGTAGTGCTCCGTCAGTGTAAATCCAAGGGCCATGGCCACGCCGCCTTCGATCTGCCCCTCACAGTTCAGCGGATTTATGGCCTTGCCCACAAAGTGCGCTGCATCAATCTCCTTTATAGTGCCGTCATCGTTCAGTACACAGACCTGGGTGGCGTAACCGTAAGCCACATGGCTCACGGGATTTTCCACATTCTGCGCACCCAGGGGATCTGTCTTGGCCAAATACTCGCCGTAGAACTCCTGGCCCTCCAGCTTTTTCCAATCCACCTGAGCATTTTCCGCCAATTCAGTCCCCACAAGGCCATCACCGCAGTTTTCACCGGGCAGATCCTTCATTTCTGCAATATTAGAAATGCCTGTATAGTCGGATACCTTTACATCCGCTCCAGCGGCTTCCAGCAGTTTCTGGCAGGCGCGGCGGCAGGCTTCACCGGTTACAAGCGTCTGCCGGGAGCCGGATGTAGTACCGGAATCCGGTGAATCCACAGTGTTAGCCGCCTGGTAGACGATATCCTCCCGGTCGCAATGAAGCATGGTGCCCACGATCTGAGTCAGCACCGTACCAAGACCCTGACCAATGCAGGATGCGCCGCTGCGGATATGAATTTTGCCGTCCTGCACCGCCACGATACAGCGACCGGTGTCGGGAATGCCCACACCCACACCTGCGTTTTTCATGGCGCAGGCAATGCCCACGTTTTTATTCTTTTCACAAATGTCCTTCACGGCCTCCAGCGTCTCCACCAACCCTGTGGAGGGCGGTGCGATCTGCCCATTGGGCAGCGTCTGACCGGGCCGAATGGCGTTTCTATAGCGGATTTCCCAGGGGGAAATGCCCAGCTCGTGAGCCATTTTCGTGAGGGTCATCTCCATGGCATAGCAGGTCTGCGTCACGCCAAAGCCGCGGAATGCGCCGGCAGGCGGGTTATTGGTATAGTACGCCCGACCGGTAATCTCAAAATTCTCGTAGTGATACGGTCCGGCGGCATGGGTACAGGCCCGCTCCAGCACGGGGCCGCCCAAGGACGCATATGCCCCGGTATCTGCGGTGACCTCTGCCTTGACTCCCTGAATCAGGCCGTCGTTATTGCAGCCCATAGTGATGGTCACCTTCATGGGGTGGCGCTTGGGATGGACGAGGATGCTCTCTTGCCGGCTGAGCTTCACCTTTACCGGGCGACCGGATAGATATGCGATGAGCGCTGCATGGTGCTGCACGGTCATATCCTCCTTGCCACCGAAGCCGCCGCCCACCAGCATATTGGTCACATGAACCTTTTCCTTGGGAATACCCAGCATAATGGATGTTTCCCGGGCGGTGTCGTAGGTGCCCTGATCCGTAGAAAGGATAGAAACGCCGTCCCTATCTCGATAAGCCACGGCACACTCCGGCTCCAGAAAGGCGTGCTCGGTATAGGGGGTCTCGTAGTGATACATCAGCACATAATCCGCATCGCGGATAGCCTGGTCGGCGTTGCCGCGGGATACATGCTTTTCGCACAGCAGATTACCGGATTCATGGACCAGCGGTGCAAAGGGCTGGGCGGCATAGGTAGGACTGAAAACCGGCTTCAGGGGCTCATACTCCACTTCCACCAGCTTTTTGGCTTTTTCCAAAATCTCCGGAGTTTCCGCCGCCACCAGGCAGATGGCATCGCCCAGGTAATGTGTAATCTTCCCCACGGGGATCATAGTGTCCCAATCCTGCATCAGGTGGCCCACCTTCACCTTACCCGGGATATCGTCGGCGGTATACACGCCCACCACACCCGGCAGGGCCTCGGCCTTCTCCTTATGGATGGCCAGCACACGGGCCCGAGGATATTTACTGCGCACGGCGCTGCCGTAAATCATACCGTCCAGGTAAATATCATCCGGATATTTACCTGTGCCCAGGACCTTCTCTCGGGCATCGATGCGCGGCATTGCCTCGCCCACCCGTGCGCTATCCTTTTCCAAGGGAAGTTCTCCGCCATTGCGGAAAAGCTCCGCCGCCAGCAAAATGGCATCAATGATCTTTTTATAGCCCGTGCAGCGACAGATATTGTTCCGGATGGCAAATGCCGCCTCCTCCCGGGCAGGGGCCGGGTTCACATCCAGCAGCGCCTTGGCTGAGATGACCATACCGGGAATGCAAAATCCGCACTGCACCGCCCCTGCTTTGGCAAAGGCCCAGGCATAGACCTCTTTTTCCGTATCGCTGAGACCCTCCACAGTGATAATATGCTTCCCCTCCAGCTTGTCCGTGGAGAGAACACAGGCCTTGGTGGCTTTGCCGTCAATGAGTACGTGGCAGGTGCCGCAGGCCCCCTCACTGCAGCCGTCCTTCACAGAGGTCAGGCGCAGCTCATCCCGCAAAAAGCGAAGCAGCTTTTGGTTTTTATCAGTGGATACCGCTTGTCCGTTGACATAAAATGAAGCCATTTTTTCTTCTCCTTCGGTTTATATACTCCGCTGGATCTGTGTGCTGCATATAAGCAATTATAAGCGGTTTTATTATACCTTATTCCCGCTTTCTCTGCAAGAAGCTCCCCCTCTTTTCTTTCTTCTTTTTTCAGATAAACGCCGTAAAAGAAATGTGAAGGTATATACCTTCACATTTCATGCAATTATTTATATAATTGTTCGATAGCGGATAACAGGTCACCCTTTCCAAGCCCCTTCTCCGCAGAAAACGGAATCAGAACTGCCTCCTCAGGCAAATCCAGCGTCTGCCGAATACGCTGCAGATTTGGCTCCACCTCACTCCTTTTCAGCTTGTCCAGTTTGTTGGCCACCACGATCAGCGGACAGCCGCTCTCCTTGAACCAAGTACACATGGTCTCATCATCCGCCGTGGGCTTGTGCCGGGCATCCACAATGAGAACGCCCAGGCTGATAAGGCCTTGCTCTTGGAAATAACTCTCCATTAGCCGCCCCCAGCGATCCCGCTCTTCCTTGGATACCTTGGCATAACCGTATCCGGGCAGATCGGTAAAGTAAATTTTTCCATCGATAAGAAAATAGTTCACCTGGGTGGTTTTGCCGGGGGTGGCACCCACCCGGGCAAAATTCTTGCGATTCAGCAAACGGTTGATAACCGAGGATTTCCCCACATTGGAGCGGCCGGCAAAGGCCACCTGGGGCCGACCATCCCGGATAAATGTGCCTTGGTTGACAGCAGAGAGAATAAACTCTGCCTTATTAAAGTTGATACCCATATTGGCTCCTTATACACGCAGCTCCGTCCGGGAGGCAGGCTGCACGGGAATCAGCGGCAAATCGTCCGCGGTGGACCCGGTCTTTCGGCTTTCCTCCGGCACAAGTGCAACAGGAAAAACATCTTCCACCGTATCCACGGCCACAAAGTACAGCTTTTTGCGCACAGATTGGTCGATCTCCTCCAGGTCCTTCTCATTTTCCCGGGGAATGATGACCGTCTTGATGCCATTTCGCAGGGCGGCCATGGTCTTTTCCTTCAGCCCGCCGATCGGCAGCACACGGCCCCGGAGGGTGACTTCCCCGGTCATAGCCACATCCCAGCGGACCTTCCGTTTTGTCAGGGCAGACAGCATAGCGGTGGTTATGGCGATGCCGGCGGAGGGACCGTCCTTGGGTACGGCGCCCTCAGGAAAATGAATGTGGATGTCCTTGGTCTTGTAAAAATCCCGCTCGATGCCCAACTGTGCAGCCCGACTGCGCAGGCAGCTCAGAGCTGTCTTGGCGGACTCCTGCATTACGGCGCCCAGGTTACCGGTGAGCTCCAGCTTACCGGTACCATCCATGACGTTAACCTCTACCTCCAGTATCTCACCACCCACCTGAGTCCAAGCCAAGCCATTGACCACACCTACCTCATTGTGCCGCAGGTGCGCCGAATCCGTATAGCGTACAACGCCTAAAAAGTCTTTTAGATCAAAAGGTGTGACGGTAATCCTCTTTACACCTTCTGTGGCGATTTTCATGGCAGCCTTGCGGCAAATAGCGGCAATTTCCCGCTCCAGCACACGCACGCCGGACTCCCTTGTATAGCCGCTGATGATGCCGCGGAGGGCATCATCGGAAATGATAAGCTGGCGCTTTTGCAGGCCATGCTCCTTCAGCTGCTTGGGGATTAGATGCCGCCGGGCGATCTCCACCTTCTCCTCGTCGGTATAGCTGCCCAGCTCGATGACCTCCATGCGGTCCAGCAGCGGCCGGGGGATGGTATCCGTGGTGTTGGCGGTGGTAATGAACATGACCCGGCTCAAGTCTACGGGGATTTCCAGGAAATGATCCCGGAAGCTGCTGTTCTGCTCACTGTCCAGCACCTCCAGCAGTGCGGAGGCAGGGTCTCCGCGCATGTCGCTGGCCAGCTTGTCGATCTCGTCCAGCACCAACAGCGGATTCATGGAGCCGCTGTGGATCAGTCCATCAATGATGCGCCCGGGCATGGCGCCTATGTATGTCTTGCGATGGCCGCGGATATCCGCCTCATCCCGCACGCCGCCCAGGCTGATACGGTAGAGCTTGCGGTTCATAGCCTTGGCAACAGAGATAGCAATAGAGGTCTTTCCCACGCCCGGAGGGCCTACCAGGCAGATAATCTTGCCCTTGGCCTGGGGATGGATCTGGCGGACAGCTATGTATTCCAATATGCGCTCTTTCACCTTGGTCAGGCCATAATGATCCTTATCCAGCATAGCCCGAGCCTTTTCCACATCGGCCCGCTCCTTGGTTTCCTTGCCCCAGGGCATCTCCAAACAGGTATCCAGATAATTGCGGATCACCGACGCCTCAGCGCTGCCGTATGGTTGCTTGGCCAGGCGCGAGACCTCCTTCATCAGCTTCTCCTCAATCTCCTGGGAGACCTTTAGCTTCTGAACCTTCTCGGTATACTCCTGTATTTCGTCGTCGCCGTCCTCACCCAGCTCATGCTGCAGGACCTTCACCTGCTCCCGCAAGATCATGTCCTTCTGCACCCGTCCCACACGGTCCCGTACCTTTTTCTCCATCTCCACTTCCAGCGAGATTACATCCAGCTCACGAGTGAGGATCTCGTTCACCAGCTTCAATCGCTTCACGGGATATAGCTCCTCCAAAATCCGCTGACGATCCATATGCCGGAGGGTAATGCTATAGGCAATATAATTGGCTATCTCGCCGGGGTCCTTGCTGTCCAGCACGGTGGCCATGACCTCGTCCGGCAAATCCGGCACCATGTCCTTATACTCGCCTAAAAGGGCGTAGGTCTGCCGCATAACGGCCTCCACCCGGCTGGTCATTTTCCCGGGAAACTCATCCTCAATCAAGATCACATTTGCCTGCAGAAAGGGCTTCGTCTGCCACAGGCGCTTGATGCAGCCCTTTTCCATACCCCGGACCACCACCCGGACAGTGGAATCTGAGGTCTTAATAATCTGCAGCACATGGGCTACCGTGCCCATGGAATAAAGGTCATCTTCCTCCGGGTGCATCACAGCCAGCTCTCGCTGGGTCACCAGGAAAATGTCCTTTCCCTCCTCCATAGCGTTGTTCAGCGCCAGCATGGAGATCTCACGTTCTACATCAAACCCGGTGGTCTGACCGGGGAAAACCGTCAGCCCGCGCAGGGCTAAAACGGGAACATTCATCGTTCTTTGTTCCATTGGGTATTCACTCCTTTCGGCTGCCATACGCAGCAAGGGAAAAAGGGGAGGGACGAATCCTCGCCTCTCCCCTATCGCTCATTTAAGAGGCCGGCGCAGACGAGCTGTCTGCCTTTCCGGTCTTTAATTTTGCCGCACGGGACTCTTTTCCAGCGTCATGCACAACCTCAGGCTCCGCCTTTCCCGTCACACAATCAGCGGTAATGGTCACCCGCCGGATAGACGGATCTGAGGGAATATCGAACATCACCTTTGTGAGGATCCCCTCCATAACGGCCCGCAGGCCCCGGGCACCGATGTTCCTCTCAATGGCCTTGTCAGCCACAGCCTCCAGCGCATCCTCTGTGAAGAAAAGCTGCACATTATCATAGGAAAACAGCTTTTGATACTGCTTGACCAGGGCGTTCTTCGGCTGGGTAAGGATCTGCATCAGATCCTCCCGGGTTAGTCCGTCCAGCGCAGCGATCACAGGCAGACGGCCTACTAACTCCGGAATAATACCGAACTTCAGCAGGTCATGAGGTTGAACCTCCTTGAGCAAAGCCCCGGTCTGCCGCTGTGCCTTGCTCTCCACCACAGCATCAAAGCCGATGCCCTTGCGGTCCGTGCGCCTTTCGATGATCTTCTCCAGGCCATCAAAGGCACCGCCGCAGATGAAAAGAATGTTGTGGGTGTCCACCTGAATAAACTCCTGGTGGGGGTGCTTGCGTCCGCCCTGCGGCGGAACATTGGCAACCGTACCCTCCAATATCTTCAGCAATGCTTGCTGTACACCCTCGCCGGACACATCCCGAGTGATGGATGTGTTTTCGCTCTTGCGGGCGATTTTGTCGATCTCATCCACATAGATGATCCCCCGCTCCGCCAGCTCTACGTCAAAGTCTGCCGCCTGAAGCAAACGCAGGAGGATATTCTCCACATCGTCGCCCACATAGCCGGCCTCCGTAAGAGTGGTGGCATCGGCAATGGCGAAGGGCACCTGCAGCACCCGAGCCAGAGTCTGGGCAAACAAGGTTTTGCCGCTGCCGGTGGGGCCGATCATGAGGATGTTGCTCTTTTGCAGCTCCACATCCTCACCGCCGCCGTAAAAGATGCGTTTATAGTGGTTATATACGGACACGGAGAGGGCGATTTTCGCAGCCTCCTGCCCGATGACATATTCGTCCAGCACCGCCTTGATTTCCCGGGGAGTGGGCAAACGATCCGGCGCTTCGAATTTGTTTTCCGCAGCTGGGCTGTAATCATCCTCCAGAATGGACATACACAGCTGGACGCACTCGTCGCAGATCCGGACGCCGGGGCCCTGGATCATGCGGTGTACCTGATTTTCACTCTTGCCACAGAAAGAGCAGTGGAGCTCTTTGTTTTTTTCCGCCATGTTTACCTCTTATAAATGACCTTGTCCACCAGGCCGTACTCCTTGGCCTCCTCGGCGATCATCCAATTATCGCGCTCGGAGTCCAGCTTCACCTGCTCAGGTGTCTTGCCGGTGTTCTCGGCCAGGATACGGTTCATCCGCTGCTTGATCTTCAGGAAATGCTCCACGTCGATCTCCATATCGGTGACCTTACCCTGGGTACCGGCGGAGGGCTGATGGATCATCACCTCGGCATTGGGCAGGGCAATGCGCTTACCCTTGGCACCGGAGGACAGCAGGAATGCACCCATACTGGCAGCCATACCAATGCAAATGGTAGACACATCGCATTTGATATACTGCATGGTATCATAGATTGCCATGCCGGCCGTGACGGAACCACCGGGGCTGTTGATGTACATCTGAATGTCCTTGTCGGGATCCTGTGCCTCCAGATACAGCAGCTGCGCAACTACCAGGCTGGCAGTTGTATCATTCACCTCTTCGCCCAGGAAGACGATGCGGTCGTTGAGCAAGCGGGAGAAAATATCATAAGACCGCTCTCCCCGGTTGGTCTGCTCCACAACATAAGGAACTAAACTCATAGAAATATACCTCCTGTTCAAATGGGGCCTTGCGCTGCAAGGCATAATACAGAATTATACCCGCCCATAAGTGATTTTAACAGTTGAGATTACTCTTTGTCTTCTTTCTTCTCTTCAGCCTTGTCTTCGGATTTCTCCTCGGCCTTCTGCTCGGGCTCCACGGCCACGGCACTGTCGGCAACGACCTTGATGACCTTCTCACGGATGACCTGCTCCTTCACATCGGAGGCGGGCAGATACTTCTTAATGGACTCCAGATCCATGCCGTACTTCTCGGCGATGGTCTTCATCTCATTTTCCACTTCCTCGTCGGAAGCCTCCAGGTTCTCAGCCTTTACAATGGCGCTTACAGCAAGATCCATACGTACCTGCTTCAGAGCGGGTTCCATGGATTGCTTCTGAATGGCGTCCTCATCCATGCCGGTCATCTTCACATACTGGTCAAAGGGGATACCTTGGGCAGCCAGCTGCTGCTTGAAGTTGTCCATCATTCTCTGGGATTGCAGCACCACCATATCCTCGGGAATGTCGGCCTCGATGCCGTCGGCCACCTTCTGCATCAGCGCATCCTCAAAGGCGTGCTGGGCAGCGGTCTTGCGCTCGTCGGTAATCTTCTTCTTCAGGTCGGCCTTCAATTCCTTCAGCGTGTCAAACTCGGACACATCCTTGGCAAACTCATCGTCAATGGCGGGGACTTCCTTCACCTTGACCTCGTTGACCTTCACATGGAATACCACGGGCTTGCCGGCAAGCTCCGGGGTATAGTCCTCGGGGAAGGTGATGTCAATGTCCTTCTCCTCGCCCACCTTCATGCCCATGAGCTGATCCTCAAAACCGGGCACGAAGCTGCCGGAGCCAATCTCCAGGTCAAAATTCTCGCCCTTGCCGCCATCGAAGGCCACGCCGTTGTCAAAGCCCTCAAAGTCGATGTTGGCGGTATCGCCCTTCTTTACAGCGCGCTCCACGCTCACCAGGCGGCTGTTGCGCTCGGCCATTTCCTTTAGCCGTGCGTTCACATCGGCGGCCATGACCTTTACATTGGCCTTGGGAGCCTCCAGACCCTTGTACTGGCCCAGCTTCACCTCGGGATATACGGCGACGGTGGCCTTGAAGGTAACACCATCCTTACCGCAGTTCTCCAGCTCCACCTCAGGATAGCCCACAACCTCCAGCTTCTCATCGTTGACAGCCTTCTCATAGGCGTCGGGCAGGACAATATTCACGGCCTCCTCATAGAAGACCTCTGCGCCGTACATGCTCTCGATCATCTTGCGGGGAGCCTTGCCGGGGCGGAAGCCAGGAACGCTGATCTTGGACCGCTGCTGCAGGTACGCCTTGTTGATGGCGGCCTCAAAGGCGGCGGCATCTGCTTCGATGGTCA
>ERZ773139.3741-NODE-3741-length-13129-cov-3.560272_pt1 | contig 13129 bp, 9 predicted proteins | sample MGYA00580854_ERZ773139 | MGnify/ENA primary metagenome ERZ773139 (study PRJEB29015, sample SAMEA2737809) | human gut metagenome | biome: human gut; feature: human-associated habitat; material: faeces | place: China | collected 2012 ...
GGTACATGGCGAGCAGCGCGCCGGAAATGCCTGCGAAGAAGGACGAGATTGTAAACGCCATGCGCTTGTGATGGGCAAGGTTGATGCCCATGGCCTCGGCGGCGATCTCGTCGTCGCGGATGGCCTTGAACGCGCGGCCGTAGGTGGAGTTCACCAGCAGCACAACGCACGCGATGAACACGCCGATGAGCAGCAGGTACGCGGTCGCGCTGCTGAAATCGGGATAGCCCTTGAGAAGGTTCGAGGCGTTGGTCAGCGGACCGATGGCGTTCCATTGGATAATGGTGCGCATGATCTCGGCAAAGCCGAGGGTCGCAATGGCGAGGTAGTCGCTCTTCAGACGCAGCACGGGCAGACCGATCAGATAGGCGAAGAACGCCGCGATCAGACCGCCGACAAGCAGCGCGAGGATCATGCCGACCGCCGAGCCGACCTTGTCACCGAGGAAGCTCGCGAAGATCTCCGGCAGGGAGAACTTCACGATACCGCCGTCAAAATACTGGTATACGCCCGCGCGCTTGGCGACCGGGATGCACAGCACCGCGTAGGAATACGCGCCGAGGAGCATAAAGCCCGCCTGACCGAGGGAAAAAAGGCCCGTAAAGCCGTTGAGCAGGTTCATCGAAACGGCGACGAGGGAATAGACCGATGCCTTTTTGATGACCTTGATCACAATGTGATAGCCCGGGAGCTGGGAGTCGAGGACCATCGTGACCGCCAGCACGACGAACAGGATGAGCGCGGTGAAGATATACTCTTTGCCGATCGTTTTCTTTTTCATCTTCACCCCTCCTTACACCTTGTCCGTGACCTTTTCGCCGAACAGTCCCGTGGGCTTGACGCACAGCACGATGATCAGCAGCGCAAAGGTGAACGCATCGGAGAAGGTGGACTGGCCGAGGCCCTTGATGATCTCCTCGCAAAGGCCGATCAGGAACGCGCCGACCACCGCGCCGGGAATGGAGCCGATGCCGCCGAACACCGCCGCGACGAAGGCCTTCAGGCCGGGCATACCGCCGGAGGTGATCGCCACCGTGGGATAGTTCGTAAAGTAGAGCATCGCGCCGACCGCGGCGAGGAACGAACCGATGACAAAGGTCATGGAAATGACGGAATTGATCTTCACGCCCATGAGCTGCGCCGTCTCAAAATCCTTGGCGGCGGCACGCATTCCCATGCCGATCTTGGTCTTTTTGATGAGCGCGACGAGCGCAAAGACGAGCGCGATGGTCAGAAGAGGCGTCACGACCGTGACGCGCTTGGTGGACGCGCCGAAGAGCGTGATGGTGTCGGAGATCCAAGGGATCGACGTCTTGACCGGCTGCGGCAGGCCGCCGGTCAGGTAGAACGCAAGATTCTGGATGAGGTAGCTCACACCGATGGCGCTGATCATCAGCGACATACGCGGCGCCGTGCGCAGCGGCTTATAGGCCACGCGCTCGATGGCAAAGCCGAGAATGACGGTGAAGATGAGCACCAGCGGGATCGAAATGTACATGGGCATGGACGCGGTGGTGTAGACCATGATCAGGCCTGCCACCATAAAGACATCGCCGTGGGCAAAGTTAATGAGGCGCAGAATGCCGTAGACCAGCGTGTAGCCGATGGCGATGAGCGCGTACTGACCTCCCACAGAGATACCGCTGATCAGATACGGTAAAATTCCCTGCATGGAAAACCTCCTGTTGGTAGGATTCGGGGAAACGCGAAAAAACGGGGAAAACTTGGCGGGGCTTTCGCCCCGCCAAGTTTGCTGCTTGTGGAGAGATTTGTGGGCTTTTCTCAGTCGATGCCCTGGATCTTCACGAAGTCCCACGCACCGGTCTCGGTGTTGGCGGTCTTGATGTAGGCCGCGTCGCGCTTGGCGTCGCCGATGTCGTCGAAGGAGATCTCGCCGGAGATGCCGGAGTAGGTCACGCCGGGCAGAGCCGCGAGGATGTCGGCGGGCGCGGTGCTGCCGGCAGCCTTGATGGCCTCGAGCGCGGTGAAGTAAGCGTCGTAGCCCATGACGGTGACGGCGGAGACCATGTCGTTGCCGCCGTTGTTGGTCTTGGCGTCGGCGTTGGCATTGATCCACTCCTTGATGCCGGCGTCGAACTCGGGATTACCACCCTCCTGATAGAAAGTCGTGATCTTAACATCGACATCCTTGCCCTTGGCGGCCTCAACGACCATGTTGCTGTCGAGCGTGTCGCCGCCGAGGATCGTGCCCTCGAAGCCCTGCGCGGCGGCGGCCTCAACGATCAGCTGCGCATAGTTGATGGAGACAGGGGAGAAAATGACGCCTGCGTTGGCAGCCTTGGCGTTGTTGATGTAGGAAACGAAGTTGGCATTGCCCTCGGGGAAGTTCTCGGCAACGACCTTGCCGCCGAGCTTCTCAAAGGCCTGCGTGAAGTAGTAGATCAGGCCCTGATCGTAGTCGCTGCCGAGCATACCGAGCAGGTAAGCGGTGTCGACGCCCAGCTCCTTGTAGGCATAGTTCGCAAGAACGGTGCCCTGGAAGGGATCGAGGAAGCAGATGCGGAAGTAGACATCGCAGTCGGAAGTGACCTGCGGGTTGGTGCAGGTGACGCCGATGGCAGGCACGCCGGCCTCGGCGAACACGGTGCCGCCGGCCATGGACACGCCGGAGCCGTAGGAGCCGAGCACGATGCTCACGCCCTTGTTGACCAGCTCAGCGGCCGCGGACGGGCCGTTCTCGGCTGCGGTGCGGTTATCGACGACCTCCAGCTGGACCTTGTAGGTCTCGCCGTTGATGTCCACGGTGGGCTGGACGTAGTTGGCATACTGCATACCAAGCACCTCCTGCTTGCCGCCGGCGCCGTTGTCGCCGGTGAGCGGCTCGAAGACGCCGATCTTCACGACCTTCTCTTCGCCGGTGGTGTTGGGCGTGCCGCCCTCCTGCTGTTCGCCGCCCTTGTCGCCGCAGGCGACCAAACCAAGCGCCATGACGAGCGCAAGGACGAGTGCAAGAATCTTCTTCATATTCATATCCTCCTGACTTTCTGCCGCGCTGCCGCGGCAAGCGGGGCGTCCGCCCCTTTTGGTTGCAGTTTATTTTATCGAACCGTTGAATGGATTTCAAGCGTCGAATTTGTCAGAATTTTCGGTCGTTTCCGGTCGTTTTTCCATGGCTGTCTTCAAATTCCATGTGCATTTGTCTACGCACCGCGGACTCAAGTCCATTTATTGAGAATATCTATTGCTTTTCTGTTTTCCCCACGAGGACAAATGCTCTTGTCACTTTGCACAATAAAGATTTTCGCAAGAAAAGAAAAAAGTGACGCAGGGAACGGCAAATGCCCGTCCCTGCGTCACTTTTTCCATTCGTCCTTTTGCCCATCAGGCTTTTTCGCCGACCATTCGCTCAAATTCCTCGCCGGTCATCGTCTCGTGGGCGAGCAGATATTCCGCCACGGCGGTCAGCGCCTCGCGCCGTGCCGTCAAGATCTCCTCGCAGCGCGCATACGCGCGGTCGATGATGGCCTTGACCTCGTCGTCGATCTCGGCGGCGGTCTTTTCCGAGTAGCTGCGCGTCTGGCCCATCGTCTTGCCGATGAACACCTCGTCGTGCCCGCTCTCAAAGGCGATGGAGCCGAGCTTCTCGCTCATGCCGTAGGCCGTGACCATCTTGCGCGCGATGTGCGAGGCGCGCTCGATGTCGTTCGAGGCGCCGGTGGAAATGTCGCCGAGCATTAACTTCTCCGCCGCGCGCCCGCCGAGGAGCGAGACGATCTGCTCCTCCATGTAGCGCTTGGACTGGTAGGAGTGGTCCTCGTCGGGCAGCGAAATGGTCATGCCGCCCGCGTGTCCGCGCGGAACGATGGTGATGCGGTGGACGGGCTCGTGCGTCGGCAGCGCGTGCATCACGACGGCATGGCCCGCCTCGTGATAGGCGGTCAGTTTCCGCTCGTGCTCCGGCACAACGCGGCTGCGCTTCTCGGGTCCGGCGAGGACCTTGATCTCCGCCTCCTCGAAGTCCGCCATGGTGATGAATTGGTCGCCGCGGCGCGCGCACAGAAGCGCCGCCTCGTTGGAAAGGTTCTCAAGGTCCGCGCCGGTGAAGCCCGCCGTGCCCCGCGCGACCTTGGCAAGGTCCACGTCCTCGGCAAGCGGCTTGTTGGCGGTGTGGATCTTCAAAACGTCCTCGCGGCCCTTGATGTCGGGATAGCCGACGTAGATCTGGCGGTCAAAGCGGCTGGGGCGCAGCAGCGCGGGGTCGAGGATGTCCGCGCGGTTGGTCGCCGCGAGAACGACCACGCCGTCGTTCGTGCCGAAGCCGTCCATCTCGACGAGCAGCTGGTTGAGCGTCTGCTCGCGCTCGTCGTGACCGCCGCCGAGGCCGGTGCCGCGCTGGCGGCCGACCGCGTCGATCTCGTCGATGAAAATGATGCAGGGAGCCGCCTTCTTGGCCTGCTCGAACAGGTCGCGCACGCGGCTTGCGCCGACGCCGACGTACATCTCCACAAAGTCCGAGCCGGAGATGGAGAAGAAGGGGACGTTGGCCTCGCCGGCCACGGCCTTGGCAAGCAAAGTCTTGCCGGTACCCGGAGGGCCCACCAGCAGCACGCCCTTGGGGATCCGCGCCCCCAGGGCCAGATACTTGTCCGGCTGGCGCAGGAACTCCACGATCTCCCGGAGTTCCTCCTTCTCCTCGTCCTCACCGGCCACGTCCTGGAAGGTGACCTTGCTGTCCTGGGGGGTGTCCTGCACCCGGGCGTCGCCGAAGTGGGACATCCGGTCCTGGGCCCCGCCGGGGCCTGCCCCGGTCATCCGGGCCATCAGGTTCATCAGCAGGATGAACCCCAGGATCACCAGCACATACGGCAGCAGGAGCTGCAGCCAGTTGGTGGAGTGGTCGGCGTGATAGGTATAGTCCCGGATGATGCCCTGGTCGTGCTGCTCCTGCACCAGGTCGTTCAGATCGTCGTAAAATACCTGAAAGTCATACAGGTCGCAGCTGACGGTGCTGCCGTCGGACAGCTTGGCGGTGAGCCGGGTGTCGCTGATGGCGAACTCCTGCACCTTTTCGTCCAGAAACAGCTGCCGCACCTGGGCATAGCTGACGGCGTCCTGACTGCGCAGGCCCGAGGCCAGGTAATACACCAGGCACATGGCCAGCAGCACCAGCAGGACGGCCCCCCAGCTGAATCTTCTTTTGTTGGCGGTCAAATAAAGGCCCCCTCTCTTTTAATGGATCACCCGGACGCCCCGCCAGCTGTTGTCCGGCAGCACCGATATCCCCACCATTACCTTGGCCCGGATGTTGTCCACGGAGATATACGGCTGCTTCCAGAAGCGGGCGTCGTTGGAGCCGGTGCGGTTGTCGCCCATGAAGAACACGCAGCCCTCCGGCACCAGGAAGCTGTCGCTGCACTGGGTGATGCCCTGCCGGGGCAGGTACGACTCGTCCAGCATCTCGCCGTTGATATAGGTGTACCCGTCCTGGAAGGTGATCTCGTCCCCGGGCAGGCCCACCACGCGCTTGACCAGTAGCTTGCCCAGCTCATCGCTCCAGAAGGTGACGATGTCCCCCCGCTGGGGCGTGGGGTCCGACACCATATACGGCAGCTGCCACGAGATCAGCAGCGTGTCCTCGGGAATGGTGGTCTCCATGGAGCCGGAGGGCACCCAGCTCAGCTGGAAGATCACCTTGAACAGCACCACGATGACCGCCACGGTGACGATCAGATATCCCCAGTTGTTCCAGAAGCCGCCCCGGGACTCCGGGGCCAGACGCTTGCCCCCCACGGGGCGCTTTTCATGTTCCTCCACGGCGATGCTCCTCCCTTCGCTCCCCCTCTGGCGGATTGGAATTACTTGCTATAGACCTCCGGCTTCAGCACGCCGATATAGGGCATGTTGCGGTACTGCTGGCAGTAGTCCAGGCCGTAGCCCACCACGAACTCGTCAGGCACCACAAAGCCGGACAGGTCGGCGGTGATGGCCTTCTCCCGGCGGGCGGGCTTATCCAGCAGGGTGACGATGGTGATGCTCTTGGCTCCCTTGGCCAGCATGTAGTCCTTCAAAAAGGCCAGGGTGTTGCCGGAGTCCAGAATGTCCTCCACCACGATGATGTCCCGGCCGGAGATATCCCGCTGCAGGTCCCGGGTGATCTGGACGCAGCCGGAGGACTTGGTGGCGTTTTTATAAGAGGACAGGCCGATGAACTCCACCTCGCTTTTCAGCTGAGCGGCCCGGACCAGGTCCGCCATAAAGATGAAGCAGCCGCTGAGAACCCCCACAAACATGGGGTTCTTGTCGTGGAACCGGTCATACAGCTGGTCTCCCAGCTCCTGGGTGCGGTTGCGGATCTCGTCCTCGGTGATGAGGACCTTCAGGATATCCTGATCCATGTTGCTCTTAGCCATTGCGGTTTCCTCCATTTGTTGTTACGGTGATCTCCATATTTTGGCCGGACTCCTCCGGCAGAAATTCCATGTCCGTGCCCACGCCCCACACGGCGGCGGGCCGGTCCCCGACGCACAGCACCGGGACGCGCTGCCGCAGCTCCGGAGGGATTCCCCGGTCCGCCAGCAGGCGCTTGACGCTGCGCCCGCCCCGGCTGCCGGGAAGGGTCAGCCGCTGGCCCCCGGTATAGGGGCCCACGGACAGCGCACCGTCTATCTTATCACAGTTCAGAACAATTGTATCGCTTCTGCGAGAAAAATTTCCGGCGGTTTTCCGGACGGAAATTGTGTATTCTCCCCAAAAATTCTTCCCTGGGTGCAGGACCACGGGGGCAAGCGGCGGCCCGGGGGGCAGAAGCGTCAGCGTCTGCCCCCGGCACACGGCGCAGGCCCCGGTCGGCAGGGTCAGCATACCGCCCCCCTCCAGCAGATCGGCCAGCGCCCGATAGTGGGCGGCGGTGAAGTCCTTCTTCCCCACCGGCAGCCGCTCCGCCAGCAGGCGCAGGGCCCGCAGCCGCAGCACCTCCGGCGCTGACCGCAGCCGCTGCCGCCCGGCGGTAAGCCCCGCCGGAGGCAGATAGTCCGCCGCCAGGGCGTCCAGAAACGCGTCCTCCTGCCGCAGCAGCTCCGCCGTGCGGCAGATGTTGGCGACGGCCCCGTCGTGAAGCTCCGCCAGCCGGGGCATGACCTCCCGGCGCAGCAGGTTCCGCCGCAGGGCGGTGTCCCGGTTTGTCTCGTCCTCCACGTGGGACAGACGGTGGGTTTCCAGGTATGTCTCGATGTCCTCCCGGGAGGTTTCCAGCAGAGGCCGGACGATCCGGCCCCGCACCGGGGGGATCCCCGCCAGGCCCTGCATCCCGGTGCCCCGGACCAGGTTCAGCACCACCGTCTCCGCCTGGTCGGCGGCGTGGTGGGCGGTGGCGATGCGCTGGGCCCCCAGCCGGTCCGCCGTGCGGCGGAAGAAGTCGTACCGGGCCATGCGCCCGGCCTCCTCCAGGCCGATGCCCCGCTCACGGGCCAGGGCGGGCACATCCGCCCGCTCCACCGTCAGGGGAACGTCCAGACTGCGGCACAGCTCCTCCACAAAGGCCACGTCCCGGCCCGCCGTGGGCCGCTGACCGTGGTCCAGATGGGCCGCCGCCACGGAAAAATCCCGGGGCATGGCGGCCAGATAGTGCAGCAGGCACACGGAGTCCCGCCCGCCGGACACGGCCACCAGCATCACCCCGCCGGAAGGCGGCAGCATATGCCACCGCTCCATAAACGGGCGCAGGTCCATCAGCTCTCCTCCTGATAGCGGTTTTCCAGGGTGCCGAAGGAGGTGTATTCCGGCAGCCACCGCAGCTCCACCTTGCCGGTTTCCCCGTGGCGGTTTTTGGCCACGATGCACTCGGCAATGTTGCGTTTTTCGGAATCGGAATTGTAATAATCGTCCCGGTACAGGAACATCACGATGTCCGCGTCCTGCTCGATGGCGCCGGACTCCCGGAGGTCGGACAGCATGGGCCGCTTATCGTCCCGCTTCTCGTTGGCACGGGACAGCTGGGACAGGCACAGCACCGGCACCTGCAGCTCCTTGGCCATGATCTTCAGCATACGGCTGATATCCGACACCGCCTGCTGGCGGTTTTCGCCGCTGTAGCCCTTGCCTCCGGCAGAGGTCATCAATTGCAGGTAGTCGATGACCACCAGGCCCAGGTCGTCCAGCCGCCGGCACTTGGCGTTCATATCCGCCACCGTCAGCAGGGGGTTGTCGTCAATGCGGATGTCCAGGCGGCTGAGGGTGGAAGCCCCCTCGGCAATGCGGACCCAGTCGCTCTCCCGCAGGTTCCCGGTGACCAGCCGGGTGTTGTCGATAAGCCCCTCCCCAGCCAGCAGCCGGGTCACCAGCTGCTCCCGGGACATTTCCAGGGAGAACACGGCCACGGTTTTCCGGCTGGCCTTGGCGGCGTTCACCGCCACGTTCAGGCCCATACTGGTCTTGCCCATACCGGGGCGGCCGGCCAGCAGCAGCAGGTCCGACTTATTCAGGCCGTTGATCTTCCGGTCCACGTCGGAAAAGCCGGTGGTCAGGCCCGGCATGGTCTCGCCGCCTGCGGCGGTAAGCTCCCCCAGCCGTTCCAGCACCGCCTGCAGCACCATGCTGATGGGCACCATGTTCTGGGCGCTGCGGCCCCGGCGGATGGCATAGATTTTCTGCTCCGCCGCCTCCAGAACGGCGTTGGCCTCGCCGGTGCCCTCCTGGACCATGGCGGTGATGTCCGCCGCGGCGGAGGCCACCGCCCGCAGCAGGGCCTTTTCCCGGACGATCTTCACATACTCCATGACGTTGGCGCTGGTGGGGGTCACCTCCATCAGCTGGACCAGATACCCCCGGGTGTCGTCGGTATACAGGCCGCTGCGCTCCATCTCCCCGGCCACGGTAACGCCGTCGATGGGCTTGGAGTACACGAACATGGAATAGATGGTCTCGAAAATCTCCCGGTTCTGGCGCAGGTAGAAGTCCTCGGGCTGGAGCTTGTCCATGACGTCCTTAACGCAGTCGGCGTCGATGAGCATGGAGCCCAGCACCGCCTGCTCCGCCTCCGGGGAGTGGGGCGCCTGGCGGATCAGTAATTCATCCACGGAAACAGCTCCTTTCGTTGGGTGCTTTCGCTCCCGGTTACTTGGCCTCGCAGACCAGAACGTTCACCAGGCCGCTGATCTCGAAGCCCAGCTTGGCCTTGACCTGATAGCTGCCGAAGGACTTGATGGCGTCCGGCAGCACCAGCTTCTTGCTGTCCAGCTCCAGGCCAAACTGCTCCTTCAGGGCGGCGGAGATCTCCTTGGTGGTGACGGAGCCGAACAGCTTGCCGCCCTCGCCGCCCTTGCAGGGGATCTTCACCTGGATGCCCTTGAGCTGCTCGGCGATGGCCTGTGCCGCCGCCTTGGCCTCGGCGTCGGCCTTGGCCTTGGCCTTTTCCTGCAGGCGCATGGTGTTCATGGCGTCGGCGGTGGCGGGGATGGCGTCGCCCTTGGGCAGCAGGAAGTTGCGGGCATAGCCCTCGGCCACCTCGATCATCTGGCCCTTCTTACCTTTGCCCCGGATATCCTTCTGCAAAATCACTTTCATGGTTGGTTCCTCCTATTGTGTCATATGATTTCTTATTTTTCAAAATACTCGTCGATGGCCCGCAGCAGCGCCGTCCGGGCCACGGCGATATCGGGGACGTTCAGCTGTCCCCCGGCGGTGGTGGAATTGCCGCCGCCGCCCAGAGCCTCCACGATCACCTGCACGTTGACCTCCCCCAGGGACCGGGCGGAGATATACACCCCCTGGTCCTTGGGATACAGGACGAAGGAGGCCCGGATGCCCTTCAGGGTCAGCAGCTCGTCGGCGGCCTTGGCGGCCGTGACCCGGTCGCAGGTGGTGTCCAGCGCCGCCACCGCCAGGTCCCCGTGATACAGCTGGGCCTGCCGGATGATGTCGTACCGGGCGATCATGGATTTCAGATCCCCCTGGAACATCCGCTGCACGTCGGAGGTATCGGCCCCGGCCCGGCGCAGATACGCCGCCGCCTCAAAGGTGCGGCCGCCGGTGCGGTTGGTGAAGTTCTTGGTGTCCAGCACGATGCCCGCCAGCAGGGCCTCCGCCTCGCATTTGAGGATGTCCCCCGGCTCCACCAGGTACTGCAGCAGCTCCGTCACCAGCTCCGAGGCCGACGAGGCGTAGGGCTCGTGATAGTTCAGGGCCATTTTCTCGATATAGCTGCTGCCCCGGCGGTGGTGGTCGATGACCGCCACCCGGTTGCAGGTCTCCAGCAGCTGCTCGGACTCCACGCTGCCGGGGCGGTTGGTATCCACCACCACCAGCAGGGTGCCGGGCTGCACCTTCAGAAACGCCTCGCTGCCGGTGAGGAAGGCCCCGTGATACTCCGGCTGCTCCACCAGCTTGCGCAGGATGGGGTGGGCGGCGTTGTTCTCGGTGTCGATGACGATCTGGCACTTCTTCCCCCGCTTGCGGGCGATGCAGCACACGCCTGCCGCCGCGCCCAGGGAGTCCATGTCCGCATAGCTGTGGCCCATGACGTACACCTGCCGGGCGTCGTCCATCAGCTCGCCCAGGGCGTTGGCCATGACCCGGGACTTCACCTTGGTGCGCTTCTCGGTGCTTTTGGCCCGGCCGCCGTAAAACTGGAAGTTCAGCCGGTCCTTCACCACCGCCTGGTCGCCGCCCCGGCTCAGAGCCATCTCCAGGGCCAGGGACGCGTTTTTGAACAGAGCGTCGAAGCTGTCGGCGTCCCGGCCCACGCCGATGGACAGGGTCGCCGCCACGCCGCCGGCCGCCACCTCCCGCACGGTATCCAGCACGGCGAAGCGGTGCTGGGCATAGTCGGAATAGCTGCGCTCCTCGAACACGAACAGATACCGGTCCCGGTCATAGTGCAGCATCAGGCCGTCGGCCCCGGCGGACCACTGATCCAGCTTCTCCTCCAGCTGGGCCAGCACCGCCGATCGCTTGCTCTCCGGGCAGGCCTTCATCAGGTCCTCGTAGTTATCCACCATCAGGATGGCCACCACCGGCCGGGTCATCTGTAAGGTCTGGCGCAGCTGTTCGGAGTCGGTGACGTCCATCCAATAGGTGGTGGCCATGGTGGCGGGGGTATCCGGCGTGGGGCGGGTCAGACCGCCGTACACCCGATAGATCCGGTGGTTCCACACCACGTGCTCCGGGCACTCGTTTTTCCCCTCCATCAGCCAGCGGACGGAGAAGGTGGGCACCACGGCGTTGAGGTGGGCGTCAAACACGCCCTCCTTCTGCTCCGTCAGAGCCAGGAAGCCGTCGTTGCACCACACCACGGCCTGGGTGTCCATGTCGAACACCATCATGGGAAGCGGGGCAAAGAGCATGTTGCTGGACCGGGCGGAGTCCATGCCCCCGGTGAAGCGGTCCATGTACTGGCGCATGCTCTGCTGCACGGAGCGGCTGCGCCGCCGGGCGATGATCAGCAGCACCACCGCCGCCGCCCCCTCGCCGATGGCCAGCCGCACATCGAAGGGGATGGCCGCCAGGGCAAACAGCACCAGGCATATGAAATACAGGGTAACGTTGGTGCGCAGGATATTGGTGAGCTTTTTGTTCAAGGGTGTTCCCTCCCTCAGGCATACAGATCCAATTTACAATAGTTGATTTTCTATTATAGCATATCTTCCCGCCGTTCACAATGGATTTTCCGGGGATTTTTTGCCCCTGTCGAAGGCCCGGGGAAAAAAGCGAAGGGAAACACTGTACAAACCCGGATGAATGTGCTATACTATGTATAATCGTTCCGGCCCACAGGCCGGAGACGGACGTTTTTCGTATGCTGAGCGGGGGCGGCGGGCCCTCGCGTTCATGTATAACCGGGACGCACCGGAGGTCCACTCCCTCCCTGCGCCTCCCTCCCCTTTACCACCACGGCAGACGGGCGCCCCTTCCGGGCGCCGGCGGCGATGCAGGGCCGCCGGGCGGACGGATGCGTCCCGGTTTTGGTGCGCCCATTTTCCGGCGCACAGCCCTGGGGGAAAGGGCCGCACCATCCCATCAAATACTGAATTTCTAAAAGGAGAATCATCTGAAAATATGGCAGAAAAACTGAAAATCATCCCCCTGGGCGGTCTCAACGAGATCGGCAAGAACATGACCGCCTATGAGTACGGCGGCGAGATCATCGTGGTGGACTGCGGCATGGCCTTCCCCGGGGACGACATGTACGGCATCGACCTCATCATTCCCGACGTCAGCTACCTCATCAAGAACCGGGCCCGCATCCGGGGTCTGTTCATCACCCACGGGCACGAGGATCACGTGGGTGCCATTCCCTATGTGCTCAAGCAGTTGAACATGCCCATCTACTGCACCCGGTTCACCGCGGGGCTCATCAAGCTGAAGCTGGAGGAGCATGGGCTGGTGAAAAGCACCAAGCTCATCACGGTGGAGCCGGGCAAGAGCGTCCGGGCCGGCAAGTTCACTGTGGAGTTCATCCATGTGAACCACTCCATCGCCGACTCCGTGGCCTTTGCCATCCACACCCACATGGGCACCATCGTCCACACCGGCGACTTCAAGATCGACTCCACCCCCATCGACGGGGAGGTCATCGACCTTGCCCGCTTCGGCGAGCTGGGGAAGGAGGGCGTCCTGGCACTGCTGGCGGACTCCACCAATGTGGAGCGTCCGGGCTTTACCCCCTCTGAAAAGACGGTGGGCGCCACCTTCAAGCGCCAGTTCCAGGGATGCGAGGACCGGATCATCGTCACCACCTTCGCCTCCAACGTCCACCGCATCCAGCAGGTCATCGACGCTGCCGCCGCCTGCGGGCGGAAGGTGGCCGTCACCGGCCGCAGCATGGAGAACATCATGAAGGTGTCCACGGAGCTGGGCTATATGAAGCTGCCCAAGGGCACGGTGATGGACATCAACCGCATCAAGGGCCTGCCGCCTCAGCAGCAGGTGATCATCACCACCGGCAGCCAGGGCGAGGAGATGAGCGCCCTGTACCGCATGGCCTTCTCCACCCACAAGCAGATCGACATCGGCCCCCAGGACAAGGTCATCATCTCCGCCTCCGCCATCCCCGGCAACGAGGTGACGGTGGGCCGGGTCATCAACGAGCTGTTCCGCAAGGGAGCCGACGTGGTGTATGACAAGGCGGATATGCTGCACGTGTCCGGCCACGCCTGCCAGGAGGAGCTGAAGA
>ERZ773139.3750-NODE-3750-length-13112-cov-3.714100_pt1 | contig 13112 bp, 10 predicted proteins | sample MGYA00580854_ERZ773139 | MGnify/ENA primary metagenome ERZ773139 (study PRJEB29015, sample SAMEA2737809) | human gut metagenome | biome: human gut; feature: human-associated habitat; material: faeces | place: China | collected 2012 ...
GCTGGGCGGCCTGTGGCAGGGCTTCGGCCAGCTGGGCGTGTTCGCCGGGGCTCTGGTGGGCGGTCTGCTGGGCTTCCTGTTCTATAACCACTATCCTGCCAAGGTGTTCATGGGCGACACCGGCTCCCTGTTTCTGGGCGGCGCGGTGGCAGCCCTGGCCTTTGCCTATGATATGCCCCTGATCCTGCTGCTGGTGGGCTTCGTCTACCTGTGCGAGACCCTGTCCGACATCATCCAGGTGACCTATTTCAAGCTGACCCACGGCAAGCGGATCTTCAAAATGGCCCCCCTCCACCACCACTTCGAAATGTGCGGCTGGAAGGAGACCAAGGTGGTGGCGGTGTTCGCCGCCGTCAGCACCATTTTCTGCGTCCTGGCCTATCTGGGCGTCATGGACCGCTTCGGCGCATAACCTGAAACCTGCCGGAAAGGAGGGAACCGTATGGCCCGCACCAAGAGTAAAAAACGCCTGGTAGGCACCTGGAGCACCCAGCAGCGCCGGGAGGCCATGGAGCAGTCCAGGGAAGCGGCCCGGGGCCCTGTGGACCTGCCGTTTCTGCTGCTGACCCTGCTGCTGACGGCTATGGGCATGGTCATGGTGCTGTCCGCCAGCTTCCCCTCCGCCTACTATGAAAACAACGGCAACGGCGCGTACTACTTCGTCCGCCAGGGCATTTTCGCCGTGCTGGGCCTGGCCGCCATGTTCGGCCTCAGCAAAATGAACTATCAGCGCCTGCGGGGCGTGGGCCGTCTGCTGCTGTGGGGCTCCATCCTGCTGCTGGTGCTGGTCATCGTCCCCGGCAACCCCATCGCCATCACGGAAAACAACGCCACTCGCTGGCTAGGCATCCGGGGCACCTTCCTGCGGTTCCAGCCCTCGGAGCTGGCCAAGATGGCCGTGGTCATCTATTTCTCCGCCACCATTTCCAAAAAGCGCGAAAAAATGCAGACCTGGAGCCAGGGCATCTGGCCCTATGTGCTGATTCTGGGCGTCATCGCCCTTCTGATGATGCGGGAGCCCCACCTGTCCGGCACCATCCTCATCGTCTGCACGGGCATCGTGCTGATGATCGTGGGCGGCATCAAGGGCTGGCTGATCCCCCTGGGCATCGGCGGCGTGGGCCTGGTGGGCGCCCTGTATGTGATCCTGGTGCAAAAGGGCATCCTGCACTACGGGGAAAACCGCATCAACACCTGGCGGGATCCCTTCAACGCCGAGTGGTATCGGGGCGACGGCTGGCAGATCGCCCAGTGCCTCATTGCCATTGGCTCCGGCGGCCTGCTGGGCGTGGGCCTGGGCAAGGGCCGCCAGAAGTTCCTGTACCTGCCCGAGGAGCACAACGACTGCATCTTCGCCGTGATCTGCGAGGAGCTGGGTCTGGTGGGAGCCTGCGTCATCATGCTGGTGTTCGCCCTGCTGATCCTCCGGGGCTTCTGGATCGCCCTCCACGCCCGGGACCGGTTCGGTGCCCTGCTGGTGGTGGGCTTCATGACCCTCACCGGGCTCCAGACCTTTCTGAACATCGCCGTGGTCACGGGCCTGGTGCCCGCCACCGGCATTTCCCTGCCCTTCTTCAGCTACGGCGGCACGGCTCTGCTGTGCCAGCTGGCGGAAATGGGCATTGTACTCAGCGTCTCGCGGCAGATGCCTGCCCCGGAAAACGGATAGGAGGCCCTCTCATGAAAGTGATTTTTACCTGCGGCGGCACGGCGGGCCATGTGAACCCCGCCCTGGCCCTGGCAGGCTATATGCAGAAGCAGGATCCCCAGGTGCAAGTGCTGTTTGTGGGCACTCCCGACGGCATGGAGCGGGACCTGGTGGAAAAGGCCGGCTACGCCTTCCGGGGCATCCCCATGGGAGGCTTCCAGCGCTCCCTGGGCCACGGCGGCCTGGCCCACAACCTGCGCTCCCTGTCCATGCTGACCAAATCCCACAGCCGGGCCCGGGCCATCCTCCGGGACTTCCGTCCCGATCTGGTGGTGGGCACCGGCGGCTACGCCAGCTATCCGGTGGTCAAGTGCGCCGCCGGTATGGGCATTCCCACGGCGGTCCACGAGTCCAACATGGTCCCCGGCCTCACCACCAAAATGCTGGAGGGCAGCGCCGACCGCATCATGGTGGGCTTTGAGGAGTGCCGCCAGCACTATCGCCATCCCGACAAGATCGTCGTCACCGGCACCCCGGTGCGGGGCGACTTCTTTGACCTGACCCGTTCCCAGGCCCGGGAAAAGCTGGGCCTCACCGACGGCCGTCCCCTGATCGTGTCCTTCTGGGGCAGCCTGGGGGCCAGCCACATGAACGCCCACATGGAGGATTTCTTCCGCCTGGAGGCGGCGGACGGCATGCCCTTCCACCACATCCACGGCGTGGGCAAAAGCGGCTATCCCGCCATGACCCAGCGTCTGCGGCAGGACGGCCTGGAGAACCTGGCCGGGCTGGATGTGCGGGAGTACATCTACGACATGGCCCCGGTCATGCGGGCGGCGGACCTGGTGATCTGCCGGGCCGGCGCATCTACCATCAGCGAGATCACCGCCCTGGCGCTGCCTACTATCATCGTGCCGTCCCCGTATGTGGCCAACGACCATCAGGTGAAAAACGCCCGGATCCTGGCTCAGCACGGCGGCGCCTGCCTCATCCGTGAGGAGGAGTCCAGCGGCGATAAGCTCTATCGTACCGCCCGGGATATTTTGACCAGCCCCACCCGCCGCGCCTCCATGAGCCGGGGCATGGCGGAGCTGGGCATTTTGGATGCCACAGAGCGCATCTATCAGACTGTGATGGAGCTGGTGAAGTAAAAGAGCAGTACGCACTTTGCTCATAGCACCTATAGGCTTCCTCCGGCATAGGATGGCGTACATTCTATGAAAAACGGGGGAGGAATATGAGCGTCATTTTGGTGGAGGGCGGCAGGAAACTCTCCGGTGCGGTGACGGTGCAGGGAGCCAAAAACAGTGTGCTGCCCATGCTGGCGGCCACGGTGCTCTGCCCCGGCGTCTGCTGCCTGCGGGGGTGTCCCGCCCTCAGCGATGTGGATACGGCCGTGCAGATCATCCGGCATCTGGGCGGCACCGTCCGCCGGGAGGGGCCGGATTTGGTGGTGGATACCCGCCAGATTACCGGCTGCGAGATTCCGGAGGAACTGATGGGCCGCATGCGCTCGTCGGTGATGTTTTTGGGGGCGATTTTGGGCCGCTGCGGGGAGGCGGTGTGCTCGCAGCCCGGCGGCTGCGACCTGGGACCCCGGCCTATCGACCTGCATCTGTATGCGCTGCGCACCATGGGCGCGGAAATTGAGGAAAAAAGCGGCCGCCTGCGGTGCCGGGGCGCTGCCCTGCACGGGGCAGAAATATTCCTGCGTACACCCAGTGTTGGAGCTACGGAGAACGCCATTCTGGCGGCCTGCGCCGCCTTTACCGCCGCCTCGTCGTAGGCCGGGGCCTCCCGCTCCTCAAAGGTGATGGCGCCGGTGGGGCAGGCGGGGAGACAATCCCCCAGACGGGAACCGGAAATCATGGAGCTGCAGGACTTTCTAAGGGCCATGGGTGCATGCGTCCAGGGAGCCGGCAGCGCCACCGTGGTGGTGGAGGGACGGAAAAAGCTCCACGGCTGCACCCATCGGGTGCGTCCGGACCGCATTGTGGCGGCTACATATCTGTGCGCAGCGGCCGGTGCGGGCGGCTGTGTATACCTGCACCGGGCGGATTATCGCCACCTGGCAGCGGTGCTGTGCATCCTGCAGAAAAGCGGCTGCGAGATCTGCAGCGACGGCGGGGGCATCTGCCTGAAAAGCGGCGGCCGATTGCGGGGAGTACCGCCGGTGCGAACCTCGCCCTATCCGGGCTTTCCCACCGATGACCAGGCCCTCCTGATGGCGGCGCTTACAAGGAGCCGCGGCTCCACGGTATTTGTGGAGAACCTGTTTGCCGATCGGTTCCGCCATGTGCCGCAGCTTATTAAAATGGGTGCGCAGATCCGTACCCGGGGCCAAACGGCCATCGTTACCGGGGTGCAGCGGCTGCAGGGCGCCACTGTGCAGGCTACAGACCTGCGTGGCGGCGCGGCCCTGGTGGTGGCGGGGCTGCAGGCACAGGGCATCACCCGGGTGGAGCAGATCCATCACATCGAGCGGGGCTACGCCGATATAGTGGGCGATCTATCGGGCCTGGGGGCCTGCATATACAGAGAAGACTAAACGAAAGCAGAGGTGTCATATGAGCGGCCGAAACAGACGCAGACGCAGAAAAAGAAAGGGAAGCTTTTCCTTTTTATATAAGCTGCTGGTGTTTTTTGTCATCTGCGGCGCCATTGTGGCTGCCCTGGCCGTATTTTTCAAGGTGGATACCATTGAGGTCACCGGCAACAGCCGCTATACCGCCCAGGAAATCGCCGACAGCGGCGGCATCCATGTGGGCGATAACCTGTTCCTTGTCAATAAATTCAGCGCTGCGGAGGCCATCACCCGCAGCCTGCCCTATATTTCCAGCGTACGCATTAGCCGCAAGCTGCCGGATACCCTCTGCATCCAGGTGGAGGAAAATGCTACCCTCTGCGCCATTGAGCAATCCGGCGGCGATTGGATTTTGAGCGGCAGCGGTAAGCTGGTGGAGCAGGCCGCGGCGCGAGAGGAGGTAACGCGCATCATCGGGCTGACGCCGGTGGACCCCCAGGTGGGCATGCCCCTGCAGGTGCCCGATGAGCAGGAATCCGCCAAGGAGAGCCTATTGCAGCTGCTCCGGGCGCTGGAGCAGAGAGACGCCCTCGGCCGCTGCCAGCAGATCAGCGTGGCCGACGCTGCAATCATTACCCTGCGCTTTGACGGACGGTTTGACGTGCTCCTGTCCCCGGATGATGATTTCGGATATAAGCTGGACTGCCTTTTGGCCGTGGTGGATACCAAGCTGGAGCAAAATGAAAAGGGGACCATCGACCTGACGCGCAAGGAAGTACGCTTTATCCCCGGATAATCTTTTCGGGAAAATAGCGGGGAATACTTGACCCGCAGGGGAAACTGTAATAAAATAGTTTTGGTATAGCAGCAGCGAAACCATTCAGCTAACGGTGGGCAAATTCTTGCCGCCCGATGGTTAAACGGATGATAAAACTGCCATTTCACATAATCTGCAGCAGGAGGAAAAGACATGGCATTTGCAATGGATACAGGGGTAGAGAATGTCGTCAGCATCAAGGTCATCGGTGTTGGCGGCGGCGGAAATAATGTGGTCAACCGCATGGTTACGGACGGCATCAAGGGTGTCGATTTTGTGGCCGTGAATACGGATAAGCAGGCGCTGAATTCTTCTGCTGCCAGCTATAAGATTCAGATCGGCGAGAAGCTCACCGGCGGCAAGGGCGCCGGCTCCAATCCCGAGGTAGGCCGCAAGGCTGCCGAGGAGAGCCGCAATCAGCTGGCCAAGGCCCTGGAGAATACCGACATGGTCTTTGTCACCGCCGGTATGGGCGGCGGCACCGGCACCGGCGCTGCCCCTGTGGTGGCAGAGGCTGCCAAGGAGCAGGGCGTTTTGACCGTGGGCGTGGTGACAAAGCCCTTTGCCTTTGAGGGCCGCAAGCGCATGACGCAGGCTGAGCAGGGCATTGAGGAGCTGCGGGGTAAGGTGGATTCCCTGGTTATCATTCCCAACGAGCGGCTAAAATACGCTACCGATCAGAAGATCACCTTTGCCAATGCCTTTGAAATCGCAGACGATGTGCTCCGCCAGGCAGTGGTGAGCATTTCAGACCTGATCCGGGATACCGGCTTTATCAATCTGGATTTTGCCGATGTCACCGCCGTGATGAAGGATGCCGGCCTGGCCCACATGGGCGTAGGCCGCGCCGCCGGCAAGGGCAAGGCCGAGGAGGCTGCCCGTATGGCCATTTCCAGTCCCCTGCTGGAGACCAGCATCCAGGGTGCCAAGGGCGTTCTCATCAACGTCACCGGCTCCATGGACATCGGCCTGGAGGAGGTGGAGCAGGCTGCCACCCTGGTGCAGGAGGCGGTGCATCCTGATGCGCTGACCATCTTCGGCGCCACCTTTGACGAGAATCTGGATGACGAGATCCGCGTCACCGTCATCGCCACCGGCTTTGCCGAACCGGACGGGGCCGCCAAGCCTGCCGCTTCCACCGCTGCCAAGGCAACCGAGGAAAAGCCCGCTGCAGAGCCGGAGGCTGAGTCCGAGGAGGAGGCCCGGCAGCTGCGGGAGGAGCAGACGCATTTTGACGACATCCTCAAGATATTTGAGCGGAGCTAAATTAAATCGCTTCCATAATAGCCAAGTGAAAAAACGTCTGTCCTTGGTGCGCTGACCCCGAAAGGGTAGACAAATATTCTTAATAGAAATTATTTGTGCAGCTGAGAGGGCTTGCTGTCTGCGAATTGCAGGCGGCAAGCCCTTTAGCTTCGCCTTGATTCTGCGGCGGATGGAGAATTGGGGACAAATAGCGCGTTCCTCCGAGCGGGCTGAACTCCCTCACATCCGTGATCTATTTCCGGTTTGGCTTTTCGGCGAGGAATAGCAGAATGGGTGCGATTGAACCTGCATTATCCGTCTGTTAAATAGATTCGTTTCCATGATTTGATCTGGTCTCTGCTGTTAACATCAAATCGTCAGCATGGTTTCCGCAACCGGCTTCTTGAATTCCGGCGTATACTGTTTGCTCGGTACTCCCCTTGTCATAAAAAAACACCCCATTTGTCAGACAAGTATGATAGAATGCTTGTCTAACAGATGGGGTGCTGTTTAGTCCCTGGGGAACGCTATTTTTCCGCGATATGAATTTGTTCCGCCTTCGGCACATACCGGATTACCTCACCTACAGCCCTTCAAACAGCAGATTTCGGTCTGCGGGCGTATCGATACCTGGCACAGTGCCGCTGTGGTCATACTGCCACAGGGCCGCATGGTAGTAAAAGGAGGGATACTTACCCGGCTCCGCTATCCAAAGTGTGTAGTCCTTGAGAGGGGAGAGATTATAGGTGTGGTAGCCCATTTGGAGGTTAAAGTATATGCCGGCGGTGTAGCCGGCCTGCTCTATGGCCCGGCAGAAGGCGGCGGCGCAGGCCGTGACGGTCTTGCCGTCCAGGCCGTTGGCGCGGCCTTCCTCGGCAGTGACAGTTTCCCAATCGTAAAAAATCGGCAGCTCCAAAGGCCGGCCGGCCAGCATTTGCAGCACAAAAGCGGCCTCCTCCTGAGCCTCCGCTACGGAGACGGCCTGGGAGAAGAAGTACACACCCCGGCGCAGCCCGGCTGTCCCGGCGGCGCTGTAGTTTTCCTCAAAAAAAGTGTCCTGCTCCAGGCTGCCGCTGACGTATCGGCGATAACCGCAGCGGATCACGGCGAAATCAATGCCGCCGTCGGCCACCTCCTGCCAGCGGATCTCCCGCTGCCATTCGGACACATCTACCCCCTGGCTGGCAGTGTACCGGCTGCCGGTGTAGAGCACGGCATCGCCCTGACGGGTGAAGTCGCCGCTGTCCAGGGTGCTGGCGGGCAAGGCCGGATCCGGCACGATGTATATGGTGCCGACTCCGTCATTGACCGGGACGGTGCCGCTTTGGCGCAGAACCGGCCACAACAGCTCAAGTGCGGCCAAAGCAGCTAAAAACACCAACAGAGCGGGCCACAGGCGCCGAAGAATTTTTTTCTTGTTGCTTGCAGACATGCTTCGACACCTCCCGATGCGTCCCATTTTACCACATCAGACATTCCTGCACAAGCCGCCCCAAATGACTTTTCTGTCACCATTGGGCGCCATGGATTTTTTGAAAATTGGAAAGCAGAAAAAGCATGCTGCCTGCGGGCAGCATGCTTGAGCCTGTCGATAAAGTGGTACGATTTGCGATAACGGTAAGGAAGGGCGTGTGAGGGAAACCCAAGAAGGGTGTCCCTTACCATTGAAATCAGTAGTTTTTGAAACTTTGAAAAGTTTCAAAAACTTAGGCAGCGTGTCGAAAAGAAGTTTTCGACACGCTGAAGCATGCCGCAGGCAGATGCCGGCGGCATGCTTTTATAGGTTTTTTTCGGACCGCAGATGGCGGCCTGTCGGATAGATTAAGCTGCGCGGTTATCTGTTGTGGTTTTTCTTTTTATTGGCAATCACCACACCGATGACTGCGCCGCCACTGATGACTGCCAGGCCCAGCCACAGGAACATATGGCTGCTGTCGCCGGTATTGGGGGTATCAGCGGGCTTAGTGGGCTCTGGCTTGACAGGATCAGGCTTGATGGGATCAACGGTGTCCTTGGTGTAGACCACGTTGATGACCTTGTTACCGTCCAGAGTGCCGGTGAGGGCGTCACCGGTAGTGACCTTATAGGTGTAGCCCTGGATGGCCGGTGCGGCCTGAGCGGTCACGTCATAGGCGGAGCCCTCCTTCAGACTGTCGGAGGTGTAGGCAGGGGCCACGGTGTTGCCATCCTCGTCCACGAAGTTAACAGTAACGGTGTAATAGTTGATCTGATAGGAGACGGTGGGCTTCAGGAAATCCTGACCGTCGCCCACTATTTCGGCGCCGGTAGCCTTGGGGTAGAGGGTGGTCCTGTTATTGATGTAAAGGCCGTCATGGCCCTGGCTGCCATTGGCGTCATAGGTGCCGTAGGTACCGGCTTCTGTCTTGGGATTCATCAGCTTCACGGTGTAGTGCAGCTGCACATGGCGGAGGTTGGTGATGGGTACGTTGATGTTCCACAGGAAGTGCTCCTCACCGTCCGCTGCGGGGGTATAGGTCAGAACATAGTTATAAGAGTTACTCTCTTTGTCCCAGCCGAAGCCATAGGTATTCTCCTGAAGAGGCACGGCCTCCAGCGTCTCATCGCCCTCGGTGATATAGATCTTGGCGGGGTCATTGACCAGGTCGAAGTTGTAGTCGTTCTCCACATAGCCCATGTAGTGGGTGACGTAGGAGCCGGCGTCCACGGCGTAGAGGATCTCGTTCCGGATGGTGCTGAAGTCCAGGCTTCTGTCCCCGTTCAGATAGTTCATGAAGCAGTGGGAATCATCGGCATTCCCTTCACCGGCGGAGCCGTCCTTCGTGGCGATGGAGTATGCGTTATACCCGGCGCTCTTGATCTGCTGCCAGACCTGGTCGGCATAGTAGAAGGCCATGTCCCGGTTGTTGGCGCTCCGCTTCACAGCGGGCTGGGACTTGAAGTCGGGGCTGGGGATCCCCTGGTTGAAGTTCAGATTATAATCGATGTGGTAATCATACTGATCTCCGTTGCTCTCGGCGTTTCTTTTTGCCACATCAGCCAGGTATGCCTGCCAGATGGCCACATCGGAGGTATCCTTGGGCCGGGGAACGTTGACATCGGGATAGTTGTTCGGCTCATATAGACCGTTATCGTTAAAACTGCCGGCAAAGCCTTTGTAGTTCTCCTTAGTGTAGTAAGAGCGGGAGAACGGCGTGTCGCTGGCCCAGTTGCCGTCCTTACTGTAGAGGTAGGTGGAGCCGTCGGACACTAAGACCAGGTGCTTTTTGTCGGGGGAGATGTTCTGGTGCTCCTCCAGAGCCTCCTTACCGGCCAGAAGACCGGCGTGGATGTTGGTGCCGCCGGAGTATTTGGTCCCCATAGCGGCCTTTATGGCGTCATAGTTCGTGGAAAGATCGAACCAGTCGGACTTGTAAGCCTGGTGCTTGAACTTCACAACGCACACATTCACGGCGGCGCCGCTGTCCTCAGCGGCATCCTTCAGATCTCTCAAGAGGGAGAGGGAGGCATCCACCACGCCGGAATCGGCGGAAGAGGAGCCGTCCAGCACGAATACCACATCGGAGTCCAGCTTTTCCTCTGCGCTGGGCAGGGAAAGGGTCACGTCCGAGGTCCAGGTTGCGGTGTCCAGGGGCGTGGCGGTTTTGGATCTGGAGACACCGGTGGTGTAGCGGGGGGTGTCGGTGGGAATCTGATCTTCGGCCAGTGCGGCCGTGGGCAGAACGCCTGCCAGCAGCATAACGCACAGCAGGGATACTAACAGTGAACGGATTTTTCTTTTCACCTTCATAAGTGTTCCTCCAATTTCTTTAAATTCTTTCGGGCACGGATTGTCTGCCTGGCCATCAGCGGCTGCCATATTTCGGAGCAATCCTTTTGGCTGATACCGGTCCTCTTAACAATTGAATTTGAATATAGAACCACCACCTTTCCAAAAGCACAAAAATCTATGGCAGGGTGCGGCGCACACTGTCATAGATGGCGATTATTGAAAGGCTGCCCGCGAGCAGCAGGGGTGTTTGCCATGTTTGCCCGGCGGCAAAAGCCTTTATGTATTGTATAGCAATATTTTTCTATTTTGCAAGTGCTATTCCGAAAATTAAATACCCTAATTTTTGTTACTTTTTCTCGCAAACACCCTTGACATATGGGAAGCCCGCCGCTATAATGGCCCGGAAAGCTCGGAGGGCGAGCTGTTCGGAGAAGCAGCAGCCGGATAAGAGACAAGCTGAGACGCTTGTTTCTTATCCGTTTTTTCTTGAAAAAGGAGGAATGCAGCATGGAGCTTCTGAACGGGAAAATCAAGCCCACTTATTTTAAATATCTGTCGGCGTCCTTTGGCACCGCTCTGATCGCCTCCGTTTACTCCATCGTGGATGTGGCTATGGTGGGGCAGTACCAGGGGCCGGAGGGTACGGCGGCCCTGGCGGTGGTAGCACCGCTGTGGAATATTATCTACAGCCTGGGCCTGCTGGTGGGCATCGGCGGCAGCGTGCTGTTCAGCGCCCGGCGTGGCGGCGGCCGCGGGGACGGCAGCGAAAACCAGTATTTTACCGCAGCGGCCATCGGCGCGGTGATACTGGCTGCCTTGGCCTGGGCGGGGATATGGTGCTTTGAGGGGCCCATTCTCACCTTCTTCGGCGCGGATGAATCGCTGCTGGCCCTGGCCCAGCGGTATATGCAGCCCATCAAGCCGGTGTTCCCGCTGTTCCTGCTGAACCAATTGCTGGCGGGGTTCCTGCGCAATGACGGAAGCCCGGGCCTGGCTACCATGAGCGTGCTGGCCGGGGGCATTTTTAATGTGTTCGGCGATTATTTCTTCGTGTTCCCCTGCGATATGGGCGTTTACGGCGCGGGCCTGGCCACGGCCATCGGCTCTGGCATATCCTTTCTGGTGATGCTCATCCACTTTGTGAGCCGGAAAAATACCCTGCGCCTGGTGCGCCCGGAGAGGCTGGGCGAAAAGCTCCGGGCTATCTCCGTTACCGGCTTTTCTACTTTCTTTGTGGACGTGGCCATGGGCATCCTGACGGTGCTGTTTAACCGGCAGATCATGCGCTGGCTGGGCAGCGATGCTATGGCCGTTTACGGCCCTATCATACAAATCAGTACCTTTGTCCAGTGCTGCGCCTACAGCGTGGGCCAGGCGTCGCAGCCTATTATTTCCATGAACTACGGTGCGGCCAAGGCCGGGCGTATCCGGCAGACCCTCCGACTTGCCCTGTATACGGTGGCCTTTTTCAGCATTTTCTGGACGGTACTGAGCTTGGACTGCCCCAATTTCTATATCCGTATTTTCATGTCACCTACCCCTGCCATTTTGGCTATAGCACCGGCCATCATCCGCACCTATGCGCTGTCATTCCCACTGCTGCCGCTGAATATCTTCTCCACCTATTATTTCCAGGCCATTATGAAGCCCGGGGCGGCGTTCATCGTGTCGGTGGCTCGGGGATTGGTGGTCAGCGGGGTGTTGATCCTGGCGCTGCCTGTGGTGCTGGGAGCGAACGCCCTGTGGCTGGCCATGCCTATTACCGAGCTGCTGGTGGCGATCTATACTGTCGCGGCCATGAAAAAATATACAAAAACCCTGCCCGCCGCCGGAGATCGGCTTTGAGACTGTCGATAAAGTGGCAGGATTTGCGATAACGGTAAGGAAGGGAGTGTGAGGGAAACTCAAGAAGGGCAACAGAGGGATTTCAATTAGGTATGCCATGCCGGGAAAACCTGGTGGAAATGTGGGGAAAGTCCTGGCATGGCAGGCGGTAGCCGATGCAGAATAACAAGAATCTTGTGATATACCGTGCTATATCACAAGAAAACTGTTGCAAATGTCACTTGTTGGGGGTACACTGTAGGAAACCAGTATGTGACAGAATCGCCACGAAGCGGAGGCCGAAAGGCCGTGAGCCAAACGAAGGAGGGCCACCATGAGCAAAGAGAAGTTCTTCCGGCCGTATCAAGCCGCCTGGGACAGACGACACCTGAAGCAGTTCGGAACAAAGCTGACGGCCAAACAGGCCGAACGAGTCCGGGCCGCCTGTGACCGTGCAGGGGTAACGCCGTACAAGCTGGTACAAAATCTTCTGCTGTCCTGGGTACAGAACCAGGAGAACGCCGCCCGGCAAAACGTATACCGGGATGAATTCTATATCCGGAGATAGGCCCCGGGGGCCATCACCGGGGAATCCGGGATGTTCTGCGCAGAGGTCCGCCACGGCGCACGGCCGCGCGGCCACCATCCGGCGGATGCTCCCCGGCCCGGCGTACATGCTGCCCCTTCCCGCCAGGCAATCGCCGAAGATATGTGTACCATGACCGTCAAGGGCTGCGCAAGTGGCCAATGGCCACCCTTGACGGCCACGGTCTGAAGGCCTGGTGCCGGCGATAGCCCGGCAGAAAGGAGCGTCTATCATGTACGCAAACATTTCCAATGAAGTCCGGCGAAGCATTTACCGCCGGGATGGTTTCCGCTGCGCCCTGTGCGATTCCACGGACGGCCTGCAGATTCACCATGTCGTCCCGCGCGGCGTGGGCGGCAGCAATTCCCCGATGAATCTAATATGCCTGTGCTGGCGGTGTCACAATGCCGCTCATGGCTCCATGTGCTGCGATGTACCGCCGGACATTTCACCGGATGAATTGCGCCGCCTTCACGCCACGGCAATGGCCGACATGGAGCAGGCATGCGTGGAATATGTGGCGGACCTCTACGCAGAACAAGGGGAGGTATGGAATCCCTGGTGATGGCCCTTCGGGGCCTTTTTTTACGCCGGAAGCCTGCCCAAATGAATCGAGAACAGACAAGCGGTGCGCCCGGCGGGCCCCCCCCTCTCGGGCCGTATTTGGTGCGGGGGAGCCAAAGCGGCCCTCGGCTTCGCGCCCCCCCCGCCGGGCGC
>ERZ773139.3755-NODE-3755-length-13089-cov-4.315329_pt1 | contig 13089 bp, 22 predicted proteins | sample MGYA00580854_ERZ773139 | MGnify/ENA primary metagenome ERZ773139 (study PRJEB29015, sample SAMEA2737809) | human gut metagenome | biome: human gut; feature: human-associated habitat; material: faeces | place: China | collected 2012 ...
AATGCGCCGAAATCGACCGATCCGTCTTCCGAAAACGGGGTTATCAGGGCGATCCCCACGCCTCTCATGTTAGGTTTCATCGTGAAATGTTAATTTTCGGACAAATTTAATATTTTTTACCCGAACAAGGTGCGCTGCTTCGAATTATTTTCCGAGGGTATAAGGGGCATTTCCAATAGTATCAATAACAGTTAAATACACAACAATATGAGTTACAATTCATTGACGCACATACACCCCCGAAGCCCAACTGTAATTCGGTTTAATTTCAGTGTAAGAAATTCAAGACAAATGCACATAATTCCCACAGAAAAGTATAATTAAAGACGATACCCATTTAATAAATGGCCCCCGTAACAGTTGTTTCAACGAAATTTAACCGGTCATTAAATGCCGGTTAAACCCTCTCAAGAACACGCAGAACGAGAACCGACGTTATTATTTGGTACAAAAAAGGAACATGAAAATAGTTTGAAACATCAAAAAAATAGTTACTTTAGTTCCAACTCTTGGTAGGAGTTTTTACTTGTTGGATTGGTATAGTATATTTGTATGCTATACAGGCATTTCATATCTCGTAAAAGAGGCCATCGCTCCGTGAATTGCACGATCCAACCTGCAATTACTCCTACCAAGAACCGGAGACGATGGCCTTTTACTCTAAAATTCCCGACTATGAAATTATGGAAGACGAGGCCCCTATGACCGACTATGTCCGTCAGAACAGTATTAAATTGAACAATAGCGAACTACCTAAACTAAAAACTAAACTACATGAGAACATATACAAAGTATTCAAAACAAACCGTGAGTATATAAAAATTTGTAATACTTTACCCACGACTCCATTACGCATCAATTAAACCCTTCCATTCAAAATAAAACCCCGGCATTCACTTGTCGGGGTTTCGTTTGTCATTGTTATCAACGTGCAGGGCGGGCGGTTTATTGTCACCAGGTGATATCGACCCTAATGTACTTTCGTATTGCCACAGCTTCGCCCTAAGTTCGTTTATCTCCGCATCTTTCTGTTTTACAATCTCGTTTATGGTGTCTTTCATCGTACTGGGAGAGACAGCCTCCCCTGTTTTGAACATTTCAAGGACGTTATTCACGAACTCTTCCGACATCGCCTTCTCGATCTCTTCGTCAGTGAATCCGGAAAACATATTTCGGATGCCCCGGCGTTCAGGCGGAATCTCGATTTCAAGATAGCTGCTGTCGATTATGCGGCCTTTACCCCGCTGCGATTGGGAAGACTGATAAGGGGCTTGGTTTTCGGCAGCGATGGAGGGAGTGTTGCCTGTGATTTTGTATTGTTTGTTTGATGACGTTTTTCGGAGTTTTCGTTTGTCATCAAAAACGTCATCAAAAATGTCATCATTTTGTTTGATGACGTTTTCCGGAGTTTTCGTTTTGAAAATTTCTCCTTCGCCGGTAAAGAGCCAATCTAAATTAACATCGTCATAATACGAGAGAAATTTCATTAAATTATCTTCAGATATTCCATTAGTCTGACTTAAAACCCCATTAGTCACCCCTGTGTTTTTATAAAACGAGTATTTTGTAATACCTTTTAGTTGAAGGTATTGCAAAATCCTACTTTTGATAAGTGAAAAATCTCTCGTTTTTTCTTGCATAGCTGAGATATTCCTATTATATTTGCTTCGTGAAGTTAACACAAAGGTATTAAAATTTTAAGATATGCAACAGCATACGCAATTCGATCAGACCTTATATAAAAAGGTTCGCGCCATCAAAGGCGGAATAAACGAGATATCGCGTCGGATCAATGTACGCCGCGAGTGGGTTTATATGGTGTTGGTGGGGCGTGGTAAAAGTGCGCGCGTCCTTCGGGCTGCCGAGCAACTGATCGCCGAACGAAAACAAACCAATTAAAACCTAAAGATATGAAATACAAAGTAGGAGACAAGGTTAGAATCAAATCTCTGGAATGGTACGAGAAGCACCACGATTGTCATGGTTGTGTAGGAGTAGGTAGTGAAGCATTCGTCTCCAGTATGGTAGAATATTGCGGCAAAGAAGCTATTATAACAAGAGTAAATAAAACGTCATACAAAATAGATATTGACGGTCAATATCATAACTGGTCTGAAGGCATGTTCGAAGATGAAAATCCCTTTTGTGTCATCGGGGGACGAATTGTATTGCCGGATTATGATAAAATGCTTCGCGAAAAAGCTCATAAAGAATTATGTGAGCATGTGCTCAAATGGAGTTGGCCGGTGACGCAACCATTACAAATAAAGACTACCAAAATAGACCTTATCGGTCGTGAATTGTTAACCATTAAAAAATTAAACGTATGAAAAAGCTACAAGCAATTTTGAAAGGTCGCATCTTCGCCGACATGATGTTCGAGTTGCGCGAAAAGCAGGTTAAGACCGCCCTTACTGTGGCAAAAAACGACATCGAAGAGCAGGAGGCGGAGGCGACGATCAAGTATGAGGAACTCTGCAAAAAATTAGGCGATAAAGAGGTCGACTACAAGAGCACTTTTAACGAAATGCTCAAATGCAAGGAGAATATTCGTAAGTCTCAAGAGACGCGGATCGCACTAAAAGAAATCGAGGACGATATGAACAGCGATGTGCAACTCGATAAGGAGGACTCCATAAACGGTGAATAGCCATAAAAAACAGAGGCGGCAGGAGGTAATAGGACCTCCTGCCACTAACGAAGATCCCATGAACGCGAAGACGTTATCCGGAGCGATACTGGCACGGGAGCAAAAACCAACGAAAGCGACCAATGAAACATGATAAAGAATACCTACGTGAATGGATGGAGTTTGCAGAACAGATACGTCAGGATTCCTCCAAAACTGCTGATGATAGCGATAATCACGGAGAGTCGAGTCAACCGTTCAAAGAGCAACATGCGAACATATCCACCCTTGAGCAATCTGGTTTTACCTCGTTCGGTAATGCTGACGCCGTACCTGTCGAGGCGACACATTCCTTCGGATTGCAAAAACTCATAAACGGATATCACGTTGTCGGGTGCGTTTTTACACAACCTGTCATAAGATATATGATCGGAATTCTTAAAACACTCAAGCGCAATATCATACATTTTACATCGGTAGTAAGCGCCTCCGTAAATAAGTTTTTTAAAATCCATAATCGCTAAATGTTTTAAGGTTTGACAGTCATAAATATAGCGATTTATCCCGTGAATGCAAGGGCATTATCCGGAGCGATACCGGCGCGGGAGCAAAAACAGATTTAAAACACATTTAACCGACATTTAAATGATCCAGCCGAACGACATACTAATACGCGAGACCTCCGACGGGCAAACCGTCTGGGTGTCTCAGCGTATGGTGGTCGAAGGATGTGGAGTAGGTGAATATTATTTAAGAGTTGCTTGTCGTGACCGTTACAAGCAGTCCCTTCCCGCCTCCTGGCAAAAGGTTGTCGCCCAGTCCGATTTTTTCCTGGGCGACAACAAAAAGTCATGGCGATGGGGACGGAGGAACGGGCAATATTACTACGACATAGACCGGATTCCGAATCGCAAACCTCGTTGTTACCGGGATATGCTGCCCGGCAAAGACGAATTGATCGCCGCTGTCGAGAATGCGAACCTGCGCGGCAGCCGTGAGCGACAAGCGGCGCAATACAAAACGATTTCAAAACAGATCAAAACACTGATCGACAACTCGGATATTCAATATTTCCTGCATTACCAAGTCGGAGATAAAACTATTTTTAATATCGACAAGTCCCGACAACTCGCCGAATCAATGGCCTGGTGTCGGTATATCAAAGAGTCCGGGAATCGTTACCGGGAGATAGGATTCACATCCCGGACTGATTTTCTTTCCGCCTGTGTCGAACTGATCCGTCGCGCAGATCTCGAAGGATTGAAAGTCAAAACGGCTGATTCTCTCCGTAAAAAAATCAGCCTGTCGCCGGACGATCCGGAACTGCTGCGCCGTTACCTGGTATCGGGGAAATACTGCAACGACAATCGCCGGATCATCGGCAAATACAAATTGATAGACTATTCGACCGGTGAACTGCTACCCATCGACGAGCACCAGGCCATTATGATGACCTACTGGCTGAATCCGGGCGGTGCGGCCAAAGGAACCAAGCGCGAACTATGGGAATCCTACGCCGCAGACATGGAAGCGGTCGGCAGAATCCCGATAAAACCGTCCACATTCAACCATTATACGAACATTTGGACGAATAAAATGCTGACAGCGAAAGAACGTCACGGTAAAAAGCATTTCAGAAATACATACCGCCCCTACGTTCCGGCCCGCCCATTGGAGTTTGCGAATTCATTATGGGCGTCGGACGGTTCCGGCGTGGTTCCATATCGGTATCAGGATCAGTACGGAAGGTGGCGAATGATGAAGTTATACGTGATGTTGATTTCAGACGTTGCAAGCCGGTGTATTATCGGATATGCGGTGAGTTGGAAGAGTCAACATATCGAAGATGTCCGGATGCTGCGTAGCGCCATGACAATGGCTTTACGCAACAACGGCAGGACTGAAGTGATGGACTTTATTTCGGACAATCACGGCGCATATACAAGCGACGAATCAAAGGAATATCTTCAGCTCGTTTGCCGAAATTTCCGCACGATCAAGCCGGGAAATTCCCAGGCGAACCCTGCCGAATTAACGTTTAAACTGTTTAAAAGACGGTTTAAAACCTATTTCAATCTCCCGGAAACCTCATGGAATGCACACAGCCTCGAAAGCGTTGCGAATCCGGATTATTACGACGTAATGACGCTTCCGACCTACTCGGAATCCATTACGAAGCTAAACACGGCTGTATCCGACTGGAACAATACCCGAATGAGCAACGGACTGACTCCCGTCGAATGGTTCGCACAGTGGAAAAACCCGCAGGCTGAATCATACGACGACCGTCACTGGCGGTTGATAACCGGCAATGTAAGCCGGCAAGATCTGAGCTACCAGCGATCGATTATGACCATTGAAAAAAACGGGGAAAAATATCGTTTCGACGTTCCGACGGACACGGATTCGATAGCATTAATCGCAAAACACATGGGATATAATCCGGATGTGCCGGTGACGGCATACTGGAACGAAGAAGGGGCCGATCTGTACACTATGGACGGGAAATATATACTTAGCTGTCCGGCGGCATCACTGGCCTCCAAATCCATGTCGGAAGCCGACGGAAAAACGCTTTCCGCACTGCGTCATCACAGTGATAAAGGCGAACAGGTCGAAGCGATGGCGGACGATTTCGTTTCCGATGTGAAGTATGCGAAGGACGTGATGTGCCGCAATTACGACTTCAACATCCAGGGGATCGGGACGAAAGAGACATACAACGGCATGATGGAAGGAGTCACCGAAGCCGAGTTCAACAAAGAATTGGCAAAGGCACAGAAGAAAGAGACACGGAAAAAAGACAAAGAACAGGCGCGTGCGGAAAAGGAAATTATGTCTGCGTCGATAGCTTTCCACAAAAACAGAATATCAGACTTATCCAAATACATAAAACGTTAAAAATCATGGATGAAAGCGTAAAAAAGTTGATCTCGGGCAGAACGCTCGAATATATTCAGCAGAATGCGATGTCGCAGACGATGTTTGCAAAACATTGTGGAATAAATCCGTCGTATCTGAGTAACATTCTGAACGGGATTTTTGAATACAAAGCCGCCGAAGGAAAGATAGTCCCCATATCTGACAAATATTTCCATATCATCGCCGATTGTATCGGGATGAACCTGCAAGAGTCCGTTTGGGACATCCGAGCAACATCGCAATTCACGATGATGATATCCACCCTTGAAAACGCCCACGAAAACGCTATGTCGGAAAATGGTCGCGGGGCCTTCAAGATGATTATCGGGGAATCCGGCTGCGGAAAAACTTTTGCGATCAACCAATACTGCAAAGCGCATCCGACCGACTCGATCAAAATAACGATCAACGACATGGATAAGATCAAAGATATCATCGAAGAGATTGGACGACAATTAAGCATCGAACTTCCTTTAGGGGCGGGCAATAGACTGCGCGCAATCGCGCGCGAATTCAGAAGCAGGGCGCTCAGAGGTGTGAAAATGATCCTCATCCTCGACGAAGGGGAGAACACAAAGATTCCCGGATTGAAAATGTACAAAGCTATATATGATCTTGTGCAGGGTTATGCCGCTTTCGTTATTGCCGGTACTCCGGAACTGCCCAAAATGATGAATTTACTTCTGGGGAAAGGGACTCCGGGTATCAAACAGGTCGTGCGGAGATTTAAAGCAGGGATTGTGAACCTTCCCCCTATGGATCGTAAATACACGCCTTTTATGGATTTGGTGGAGGATATCCGGTTGCGCAAGCTCCTGGTCGGGCTATGTGACAATTACGGCGAATTGCATGATTTCCTCGAACCGGCCATACTTTCTGCAAAAAAAGACGGGAAGCCTCTTACCGAAGAATATTTCAGAACTATGTATTGTATTGCTAAAACTGGAGAATAATGGAACAAATCAAAATTGTCGACGCCCGGACGCTCCCTGAGGAGGTACGGCGTCAAAAACAGATCGAGCAACTTGAAAGAATGATCGTGATGAGAAGCGAACGAGCGCAGTCTACGGAGCGATATCTGCGAATTTTCGGCTCCCAGCTGTGCGAGGATCGGCTACGACTGCTGAAACTTCATTTATACCGCACGATCGAATCCATTATCGACATGCGCCGCGACCTGATTGCCCTGCAATCCCCCCTCGGCAATTACTGATATTTAGAGATTAAAAATACATTCAAACGCATTTAAAACGAATGATTATGCAAGAAATTGCCAATTTGACGACCAAACAACTGGAACAGTTGTTGGCCGAACGCAAAGCCAAAGAACAGGCGGAAATACAGGAGCGCCGCAAAGCCTACGAGTCTATTAAAAGCGGTTTTATTAACGATATGGAAAGCCGTGCGCGTAATGTCGTTGACCGGGTTAAGGCGTTTCACGAGCAGGTAGTCAAGGAGACCAGAGCGTTCTATGAGTTAATGAAGGAATACGGGGAGCTCCGTAGCGAAGGACAGCGCAGTTATACGGTACAGTCCGAAACATTTCGTATCGAAGTAAAAAGTTGCAAAGTAAAATGTTTCGACGAACGTGCTGACATTGCAGCATCACGTCTGATCGATTTTTTGAAAGAATGGATCGAAGGGCGCGAACGTGGAGCGGACGATCCGATGTATCAACTTGCGATGATGTTGATCGAGCGCAATAGGAATGGTGATCTGGATTATAAGTCAATCAGTAAATTGTATGATTTGGAAATCAAATTCAACAGTCCGGAATACTCATCTATTATGCAGTTGTTCAAGGAAAGTAATATTGTCGAGGGAACCGCTACTAACTTCTATTTCTACGAGAAGACTGAGCTCGGCGTCTGGCGGAAATTGGAGCCGTCATTCAATCGCATGTTATCATCTAATTCTTAAAACTATGTGCGACTGTATTAAAAAAAATAGAACAACGGCTCAATGATAAAATGAGCGAACAAAATCCCGGATGTAAAATAATTGACAAAGTTCGAATGGAGAATCGTGCATTTATGCTTGATTCCAGCGACTATCATCTTTTTTCTCCCGCACAGGGAAGATATATGCAAGGGAAGCGTGTGAGAAAATTCGAAGCTAATATACATTACAGGTATTGCCCTTTTTGTGGCAAGAAGTACAACGAAAAATAATCCCGACTGGGTGGCTACGCGAGGCGGTTCGACTTCGTCTCCGGGAGCAAATAAACGAAATGCGATTATGTACGCCGATATTGACAAAGACGGAAAGGTCAGCCTTCACGACATGGCTCCGGCGGAAGCCGAATTGATCCAAACCGCCGCGATCCGTTTGGCCGAAGAAACCAATTCCAACGCCTCTACGCTCCGGAAGGTGGCGATGGAGATCGACAAAGTTTTAGTGAAAGCATCCAAAAGTTAGAACATGACGCACGGATCTTTGTTTTCAGGCATAGGAGGTTTCGATCTTGCGGCTCGTTGGGCCGGATGGGATAATCTGTTCAACTGTGAAATAGACCTTTTTTGTAGAACCGTTTTGAAATATCATTTTCCGGATGCAGAGCAATATGGAGACATCAAAACAACAGACTTTGCCGTTTGGCGAGATCGAATCGATGTGCTGTCGGGCGGATTCCCCTGTCAACCGTTCAGCCAGGCGGGGAAAAGAAAAGGCACGAAAGACGACCGCTACCTCTGGCCCGAAATGCTCGGAGTTATTCGATCTGTTCGACCCCGTTGGGTCGTGGGGGAGAACGTTCTCGGAATTGTTAATTGGTCGAAAGGATTGGTTTTCGAACAGGTGTGTTCTGACCTGGAAGCGGAAGGATACGAGGTGCAACCGTTCGTTATACCAGCTTGTGGCGTCAATGCCCCGCACCGGCGGTATAGAACATGGTTTGTCGCAAGGTTTATGGAAAACTCCGGTAGCCTCGGATGCTGCGGACAGGAATTTTTACGTCAACAGCCGGGGAGAACCGCAACTGTCGGCACAAGCGCAATTAGGATTCCCCGCGAGCGGAAAGCAATGGAAGGGAATGTTGCCCACCGTTCAGACGCAAGGCTTGAAGGTGTGCGACGGAAATGGCAAAACACAGTTTTATCCGGTGGAATTACTTCCGACACCCAGTGCTGCAGAGGCTACCAATTACACCAGGATATACAATCCGGCCAGTCAAATGGGAAGGAGTTTGACAGCGTTAGCGGTAAACGGAATGTTGCCGACACCAACTGCAAGAGACTTCAAAGGTGCAAGAACAAAAGAAGCGTTGGAGAAATCAGGACGGAGCAACAAAAACAATTTGCCGGATCAATTTGCCCGCACTGGCAAGACTTCCCGACTCAATCCCCGGTTTGTAGCCGAAATGATGGGCTTTCCTACGGACTGGACGGAATTACCTTCCCGAAATGGCGAAAAGAATCGATCAAAGCCTACGGCAATGCGATAGTGCCGCAGGTGGCGTATCGGATATTCGAAACGATTAATGAATATGAAAATTACCATGCCGAGCAAATTTTCAAAATAGTTTAACCGCCTCCGGGCATAACATTATAAGCTATGATTTTAAGATTTAGAGAAGGTTCCGCGCTTCATGCCGAATTAAAGCGGATGTACGATGTGCGCGAAGCCACGTACAAAGAGGCATGCGACATTATCGAAGAGTTGGTCGGCGAGCGACCGGAAGGATTCGGATACCTATGGGGCTGGGGTTTCACCTGTGCATGGGATCCGTACACGGTCGCATTTAAAGACGGTTTTGTTCCCGATCCCAAATTGATGTCGGAAAATACGGAAGAATCGACCCGTGAGCATAAAGTGTACAAAATACTTATAACCACCCAAAAAGGCCGGGAAGCGTCGGATAAATTCAAGAGATTCTACAATTCCATTACCTCCAACAGTCTGGAAAAGTTGGGTTTGCCTCTTCATGCAGAAAGTCGGTATTTCTATTTCATGCCCAGCAAGGATGAAGTCGGGTACTACCTCGCGGTTGGCAATAGTATAGCCGATGTGCTGAAAAATAACGTCGATATCACGATTGAATTACCGGAATGATTATCAATACAATTAAACCGAAAACCGATGACAATCTTACCGCCCATCTGCCGGGCATTGGCAATGGGACTGAATGAAGAATTTGAGAAAATGAGAACAGCAAAAGAAGCGGCCAGAGAGTATGCCGAAACATTATGGAATAGAAAATCCACCCTTGAATGGGATGTCAGCCGTGATGCCTGCAAATCTCGTTCTGAGCGAGATTTCCTCGCAGGCGAAGAGTTTGGTTATCGCAGGGGTTTTGCCGATGCCTGGCGATGGATTCCGGCGAGCGAGCAACTTCCGGAAGAAGGACGGAAGGTGTTGGTGAAAGAGGAATCTATATCCCCTAACACCGACGAAACCGCAAAAACAAACATAAAAGGGTATGAATTAGCGGTGTGGAATGGATGTGAATGGCAATTGGAGTACATAGATAAACCGACTCACTGGCGGCCCATTGAACGAGTAAATGAATAAGGGTATGAAATACATTTTATTGATTATCACCGCCCTACTCGTTATCATCCTGATTCGGGTAGAGCACATAGCGGACAGGATTCCGGAAATACGGTTTGATTCCATTATAGTCGATCCGCCGCCGGAAATTAAAAGGACTACACCGATTATCCGTTCGGATTGGGATTTATTCATCGAAGCCCTGATCTACGTCGAAAGCAAAGGAAACGAACGGGCCGTAGGTAAAAACGACGATGGCGGAGTACTGCAAATACGGCCCATCGCCGTAAAGGAAGCCAACCGTATCATAGGGTTTGACAAATTCGTCGATTCCGACCGTTTCGACCGCCTAAAATCCATCGAAATATGGGAAACGATACAAGAATACCACAATCCTGGGAAATCATTCGAAAAGGCCTTAAAACTCCATAACCCCAACGGTGGGGAAGAATATTCAGACAAAGTAATGAACAAATACAAGCAACTCAAACATGATAACTATTAAATCGCTCGCAAAGAAGCTGGAAATTGCCGAGATCCGCATCTGGTTTTTGATTCGGCAGCGGATTATCAAGACCACGAAGAAAGGAACTGATATTTTGGTCGATGAATCGGAGGTATATGGCTACCTGCAAAAACGCCCCGAACTATGGGATAAATGGAAGATAGACTATGAATACTGCCAGACTCACAAGATAGCATAAAAAAGCAAGGACTCCCCCGAAAGTTCGTCCCTGCCAACGTCCGCCCAGACATCCTCAAAGATATAAATTTTATATTGAAAAACATGGCGACACCTTCAGTAAAAAGAAGACGAGGCGGCAGACGTGACGACTCGACAGTAAACATCGGTTTCACAAGAAAAGAACTTATGGACGAACTTCGGAGGGTCGAGTTTTATTGCAAGATGATCGACAGACGGGAGCGGATCCGGCGACGCCGACAGGAAAAATAAGTTTGCATAATGTTCCGGACCTGCTGATCTTTGCGAAAACAGATTATTCTATGAGCGGAACGTCTGATTTACTTCGGGAGATAGCCGATATGCTGGACGCTGGATTTTTCAAGCACATAACCGAGGAAGATCTGGATAAAGCAAAAGCGGTGATTATGGCATTCATGGGGAATGTTAAGGTGGATTACGAGCAAGCGAAATCCATTACCGGCAAGTCCGATTCCGCTTTTAACGCGAAGGTTTCCCGGTCTGGGATTCCGGTATACAAGGAAAGGCTTTACAGATATAGCGACATGGTCAAGATCAAGAATAAAGAGGTTTGATTGTTCGTTGCGGGCAATGATTATTGATAATGCCCCATAGCGGATATAACAAGTACCTCTACTGTATCTGCATCTATCCGGTATATCAATCTATGTTCCGAACTTAACCGTCGAGACCAAAAACCGCTATATTCATGTTTGAGTTGTTCAGGGTTGCCTATTCCCGTTTGGGGATGATCTTCAAGCTCGATAAATATTTGTTCGATACGCCTGGTAATCGCTCTATTGCCGCTCTTATGATGCTTTTGCAGATCTTTGCGGGCCTTATCTTTTACGATTATTTTATATTGTCCCATAGTGACTTGCTTGGATCATAAATAATTCCTTCTCCGGCTTTGCCTGCTTCGTATTCCTTGATACGGCGGGACAGTTCGGCGATATTTCGCGGATCGTCGAACCAGGGATCGCCTGAAGGGGATGGATTAAGACTGATACCGTCGCTAACCACTAACTCAATAAGTTTACGCCCGCGCTTCACAAATACGCGGGTATGTTCGGCCATGTCAAAGTATTTTTTTTGATTGTTCCGAAACTCCGAAGGGCTAATAGTAATTGCATCCATAATCTTTTTCATTTGTACACACTTTTGTACGTTTTCTTGTACAAATATAGTGCCTTTTATTGAGCAATGCAAATTTGTGTGGGTTTTCAGAACCAAGCTACCATCCGATGGCGGCCTTTTTCTTATCCACTAACCAAACTAAATGCTGGCAATAGATTTAACTATTTCTACTTTCATGCCCAGCGCATTGATAATTTTATAAAACATTCCCGCGCTGGGGTTGATAATGCCGTTTTCTACACGGGAAATGTAAGACTTTGTGACATTGATACGATTTGCGAGTTCTGATTGCGTTATTTTCGCTTCCTTCCTCGCATCGTGCAATATCTGTCCCGCATAAAAAGTGTATGCGTTTTCTTCGGCTTGTCTCCGTTTCGAAGTGCCGACCTTCCCGAACTTCTCATCCAAAACAGCGTCGTAATCCACAATCTGATGATTATTTGTCTCCATAATAAGCCTTTTTTATTTTTATCGCTTTCTCAATTTCGCTTGTCGGCGTTTTCTGTGTTTTCTTGTGAAATCCGTTAAACAATACGACTATCGATCCTTCTTCAAAAATAAAAAACACACGATAAATATTGCTGTTGTATTCGATTCGCAATTCATAAATATCATCCCTTAGCAACTTAACAAACTTTTTCGATAGTCTTTCTTGGGTTTGCAGGAGTAGTAGCCCGTACTGGATTTTCTCTTGCACCTTATTGCTTAGGGTTTCCATAAACCGCTCAAAATACCCTCCATATGTTATTATTCTACGTCTCACGTTGCAAATGTAATACAAAGTTTCAATTTATTGAAACTTTTTTTTTGTTTTTTTTGTTTGGTATTTAAAAAATAGTTCTTTATATTTGTAATGCTTAACATTTCGACGAGGCGGACTGACTAACCGCCTTCATATTTTAAGGGCGGCTTTTTTGTACCCCAGGATTTAGCGGTTACGTACCCCCGTGTAACGTCTGTAATAGACTTACAGCCTCGTCAAGGTGTTAAGCAGCGGGAAAGGCGTAACCGCTTTTTTATGCCTAACAAAATGCTTAACACCATGACAAACAACACAATCTATGCCAGCCATCATTCTGATTGCGGGTGTATTCTCGAACAATTAACGGACTCATTATCCGTTTACAAAGTTTCCAAGCGAGGCAATGAATCGCTGCTTTGCATCAAGAGCAGTCATGACGAAATCACCGTTACCCTTCGCCATGCAAAA
>ERZ773139.3757-NODE-3757-length-13086-cov-3.162152_pt1 | contig 13086 bp, 6 predicted proteins | sample MGYA00580854_ERZ773139 | MGnify/ENA primary metagenome ERZ773139 (study PRJEB29015, sample SAMEA2737809) | human gut metagenome | biome: human gut; feature: human-associated habitat; material: faeces | place: China | collected 2012 ...
CAGCCGCTACGTCAACGAGACGATCCCCGACGTCGAGGCTACGGTCGACGCTTACAAGGCCAAGGGCACGCCGGTCTACGGCATCACGCTCGGCGACATCGTCTTCGACACGCCCGACCTGTGGAGCAACATGAAGGAGTCGATGGCCAATCGCAACCTGCCCGTCTTCCAGACCATCGGCAACCACGACCATCTGCAGACCGAGACTTCGGACGACAATGCCGCGGCCAATTTCGAAACGCAGTTCGGCCCGCGCAACTATTCGTTCAACCGCGGCGACGTGCACATCGTGTCGATGGACAACGTCCTCTACGAAGGCAAGAAAAAGTACAAGGGCGGCATCACCGACAGGCAGCTCGAATGGCTGCGCCAGGACTTGTCGCACGTAGACAAGGACAAGCTCGTGATCTTCTGCGCGCACATCCCGTTCCGCGGGGGTACGAGCGTGACGGACGAGAGCCACGAGAACTACGACGGCGTGCTCGACCTGCTGTCCGGGTTCTCCGAGGCGCACATCATGATCGGCCATACGCATTACCACCAGAAATACATCCACAAGCGTAACGGGAAGACGATCCTCGAACATGTCCACGGCGCCGCCTGCGGTGCATGGTGGACGGCGAACATCTGCGCCGACGGCACGCCGAACGGGTACAGCGTCTACGAGATCTCGGGCAACACCATCGCCAACCAGTACTACAAGTCGACCAACAAGGAAGCCGACTATCAGATCCGGGCCTATTCGGCCACGCAGGTGTTCGGCAAGTCGGGCAGCCTCACCTTCGGCTGGGCGGCCAACGCCCCGGCCATGAACGATGCGAAGTGCATCGTGGCCAACGTATGGAACTCCGACGCCTCGGGCAACTGGATAGTCTCGCTCTGGCAGAACGGCACGAAGGTCTGCGACATGACCCGCGTCAAGACCTACGACTACTGGGCCTATGCCTACCACGTGCTCTATTACAGCAAGAGCGTGGGCACGACCTGGGGCAAGAACCTCGACCACTACTATTACGGGAACCTGGCGTCGGGAACGCCCGGGGCCGCCGATTTCGAAATCGTGGCGGAGGACGGCATGGGGAATACCTACCGCACCTCGAAGCTCCAGACCGACTTCACCGGCTTCTGACCCTCCCGCTTCCTAAAAGCGATGCCGCGCCCCAAAAAAGGGCGCGGCATTTTTCCTGCCGGTTCGCAGGCGCGGTTGCAGGCACGTCGCCTCCCGGGCGCAGGTTCCTCCTCCCGCCTTGCGGGACCTCCGTCGCCGCCCCTATACGGCGGCGTTCCGTCCCGGGCGGTCAATACCAGCCTTCGGTCTGCGTGAGGTTGTAATTTCGGCTCATAGCCGCCTGCGTGATGGGCCATAGCAGTATGTTGGGGTTCTTGTCGCGCTGCGCCGCGATGTCGGCGCTGTACTCCCATATCTTGTCCGTGCGCAGGAGCATCCACCAGGTGCGGCCTTCGCCGACCATCTCCCTGAGGTATTCGTCGACGATCGCCTGCAGGACGGCTTCGGGCGACGTGTCGGTGTAGTAATCCCTCCGCCCGTAGGCCCTTGCGGCCAGCGGTGCCAGGGCTTCGAGCGCACCCGCGTAGTCCTTCCCGTAATACCGGGCTTCGGCCGCCATCAGGAAGGCTTCGCCGTAGCGGTAAAGGATGAAATCCGAGTCGAAGATGCGTGTGCCGTTGTCCACGCGCCCCATCAGCTTCTCCGTCCAGCCGATCCTGCGGCCGCCCGTGCCGTAATCGGCCGTACGGCAGGTCAGCGCCGCGCGCGTATCGGCGGGGTCGGCCTGCAGCAGGGCCCGGTAGGTGTCGGTATACCACCACCACTGGTTGCCCCCGGTGGTGGGGACGGGGTTATTGCGGTAGGCCGCTTCGACGTAACTCTCGTTCCAGCCGAGGTAGTAGGCCGGGCCGTTCAGGGCTTCCGACACATCCTGGTGCACGGCGAAAATGACCTCGCGGCCGCATTTGTTCGACTAACTGAAAATATCGGCATACGCGGGCTCGAGCAGGGCGTCCGACAGGCCGAGTTCCCCGAGCGCCTCTTGGGCCATCGCCAGGTAAGCCTCGCCCCCGGCCTGCATACGGTACATCCACAGGGCATAGTCGGCCTTCAGCATCGCCACGGCGGCCGGCGTGGCCACGGTCTTGTCCGACGTATCGGCGACGTACCTTTCCGCGTCGGCAATGTCGCGTTCCACGCGCATCAGCACTTCCGAGACGGGGGTGCGTCCGAGGAACAGCTCCGTGTCGGTCGATTCGTAGCCCCAGAGCGGCAGCGGGGCATCGCCCCAGATGCGTGCGATCTGGAAGAAGCAGTACGCGCGGATGAAGTGGGCGTTCCCCAGGCAGAAGGCCCGCGGTTTCTCCTTCAACCCCATCGCAGGAACATGCCTGATGACCAGGTTTGCCTGGTTGACCGTCGTGTAGAGCGCCGTCCAGTCGGCATACTCGTTGACCGAGCTCATGGTGCTGGTGCGCACTTGCGACTGGTCGACGCCGTTGAGCGTGTTGTGCGTCCCCGGGCCCCACAGCCCGTTGCGCAGCTCGCCCCAGCAGAGGTAGATGTCGTTCATGCTCTTGAGCGCGCTGCGCAGGTAGACGTACAGCCCGTAGGTGGCCGACGTGGCGTCGCTCTCCTCTTTCCACATGTTGCTGGCCGAGAGCTTGTTGTCCTGCATGATGTCCAGGTCGCCGTGACAGCCGCCCGCCCCGTATGCGCAGAACAGCAGCGCGACTCCGGCTATAGTCTTTCCGAATTTCGTTTTCATGGCAGTAGGGTGTCAGAACGTGAGTTTGGCCGTGAAGAGCACTTTGCGCGTCGGCGGGTAGGGACTGAACCCGGTGTCGTAGGTCGACGACGCGGTGTAGAGGCCGCCGGTGGTCGCGGCCTCGGGCGAGACCCCGTGCACGGCCGTCCAGTAGCAGAGCGTGTTGCCCGAGACGGTGAGCGTCACGTCGCTTATGTGCAGTTTGCGCAGCCACGCCTTCGGGAGCGACCACGAGAGCGAAACGTCGCGCAGGCAGAGGTAGTCGGCCTTCTCGACGAATATGTCGGACGTGCGCCCGTAGTTGCGGTTGCCCCAGTCCGTATCGTTGGCCGTGAAACGGGCGTACTTGGTCTTGTCGCCCGGCTGCGACCAGCACTGCTTCACGTCGTTCACCAAGTTCCAGTTGCAGTTGCCCATCGTCGCCATGAAGTAGCGCATCTGCATCTCGTTCTGGATCGAGTGGCCCAGCGCATAGTCCATGTAGATATTCAGCGACCAGTTCCGGTACCGGAAAGTATTGCCGATGCCGCCGGTCGAGTGGGGCGTGGCGTAGCCGAGCAGGAACTGGTCCTCCTCGTTGATGATGTCCCGGCCGTCGCGCTGCGTCGAACCCGCGCGGTTGACCCATTCGTAGTCGCCGATATCCTTGCGTCCGGCGATCTGCCTGCGGTCCGAGCGGCGGTATCCGCGCGAGGAAGCGTCGTACATCGCCGCGTCGGCGTCGGCCTGCGTCTCGATGATGTGATCGACCTTGTAACCGTAGATGCGGCCCATGCGCTCGCCCTCGGCGATGCCCCCGAACTGGCTCCCGTCGCCGATGGTGATGCCGTCCATGCGGTTGCGCACGTTGCCGTTGTCGGGCAGCTTCAGCACCTTGTTCATGTTGAAGTTATAGGTGAAGTCGGTGGTCCACGTGAAGTCGCCGCGGCTGATGTTGACCGACGAAATCGCCAGATCGACGCCGTAGAAGCGGACCTTGCCCACGTTTGAGACCACCGAGCCGTAACCGGTGGTGTTGGGCAGCGTCACGTCGAACAGCAGGTTGCGCGTCACTTTGTCGTAATAGTCGAAACTCACGCGCACCCGGTCGTCGGCCAGCCCCATGTCCAGACCTGCATTGACCTGCGTCGTGGATTCCCATGTCAGGTTGCTGTTCGGCATTTCGCCGGTCGTGGTGGTGGACATGCCGTTGTACTGATACGCCGAATTGTAGCTGCCGTAGGTGTCGTAAAGCCCGATGCCGTTGTTGCCCGTCAGACCGTAGCTGGCCCTCAGTTTGAGCGAGCTGACCACCTTGTTCCGCGGCCAGAACGCCTCCTCGTCCACGATCCAGCCGGCCGAAGCCGCCGGGAAGTAACCCCAGCGGTTGCCCGCGGCGAATTTCGACGAGCCGTCGGCGCGCATAGTGAACGACAGCAGGTATTTCTCGCGGAAGTTGTAGTTGACACGCCCGAAGTAGGAGATCAGCACCTCGTCGGTCCGCGTGCTGGTCGGGTAGTTGGTGATGTTGGAGGTCCCGACGTTCAGCGTCGGAATCTTGTCCGATGCCGCCCCCTGCACGCGCGCGTCGATGCTGTTGTTCTTGTCCTTCATGTAGTCGTAACCGGCCACCACGTCGATGTTGTGGTCTTCGGCGAAGGTTTTCTTCCAGTTCAGGTAGGTCTGGAAGTCCATGCGGTTGGTCTCCGTGAAGGCCTCTTTCGTGGGCCGGATGTTGGTGCCCGTCGTGGGGTTGTTCTTCACGAAGAAGTGGCTGCGCGAATGGCGGTTGTGGTTCGAGAACTGGGCCACGGCGCGCAGGCCGTCCACGATCGCCCATTCGAGGTTGATGTTCACGCTCGACCGCTTGGTCGTCTCGCCCGTATCGCTGTAGTAATAGTTGTAGTAGGCGGCGGGCAGCGTGGTGTTGTTCGGCCCCATGGCGGGCGTTCCGGCCAAATCCTCCCCGGCTTCGGCGTCGTACCAGTCGCGGTGGGTGGCGGGTACCGAAAGGCCGCGGATCACCGAATTGCGCTTGTTGAGCGCCCCTCCGTCGAGCATCTGCCGCTCGATCTGCGAATAGTCGAAGGTCGTGGTCGCCGTCAGGCGTCTGGTCACCTTGAACGAGGTGTTGCCATGGAAGGTGAAGCGGGAGAATCCGGTGGCCATGCCGATGCCGCCGTCGTCCGTATAACCCGCCGACGCGGCATACCGGATGTTCTCGCCGCCGCCGTTCACGCCGATATAGTAGTTCTGCCAGAAGGCGTCGTCGAACCACTGGCTCTGCTGGTCGTTGTCTTGGAAAACGATGATCTTGCCGGGGTTCACCGGGTCTTCGATCCATTTGTAGCCTTTCGGCAGCGATTCGCCCGGATTGAGGTAGCGCGTCGTCCAGCGCGAAGCGGCGCTGTTGCCGGCTCCCGCCGATTCGGCGCCGTCAAGAATGCTGAGCGGGTCCGCGCCGCCGCAGTAGCCTTCGGCGATCGCCGGGCGCAGCGTGAGCAGGTAATCCCGGCCGTTCATCAGATCGAACTTCGTGGCCGGACTCTCATAGGCCCACTGCCCCTCGAAAACGATCTGCGGTCCCTTGTGGGGCGCGCCCTTCTTGGTGGTGATGAGAATCACGCCGTTCGATGCGCGTGAACCGTAGATACCGGCCGACGCGGCGTCCTTGAGCACCTCGATCGACTCGATGTCGTTCGGGTTCAGGCCCGCCATTTCGCGTACGGCGCCGTCCACCAGCACGATCGGATCGTTGGAGTTGTTGATCGACGAACCGCCGCGAATCAGGAATTTCGGCGCCGAACCCGGCGTAGCGTCGGTCGTGGCGACCTGCAAGCCGGCGATACGGCCTTTCATACCGTCCCCGACGAGGTTCACGGGCATGCTTTCGAGGGTTTTGCCGTCCATTTTCGAGATCGCCGAAGTCACGGTCTTGCGCGTCTGCGTGCCGTATCCCACGACCACGACCTCCTCCAGCACCGACTGGTCCTCCTGCATCGTGACGTCGATCACCGAACGGCTGCCGACCGGCTCTTCGCGTTCCGTGTAACCGATGTACGAGAAGAGCAGGACCGCGCCGGGCTCCGCCTCGACCGAATAGGTGCCGTCGGCCCCGGTGGTCGTGCCGCGCGTGGAGTCCTTCACCAGCACCGTGGCGCCGACCAGCGGGCTTCCCGCCGCGTCGCAGACACGGCCCGTCACGCTGTTCTTCCGCTGCGGCTCCGCAGTGCGGTCGTATGTCAGCACGACCGTGCGGTCCACGATTTTGTAGCGGAATCCCCGTTTGGTGAATACGTTATTCAGAATCCGCTCCAGCGGGGCGTTGCTCTCGCGTACCGACACGTCGCCCATCGGCATGGACGCCAGCGCCGATTCGTAGGAGAAAAGCACGCCCGTCTGCTTGGTGAAAGCGTCCGTAAAAGTCTGTAGGGTAGCGGACTTGACCGTTAGGTCCACATCGTGGTTTTTCCGGAAAGGGGAGCCTCCGTCGTCTTCGGCATAGGCCCTCAGGCTCAAGCCGGTAAACAAAAGAAGCATCGCCACTCCCCAACGGAAGATGGAATTTTTCTTCATGATTTTAAGGTTTGCGAAAAAGGTTAATTTGGGTGAAAAGCCCCGTCCGCGGCGGCCGTCCGCGGACGGGACAGGGGATAGCTATTTACCGCGCACGACCTCGCAGCGCTGTCCGGTCATGAATTCGACGATGTCGATGACCTCTTCGAGCGAGTTGGTGCGCAGGTAGTTGATGTCGTATCGTTTCCGGTTGTCGGGATCGGCTATGCGTATCCGCACGCCGTAATTCGATTCGATGCGGGCGATGATTTCGCCGATCGTGGCGTTCTTCATCGCCACGAGGTTGTAACGCTCCGTCACGAAATGCTCGGCGTAGATCTCTTCCACCTCGATGTCGTCCTTCGCGGCGTCGAACACGGCCCGCTGGTTGGGATGGAGCCGCACGAGATTATAGCCTTCGGGGGTCTGCAGGCGCACCGAACCGCGTTCGAGCACCACTTCGGTCAGCGGATCGGCGGCATGCGCCCTGACGTTGAACGCCGTGCCCAGCACCCGCACCGACAGGTTTTCGGTCTTCACCACGAAGGGATGCGCTTCGTCGTGCGCCACGTCGAAGTAGGCTTCGCCGTCGATGCGCACGATACGCTCCTCCGACCCCGCGCCGACCGCATATTGCAGTTCGGTCCCGTCCTGCATCCACACCTGCGTGCCGTCTTCGAGACGCAGGGCCGCAATTTCGCCGCTTTCATTCAGATAAGTACGGAACAACTCGTCCCCCGGCGTACCGATGCTGGCGAACCACGCCGCGGTTACGGCGACGGCGACCACCGCCACTGCGGCCGCAGCCAACGCCCAGCGGCGCCATGCGGGACGCCGCCGCTTCACCTCGCGGCGCATCGCTTCGTCGGCGTCGATCCGCGCGTTGAGCCGGCGCATCATGGCGTCGCAGCGCTCGCCGAGCTGTTTGGACGAAAGGGTTTTGTGGGCGCTCCAGATCGCGGCGATCTCGAAATAGAAGGTGCGGTGCTCCTCCCGTTCTTCGAGCCATGCGTAAAGCCGCCGCTCTTCGGCCTCGGTCGTTTCGTGATTCAGGTGCTTGTATAATACAGAATCGATGCTGTACAATACGGTGTCGTCGGTGTGTGCCAATGCGTATCTTTTTTAGGTGCTTGCATAATAACATACAGGCACCCCGGAGAAAATACCTACTCGGTACGGCAAATTTTTTCCTATCGCATGAACAGCAGGGCGAGCAGCAACAGCAGCTGCTCCTTGGAGAGCTTCTGACGCAGTTGTTTAAGCGCCGAATAAATATGATTTTCGACCGTACTCTGCGAGATGCCGAGCCGCTCGCTGATCTCGCGGTTCGAAAGGTCTTCGAGGTAGCTCAGTTTGAATACCTCGCGGCATTTGGGCGGCAGCGACTCGATCGCCGCGTCGAGACTCGCGCGCAGGTCGTCGGAATAGAGCTTACGGATGATCGGACTGTTGTCGGGCGCATAGTAGGCGCTGCCCATCGAGGCGATCCGCTCCTGATAGTAGGCGCGGTAATCGCCGGCGCGCCTGTTCTTGTCCAGATAGTTGAGCGCGCGGTTGTAGACCGAACGCAGCAGATATTTATACAGGGAGTTCGAATCGTCCAGCGCCGCGCGGTTCTGCCACACGTTGTAAAAGACGTCCTGCACCACGTCCTCGGCCCAGTCGTCCTTCATGAAAAGGCGGGCGTAGGAGACCAGCATGGCATAGTACCGGCCGCAAAGTTCGTCGAAAGCCTTGCGGTCGCCGTTGCGGATCCGTGTCGTAAGCAGAATTTTCTCCATCGGACAATCTGATTCGCCACAAAAGTAAACATTCTGAATTTATGAAACAATCCCCCGTGTTATTTTTAATTTTTTTGTAATTCCGTTAGGTGGTTTCGTCCGATCGGTTGTATTTAATATGTCACAACCGAACTACACGACCGATGGGAAAAAACCTCTTTCCGGCGCCGGACGCCGCAGCGCAGTCCCCGGCAGCCATGCTCCGGCAGTACGGCGGCACCTGCCGCCGCGTTTTCCCATCTCCGGCGCAGACACATCATGCGATTCTGATAATCATCAATCATAGATAGAATGAAAAAAGCTATTCAATTCGGAGCGGGCAACATCGGACGCGGATTCATCGGCGCCGTGCTGGAAAAGGCGGGCTACCATGTGGTGTTCGCCGATGTGAACGAACAGATCGTGGACCGGATCAACCGGGACAAGGGCTACACGGTGCAGATCATGGACACCGTATGCGAGGAGGTGCGCATCACCGACATTTCGGCCGTGGATTCGCGGAGTCCCGAACTCGCGCAGCAAATCGCCGAAGCGGAGATCGTCACCACGGCCGTCGGCCTTACGATCCTGCCCCGCATCGCAGGAGCCATCGCCGCGGGCATCGAGGCCCGCAGGGAGCAGGGCGTCGAGCAGCCGCTCAACGTCATCGCCTGCGAAAACGGCGTCCGCGCCACTTCGCAGCTCAAAGCCGCGGTGCTGACGCACCTCGACGCCGCCGGACAGGCCTACTGCGAGCAGTACGTCGGCTTCCCCGACTGTTCGGTGGACCGCATCGTGCCGCCCGTCAAGAGCGAAAACCCGATCGACGTGGTCGTCGAACGCTTCTTCGAATGGAACGTCGAGCGCGCCGCATTCAAGGGAGCCGTACCCGAAATCCCCGGCATGAATCCGGCCGACAACCTGATCGCCTACATCGAGCGCAAGCTCTTCACGCTCAACACGGGCCACGCCATTACGGCCTATCTGGGCCGCATGAAGGGCTACATGACCATCTGCCAGAGCATTTCCGACGAGCAGATCCACGCCGTCGTCAAAGCCGCCATGCGCGAGAGCGGGCGGGGGCTGGTGGCGCGTTACGGCTTCGACCGCGACGCCCACTTCGCCTATATCGACAAGATCATCGGCCGCTTTACGAACCCCTACCTCTGCGACGACGTGACCCGCGTGGGCCGCGAACCGCTCCGCAAGCTTTCGGCGGGCGACCGGCTCGTAAAACCGGTCCTCACGGCCCGTCAGTACGGCATCGGCACGCCCAACCTGCTGCTGGGCATCGGTGCGGCCCTGCACTACGACAATCCGGAGGACCCGCAGAGCGTGGAGATGATCGCCATGACCGCACGGCTCGGCGCGGCGGCGGCCGTAGCCGAAATCGCGGAACTGCCCGCCGGCGATCCGCTGCCCGCGCTCGCCGCGCAGGCGTACGCCGAAGTAGAACGAATCATCCGCTAATCCCCGCCTGCGACATGAAAAACACGAAACTGCTACTGCTGGCCGCATGCTGCGCCGCAATCATGCCCGCCTGCGCCCAAGCCCCCCGGCTGCACACCGTGAAGATCAATTCGATCGAGGAGCTGCAGGCCTATTTCACCTACGATCCCGCGCGCGACGTGATCGTCAGCGGCCACCGCGGCGGCATGATGCCCGGCTATCCCGAAAACTGCATCGAGTCGTGCGAAAAGACGCTGTCGCTGATGCCTACCTTCTTCGAAATCGACTTCAGCTTCACCAAGGACAGCGTCATGGTGCTCATGCACGACCTGACGATCGACCGCACGACCACGGGCAAGGGCCTCGTCGCCGACTACACCTACGACGAACTGCGCCGCCTGAACCTCGTGGACCGCGACGGCAAAGTCACGCCCTATAGGATTCCGCGCCTGAAGGATGTGCTGGAGTGGGGCAAGGACAAGGTGGTCTTCAACTTCGACAACAAGTACATCAACACCAAAGGCGTGAGCGACGAGGTGCGCCGCGCGAGTCTCGACTACTATATCAGGCAGCTCCGGCCCGGCGGCGAGTGGTCCATGTACCACAACATCATGCTGAGCGTCCGCTCGATCGAAGAGGCGCTCTACTACTGGAACCACGGTATCCGCAACGTCATGTTCTGCGTCGAAATCAGTTCGATGGAGCACTTCCGGGCGTACGACGCTTCGCCCATTCCGTGGAAATACATCATGGCCTATATCCGTCTGGCGGTCAATCCCGAACTCCAACAGGTCTACGATCTGCTGCACGCCGAGGGCGTGATGACGATGACCTCGATCACCGGATCGTCCGACAAGGTGAAGAATCCCCACGACCGCCGCGTGGCCTACATGCGCGAACTGCTGGCCGAACCCGACATCATCGAGACCGACTATCCCTCCGAATTCATCGGCCTGCCGTGGTCGCGCGACGCGATCCACGCCCTGCAGGACGCCGCCATCCGCGGCAACAGAAGCTCCACCGACCTGAAGTAAAACCCGAACCAACCTGAATAAATGTCTGCAAAACAACTCAATCCGGCATATGCCGGCATGACCGACCAACAGGTCAAACGTTTCAAATACTGGGAATTCCGCACCATGGCGATGTGCATCTTCGGTTACGCGCTCTTCTATTTCGTGCGCAAGAACCTGAGTATCGCCATGCCGTATCTCAACGAGGAGATGGGCATTTCGAAATCCGACCTCGGCCTCTTCCTCACGCTCCACGGACTGATCTACGGACTCTCGAAGTTCGTCAACGGCATCTGGGGCGACCGCAGCAACGCACGCTACTTTCTGGTCACGGGACTCGTTTTCTGCGGCATCTGCAACCTGCTCTTCGGATTCAGCTCCTCGGTGCTGGCGCTGGGCATCTTCTGGATTCTCAACGGCTGGTTCCAAGGCATGGGCGTCCCGCCCTGCACGCGGCTGATGACCCACTGGATCGTCCCCGAACGGCTGGCGACCAAGATGTCGGTCTGGAACACCTCGCACTCGATCGGCGCCGGACTGGCCATCATCTTCTGCGGCTATGTCGTCAGCCTGAACTGGGGCGCATGGTTCGACGCTTCGTCGATGCTCTCGCAGCACTGGCGCTGGTGCTTCCTGCTCCCGGCGACGATCGCCATCCTGGGCGCCGCCGTCGTCTGGGCTTTCGTGCGCGACACCCCCTCGTCGGTAGGGCTGCCCGAACTGAAGACCGGCAAGGCGGCCCCGGCCGACGCCAAACCGCATACCAAGGCCGAGGAAAAAGCCGAACACAAGGCGTTCCTGCGCCGCAAGGTCTTCCTGAACCCGACGATCTGGATCATTGCCGTGGGCAATTTCTTCGTCTACATCGTGCGCTTCGCCGTGCTGGACTGGGGACCCACGATGCTCAAGGAGCACCTTCACATGGACATCAGCCACGCCGGATGGACGGTCGCGGCATTCGAAATCGCCGGCATCGCGGGTATGCTCGCCGCAGGCTGGGCCACCGACCGTTTCTTCGGCGGCCGCGCGCCCCGCACCTGCGTGATCTGCATGCTGATGACCGCGCTCTGCCTCGTGGGGCTCTATACCCTCAATGAACATACGCCTCTGGCCGTTGCCATCGCCATCCTGATGTCGGCCGGATTCTTCATCTACGGCCCGCAGGCCCTCGTCGGCATCGCCGCGGCGAACATCGCCACCAAGCGCGCCGCCGCCACGGCAGGCGGTTTCTGCGGCCTGTTCGGCTACGGCAGTACGATCGTCTCGGGCTGGGGGATGGGTATGCTGGTGCAGTACACCGACTGGAGCGTAGCGCTCTACACGCTGGTCGGCATGGCGCTTGTCGGCACGGCGGTCTTCGCCGCCGCATGGAAGGCCAAGCCGAACGGCTACGACGACTGACGCAGTTTTAGGTTAATGATAATTGTGTGTAGAGAAACCCCCGCAGACTTCCTTGACTGCGGGGGTTTCCGTTGGTTGGATCTCTCGGGCGGGTCGGTTCGCACAGCCGTCCAGACAGCTCTTTTCCGGCAGGCCGCGCCGGGAGGTTATTCCACCGTCACCGACTTGGCCAGGTTGCGCGGCTGGTCGACGTTGCGGCCCTTGTTGACGGCGATGTAATATGCCAGCAGCTGCAACGGCACCGACACGACGATCGGCATCAGGCAGTCGGTGACCACCGGCACCTCGATCGTATAGTCGGCACTGCGGCGCACATGCGTGTCGTCGCGGGCGATCACGGCGATGATCTTGCCGCCCCGGGCGCGGATCTCCTCGATGTTGCTGGCCGTTTTCTCGTAGGTGTTGTCCGGCGTTGCGATCGCCACGGTCGGCATCTCGTTGTCGATAAGCGCGATGGCGCCGTGTTTCATCTCGGCGGCGGGGTAGCCCTCGGCGTGGATATAGGAGATCTCCTTCAATTTGAGCGCCCCCTCGAGCGCCGTGGGGTAGTTGTAGCCGCGCCCCAGGTAGATAAAGTTGTGCGCATAGGTAAATATCTTCGAGAGGTCGGCGATCCGGTCGCCCAGCCCGAGCACGTCCTCCAGCACGGCGGGCAGCTCCAGCAGTCCCTTCGCCACTTCGCGGTAATATTCTTCCGTCACGGTGCCCTTTTCGCGGCCTACGGCCAGCGCCAGCATCGCCATGACGGTCACCTGCCCCGTGAAGGCCTTGGTCGAAGCCACGCCGATCTCGGGCCCTACATGGATGTATGCCCCCGAGTCGGTCGCCCGGGCGATGGACGATCCCACGACGTTGCAGATGCCGAAGACGAATGCTCCGGCCTTGCGGGCCAGCTCCACGGCGGCCAGCGTGTCGGCCGTCTCGCCCGACTGCGACACGGCGATCACGATGTCGTCGGCATTGATGATCGGGTTGCGGTAGCGGAATTCCGAAGCATACTCTACCTCCACGGGGATCCGGCATATATTTTCGATCAGGTGCTCGCCGATCAGCGCCGCATGCCACGATGTCCCGCACGCCACGAATACGATGCGGCGGGCCGCGAGGAATTTCCCGCGGTTGTCGATCACGCCCGACAGCTTCACCTCGTAC
>ERZ773139.3787-NODE-3787-length-12994-cov-4.196228_pt1 | contig 12994 bp, 9 predicted proteins | sample MGYA00580854_ERZ773139 | MGnify/ENA primary metagenome ERZ773139 (study PRJEB29015, sample SAMEA2737809) | human gut metagenome | biome: human gut; feature: human-associated habitat; material: faeces | place: China | collected 2012 ...
AACTTTTTTCCGTCAGGAAAAGTTCCCCCGCCCCCTCAATATCGTCACCGGCCAGTATCCGGTGACGAGCTTTGTTCCAACGGCCTATTTCAGCGCGGCGTCGCCATCCAGCACCAGCACGTGGGCGTGGAGGCCGGCCTTGCGGGCCGCCGCGGCGCGGGCCTCGGCCTCGGCGCGGCAGCGGGGGCAGGCGTGGCGGGGGATGAGCAGACACAGGGAGCGGGCCACGCGCTCGGAGCTGGTCTCGAAGCAGCCCAGGCCGGAGCAGTCCGGGCACAGGCGCCAGCTTTCGCGCTGGCTCTCGCGCAGCATGTCCGTATCGTAGAAGACATGCTTGCGCCGCGTCCACCAGCCGTTCTCTTCCTCGCCTTCCTGCGGCACGGACGGCGGGTTGTGGTACAGCTCCAGCAGGCCGTCGCAAAGGCGGGCGATGTAGTCGCTGATCTTCTGTTTCTGGCGGGTGCTCTCGGGCCGCCACTGGGGCTCGCGGATGTCGCCCGCGTCCAGGCCGGCCAGCGCCAGACAGATGCCCAGGTTCACATAGGGCAGGGCGCCGCGGATGGCGTAGCCGCCTTCCAGCACGGCGATGTCCGGGTTCAGGGCGCGGTTGAGGGCCGCATAGCCCTGGGCCGAGAGCTTCATGTTGGCCAGCGGGTCCGTGAAGTGGTTGTCCTGCCCGGCGGAGTTGATGACCAGATCAGGCTTGAAGTCCGCCAGCATGGGCAGCACGGCGTGCTCGATGGCGTAAAGGTAGCCCTCGTCCGAGGTCTCGGGCGGCAGGGGGATGTTGATGGTGCGGCCCAGCGCGCCCGGCCCGCCGCATTCCTGCGGGAAGCCCGTGCCCGGATAGAGGGTGCGGCCGTCCTGATGCAGGGAGATGAACAGGGTGTTCGGGTCGTTCCAGAAGATGTCCTGGCTGCCGTCGCCGTGGTGCACGTCCGTATCCACGATGGCGATGCGCAGGGGCCGCCCCGTGGGATGCGGATAGTGGTCGCGGATGTACTCCACCATCACGGCTTCGTTGTTGATGTTGCAGAAACCGCGGTTGCCGTGGGTCACGCGCATGGCGTGGTGGCCCGGAGGACGCACCAGGGCAAAGGCCTTGTCTTCCTTCTTCTCCATGACCAGACGGGCGGCCGTGATGGCCCCGCCCGCCGAGGCCCGGTGCGAATCGGTGACCACGGCGCCGGTGGAGGGCAGACAGAAGTGCACGCGCTCCACCTGGGCGTTGGTGGCGAGTTCCGGGCGGTACTCGGTGATGCCGGGGATGTCGAACAGGCCTTCTTCCGCCAGCTGATCGCGGGTATAGAGCAGGCGCTCCTCACGCTCGGGATGGGTGGCGGAGATGGCCCAGTCGAAGGCGGGGAAGAAGACCACGCCCAGCCGGTTACGGGCTCTCAGGGGATCAGTCATCGTCGTCCAGCATGTTTTCGGCAAAAATGTCGGCGCTGTAGCGCGCATAGGAGATCATCTTGCCCAGACGGCCCAGGGCCATGGCATAGGCAAGATTGGTCTCGGCCACGGCCGCGAAGAGCAGGCCGTTGTCGTCTTCCACCACGAAGACGCCGCCGGTTTTCTGCTCATGACGGAAGACCACGCAATGCAGCAGCCCGGGATCGCCCAGGCGGGAAACGAATTCGCAGCCGGGCAGGGGGCTTTCGTCCAGCACGGCCTGCTCCAGGGCGGCGTCGGTACGGGGCAGGAAGCGCAGGCGGCCTTCCTCGGCGGTGACGGTATACAGTTCGCTCATGGCAATATCCTTACGTCTTATTCCAGCCCGCTGCCGCGCTGCTTCAGATGCCGCTCCACGGCGGAGAGGCATTGCAGCACCACGTCCTCGGGCTGTTGCGATGCGTCGATGATGGCGATGCGGTCGGGCTCTTCCGCCGCGATGGTCAGATAGCCCTGACGCACGCGCTCGTGAAAATTGAGGCTCTCGCTGTCGAAGCGGCCTTCGGAAAGCACCGTGCCCTCGCGCCGGTTGCGCAGGCCCGCGCGCTCCAGCCCCACGGACACGGGCAGGTCGCAGAGCAGGGTCAGATCCGGTTGCAGGCCGCCGGTGGCCAGATCGTTGGCCCGGCGCAGGCGGTCGGGATCACGGCCTCGGCCGTAGCCCTGATAGGCCAGAGTGGAGTCGGTATAGCGGTCGCAGATGACGATCTGTCCGGCTTCCACCGCCGGACGGATGATCTCGGCCACATGCTGGGCCCGGTCGGCCAGGAAGAGATAGAGCTCGGCCCGGTTGCACAGGCCGGAATTGCGGGCGTCCAGCAGGATGGGACGCAGGGCGCGCCCCAGACCGCAGCCGCCCGGTTCGCGCGTCAGCAGCACGTCGTGGCCGCGCTTTTCCAGTTCCAGGGCCAGCAGCTGCTGGGCCGTGGTCTTGCCCGAACCTTCTATGCCTTCGAATGTGATGAACATGGCAGCCTCACAGCAGGGAGAGCATCCCGTCCTCCCCGGAAGACTTCCGGGAAGCGCGGGGCTTCTTTTCGACTTTTTCTTCCACCGGCGTCTGCGCGCAGCGGTGCATGGCCCGGCCCAGGGTGGCCTGATAGGGCGTCCAGCTCTCGCCTTCGCCCAGCTGGGCGAACAGGCCCCGGCACTGGGCCATCTTGGCGTCGATGTTGTCCGCATAGTGCAGCACGAGGGCCTCGGCGGTCTGCGGCACGCGCACGGCCCCGAATTCCAGCGTACCGTGGTGGCTCAGGACCAGATGCTTGAGATGGCGCTGCAACTCGGGCTCCAGGCCCGATTTTTCCAGATAGGGGGCCAGCATCTCCACGCAGATCTCCAGATGCCCCAGCAGGCGGCCCTCGTCGGTATAATCGTTGGCGATGCCGCCGGAAAATTCGCGGATCTTGCCGAAGTCGTGGAACAGGGCCCCGGCCAGCAGGGTCTGGCGGTCCAGCTCGGGATACTGGTCGGCCAGACGGCGACAGAGCTTGAAGACGCTCAGGGTATGCTCCAGCAGGCCGCCCGCATAGGCATGGTGCACGCCCTTGGCCGCCGGGCAGGTGCGGAAGGCCTCGCGCAGCTCTTCATTTTTGAACACGCCGTCCACCAGCTTGCGCCAGGGCTTGTAGCGGAACTCCTCGCGGATCAGGGCCATGAGCTCGTCCATCATGGCATCCAGCGGATAGGGGCTGGCGGGCATGAAATCGGCCAGATCAAGGGCCGCGCCTTCTTCCGGCGAAAGCAGGCGGCCTTCCTCCACCGTGAACTGGAGCTGGTCGCGGAAGGTGCTCACCCGGCCGTGGGCATAGAAGAAGCTGCCCGTATGCAGGGCGGGGAAAGAGGCGCTCAGGGGCGACCAGATCTTGGCCTCCACGCTGCCGCTGGCGTCGGCCAGCACGAGCCGCCAGTACGGCCCGTTGCGCGAGCTGCCCTGTGCGGCCAGGGTGATGACGAAGACGCCTTCCGCTTCGTTGGGGGCCGCCATGTCTTTGACGAAGATGCCTTTTTGCATATATCCTGACTCTGCGGCCAAAGGCCGCCTGTCTTGTATGTTCTGAGGTCCCGGGGTATCCCCGCAGGCCCGCGGGGGCCTGTTTATCCATAAAGATTCCCTTGTTTCAGAGGTATTGTCAAATGCGTGTCCTCCTGACCAACGACGACGGCATCCGGGCCGAGGGCCTGCGTGCCATGTACCGGGCCCTGCGCGAAGCCGGGCATACCGTGCATGTGGTGGCCCCCATGCATGAACAGTCCGGCGTGGGCCATTCCCTGACCTTTTTCGATCCCCTGCGTGCCCACAAGATCGAGGAACCCGACTTCGAAGGTCTGGGCCTGTACGGCACCCCCACGGACTGCGTGAAGCTGGCCCTGGGCAACCTGCTGAAAAAGCGGCCCGACATGGTCATCTCGGGCATCAACGCGGGCAGCAACGTGGGCCCGGACATCCTCTATTCCGGTACCGTGGGCGCCGCCACCGAAGCCGCCCATGAAGACCTGCCCAGCATGGCGCTCTCCTGCGATGCCGGCGGCGGCCACCCGGACATGGATGCCATCGCCCGCCACGCCGTGGAGCTGGCCGCGCGCATCGACTGGAAAAAGGTGGCCCACCGCCGCGTCATCAACGTCAACTATCCCCGCGGCCCGCTGTCCGAGGCCAAGGGCCTGCGCATCTGCCCGCAGACCAGCGCCGTGTGGAAGAACGCCTACGCCGAACGCAAGGACCCGCGCGGCGAGCCCTACTGGTGGCTGGAAGGCGAGATCCCGCCGCACACCATCAACGCCGGTTCGGACAAGGACCTGCTCAATCGCGGCTATATCACCGTGACGCCCCTGCGTTTCGAGTTCACGGACCACGAAAGCCTGCGCAGTCTGGAGGACATGCTGCTTTCCTAGACAGCATACGGCCCCTGCGGGTGCCGATTTTATGAATTTTTCCACGACCGCCCCAAAGTCATTCCCCTTTGGGGCTTTTTTTTATATAATGAATCGCTTCGTTGCGGCTGCCCCACAACAGTCCTTCCGGCATGCATCCCTGCCGGATCAGACGGCGGCCGCCGATACATCAGACAGGCCGGCCGGACAGGCTTTTTCTGTCCGCCTTCCCATTTTATCCCACACTCGCGCATGGTGCGCGCAGTGTCGTATCGCACCTGGTGCAGGAGGAATCCATGCCGCTTATCGGGCCTAAGGAAATGTTCGCCGCCGCCTATGCGGGCCGGTATGCTGTGGGCGCGTTCAACGTCAACAACATGGAAATCGTGCAGGGCATCATGCAGGCCGCCTCGGAGGAAAAATCCCCCGTGATCCTTCAGGTCTCTTCGGGCGCGCGCAGCTATGCCGGGCAGAAATACCTCATGAAGCTGGTGGAAGCCGCCCTGGCCGAGGATCCTTCCGTGCCCGTGGTGGTGCATCTGGACCACGGCTCCAGCTTCGAGCTGTGCCGCGACTGTATCGACGGCGGTTTCACCTCCGTGATGATCGACGGCTCGCACCTGCCCTATGAAGAAAACATCGCCCTGACCAAGCAGGTGGTGGAATACGCCCACCCGCGCGGCATCTGGGTGGAAGCCGAACTGGGCAAGCTGGCCGGTGTGGAAGAGCATGTGAGCAATGCCGACCATGTGTACACCGACCCCGACCAGGCCGTGGACTTCGTGGAACGCACGGGCTGCGACTCCCTGGCCGTGGCCATCGGCACCAGCCACGGTGCCTACAAATTCAAGGGCGAAGCCAAGCTGGACTTCGAACGCCTGGAAGAGATCGGCAAGCGCCTGCCCGGCTATCCGCTGGTGCTGCACGGCGCCTCCAGCGTGCCCCAGGAATTCGTGGAAGCCTGCAACAAGTTCGGCGGCCAGGTGGGCGGCGCCCGCGGCGTGCCGGAAGACATGCTGCGCAAGGCTGCCGGCATGGGCGTGTGCAAGATCAATGTGGATACCGACATCCGTCTGGCCGTGACCGCCTCCATCCGCCAGTATCTGGTGGAACATCCCGAAGCCTTCGACCCCCGCGCGTACCTGAAACCCGCGCGACAGGCCGTCAAGGATATGGTCGCCCACAAGATCCGCAACGTCATGGGATCTTCCGGCAAGGCCTAAACCAGTATCTCACGCCGCCTCCACCGGGGAGGCGGCGTTTTCCATCTCTCTCGCGTGAAGGAGCGCAACATGTCCGTATCTTTGGGGATGAACGGCTTTGGCCGCATCGGTCGTTATCTGCTGCGTCTGCTGGCTGACTCGAAAGACATCCGCATCACCGCCATCAACGCCCGCGCCGACAATGCTTCGCTGGCCCACCTTTTCAAATACGACTCGGTGTACGGTATTTTCCCCGGCACCGTCGATCATGACGACAACGGCATCATCATCAACGGCCGTCATATCGAAGTCACCCGCTGCAAGACCGGCGAATGGGAATGGGCCCGCCTTGGCATCGACATCGCCGTGGAGACCACCGGTACCCTGAAAAAGCGCGAGGACGCCGCCCAGCACCTGCAGTGCGGCGCCAAGAAGGTCGTGGTCTCGGCCCCCTGCAAGGAAGCCGACGCCACCATCGTCATGGGCGTCAATGACGACATCTACGATGCTGCCGCCCATACCGTGCTTTCCGCTGCCTCCTGTACCACCAACTGTCTGGCTCCCGTGGCCAAGGTCCTCAACGATGCCTTCGGCATCCGCCACGGCCTGATGACCACCATCCACTCCTACACCATGAGCCAGCGTATCCTGGACGGTTCCCACAAGGACCTGCGCCGTGCCCGCGCCGCCTGCGTGTCCATGATCCCCACCTCCACCGGCGCGGCCAAGGCCCTGGCCTTGGTGGTGCCCGCCCTCAAGGGCAAGCTGGACGGCATGGCCGTGCGCGTGCCCACCCCCGACATCTCCCTGGTGGACCTGACCTGCGAGCTGGAAAAGCCCGCCACCGCCGAAGAGATCAATGCCGCCCTCAAGGCCGCCCATGACGGCGCCCTGCACGACAATATGGGCTACTGCGACGAGCCCCTGGTCTCCATCGACTTCAAGGGCAGCACCCACGGCGGCGTCGTGGACGCCCTGTCCACCCAGGTCATGGACGGCACCATGGCCAAGCTCATCATCTGGTACGACAACGAATCCGGCTTCACCAACCAGCTGGCCCGCCTGCTGCGCAAGGTGGCTGCCAGCCTGTAAGGCTGCCGTACGGTAACGGAGACGACAAGGACGGCCCGCAAGGGCCGTCCTTTTTTCATGCCTGATGGTCTGGAGGGAAAAGCAGTGTGTTACGAACGGGACCGCCCGTCCTGCCAGTAACGCCGGCAAAGATAGTCCAGCAGGCGGGCGTAGTCCGGCTGCGCCGTCAACGGTTGCAGCAACTCTTCGGGCGCAAGGAAGAGCACAGGCTCCCGGACAAGTGCGTTCCATGCCCCGGCAAGATCCCCCTGCCGTCCTGCGATGACCGCACAGCCAGAACGAAGGGCCGTATTGCCGTGCGGGATGACCACGATATGCGTGAACGACGTGGCCTGTCCGTTACGGGACGGGTCCTGCGTCATCTTCCAGCCCAGCAGGGTCTGGCGCATGAGCTGGTAATACGGCTCGGTCAAAAGCTCTTCAAAAAACGTGGAACCCACGTCACTGTTGCAAAAGGTGAAGGGACTGCCGTCACGGGTAAAGAAACTTCTGTAGCGCCAGAGGCGATTATCCCTCCTGCTGCCGGACTTCTTCTCGCGCTTGGAAGGATAACTTTCCGTATATTTCCATTCGATGAGGAACAGCCGGATGTTCCCCTGGGCGTCCCGTCCTTTCATGACCGCATCCACAGATGTGGCATTGGCCCCCCGGGTCAACGATCTGCCCCGCTGCTCCTCATTGAGGTAGCTTCCGCCCCCTGTGACCTCAAATTCCACGAACATGTCACGTGCATGGATGCCCACGGGCAGGGCTTCCACCATGTCCGGACGCAGCCCTTGCAGCAGCAAGGTGGCCGCCTTCCCGTCACGACTCAAGGGGAAAAGATGGTTGAGACAGGCCACCTGCGAAGAAAGCACATGGCCGGTGGGCAGACTGCACACATGACCGGCGACCACCCTTTCCCCGCCGGAACGCCAGAAACGCAGTCTTCCGTCCGCTCCCGGCAAATGGCCGTTGAAATAGAGCAGCACCTCGTCCCGTATCGGGGCAAAAAGATTTTTTTCAGGTGCCTGCAGGACGAATGGCTGTGCCTGTCCGTTGAACTTCCCGCCACCGGGATTTCCTTCGAACAGATGGGCAAGCTGCCGCAGGTGCTGTTCTTTCTGGGCTTTCCAGTATGTCATGATGTTCCCTCCCACTCTAAAAAACATAGGCGGGAGTTCCCCGTCTCGCAAGGGAGCTCCCGCCGTCGCGGCTGTCAGGCCGGGCAGCCGCAGGGCCGCCGGAGCTGTCCCTTGCCCGTGTTGGCATATGTGTAGGAAGGGCAGGCAAGGCACGCGCCCCGACGGCAGGATCGAGAGTGCCCTGCGGACGTTCCACCTGATGGAATACAGAAAAATACTTTGGCAAAGAGGGGAGGGCCCCAAAAAGAAAAAGGGGCCTCCCGGTGAGGCCCCTTTCCAGATGGCGACGCGGCGGTCTCGTCCCGCAGCGTTAGTTGTGGTTGTAGAAGTTGATGAGGCAGCCGTCCAGAATAATCTGGCGTTCGTCGGCGGTCAGGTCGCCCAGGCGCAGTTCCACGGCCTCCACGGCCCCGGCAGCGCTCACCAGCCAGCCGGTGATGCCGACGGCATCCTGTTCCACGGCGGTACGGATGCCGGGCAGGACGAAGCAGTCGCCCACGCTGAGCTTCTGCGCCAGAGCGGCATCGGCCAGCAGGGGCAGCATGCCCCAGTTGATGAGGTTGGAACGGTAGCGCTTGGTGGCGTATTCGGCGGCCACGTTGGCCCAGCCGCCCAGCACCTTCTGGCAGGAAGCGGCCTGCTCGCGGGCGGAGCCGTCACCGGGCTTGAGGGCGAAGATGGTGGAACCGATGCCGATGTCCTTCAGACCGGCGCCCAGCACCGCGGCATAGACCTCAGGCTGCGCGGCCTTGAGGGGGGCCAGCATGCCTTCCAGCTTCGCCAGCAGGGCGGCATCGGCAGGATCGGCCAGACGGGCCTTTTCCATGGCCTGCACGTCCTTGGCGCGGCCCACATAGGCGGGGTCCTTGCGCGACAGGGTGAACTCGGAAAGCTTGAGCGGGTTGGAGCGCAGGGACGAGGTCTCGCCCGAGGGGATGAGCTCGTCGGTGGTGGTCACGGGGTCGGTGATGACCGAAGCCAGCGGCAGCACCAGGTTTTCCGGCAGGGGGCTCATGGACGGCCAGTCGGCGATGTTGGGACCGCGCTTGAGTTCCGCGGCGGCATCGGCCTTGCCGAAACCGTTGTAGACGCGGCGCTGGTAGATGCCCGCATCGAAAGTGTAGGTAGTGTCCACGGCCAGCTTGTCCCAATCCAGTTCCGTGGCCGGGGTCAGGCGGCCGCCGTTGGCGGCGGTGGCGGCGATGGAGCGGGCGTCCATGAGGGCCACGGCAGAGATCTGGCCGTTGCCGGGCTTGGAGCCTTCGCGGTTGGGGAAGTTGCGGGTGGAGTGGCGGATGGACAGGGCGCCGTGGGCCGGCGTGTCGCCCGCGCCGAAGCAGGGACCGCAGAAGGCGTTCTTGATGACCGCACCGGCGGCCATGAGCTTGGCAGCGGCGCCGTTGCGCACCAGGGCGATGGCCTGGGGTTCGCTGGCGGGATAGACGGAGAGCGAGAACTCGCCGCAGCCGGTGCTCCGGCCGTCCAGGATGGAGGCTGCCATACAGCAGTTCTCGAACGAACCGCCCGCGCAACCGGCGATGATGCCCTGGTCCACCCAGACGCCGCCGTCATGGATCTTGTCGCGCAGCTTCAGGCCTTCACCGGCCTTGCCGAACTGCTTGCGGGCCTCTTCTTCCACGGCGGCGAACAGCTCGTCGGCATGGCGCACCACTTCGGCCACGGGATAGGCGTTGCTGGGATGGAAGGGCAGGGCCATCATGGGTTCGATGGTGGACAGGTCCACGCGGATGCAGCGGTCGAAGCAGGCGGGCTTGTCGTGACGCAGCTCGGTGTAATCGTCGGCGCGGCCGTGCATGGTCAGGTAATCACGCACCTTGTCGTCCGTGGTCCAGATGGAGGACAGGCAGGTGGTCTCGGTGGTCATGACGTCGATGCCGCAGCGGTATTCCACGGAAAGGCCCGCCACGCCGGGGCCGGCGAATTCCATGACCCGGTTCTTGACGAAGCCGTTCTTGAACACGGCGCCGATGAGGGCGATGGCGATGTCCTGCGGGCCCACGCCGGGACGGGGAGCGTTCTCCAGCCAGACCAGCACCACTTCGGGACGGGCCACGTCGTAGGTCTTGCCCAGCAGCTGCTTGACCAGCTCGGGGCCGCCTTCGCCCACGGCCATGGTGCCCAGGGCACCGTAGCGGGTGTGGCTGTCGGAGCCCAGGATCATCTTGCCGCAACCGGCCATCATTTCACGGGCGTACTGGTGGATGACCGCCAGATGGGGCGGCACGAAGATGCCGCCGTACTTGCGGGCGGCGGTCAGGCCGAAGAGGTGGTCGTCCTCATTGATGGTGCCGCCCACGGCGCACAGGCTGTTGTGGCAGTTGGTGAGCGCGTAGGGCATGGGGAAGCGTTCCAGGCCGCTGGCGCGGGCCGTCTGGATGATGCCCACATAGGTGATGTCGTGCGAAGCCAGGGCGTCAAAACGCAGGCGCAGGGTGGGGTCGTCCCCGGCAGCCGTGTTGTGGGCGGCCAGGATGTTCCAGGCCAGGGTATTTTGACGGGCAGCGGCGCAGTCGATGCCGCGCGCCGCGGCTTCTTCCTGTTCCATCAGGGTGTTGCCCTGCACAATGACCGGTTTGTCGCTCAGTTGGATCATCTTGCTTCCTGCGTAGTCTGTGCTGTGCCGTGATGGCGATAAAAGGCAGGCCCGGCCTTTCCCCGTCCACGGCGACGGGGCGATGCGCAAGCATCCGGCGGGCGTGAAATTTTGCACCAGATACTATGCCACAGGCCAAAATGCTTTGGCAATGCCCGGAAGGGGCGCGCGTTTTTTGGGGTGGGAAGCCCCCCCTTTACTGGCGCGAAAAGGGGCCCTTCCCCAAAAGCCCTCCATCCTCCCCCGAACGCACTCTATCTTGAAGGGTGCCAAGCGGCACCACTCCTATGATTTTTCTGTGCTGAAGGTCCCCAACGGGCCCCACCAGCAAAAAAAGTTCTCTTGAGCTCCAGTGGGCGCATGGGGCCAGACGCAAAAAGGACGCCTCACGGCGTCCTTTTTCATATGTCAGGGAAGGAAGAGCGGCTCTATTCCACGGTCACGCTCTTGGCCAGGTTGCGGGGCTGGTCCACGTCCTTGCCCAGATAATCGGCCATCTCGTAGCTGAACAGCTGCATGGCGGGCAGGGCCATGAAACCGGCCAGGGGAGCGGGCAAGGCGGGAATCTCCCAGACATCGTCCACGGCCAGATCCATGCCCGGATTGGTCAGGGCGATGACCTTGCCCTGACGGGCCTGCACTTCCACGATGTTGGATTTCACCTTGGGGAAGAGGGCGTCATCCAGAGCCAGGGCAAAGGTGGGGAAGGCCGGATCGATGAGGGCGATGGGGCCGTGCTTCATCTCGCCGGCGGCATAACCTTCGGCATGGATGTAGGAAAGCTCCTTGAGCTTGAGCGCCCCTTCCAGGGCCAGCGGGTAGCAGTGGCCGCGGCCCAGATAGAAGAAGTTGCGGGCCTGGGCATAGGCACGGGCCAGCTGGCGGGCCTTCTCGTGCATGGCGGGCAGGGCGGCATCCAGCTGGGAGGGCAGGGATTCCAGCAGGGCGATCTGGCGGGCGCGGGCCGCCGCGTCCATGATGCCCTGACGGCCGCCCCAGTACAGGGCCACCAGCGCCAGCATCAGCATCTGGCTGCACATGGCCTTGGTGGAGGCCACGCTGATCTCGGGCCCGGCCTGGGTGTAGATGACGGCCGAGGACTCGCGGGCGATGGACGAACCCACCACGTTGCACAGGCCCAGCACCGGCACGCCGTGTTCGCGGGCGATGCGCAGGGCGGCCAGGGTATCGGCGGTCTCGCCGCTCTGGCTGATGACCAGCGCGAGAGAATCCGGCTCCAGCACGGGGTTGCGGTAACGGAACTCGCTGGCGACGTCGACCTCCACCGGCAGGCGGGCCAGGCTCTCGAATACATAGCGCGCGGCCATGCCCACATGGTAAGCGGAGCCGCAGCCGATGATGTAGATGCGGTGGATGCCGCGGATAGCGTCCTCGTCCAGAGCCAGCTCGGACAGATCAATCTTGCCGTCCTTCAGGCGCGGGGAAAGCGTATCCCGGACAGCGGCGGGCTGCTCGTGGATCTCTTTCATCATGAAATGCTCGAAGCCGCCCTTTTCGGCAGCCTCAGTGTCCCACTCGATGGTGGAAGCCTCGTGCTGGACGGACTCTTTGTCAGTATCGAAAAACTCGATGGAATCAGGCGTCAGCCGCGCGATCTCCAGGTTGTCGATGTAGTAGACCGTGCGGGTGTACTTGAGCAGCGCGGGCACGTCAGAGGCAATCAGGGTGCCGTTCTCGGCCTTGCCGACCACCAGCGGGCTGTCCTTGCGGGCGGCGTAGATGGTGCCCGGCTCGTCGGCAAACAGCACGCCCAGCGCGTAGGAGCCGCGCACATGCAGCATGGTGCGGGCGATGGCGTCCAGCGGGTCGCCGGCGGACTCGCCCATGTAATAGTAGTCCAGCAGCTGGGCCAGCACCTCGGTGTCCGTCTGGGAGACAAAGGTAAAGCCTTTGTTGGTCAGGCGCTCTTTGATCTCTAGGTAGTTCTCGATGATGCCGTTATGCACGATGGCAATTTTTTTATCGTTGGAGTAATGGGGGTGCGCATTGACCACAGAAGGCTCGCCGTGAGTAGCCCAACGGGTATGGCCGATGCCGCAGGTGCCTGTAAGGGCATTGCCACCGTCCGTCATCTCACTTAATACTTTCAGGCGGCCCTTGGCTTTGACGACTTCGATCTTGCCGGCAGCATTCTGCACAGCGAGACCGGCCGAGTCATAGCCGCGGTATTCCAGCTTGGCCAGGCCATCTAACAGGATCGGTGCTGCCTGGGCGGCACCGGTAAAACCGACGATTCCACACATAAGAGTTGCGCCTCCTTGTTTATGTTCAGTACGGTATAGATCTTGCTTTTTAACAATATACGCACATAAGTATATTCTATTTTACGAAAAATGTCTACTGTTTTGCAAAAAAAGGCGGGCGGCCGTCAAGGGCTACGGCCGCCCGCTGCGCATATTCTCCTCTTCCGAGTTCTTACACCATAAGACTCATCACGAGTTCTTGCGCATTTATCAGTTTACCACGCCTGCAAAATTTAGGCAAGTATAAAAGCTGATTTTGCGCATAAAATTTTGCGTTTGCAAAAGGAAATAAAGTTTATAATGCTATTACCGAAATAAATTAGGGCAATACCGCATAATTCTAAGTGCCGATACGGCGAGCGAGGTGCGGCA
>ERZ773139.3789-NODE-3789-length-12988-cov-9.301477_pt1 | contig 12988 bp, 7 predicted proteins | sample MGYA00580854_ERZ773139 | MGnify/ENA primary metagenome ERZ773139 (study PRJEB29015, sample SAMEA2737809) | human gut metagenome | biome: human gut; feature: human-associated habitat; material: faeces | place: China | collected 2012 ...
GCCGCTGTCCCCGCGCATCGCGTCGCCCCTCGCGGAGGGGCGTGAATTGAAATGGCTTCACAAACGCCCCAAAAAGGCTTATCATGTCGCCCCTCGCGGAGGGGCGTGAATTGAAATATCGTCGGACGTGCCGCTGTCCCCGCGCATCGCGTCGCCCCTCGCGGAGGGGCGTGAATTGAAATGGCTTCACAAACGCCCCAAAAAGGCTTATCATGTCGCCCCTCGCGGAGGGGCGTGAATTGAAATATCGTCGGACGTGCCGCTGTCCCCGCGCATCGCGTCGCCCCTCGCGGAGGGGCGTGAATTGAAATGGGACGACATCAACAAAGCATACAGCACGTATGAGTCGCCCCTCGCGGAGGGGCGTGAATTGAAATAATCCGCGCTCGCAGAAACTCCGCCTTGAGCATCGTCGCCCCTCGCGGAGGGGCGTGAATTGAAATTCCGAAACACACACCCCCTCCCCGCATCGCCCGCGTCGCCCCTCGCGGAGGGGCGTGAATTGAAATTTTTCCAACACATCATCAATCAATTCTGCCGTTGTGTCGCCCCTCGCGGAGGGGCGTGAATTGAAATACGCTCAGACCAATCATCGTGCCGAAAAGCACCGCCGTCGCCCCTCGCGGAGGGGCGTGAATTGAAATATTTCTTCCGTAGGAATGCAAAATACTTGAAACGTCGCCCCTCGCGGAGGGGCGTGAATTGAAATAAAATCCGCCTGTGCCATCGTGTGGCACTCCGTGGTCGCCCCTCGCGGAGGGGCGTGAATTGAAATACGAAGCGGGAGTGAAGTGCCATGCCGAAGCACGTCGCCCCTCGCGGAGGGGCGTGAATTGAAATCATGCAGATGCGGTCGGTATTCCGGCCGACGAGTCGCCCCTCGCGGAGGGGCGTGAATTGAAATTGATGGATAATATCTTTTTCACCTTTTCGCTCCACGTCGCCCCTCGCGGAGGGGCGTGAATTGAAATCGGGTCGGTCGTGGTCGCCGCCTTTCGGCGGCTGGTCGCCCCTCGCGGAGGGGCGTGAATTGAAATACAGCAATGACCGCTTTGTTCAGCCGTCCGCCGACAGTCGCCCCTCGCGGAGGGGCGTGAATTGAAATGTCAGTGACTGCTCCATCGCGGACATCCGCGAAGGTCGCCCCTCGCGGAGGGGCGTGAATTGAAATGTGGGAACCGCCGGGTGTGCGTCCCGGCGATTTGTCGCCCCTCGCGGAGGGGCGTGAATTGAAATGTCGTCGCGGCGCGTGTGCGCCGCTGCTCATCCGTCGCCCCTCGCGGAGGGGCGTGAATTGAAATGCCGATGCGCTGGAAGCCATGTCCGAGGGCGAACGCGTCGCCCCTCGCGGAGGGGCGTGAATTGAAATGGGTCAGGGCTTGTCCGCGCAGACCTCGTCGAGTCGCCCCTCGCGGAGGGGCGTGAATTGAAATATTTTTTTCTTCCTTTCCTTTTCGTGGCCGTTTTCGTCGCCCCTCGCGGAGGGGCGTGAATTGAAATTGGCTTGTGCGTGGCGGCTTGCGCCGCCGGGGTGCGTCGCCCCTCGCGGAGGGGCGTGAATTGAAATTTGCAGGGTAAACGTTGTCGAAAAGCCACAAAAGGTCGCCCCTCGCGGAGGGGCGTGAATTGAAATATCCCTCCCAGTTGTGGTGTCGGGGCTTGTGGCGTCGCCCCTCGCGGAGGGGCGTGAATTGAAATGATGTTGAGTCGGACGGTCCGCGCCCCCATGTTGTCGCCCCTCGCGGAGGGGCGTGAATTGAAATTTGTCTGCCGCGGCGACGCACTGCGTCGCGCCTGCGTCGCCCCTCGCGGAGGGGCGTGAATTGAAATATCGATTGCGAGAGTCTCCCGCAGGTGCTCGATGTGTCGCCCCTCGCGGAGGGGCGTGAATTGAAATTTTCCCGACGCCCGGGCTCTCGGACGCCGGGAAAGTCGCCCCTCGCGGAGGGGCGTGAATTGAAATTATCGCAGCACGGCGGCAGACCACGAGTACTTCGTCGCCCCTCGCGGAGGGGCGTGAATTGAAATTTTTCGACGACGATCGTTCCGTCGTCGTGGGTGTAGTCGCCCCTCGCGGAGGGGCGTGAATTGAAATGCCCACCGCGTGAACCGTCGCCATTCTGTTACCGTCGCCCCTCGCGGAGGGGCGTGAATTGAAATAGCTGATGGTGCTGGTCGGCTGATGATGCTGATCGTCGCCCCTCGCGGAGGGGCGTGAATTGAAATAGGGGTGCCGCCGCGCGTGGCGGCGGCGGATTCAGGTCGCCCCTCGCGGAGGGGCGTGAATTGAAATGCAAGGGCGGGGGCAATGGAGAGGGTAAGGCAGCGTCGCCCCTCGCGGAGGGGCGTGAATTGAAATGTTTGGACGCTGAAAGCGGAAGCGAAAAGAGCTTTGTCGCCCCTCGCGGAGGGGCGTGAATTGAAATAAGGTGCAAATTGCAAACCGGCTCGGTTGCGTAGTCGCCCCTCGCGGAGGGGCGTGAATTGAAATGGAAACAGCGCGTGACCGTTCAGACGCGGCGCGGGTCGCCCCTCGCGGAGGGGCGTGAATTGAAATAGGTCCGCGGCAAGCGCGTCGGCGGCGGCGCGCCGTCGCCCCTCGCGGAGGGGCGTGAATTGAAATGCAAATTTGCTGCAAGGTGAAATCCGCGCGCGGCAAGGTCGCCCCTCGCGGAGGGGCGTGAATTGAAATTTGTCGGACAGCGCCCGCTCAATGCCATCAAGTCGTCGCCCCTCGCGGAGGGGCGTGAATTGAAATTTGCCGCTGCGCCTAAAACGTGCAGCCGCGCAAGTCGCCCCTCGCGGAGGGGCGTGAATTGAAATATCCTGCACCTGCCGGACGCGGAAGAGCGGGAGGTCGCCCCTCGCGGAGGGGCGTGAATTGAAATCAATTTGAAATGGATAAAGTTTCAAAAGAAGCAAGTCGCCCCTCGCGGAGGGGCGTGAATTGAAATAGGCGGGGTTTAACGATGCGGGCTTCAAACTGCAGTCGCCCCTCGCGGAGGGGCGTGAATTGAAATAATGCCCCAAATCTGCATCCAGTCGCTAAGCATCGTCGCCCCTCGCGGAGGGGCGTGAATTGAAATAGTTGATGAGGGACGGACGAAAGGAAGGAGGAAAGGTCGCCCCTCGCGGAGGGGCGTGAATTGAAATATTCTTACTCCGAATCTGTGTAACCTGAAGGTTAAAGTCGCCCCTCGCGGAGGGGCGTGAATTGAAATATCCACTCCACCACCGGAGGTGTGCAGATGGATAAGTCGCCCCTCGCGGAGGGGCGTGAATTGAAATTTGCGAATTGATTTTCCAGTGACGCATACAGGCAGTCGCCCCTCGCGGAGGGGCGTGAATTGAAATGTAACATGAGTAACACCAAGACTAACCAGAGCAGTCGCCCCTCGCGGAGGGGCGTGAATTGAAATTGCTACTACTGTTATGCAACCCTCGAATTATAAAGGTCGCCCCTCGCGGAGGGGCGTGAATTGAAATAGGTAGGACCGCAAAACGTGTGTTCCGTCGTCGTGTCGCCCCTCGCGGAGGGGCGTGAATTGAAATTTTGTGCCGGAAGACATGACATGCCCGTGGGGGAGGTCGCCCCTCGCGGAGGGGCGTGAATTGAAATACAAAAAGCAAGAAAACAACACGCAAAACGGCAGGGTCGCCCCTCGCGGAGGGGCGTGAATTGAAATCATGTGTGTTCCTTCTTTCCGCCGGGGTTGCCCGGCGTCGCCCCTCGCGGAGGGGCGTGAATTGAAATTTGACGAATATCAGACCCAGATTGACGCCACCCAGTCGCCCCTCGCGGAGGGGCGTGAATTGAAATGGGGTGTTGTGCAGTTGTCAAGGTGCATGCCGCTTGCCGTCGCCCCTCGCGGAGGGGCGTGAATTGAAATGTCGTCGCGGCGCGTGCGCGTCGCTGCTTGTCCGTGTCGCCCCTCGCGGAGGGGCGTGAATTGAAATCATCAAGGACTTCGACGGCAACATGCGCGGCACGGGTCGCCCCTCGCGGAGGGGCGTGAATTGAAATCCTTGCGCTTCGGAAATCGCAGTGCAAACGCTTTCGTCGCCCCTCGCGGAGGGGCGTGAATTGAAATGCTTACGTCGCGCTCAATGGCTTCCTGCAATCGCGTCGCCCCTCGCGGAGGGGCGTGAATTGAAATATTGTCATCCCCCCAACCACGCTGCAAGCGCATCCGGTCGCCCCTCGCGGAGGGGCGTGAATTGAAATATTTTCCTTATTCATCATCTTCTTCCTCCTTTGGTCGCCCCTCGCGGAGGGGCGTGAATTGAAATCAGAAACTCAACATCCTGCGCGAATACTTCCAGCGTCGTCGCCCCTCGCGGAGGGGCGTGAATTGAAATTCTTCGTCGCTGATGAAGGGTGCAGGGGTGTGCGTCGCCCCTCGCGGAGGGGCGTGAATTGAAATATTGCTGTTTGATTATGAGCGCCCAGAGAAATCGTCGCCCCTCGCGGAGGGGCGTGAATTGAAATACAACAACGCAGGAAATGCTGGAAAGCGAACGACGTCGCCCCTCGCGGAGGGGCGTGAATTGAAATATGTTGTGTCCTCCTATTTTCCGGGACTAAGCCGTCGCCCCTCGCGGAGGGGCGTGAATTGAAATAGCGAAGGCTGGCTCAGCAAAGATGTTCTTCTGAAGTCGCCCCTCGCGGAGGGGCGTGAATTGAAATACATCCTGTGATGCATATTTTTTCGCACCCCATGTCGCCCCTCGCGGAGGGGCGTGAATTGAAATAAGGGCATTCAGCTTCCCTTCGGCAATCTGCTGGTCGCCCCTCGCGGAGGGGCGTGAATTGAAATATTCACCCAAGAATGCCTCCTCTCTACTCGAAATCGTCGCCCCTCGCGGAGGGGCGTGAATTGAAATGCAAAGGCTATGAAGAACTTTTTTGATTCGACGGTCGCCCCTCGCGGAGGGGCGTGAATTGAAATTACGGCGCACAGCGCTACGCCCCTGCTGTCAGCCGTCGCCCCTCGCGGAGGGGCGTGAATTGAAATGGGCGAAACGTCGAGCACCGCGCTGTAGGGGACGCGTCGCCCCTCGCGGAGGGGCGTGAATTGAAATCCTGACTGGACAACCGTTCCCGAAGATTCTTTCACCGTCGCCCCTCGCGGAGGGGCGTGAATTGAAATATTCTGGCCGTCCTGATGTGGCTGTGCGGGTGGGTCGCCCCTCGCGGAGGGGCGTGAATTGAAATAAATGCCAGCAACGCATTAGCATATACGATTTTGTCGCCCCTCGCGGAGGGGCGTGAATTGAAATCAGTAGTAGTAATAGCTTGTAAAGGTGTAGCCTTGTCGCCCCTCGCGGAGGGGCGTGAATTGAAATAGGTCAGCTAATTCAGCAACCGCTCCCGCCTTCAGTCGCCCCTCGCGGAGGGGCGTGAATTGAAATAAGATCAATTGGCTTCGGCGCGTAGGCGGGGCGCGTCGCCCCTCGCGGAGGGGCGTGAATTGAAATAAGATCAATTGGCTTCGGCGCGTAGGCGGGGCGCGTCGCCCCTCGCGGAGGGGCGTGAATTGAAATACGGTTCAGCTGGTTAATGGCACGGCGTTCGAGAGTCGCCCCTCGCGGAGGGGCGTGAATTGAAATTCATGGCAGGCAAGATTGCCCAGAACGCAGATGGTCGCCCCTCGCGGAGGGGCGTGAATTGAAATTATCAATTCCCGGCTTTCCGATTTGGAAACAGCAGTCGCCCCTCGCGGAGGGGCGTGAATTGAAATAGAGTTTCCAATTTCTGTTGCAACTGACGTTTCGTCGCCCCTCGCGGAGGGGCGTGAATTGAAATATTGTGCGGCGGAGCAAACGCGCAAGCGCGCGCTGTCGCCCCTCGCGGAGGGGCGTGAATTGAAATGCTTGTGTCTGCGCTGGTGCTGGTGCTGGTGCTGGTGCTTGTCGCCCCTCGCGGAGGGGCGTGAATTGAAATACGTCCTCGTTCGGGTCTGCGCCCTCGGCGTACAGCGTCGCCCCTCGCGGAGGGGCGTGAATTGAAATAGCATCGCCGCGAACGAAGAAGTCGGATATCCAGTCGCCCCTCGCGGAGGGGCGTGAATTGAAATTGGCGTTATCGCCTGATAAGATTATAGCACAAGTCGCCCCTCGCGGAGGGGCGTGAATTGAAATTGTTTGCGTGCGTGTTTCCGCCTCGAAACGCCAGTCGCCCCTCGCGGAGGGGCGTGAATTGAAATTGGAAAACGCCCACTGCGTAAACGCTTTATAATGTCGCCCCTCGCGGAGGGGCGTGAATTGAAATCTGTTCATCAGCTCCGACATGGTGTGCCCTTCGCGGGTCGCCCCTCGCGGAGGGGCGTGAATTGAAATGTTGTAAACGCTTTCCAGTCCACCGGATTTCCGGTCGCCCCTCGCGGAGGGGCGTGAATTGAAATATCCAAAAATTGATTGATAAAATGGATGGTGATGTCGCCCCTCGCGGAGGGGCGTGAATTGAAATACAACAATGCAGGAAATGCTGGAAAGCGAACGACGTCGCCCCTCGCGGAGGGGCGTGAATTGAAATATGTTGTGTCCTCCTATTTTCCGGGACTAAGCCGTCGCCCCTCGCGGAGGGGCGTGAATTGAAATCGGATGCTAATGCCCTTCTAATGGTTGCAATACCGTCGCCCCTCGCGGAGGGGCGTGAATTGAAATTGCTTCTCGCTGTCCATCAGCAGAACGCTCGAAGTCGCCCCTCGCGGAGGGGCGTGAATTGAAATCACGATCCCAGCACGGCCTGCTGGGGGAACATCTCGGTCGCCCCTCGCGGAGGGGCGTGAATTGAAATGAATCCGCCGAAGCACTCGCGCCCTTCCAGCAGCGTCGCCCCTCGCGGAGGGGCGTGAATTGAAATTTTCACATGCCAGCGGCTGACCGTATCCTGCCGTCGCCCCTCGCGGAGGGGCGTGAATTGAAATATGCGCCCGCGGTCGTCGCCGTTGCCGTATGCGCGTCGCCCCTCGCGGAGGGGCGTGAATTGAAATCTGGGCATTGCCACGGAAAACATCGAATCGTTGTCGCCCCTCGCGGAGGGGCGTGAATTGAAATATTTACGGCGCGTACAAGCTGTACGACTACGCCAGTCGCCCCTCGCGGAGGGGCGTGAATTGAAATAGGTATCGTACACCTGACGGGCAAGGAGTATACTGTCGCCCCTCGCGGAGGGGCGTGAATTGAAATACGCTCTTGTCGGTCGCACGAATGACGCGGAACTGTCGCCCCTCGCGGAGGGGCGTGAATTGAAATATCTTCGGCATTGCCCGCCTGGATAATCCAGCCGTCGCCCCTCGCGGAGGGGCGTGAATTGAAATTCTGATAGCTTGTTTGGCTTAAAGCAGATGCAAGGTCGCCCCTCGCGGAGGGGAGTGAATTGAAATGATGGGAAAGTGCATATAATGGTCGCCCGGTTCTTGTCGCCCCTCGCGGAGGGGCGTGAATTGAAATGGAATAAAAAGCTGACTTTTCGCGCCTACAGAGCCGTCGCCCCTCGCGGAGGGGCGTGAATTGAAATAACAAAACGCTGGGATGTGTGATTTGGAGAAATAGTCGCCCCTCGCGGAGGGGCGTGAATTGAAATATCTTCGGCATTGCCCGCCTGAATAATCCAGCCGATGTCGCCCCTCGCGGAGGGGCGTGAATTGAAATAAAGTAAGCGTGGATAGCGGTACGCCGGTTAAACGTCGCCCCTCGCGGAGGAGCGTGAATTGAAATATACCCCGGCGCTGCATTGCCGCCACGCCGTGTGGTCGCCCCTCGCGGAGGGGCGTGAATTGAAATCGCTCATTAGCTCCGTGTACAGCATATCTTGTACCGTCGCCCCTCGCGGAGGGGCGTGAATTGAAATCGCTTCCGCTGCTCCACGTCAGCCGCCACGCCGTGGTCGCCCCTCGCGGAGGGGCGTGAATTGAAATGTTCGCCATCCCGAACGGCGGTTATCGCGCCAAGTCGCCCCTCGCGGAGGGGCGTGAATTGAAATATTGTCATCCCCCTAACCACGCGGCAAGCGCATGTCGCCCCTCGCGGAGGGGCGTGAATTGAAATTCAGGCTGTCGGGGCGGCTGCACTTGGTGGACAAGTCGCCCCTCGCGGAGGGGCGTGAATTGAAATCTGATTGTAGTAGAGAGCGCAACCGCCCTCGCTGGTCGCCCCTCGCGGAGGGGCGTGAATTGAAATATGACCGCCTTGACGTGCGTCCGCGGGAGCAACTCGTCGCCCCTCGCGGAGGGGCGTGAATTGAAATGCGCACGCCGTCCTGCAAATGCACCCACGGCATGTCGCCCCTCGCGGAGGGGCGTGAATTGAAATACTGAAATCAAGATTTTTGCCTTCCGCATCCGAGTCGCCCCTCGCGGAGGGGCGTGAATTGGCGTGGCTGCTGGTTTTCGGGAAAGAAGGTCAGCAGCCGCGTTTTCGCCCTCTGCTTCCGCTGCAAAAAAACTTTCCGCACCCTCTTGACAAAACTGTTGGAATAGGGTATAATAATCAATGTCGCCGATAAAAGCGACGGAATGACGCGGGGTAGAGCAGCTTGGTAGCTCGTCGGGCTCATAACCCGGAGGTCGTAGGTTCAAGTCCTACCCCCGCAACCATTTGGCTCAATAGCTCAGCTGGCCAGAGCATTCGGTTCATACCCGAAGTGTCATAGGTTCGAATCCTATTTGAGCCACGAACGCCGCAGAGAAATCTGCGGCATTTTTTTGTTTTGGGCGGAATAATAGGACATTGCAAAAGGCTTTCAGAAATCAAAAAATCCCCCTGCCGAGAAGGAAAACTCCTCGGCAGGGGGCAGTGAAAATCGACGGAGGATTAGTCCTCGTCGTCCTCTTCTTCCGGCAGCTCGGCATTGTGATACACGTTCTGCACGTCGTCGTTGTCCTCCAGCATCTCCAGCAGCTTCTGAATCTTCTGGATCGTTTCTTCGTCAGGCAGCGCAACCGTGTTCTGCGGAATCTTGTCCACTTCAGCGGTCAGGAAGGTGACGCCCTGCTTCTCCAGCGCTTCGCGGACGGTGGAGAAGTCGTTCGGCGCGGTGTAGATTTCGTAGGCGTCGTCATCCACCTTCATGTCTTCCGCACCGGCGTCCAGCGCCATCATCATCATTTCTTCTTCGTCCGAACCGGGAGTGCGTTCCACCACCAGAACGCCCTTCTCGTCGAACATGAAGCTGACGGAGCCGGTCGTGCCGAGGTTGCCGCCGTTTTTGGCAAAGCAGTGGCGCACGTCGGAAGCGGTACGGTTGCGGTTGTCGGTGATGGTATCAACGATGACCGCAACGCCGCCGGGCGCATAGCCTTCATAGGTGATCTGCTCGTAGGTCACGTTGGACAGTTCACCGCTCGCCTTCTTGATGGAGCGCTGAATATTGTCATTCGGCATATTGTTGGCTTTCGCCTTGGCAATGATGTCGCGCAGCTTGCCGTTGGATTCGGGGTTTGCGCCGCCATCGCGCACAGCAATCGCGATTTCACGGCCAATCTTGGTGAAAACAGCGCCGCGGGCAGCATCCGCCTTGCCCTTCTTCGCCTGAATATTATGCCACTTGGAATGCCCAGACATCAGAAAATCCCTCCTGAAAAAGTCAGGGAAGCGCCGCAAACCGGCATTTCCCGCGAAATAGTAGCTTGAAAACGCTTTATTATAGCATTTTGGTGCTTATCACGTCAAGGGTGAGAGCCGTAATTTCGCGATTTTTTCGGGAAAAAACAGGGCAGAAGCGCGTTCTTCTGCCCCGATATCGTATGTTTATTGCACTTCGTACGTCCCGACCTGCTCGGATGTGCCGAAGCCCAGCACTTCGCTTGTCGGGCGGGAGTTGGTCTTGCCGCCGTCGTAAGCGCCAATCTGGTTGAGCTGCTTGCCCATGAAGACCATCACTGCCGTCTGCCCGCCGTCCATGTTGAAGGCGACCTGACAGCCCTTGGCGCGCATCATCTTCGCCAAATAACTGATGGTAACGCCTGCGGAGCGCTTCAGGCGCCCTTCGCACATGATGGCGACGTAGTGACCGGGTTCGACCATGCCGATGGCGCAGCGCGGATTCTTGTTCTCGTTGTTGGCGTAGGCGCGCTCGGACACTTTGCCGTCCAGCAGCAGATACGGACCGAAGGAGTACACCGTCTGTACACCCTCGTCGATGAACTCCTGCGCCGTCTTTTCCCAGCTGTGGTAGACTTTAAGGCTGCCGTCAGGCATGAACGCCAGCATGTCCAGATTCGGGAACATGGAGTTCGTTACCTGCTTTTCGGTGTACGGGTCGTCGTAGAGAATGCGCCCATCGCGGATGACAACGCCTGTGTGGCGGTTGTTGTTCACGGCGACGCGGTAAGTGTAGTAGTCCGTGTTCATCGCAAAAACGACGTTGTGCTTCTTTGCGGTTTCTGTCGCGTCCACACGCACTTTGCCCATCTTCTCCGGGTCGTTTTGCACCGTGCGGAGCATTTCGCCCGCGTCCAAATCGCCGTACAGATCCGCCTCAAACCACGTCAGCGGCTGGGTTGCGTCGTATTTGCGCTGGATGATGACTTTGCTGGTCTGGCTGACGTAAATCCACAGGCCTTCGTCCTCGGAAGAGTAGAGGTATTCGCCTTCATCGAGGAAACCCTTGGCGTTGAGGGCGGGCATGTGCGCCATGTATGCGGGCACTTCGGTGGGCGCGGGCGTGGCCTCTACGTTGTTTGCCGCCGCATCGTAAGAACCGGGCGCGTCGTAGATGTTTTCGAGGAAGTCGTCTTTGCGGACGTCCTCGCCTACGGTCGTGAACGCCAGACCAAACACACGGTTGTCGTACTTCGTGCCTGTTTCGGTGACGCTCATGCCGGAGGAGGCCTGCGTCTTGTGCAGGGTATAGGCTTCTTCCGCCAGCTCGATGCCGGTCGCGCCATTCATGCTCTTGAGCGGAACCGTCCAGTCAAACGTAATCTGATTTTCGGGGTACAGGTGCAGGTACAGCTTTTTGACCTGCCAAGTGCCGTATGCAATGGTGGACGCGGTGAACTCATCCTCGTTTGCTGCCAATGCAATGCAGTTCTGGGCGGCGTCAGCAATCATCATGTGCTGCTTGTGGCCATACTCGCCATTGGTGTCCTGTGTCACAACGACTTCCGGTTTGTACTGCCGATACAGCCCCACAATCCATTCGTTGACTTTGCCTTTGCCGCCCGCAGATTTATAGGCTGCTTTGAGATTTTTGGCATAGCTGTCCTTGAAATTGCCAATGACCGGATACGTCCGCACGCCCATGTGCCACAGACCATTGAGCAGCTCGGAGGAGCGGGTGGTGTTGGAGCGGGTGAAGTACGCCACAACCACCTTGCGCTGCTGCTCGACGGCGTAGGTGGGAATTGCGCCGCCGAAGAAAATCAGCTCATCATCCGGGTGCGTGGAGAGGAAGAGGATATCCGCCTTCTCCTCCGTCGGCTGCCATACCTGCACCCAGTCAGGCAAATCGCCCTCAGAAAGCACAAACAGGTCGTTGATGCGCAGGGCGGTTTTCTTCTCGCTTGTCACCGCCAAGCGGACATGCTGCGCGGGCTGCGGCAGCGCAACATACGCGTGGAGGAAGCGCGTGTCGCCCGGCACGGCGGTGAACCAGTCCTTCCCGTCGTCGCTGGTCTGGATTTCCCACGATTCAGGCATGTTGCCGAAGCAGACATAAAGCCCGGCAATTGGCTTGCCCTCCGGCGCGGTAATTGCGATCCATGGGGTTTTGATTTTGTTGCTCTCCCAGTAAGAGGTATACTTCTTGTCTGTCATCAGCGTGTATTTCCGCCCGGAACTGCACACCTTGAACTTGCAGTCCTCTGTGATATCATTCGCTTCCGCGGCGAAGGCAACGCTCAGGCTCAGCGCGAGCAGCGTCAGCAGCGCTATCAGCCATTTCTTCATAATCAATGCCATTCCTTTCTATGATACTCCAACCTGAAGAATAGCATAAAATGAAGGCGATTGTCAACGAAAACCGGCAGAAGAATGGAAAATTTACAACTTCCGTCCGCATTCGCTGTTGACGGAAGGCAGGGAGCATGGTACAATGCAGCGTAGGAAGGGGGGAGAAGCATGCAACAGCCGCGCATCTTTTTTGCCGTGGCGCTGCACGAAAAGTACGCGCTGCCGACAGATGCGCTGTATACGCCGATTCAGGCGGGCGCGGCGATTCATCCGCCGCTGGGGTTGATGCGCGACGATACGGGCGAAAATATCAGCGCGAAGAACGGCAGCTACTGCGAACTGACGGTGCTGTACTGGATGGCGCACAATGTGGATGCGGACTGGTACGGCTTGTGCCATTATCGGCGGTACTTCTCCCTCCGCAGGACAGGCTGTCCGCAAAAGCGCATTCTGACGCGCGCGCAGCTGCTGCCCCTGCTTGATACGGCGGATATTTTTTTGCCGAAAAAGCGGCACTACTGGCTGGAAACGAACTTCACGCAGTATGCCCATGCGCACCACGAGGAGGATTTGCGGAAGGCGCGGGCGGCGCTTGCGCGGCTGCATCCGGGGCAGGAGCGCGTGTTTGACCGCGTGATGGCGCGTCGATCCGGGCATCGGTTCAACCTGATGCTGATGCGCCGGGACGCGCTGCAAAGCTATGCATCGTGGCTCTTCCCCCTGCTGGACGCGGCGGAAATTGACACGACGGGCTACAGCGCACGGGATAAGCGGGTGCATGGTTTTCTGGCGGAGCGGCTGCTGGACGTGTGGCTGGCACAGCAGGATTACCGCGTGAAAGAACTGCCGGTGGCGCATCTGGAACGGCAGCACTGGGGAAGGAAGATTGCAGCGTTCCTGCTGCGGAAAATGGGCATCAAAAACGACCGAACGGCGCGGTGAAGCGGGTTCGGTCGTTTTTTTGCAGGGTGCTTCTTGCTTCTCTCAACAAACACGCGGAAGAAGTATGCAGAAGTCGCCAACTCAATCGCGAAAAAGGGTCAAGGGAGGAACTCCCTTGCAGGGTCAAGGGGCAGCGCCCCTTGGGTTC
>ERZ773139.3792-NODE-3792-length-12981-cov-16.132369_pt1 | contig 12981 bp, 10 predicted proteins | sample MGYA00580854_ERZ773139 | MGnify/ENA primary metagenome ERZ773139 (study PRJEB29015, sample SAMEA2737809) | human gut metagenome | biome: human gut; feature: human-associated habitat; material: faeces | place: China | collected 2012 ...
TGCCCGCGCAGTCGATGAACTGCTGCGCGCCCTCGGCCTCGCCGATGACGAATTCATGATGATCCTCATGCGCGCGCAGACCCGCGAAGCTCGTGATGGTCTGGCGGATAGGCAGGTTTTCAACGGTCGCGCCCGCCTTTTCGATGAGGTCGTTCAGACCCTCGGCGGTGGTGTTCGTGCCCTCGCGGTCTTCAATGTCGATCGCCGTCGGGCCGACGATGGTGTTTCCGTGGACGGTCGGGCTGACCAGAACGCCCTTGCCGAGCTTGCCGGGCAGCTGGAAGATGGTGTGTGAAACGAAAGCGCCGGTGCTCTTGTCCAGCAGGCAGTAATCGCCGCGGCGCGGCGTGATGTGCAGCTTGCGGGTCGAGACCATGTTGTGCAGCACGTCCGAATAGACGCCTGCGGCGTTGATGACATAGCGCGTTTCAAACTCGCCGTGGTTGGTGTGGATGGTCCAATAGCCGTCGTTCCATGTAAAGCCGGTGACTTCGGTATTGAACTGGAACTCCACGCCGTTGTCAAAGGCATTCTCTGCCAGCGCAATGGTCAGATTGAACGGGCAGACAATGCCGCCGGTCGGCGCCCAGAGCGCAGCGACGGCGTTTTTCGACACGTTCGGCTCCAGCTCGTGCAGACGCTTCGCGTCTACGATCTCCAGCTCCTTTACGCCGTTTTTTACGCCGTTTTCATACAGCGCGCGCAGCTTCGGCAGGTCCTCCTCGGACATACACACAACAAGCGAGCCGTTCATTTTGAACGCAAAATCAAGATCCTTCGCAAGCTGCGGCATCATGAGATTGCCTTCGAGATTCATTTTTGCCATCAGGCTTCCGTGCGCGGCGTCGAACCCTGCGTGGACAATGGCGCTGTTGGCCTTGGAGGTGCCGCAGCACACATCCTCTGCCTTTTCCAGCACCAGCATCCGTCCCTTATAGCGGGACAGGTACCGCGCGACCGCGCAGCCGGTAACGCCTGCGCCGATAATGATGATGTCGTACAAAAAGATTCCTCCTTCATCTGCCAAAGAAAGTCGGGCAGCCCAAATAAGCCTTCCGGTAGGAGGGTTGGACTGCCCGACACATTCACTTAGAGCAGAGTGTATTCAGATGTGCTTACCAGGGAATGACGTTGTAGAGCAGGACAGCGACAATACCGCCGATGATGGGCCCAAAGATGGGGACGATCAGGCCGTATTTGAAGTTGCTGGAGCCCTTGCCCTTGATGGGGAGAATGGCGTGCGCGATACGCGGGCCGAGGTCACGCGCCGGGTTCAGCGCATAGCCGGTCAGACCGCCGAGGGACATACCGATCGAGACGATGATGCCGAAGACCAGCAGCTTGCCGACGCCGGCAGCCAGCTGCGGGACCTGGTTCAGACCGCAGATCGCGAAAACCAGAACGAAGGTCGCGATGGCTTCCTGCACGATGTTGCGGCCGGTGTTGGGGATGGACGGGCCGGTGGAGAACACGCCAAGCTTGGTGCCGGGGTCTTCCGTCGCGTCAAAGTGATCTTTGAAGAGGATGTAGACCAGAACGCCGCCGACGATACCGCCGAGGATCTGCGCAATGACGTAGCCGGGAACCAGCGCCCAGTCGAACATACCGCCGGCTGCCAGTGCGATGGTCAGCGCGGGGTTGAAGCTCGCACCGGAGGCTTCGCCGAAGATGAACGCGGGGATCATGACCGCAAGGCCCCATGCAATGGTGATCTGGATAGAGCCTGCGCCCTTCATGCCGGACTTGTTGAGGGTCACGTTTGCAACGACGCCGTCGCCGAGCAGGATCAGCATCATTGTGCCAAGGAACTCACATAAGTACTTTAAGAACATGAATACTCCTCCCTGTCATACATCAATATTTGGTTGTTTTCCGTTTCTTCTCCTGAAAAAGCTTTTTTATTCGTCCTTCGCCCAGCCGTAGGAGCACTTGACAGCTTTGCTCCAGCCCTTTACCTTGGCTGCGCGCTCTTCTGCGGTGATCTCCGGATGGAATACACGGTCAATGGCGCGGTTGCGGACGACGTCCTCCTTGCTGGCCCAGTAGCCGACGGCAAGACCAGCCAGATACGCAGCGCCCATCGCGGTCGTCTCGACACAGGTCGGACGCTGAACCGGAGCGCCGGAAATATCGGACTGCATCTGCATCAGCAGGTTGTTGGCAGACGCGCCGCCGTCAACGTTCAGCGCGGCCAGCTTGATGCCGGAATCGGCCTGCATGGCGACAAGGATGTCGTTGACCTGATAGGCGAGGGATTCCATTGTTGCGCGGATGATGTGGTTCTTGTTGACGCCGCGGGTGATGCCGACGATGGTGCCGCGTGCGTATTGATCCCAGTGCGGAGCGCCGAGGCCGGTGAACGCCGGGACGACATAGCAGCCGTTGGTGTCCTTGACCTTGCCGGCATAGTATTCGGAGTCAGGCGCGGATTCGATGATCTTCAGCTCGTCGCGCAGCCACTGGATCGCGGCGCCCGCAACGAAGACGGAGCCTTCGAGCGCGTATTCGACCTTGCCGTTCAGGCCCCACGCGATGGTGGTGACGAGGCCGTTCTTGGAGAAGACGGGCTTTTCACCGGTGTTCATCAGCAGGAACGCGCCGGTGCCGTAGGTGTTCTTGGCTTCGCCGGGATGATAGCAGGCCTGGCCGAACAGAGCCGACTGCTGGTCGCCCGCAGCGCCCGCGATCTTGATCGGGCCGCCGAGCAGCGCCGGATCCGTCTCGCCGTAGATGCAGCTGGACGGCATCGGGGTCGGGAGCATGCATCTGGGGATGTTCAGCTCCTTCAGGATCTCATCGTCCCACTGCAGTGTGTTGATGTTGAAGAGCATCGTGCGGGAGGCGTTGGAGTAGTCGGTGACATGGACCTTGCCGCCCGTCAGCTTCCAGATGAGCCACGTTTCGACCGTGCCGAACAGCAGCTCGCCGCGCTCTGCGCGCTCGCGTGCGCCGGGGACGTTCTCAAGCAGCCAGTGTACCTTCGTGCCGGAGAAATAGGCGTCGATGACGAGGCCGGTCTTGGCCCGGAAGCTGTCCGTCAGGCCCTTGGCCTTCAGGCTGTCGCAGTATTCGCTCGTGCGGCGGCACTGCCAGACGATAGCGTGGTGGATGGGCTCGCCTGTGACCTTGTCCCAGACGATGGCGGTTTCGCGCTGGTTGGTGATGCCGATGGCCGCGATGTCGGCGGCAGTTGCGCCGATCTTCTGCATGGCCTCGACGGCTACGCCAAGCTGCGTAGCCCAGATCTCGTTTGCGTCGTGCTCGACCCAGCCGGGCTTCGGAAAGTATTGGGGGAATTCGCGCTGCGAGACGCTGCACATTTCGCCGCTCTCATTGAAGAGAATGCAGCGATTGGAAGTCGTGCCGGCGTCCAGGGCCATGATGTATTTTGCCATGAATACGTCCTCCTTATCTTTCTTGCAGATTAAAATGAATCACTCTATGGTGGTATCTTCTAATTGTCAGTATACAGGAAACCTGTGCCGCTGTCATTAGACAAGCTTGGAATAATGTCAAAATCAACAAAAAATAAAATTTTATCGATTGATTTATAGCGTATATGCACACAACATTCTATGCGCAAAGCCAGAGAATAGAAGTGCTTCAAAAATAAAGAATCAAATCTGCTGCACGGTCAGGAACAGCGCCTGAAGCTGGTGCATAAACGCTTCCGCGTCGAGCGGCGTCCGCCGAGCGACGAGACTGTCGACGGTGCAGAACGCGGCCTGACAGAGCATATCCAACGCGAGGGAGTGCGTCGCGCTGTCTACCGCGTCCGGATCCGGCAAGAGCCGGGCAAGCTGCGGACGAATGATTCTTTCTGTAATCCGATACATCGTATCCTGACCAAGTGCCTGCGAGATTTTGCGCAGCAGCGGCTGCTTTTCCCGTAGCAGCGTCAGCGCCTGCAAACACCATTCGCCGGGGGCCTGTGCGCCGTCATACTGTAGCGGGGCGCACAGCTGCGTCTCCACGATCCATTCCAGCACGCTGTAGATATCCTGATAGTGATAATAGAAACTCTGCCGCTTCATCTGCGCCTGCTCCATCACGCGCTGCACCGTGATCTTGCAGACTGGCCTTGTCTGCAGCATCTGTTCAACAGCCTCGGCGATCCTGCCCTTTGTATCGGTGCACATATGCGGTTCCTCCTCACATCTGCCATACGGCGGGGGCCGTACTGGAAATGGCGAGCGCGCCCGCCTCGAGCGCCTGCATGACCTCTTTCTTTTCCGTGATGAGTCCGCCCGTCAGGATCGGCAGCCCCGTCAGCTGCCGCACCTTGCGCAGCATCGACGGCATCAGCCCGGGCAGGATGTCGATGGCGTCCGGCTTGAGATTCTTCGCGCTCAGCGCCGAATCGAGCGCCATGGAATCGATCAGAAAGACCCGCAGGATCGCGATCATATTCAGTTCCTTTGCCCGCTGGATCATGTTCGCGCGGGTGGAGATCACGCCGTCCGCCTGCGTGCTGCGGCGGAGAAAATCGACGGAGATCTCCTTCGCAGCCAGACCGCTGATCAGATCGGCGTGGACGATGGCGATCTTTCCGGCGTCCTTGATCTGCCGGACGATCTCAGAGATATTGCAGATATCGCCGTAAAGCACGAATACGGTCTGGATATCGGTGCGCAGGCACTGCGCCAGCCCCTCGTCGTCGCGCACAGCGGCGATAATGGGGTTGCGCTGCAGGGCTTCATAAAGTCGTTGTTCCAAATTTCATTCCGCCTCCCTCCATATTCTGGCTTTTTCCAGATGCAAAAAAAGCACAGCAAACACGCGGCACGATTCGTCCGCTTGTCCCCATGCTCAATACTCCGGGCGTTTTTTTGATTGTTAGTGTCCTCTTACATTTGACAGTATAGCACAACTGTCAAAAGAAATCAAGAAAAAGTACACGCGTTTGTTAAAACTGTCAGTTTCCACAAAAAATTCCCCCGCAGACTATTCATCCTGCGGGGGATTGGCCTGTACAATGAGGACTTGTGAATTTGTGCAGCATCCTGAAGAAGGGAAAGGCTGCAAGTGAAATTGTAAAATCTGTTCTGAAACATGGATTCCGGCGGCGGACAGCGCGGATTTTTTGCGGGACTGGATTTACCGGCGGCTTTCTGGTAATATGAATGCAGACGGCGGGCGCAGGCGCGGCTGCCGCGCACAGGATAAAAACGCAACGCGGGCCTTCACCCGCCAGAGCTGGTAGGTAGCCCAGCCGTCTGCACTTCGGCGCAGGTAAGTAACCCTCCCCTCCGGGTCGTCCGTTCCTGTGTACCATACAATCAGGAGGGTTTCGTGATGGACAGTGATCTGACAAGGCTGACGGTATTTTTTGAGGCGCCGTTCTGGGTCGGGGTGTTCGAGCGGTTCGAGGGCGGGACGCTCTCGGTCTGCAAGATCACCTTCGGCGCAGAACCGAAGGACTATGACGTGCTTTCGTATGTGCTGAAAAATTACGCGCGGCTCCGATTCAGTCCGGCTGTCGCAGCGGCTTTCAGGCAGGATGCGGCAAATCCGAAGCGTATGCAGCGGGAGATCCGAAGGGCTTCCTCCGGTTGCGGCGTGGGGACAAAGGCGCAGCAGGCATTGCAGCTGCAGCGGGAGGAGCAGAAGCTGGAACGGAAAACGCGCACCCGCGAACAGCGGGACGCGGAAAAGCAGCTGAAATTTGACCGCAGACAGCAGAAGCGAAAGGAAAAGCACCGGGGACGGTAACGGTACGCCCCCTCTATGTCCGACGGCGATTGTGCCGCTGTTCATGGAGGGGGCGTATTGCGCGGCGGCAAGTTGTGAAGAAATCCTGAATTATTTACAAAAGTGTTGCAATTCCGAAAAGATACGGTAAACTGGAAGCAGAAAACAAACACTGCGGCACTCGGCTGCGGAAAGAGGTGTCACGATATGAAACGGGTTTGGAAACGGATCTCCGCGCTGCTGGTGGTATGCGCGGTGCTGGCTGCGCTGGCTCCGGCTGCGCTGGCGGATGGCGGCGCGGATACATACAGGATCGCCGTCAGCGCTGTCCCCGCCGTTGTAACGGCGGGCGGCTCCGCGACGGTTTCCGCCACGGTCTACAGCCGGAGCGAGACGGACGGCGAATGGAGCGAATATCTTGGCGGCGGGGCCGTCATCACGTGGCAGGCGTACCGCGAGGGAGTTGCCGCGTTCCGGGGCGAGGACGCGGACAAGCCCGTCACGACGGCGCTGAACGCAGGCTCTTCCTCGTCGAGCCTTGAGCTGCTGACCAAAGCGGGCGGCGTGACCGGCTCCGCCGTGCAGCTGCCGCTGAGCGTCAGCGTGACGGTCGGGGGGAAAACATATTCCGCCTCCGGTGCGTTTATCACGATCACGTCGGCCGCGGCTTCCGTGCCGGGCCTCAGCGTGGAGTACGCAGCCGGCTTCGGCGGCAGCGTCCGCTTTTCCGAGGCTGATTTCAGCAAGGCATTTTCCGGTCGGGGCAAGCCCGGCGAAACGCTGGACTACGTGCTGTTTGCGGTGTCCCGCGCGACGGCTGAGACGGGCGGCAGGAGCTACGACCTGAGCGCCTCCGGCAGCGCGTCCATGTTCGGCGCGCTTTATACGGCTGCGGAGGACGGACAGGCGCTGGCCGATACGGACGCGTGCTATTATCAGGCGAGCTTTTCCCAGCTCGATCTCGACACGGCGGCGTATCTGACCGGCTCGTACCGCACACGGTATACTGTCTGCATCCCCTTTACCGCCGTCGGCACCGCCGGAACGCGCTGCGAGGGCAGCGCCGTCGTCACCGTCTCCGGAGACAGCACCGTCACGGCATCCGGCGCGTTCTTGAAGACGCTGGACGCCGCCGGTCGTATCGCGCAGCAATATCCGGATGCGGTCTGCGTCAGCTTCCAGCAGCCGGAGACGAGCGCGGGACGGCTGCTGAAGGACTTCCGCAGCGTGGCGGGCAGCGCGTATACCGCCGTCCGCTATCCGGAGGACCGGTTCTATCTGACGGACGACGGGAAATCGGAGCCGCTTCTGGACGCGCTCTACTTCCTCCCGGCAGCGGACTGCGCCTCGCAGCTGAAGCTCGTCTATACCGCCTATGACAGCGGCGGCACGCAGCTCGGCACGGGTGAGCTGACCGTCCGCGTCATGTCGAAGCAGTCCTCCGCCGTCTTCTCGGATGTGAACGCCGGGACGTGCGCATGGGCGGCGGACGCCGTTGATTTCATGAACGGCTACGGGCTGATTCAGGGCGCAGACGCGTCGACCTTCAACTGGCGCGGCAGCATGACGCGCGGCGATCTGATTTTGATTCTGTACCGGAGCGCCGGTTCTCCCGCCGTTTCCGGAGGAAGCCTCCCGTTCACGGACGTTTCGGAATCGGATTACGCCTATGACGCGGTCGTCTGGGCCTGGAAAAACGGCGTTGCGGGCGGCGTGAGCGAGACGGAATTCTGCATGAAGCAGGCCGTCACGCGCGAGCAGCTGGCTTCCATTCTCTACCGGCTTTCCGGAAAACCCGCCGTGTCCGCAAGCCTGCGCAGCTATACGGACGCCTCCGATGTCAGCGCCTACGCTGTCGATGCGATGCGCTGGGCTGTCGGCTGCGGCTATCTCAAGGGAAGCGGCGCGAAGCTGAACCCCCAGACTGGCGCGAACCGTGCCGAGGTCGCCGTCCTGCTGCACCGATACCTGACAAAATAACAGGATGCCCCGGAGGCGGCACAGCAGCCGATGCTGCACACATATTTCAGAAAACAACCCTGCTTGACACTGCAAAGGTGCCAAGCAGGGCTGTTTTTTAACGAAAATGTCTTATTGCAGATCGAATTTCAGAATTACAGATGCAGCACGCGGTCGCGGATCTCCTGGGTGCGGCCTTGGTTCCAGTACTGGGTGCCGATGTAGCCGCAGGTGCGGCGGGCGACGTTCATCTTGGACTGGTCGGTGTTGCCGCACTGCGGGCAGACCCAGATGAGCTTGCCGTCCTTGTCCTCCTTGATCTCGATCTCGCCGTCGTAGCCGCAGACCTGACAGTAATCGGACTTCGTGTTGAGCTCGGCGTACATGATGTGGTCATAGATGAACTTCATGACCTCCAGCACGGCGTCGAGATTCTGCTGCATATTCGGGACCTCGACATAGCTGATCGCGCCGCCGGGGGAGAGTGCCTGGAACTGCGACTCAAAGGCCAGCTTATCAAAGGCGTTGATATGCTCGGTCACATGGATGTGATAGGAATTGGTGATATAATTCTTATCCGTGATGCCGGGGACGATGCCGAAGCGCTTTTGCAGGCACTTGGCGAATTTATACGTCGTGGATTCCAGCGGCGTGCCGTAGAGCGAGAAATCGATGTCCGTCTCGGCCTTCCACTTGGCGCACGCGTCGTTGAGGTGGTGCATGATATCGAGTGCGAACGGCGTGGCGGCCGGGTCGGTGTGGGACTTGCCGGTCATGTACTTGACGCACTCATAAAGCCCCGCGTAGCCGAGAGAGATGGTCGAATAGCCGCCGTAGAGCAGCTTGTCGATGGGTTCGCCCTTTTTGAGGCGGGCCAGCGCGCCGTACTGCCAGAGGATCGGCGCGGCGTCGGACAGCGTGCCCTTGAGCCGGTTGTGGCGGCACATGAGCGCGCGGTAGCACAGCTCGAGCCGGTCGTCGAAAATCTTCCAGAACTTATCCAGCCCGCCGCCGGACGACAGCGCGATGTCGACCAGATTGATCGTCACGACGCCCTGATTGAAGCGGCCGTAATATTTGGGCTTGCCCGGTTCATAGTTGCCGGCGTTTGCGACGTTGTTCCAGCCGTTGCCGGAGCGGTCGGGCGTCAGGAAGCTGCGGCAGCCCATGCAGGTGTACACGTCGCCGTGGCCCGGCGTTTCGCCTTTGGAGAGCTTCAGCTCGCGCATCTTTTTCTCCGAGATATAATCCGGGACCATCCGCTTGGCCGTGCAGCGGGCGGCCAGCTTCGTCAGCTCCCAATAGGGGCTGTCCTCTGTGATATTGTCCTCTTCGAGCACATAGATGAGCTTCGGGAAGGCCGGGGTGATCCACACGCCCTTTTCATTCTTGACACCCTCGATGCGCTGGCGGAGCGTTTCTTCGATGATGATGGCAAGATCTTTGCGCTCCTGCTCGTTCCGCGCCTCGCCGAGATACATGAAGACGGTGATGAACGGGGCCTGCCCGTTGGTGGTCATGAGCGTGACGACCTGATACTGGATGGTCTGCACGCCGCGGCGGATCTCGTCGCGCAGACGCGTCTCGACGACGTTGGTGATGGCCTCCTCCGAGGGCTGCACGCCGAAGGACTTGATCTCTTCGAGCACGGAGCGGCGGATCTTCTGCCGGGAAATATCGACAAACGGGGCCAGGTGTGTCAGGGAAATGGACTGGCCGCCATACTGGTTCGAGGCGATCTGCGCGATGATCTGGGTCGCAATGTTGCAGGCCGTGGAGAAGCTGTGCGGCTTTTCAATCAGCGTGCCGGAAATGACCGTGCCGTTCTGCAGCATATCCTCCAAATTGACCAGATCGCAGTTGTGCATATGCTGGGCGAAATAATCCGCGTCGTGGAAGTGGATGATGCCCTCGTTGTGCGCGTCGACGATGTCCTGCGGCAGCAGCACGCGGGCCGTCAGGTCCTTCGACACCTCGCCCGCCATATAGTCGCGCTGGACGGCGTTGACGGTGGGGTTCTTGTTGGAATTCTCCTGCTTGACCTCCTCGTTGTTCGACTCGATCAGGGACAGGATCTTCTCGTCCGTCGTGTTGGACTTGCGCACAAGCGTGCGGGTATAGCGGTAGGTGATGTAGTTCTTGGCAACCTCAAATGCGCCGTGGGCCATGATCTGATTTTCGACCAGATCCTGAATTTCCTCGACGGACAGCGCGCGGTTCATGGACAGGCAGCTGTTTTCCACGCTCTCGGCGATGCGGCGGATCTGCATCGGCGTCAGCCGCTCGTCCTCCGAGACGACGTTATTGGCCTTGGTCACGGCTGCGATGATCTTGACGATATCGAACGTCGCCTCCGAGCCGTTTCGCTTGATGATCTTCATGCTGGTTCCTCGCTTTCTATTTGTGCGCGCGTAAAAAAACGCGCGGGGACAGGCTTTGCGTGCAGCACATCCCGTGCGGCGCAGTCATAACTATACTGGATATTGTGTCCGATGTCAAGGGCTTGTCTCTATATTTTGTGGATATCGAAAACAAATAATACCGTGAAACACAACATCTTGTGTTTCACGGTATCTGCGCATATAAAATTCCTGATAGCGTGCCGGTTACTGGTTCTCCCGGTAGCGGGCGAGGAACTGCTTTGTGCGCTCAGCCTGCGGGTTTTCGATCACATCGCGTGCCGGGCCCTGCTCGACGATCACGCCGCCGTCCATGAAGATCACGCGGTTGGCGACGTCGCGGGCGAACGCCATTTCGTGCGTGACGATGATCATCGTCATATGCTGCTCGGAAAGCGAACGGATGACCTTCAGCACCTCGCCGGTCAGCTCAGGGTCGAGCGCCGAGGTCGGCTCGTCAAAGCAGAGGATATCCGGCTGCAGGGCCAGCGCCCGCGCGATGGCCACGCGCTGCTGCTGGCCGCCGGAGAGCTGGTGCGGATAGAGATCCATCTTTTCCTTCAGCCCCACCTGCGTCAGAAGCTCCTCGGCCCGGGCGGCGATCTGCGCGTGGAGCAGCTTTTTCTGTGCCTTGTAATCCGGCTGCTCCTTTGCCAGCAGCTCGCTTGCCAGCATGACGTTCTGCCGGGCCGTATACTGCGGGAACAGATTGAAATTCTGGAACACAAGGCCGAAGTGCAGCCGCTTGCGGCGAATTTCACGCTCCTTCTGCGTATTGGGGTCGGCGTCGTCGAAGAGCGTTTCGTCGTTCACCACGATCTGTCCCTCGTCGGGGACGGTCAGGAAATTGAGGCAGCGCAGCAGCGTCGTCTTGCCGCTGCCGGACGAGCCGATGATGGCGACCGTCTCGCCCTTTTCAAGTGAAAAATCGACGCCCTTGAGGACGACGGTGTCCTTACCGAAGCTTTTTTTCAGATTTCTGACTTCCAGAACAGACATATCGCCGCCTCCTTACGCCTTGAAATAGTCCAGCTTCTTCTCCAGCCCGTCAAGCAGCAGCTGCAAAACGCCGGAGAAGAGCAGATAGTAAATGCCCGTGAAGAACAGCGGCCAGATCGCGCCGGAAATGCCCTGTGAGCCCTTCAAAAACGCCTGACCGGCCCAGATGATCTCCTGCAGGGCGATGATGCGGGACAGGGACGTGTCCTTGACCAGCGTGATGATCTCGTTGGACATGGGCGGGACAATACGCTTGACCATCTGCAGAAGCGTGACCTTGAAGAAGATCTGCCGGTTCGTCATGCCGAGCACCTGCCCGGCCTCCTGCTGGCCCTTGGGGACGCCCTGGATGCCGCCGCGGAAGATCTCGGAGAAATAGCACGCGTAATTGAAAATGAACGCGATGGAGGACGCGAGGAAGCGCCCGGCTTCGCCGCCGCCCCAGATGTTTTTGCCCAGCACAAGGCCGGGAAAATAATAGAACACCAGCAGCTGGAGCATCAGCGGCGTGCCGCGCACGACCCAGATGATGAAGCGGACGATGATGCGGATGGGCTTGAAGTCCAAATAGCACCAGATCTGGAACCGCTGCCACCACGTCAGCTTCGTGTTTTTCGGCAGATTTTTAAGAAGCGGGCGCAGAAAGCCAAGCGGCGCCCAGTTGCTCATAGAGCCGAAGGAAATGATCAGGCCCAGCGGGATCGCGCCGATAAGCGTCACAAAAAACAGCTTGAGCGTCTGTAAAAAGCCGATATTCAGCGCCTGAAGGACAATGGGGAACTGTTCGGAAAAAGTCGTCATGGTATGTACCGCCTGTCGTTAGTCTGGACACGGCGGTTTCCCCGGCGGCAGCTCCGCCGGGGAAACCGTTGTCTATCTTACTGGAAAAGCAGCGCTGTGTCAATCACTTCTGTTCAATGACGGCAGCCTGTACGCCGTAAGTCTCTGCGATCTTCAGCATGGAGCCGTCGGCATAGCTGGCCTTGAAGAAGTCATTCAGCTTCTGGACGAGGTCGGAGCCCTTGCGGAAGCCGACGCCGTATTCCTCGGAGTTGAGGCCGCAGGTGTAAGTGAGGTTCGCATAGCCCGTGCCCTCGCCGACCATGGCGGCAGCCATGAGGGAGTCGATGACGGCGGCGTCGGACGTCCCGGCGGCGACCTCCATCAGCGCGTCGGACTGGGCGGAGACGGGCGTGACGCTGTAGCTGAGGGCGTTCAGCTCAGCCTCACCGGCGGAGCCGGCTTCGGCGGCGAAGGTCAGATCCTTGACGGATTCGACGGTCTGATAGTCGGCGGCCTTATCAGCCGGGACGATCACGACCTGCGCGTTGTTGCAGTAGGCGTTGGAGCACGCCATGGCGCTTGTGACCTCGGACGTGAGCGTCATGCCGTTCCAGACGCAGTCGATGGTCTTGCTGTCGAGCTCCAGAACCTTGTTGTCCCAGACGATCTCGACGAATTCCACCTTGACGCCGAGGGACTCGGCAAAGGCCTTGGCCAGATCGGCGTCGAAGCCGACCCATTCGCCGGATTCATTCTGATAGTCCATCGGGGCAAAATCGGTAATGCCGACGACGAGCGTTCCCTTGTCCTGAATGTAGGCAAGATCGGATTCGGCAGTCTCGGCGGGCTTGGACGCGCAGGCCGCCATGGACAGAACCATCAGCGCAGCCAGCAGCAGAGCGGTCATCTTTTTCATTTTTTGTTCCTCCTGAAAGTTTAAGATCGGGTAGCGGATTGTTTATCGTGCTAATAATTTACCATACTGATTCGCTAATGTAAAGAATCAATACTGCAAAAAGAAATTCCGTCCCGGATCTGCGGAATTGTGGAAAATCGACAAGTGCGGGCATATTTTAAACGGCTTCCCCGGAGGGCAATGTCATCAACTTAAGACCGGTGCATTTGTTTTATGCGAAAAAACGGCAAAACA
>ERZ773139.3817-NODE-3817-length-12909-cov-4.990042_pt1 | contig 12909 bp, 9 predicted proteins | sample MGYA00580854_ERZ773139 | MGnify/ENA primary metagenome ERZ773139 (study PRJEB29015, sample SAMEA2737809) | human gut metagenome | biome: human gut; feature: human-associated habitat; material: faeces | place: China | collected 2012 ...
AAAGACGGTCAAATTCCCAGCAGAGTTCTCCGTCTTTCTTTACCATTCCATTCTCAAAACGATAAATTTCTTCCAGAACCATTTTTCCGTTTTCCATATGTCCAATGATGTGACGTCCGCTGGATGCTCCGATATCTACTGCTAAATAATATGCTGCCATTGCAAAACCTCCTCAATATATGAATTTATACGCTTTTCATATCTGATGATTTCATTTTATCTCAACTTACTCCCCAAAATAAAAACCTTGTTTGTCTGAAAAAGTGTCCTTATTTGCTATTTTGAAATCTATCGTCGAAATAAGTATCTTTACAACTTAATAAAATCATCATTTCCAATCATTGTTTTATTGTTTGAACAACAACGCCGCACTTGCCATACGGCAGTGCGGCGTCTGTATTTGTATTAATAATTAATACTTAATTCTAAGGATTCATTTCCTCTCGATATTTACTTATCGATTAGTCATAAAGGTTAGGAGCGATTTCTTCGCTGTCCATGTTTGTGGAATCATACCAGTATCCATCTGTAGGAACATCTTCAAGTTCCTGTCCGTTAGCTGCTGCTGTCAGAGCGTAGATTGCATAGTAACCCATCATCAGAGGAGACTGTGTAACAGCACCGATGAATGTTCCATCCTGTACAGCTGCTTTAATGATAGAACCAGCATCGAAACCAACACCGATAACATCGCCTGCTCCTGCGTCAGAACCAAGAACGTTCAGGTTAGCATTAGCTGCAAGAACACCTTCTGCTGCTGTCTGGTTGGAACCGAAGATAGCGATGCAGTTTTCCTGAGAAAGGATTGCCTGAGCCTCTGTTGAGCAAAGCTCTACAGTTGTCTGTGCCGGAACAGCTACCTGGATAACAACGTCTGCGTCTGCTTCTTCTGCATCTGCACCTTTAGCTGCGTTTACATAGAACTCGTTACCTTTAACTGCAACTGTTTTTCCGTCAGCCTGAAGCAGTTCGATCATTTTGTCAATAAATCCGCCGCCACGCTGCTGAATATTCTGAGCTGTAGCATCCTGGTTAACTTCACCGATGATAACCTGTCCTTCTGCATTAGCTACAACATCTTTGATCGCATTGTACATATTTTCAGCTGCAACAGAACCAGCCTGTGCGTTGTCTGTACAAACTTCACATACTACAGAGCCTTCCGGAGCGTCAGCGATACCTGTATCAAATGTTACTACCGGGATTCCTTTGTCAACGCATTCCTGAAGTGCATCAAGAACGGAAGAAGTATCGCATGCAGCAAGACCTAAACCTGCCGGCTTTGCAGCGATTGCTGTGTTGATCATGTTAACCTGGTCAGCGATATCAGATTCACTGTTTGGTCCCTGTGCTTTGTATGTAACACCAAGTTCATCAGCAGCTTTCTTCATACCTTCCTGAGCTGCATCCCAGTATGTAGACTGGAAAGATTTAACCATCATCGGGAAATCATAAGCTTCATTAGCTTTCAGATCTTTGAACTGTTCCGGCATATCAGCTGCCATAACGCTTGATGCGGACATTCCTGCTACCATTGCTGCACACATAACTAATGCGATCACTTTTTTTGCTTTCATTTAAAATTTCCTCCTTTTAAATATACATTTTTAATATAGTTTTTTTATAAATGATACCCCGGAGGCTTCCTCTCTCGTTCCGCCTTCCCCAAAATACACATATGACAATACTGTCGCCGAACATCCCCTGGAAGCCCTCCGTTGTTTCATATCCTGCTGTTTTGCATCTGTCGTAAGATGCATTTTTCTTTATTCAGTTTTGAAAATTATTTTGCTGCTGCTTTCTTTTCTTTCATGATATCGATCAGTACTGCAATGATAAGAACTGCACCTGTAATGATCTGCTGCCAGTTTGCCTGAAGTCCGATATATGGAAGACCGGTTTTCAGAAGCATGATAACGAAGATACCGGCTAAAGTACCGATTACTGATCCATAACCACCTGTTGCTGCAACACCACCTACGAATACTCCACCGATGGCATCCATTTCAAGTCCTGCACCGGTACCAGGCTGTACAGTTGGTGTAACTGCCGCATATGCGATAGCTGCAAGACCTGTGAAGAGTCCGCATACTACATATACCATAACATGATAGAATTTAACGTTGATTCCCGAAAGAGCTGCTGCTTCTTTATTGGAACCGATCGCGATCGTATAACGACCGAATTTTGTATGATTCAGAACATATTCCATTACAAGGACCAGAATGATCATCCATAAGAAACCGATAGGATAACGGGAAGCACTTCTTCCTGTTCCAACTGTAATCTTAAAGATTGAATGGAACCATCCGCCCTCCTGTGTAAGTCCCGGCCAGGGAGTGGCACTGCACAGGGATCCTGCACCTCGGGTAATCATACAGGTACAAAGTGTTGCAAGGAATGGCGGCAGGTTCATAATACCGATCAGCACACCATTTGCTGCTCCTACAATAATTCCAAGTACAATGCAAAGTAACATTGCAAGTACAACCGGAAGATTATTATTTCTTACCAGAGATCCTGCGATCAATGCGTAACATACCATACCTGTTCCGATTGACAGGTCTACACCTCCTGTAATAAGAGGGAATGTAACACCGATTGCCATCAGAAGATCATAATATGAGAAATCCAGCATACTCAGGATTGTGGTATACTGTCTGAACTCCCTGCTCTTAAAGGAGAAAATTGCAAACAGTACAATAATAACCAGTAATACAATAAATCTCTGATCACTTAAAATACTTTTTTTCTTCTTAGTCATGACTTTCCTCCTTAATTGATGTTCCGTGTTGCATGATTCATAATGTGTTCCTGTGTAGCTTCGGAAATATCAATATTTCCTGTAATCTTACCTTCACACATAACGATAATACGGTCACTCATACGGAGAACTTCTGTCATTTCAGAAGAAATCATGATAATAGATTTACCTTCTGCAGCCAGTCTGTTCATTAACTTGTAAATTTCATTCTTGGCACCAACATCAATACCTCTGGTCGGCTCATCAAAAATAAGAATCTCACTGTCTCGTGTCAGCCATTTTGCGATAACGACCTTCTGCTGGTTACCACCGGAAAGATTGACTACCAGCTGCTCGCAGTTTGGAGTTTTGGTTGCCAGCTCTTTAACGTATTTCTCTGAAACCTCTTTTTCTTTTGATTTATTAATGAAGATACCACTGGTAAATTCTTCCATGGTTGCCAGCGTAGTATTCTCTGTTACAGATTTCTGTACGACACAACCATATCTTCTTCTGTCCTCTGACAGATAACCAATACCATATTTAACTGCATCCTGAGGACTGTTGATAGTTACCTCGCGAAGCTGTCCGTCTTTTCCCCTTATAGAGATCTTTCCACTCTGTTTCGGGTCAGCACCAAACAGTGCTCTTGCTGTCTCAGTACGTCCGGCTCCCATCAGTCCTGAGAAACCAAGAATCTCACCTTTGCGAAGTTCAAAGCTTACATTCTGAACCATCTTACCTGCATTCAGGTTCTCTACCTTAAGAACAACAGGTGCATCCGGTGCAACCATGCTGTGTTCCTTAGGATCTTCATAAATGACACGTCCAACCATCATGTTGATGATGTCTTCTTTTGTACTGTCTGCTGTGATCAGCGTTCCTACATAACCACCATCTCGCATGACTGTTACTCTGTCAGTGATCGTTTTGATCTCATCCATACGGTGGGAAATATAAACGATTCCAAGACCTTTCTTACGAAGATCACGGATAATCTCGAATAAGTCTGCAATCTCTTTCTCTGTCAGTGCTGCTGACGGCTCATCAAAGATAATAACCTCTGCTTTGTGGGAAATAGCCTTTGCGATCTCACACATCTGCTGTTTTCCAACTGTAAGATTGTTCATCTTTTCTTTTGGATTGATTTCAATGTTCAGTTCTTGAAAGAGTTTTTTGGAATCTTCGATCATTTTCTTATCATCAATGCTGAACCCTTTCTTTGGTTCACGTCCGATAAAAATATTCTGAGCTACGGTAAGATCACCTACCATGTTCAGCTCCTGATGCACGATTACAACACCTGCATCCTGCGCTTCTCTTGTGTTATGGAATTCAGTTTCCTTTCCTTTATAGGTAATGGATCCTGAATCTTTCTGATAAATACCGGTAAGAACTTTCATCAATGTAGACTTTCCGGCACCGTTTTCTCCCATAAGAGCATGTACTTCGCCGCGTTTCACTTCAAAATTAACGTGATCCAGAGCATGAACTCCAGGAAAGGACTTATCAATGTCCTTCATAGTCAAAATAACTTCACCCATTGTTACATCCTCCCTTCCGATCAGTTCTTTCTGCGTCTTGCAGAAACGTCGACATAAACTGCTACAATTACGATAAGTCCTGTGATGATCATCTGCTGACCTTTACCAAGACCAAATGCCATGATACCCTGCTGAAGAAGAGAAATGATAAATACACCGATGACTGTACCGCCGATAGAAGCAAGTCCGCCAACCATGGATGTACCACCCATTACACAGCCTGCAATCGCTTCATTGTTGTACTGATCGCCGTATCCAGGCTGAACAGTTGTATAAGCACCAACAAAGAAAATTGCTCCGATTCCTACAAGAACACCGCAAATCACATAAGCAAGCATTCTCCATTTTTTTGTATTAACACCGCTGAGTCTTACTGCTTCGCTGTTAGAACCAAGACAAAGGATATAACGTCCCGGTTTTGTGTTATAAAGAATAATTCCACAGATCACTGCTGCTGCCAGGAAAATCACAAGTCCTACAGGGAATCCCTTATAGGAGATAAGATTTCTGAACCATCCGTTTACAGGATCACTTCCCAGTGGCCAGCTGACGGACTGTGTCTTTGTAAATACAGATGCAATACCTTTTGCAATGTTCATAGATGCCATGGAAATGATAAATGGCGGAACTGACATATAAGATACCATCCAGCCATTAAACACGCCAAATGCAAATCCGATCAGAATGCAGATCACCATTGCTGCTGCACAAGGTACATGATAAGATGTCATGCAGTAACCTGAAATCAGGGCACAGCAGAACATTACAGGTCCAATGGAGAAATCGATTCCTCCAGTGGCAATTACAAATGTTACTCCAAGTGACAGAAAGCCCAGGAAGTATACATAGTTCAAAGTAGATTTGATACTGTCACCTACAGGGAACTTACTTCCCAGAACTACTTTGAAGACTACGAACATAAGAACCAGAATACATGCTAACAGGATTCTGTTCAGACCGAGTTTCTTCACAATTGGATTTTGTTTCAACTTTTCCAAGTTTTTCACCCTCCTTACGTTATTTCGTATCTCTCTTTGTTTTCTATATCTTACCTTACCTGTCGGATAATTGTAATGAAATATCTTCCAAAAAAAGGTTAAATATTTCCTTTTTTTCATCCGGAAATATTTAACCTTTTTGCTTCTTTTATCCTTATATTACGCAGTCGTTTCAACGCGTCAGTCAGCTAAACGGGAAGATCAGCCGTTCAATATCACTGTTATACATATTCTCCGGCGTAACCAGCTCGCATCCTGAATCAATATTCTTCTCTACTGCATCCCCGTTAAGCATATGAATGGTTTCTTCCACTCCGATATACCCCATCCGGAATGCTTTCTGCACAATAATTCCCTTATAAACGCCCATTTCCATAAGATTGATGGCCTCCTGAGAACAGTCCACACCAACTACTGCGATCTTATCTTTCGCTCCTGCATCACTGACTGCTCTTCCCACACCAACTGCAGAATATTCGTTCATTCCTGCAATCAGTTCCAGATCCGGATATTTTCTCATCAGTTCCTGAGCCAGTTCATAGGATTTCTCATAGAGTGAGTTACAGTAGACAATATCTACTATGTTATCAGCATAGTCACCAAGGCCTTCCCTGAATCCCTGTTCTCTCTCCACAGCTGTAGAAACACCTTTTACATGGCTGACAATGGCTATCTTTGAATCTTTATCGATTAATTCTCTGGCATACTCTCCTAACATTCTGCCCGCATTCACATTATCTGTGGCAACTGTAAGATCCTGCAGTTCTTCTTTTGTATAGGAATCAATATAGGTAATACGGATTCCTTTTTCTTTTGCTTCCTTCAGAAGTTCGTCTGATGCATCCATGCTGGAAGGGGAAAACAGAATCGCATCCGGTTTCTGCTCAATGGCCTTTTTCAGAAGTTTATTCTGTTCTTCTATATTCTCTTCTTTATCCGGAGCCAGGATTTCAAGGTCAGATTCATATTCCTCTGCCGCCATCTTACAGCCGGATATTACTGAAGTCCAGAAATCATTGGTGTTATCCCTAATCTTTGGAATATAAATGAGAGAACATTTTTTCGTCTGTGTTGCCTCCGGTTTCAGGATTCCGGCAAAAATCACCACTGCTGCCGCCATAAGGATTGCAACTGTTATAATCTCTTTTTTATGACTTTTCATGGAATTCCTCCTGTATTCCGGGAATTACAACAGATGCTGTGGTTCCCTTTCCTTTTTCACTGTGATAGATAATGCCATAATCTTTTCCATAATATAAAACCAGACGCTGCTGCACATTGTATACCCCAACTCCATTGGAACGGTAATTCACCTTATGCTTATCATAAATATGTTTCAGGGTTTCCTCATCCATTCCCACACCATCGTCCGTAATATCGATTACTGCATTCTCACCTTTCATATATCCATGTACTGTCAACAGTCCTTTACTGTCTTTATATTTTAAGCCATGATAAATTGCATTCTCCACGAGCGGCTGCAATACCAGACGAATGATAGGTACCTGTGTAATGGATGAATCTGCCTTTATCTCAAATTCCAGCTTATCCTTGTAGCGCATCTTCTGGATCGTGAGGTAACTTCTGACATATTCAATCTCCTGTCCGACTGTTACAAGCTCATCCTCATTGCTGATACTCTGTCTGAGCAGTCGCGCCAGAGAAGCCGTCATTATCACCACTTCCTCATTCTTCTTTCCTTCAGCCATCCAGATAATAGAATCCAGCGTATTATACAGAAAATGTGGATTGATCTGCGACTGCAGGGCTTTCAATTCTATTTTTCTCTTCTGCTCCTGCTCCTTTACATTCTGCTCCATTAATTCCCGTATCCTGTGCGTCATCACATTAAAAGATCTGGTAAGACTTCCTATTTCATTGTCGGAAATCACCTCTATATCTTCAATATCAAAATTTCCTTTCTGCACACTTTTCATGGAATCACGAAGCTTCTGGATCGGCAGCGTAATATTTCTGGCAATCAGGCTGGAAATCAGAAGAGCAACTATGATCAGCCCCACTGCTACCAGCACATAAATACTTCTTGTCTGTCTGCTGTTTCGTAAAAGTTCAGACATATTCATGCATCCCACAATAGTCCATCCTGTGATATCAGAATGGGACAGTGCATAAATTTTCTCGTCATCTCCCTTTCCGACAGTAACAATATCTGATTTTGCATTCATAACAAGTGAAATGTTCTCTGTCTGCAGTTCATTATATAACTGCTGCTGTTGTGGATGATAAACGATATTTCCATTCTGATCAAGAATAAAAACATATCCTTTATCTCCCATGCTGCTCTGTGCACAGAGTTCACTGATCGCACTGTAATTCAGATCCAGAAAAACTACTCCATCCTCTGCTTCTGTTCCTATATAATTGCGGATTCCTCTGCTGAGTGTGATGACCCATGGTCTTTCTCCCTTTATCACATTCTGCACATGAGAAGATGTCAGATTATACCGGTCATATTTTCCGACTGCATCTGCATACCATGGCTGTGTATTAAGATCTACATATGTATTTCTCACAGATAATCCATTGTCAAACAGAGATGGAGAGTTCTTATCCTCTCTGACAATCCCGATATTTCTGATATCCGCCCTGCCCTTCAGGATCGTTTTAAACTGTTCCACAAGGCGCTGTCTGTATTCACTGTAATTTTCATCCTTTGTGGCTCCATGTCCTTTTTCACTGTACAGATATTTATAAGCATCACCGCTTTGCGCGATCACTGACGCAATATTATCCATATAACTGATATACGAATCTATATTCTGATTCAGCTGTTTGATGATCGTCTGTGTATACATGACAGAATTTTCATAAATAGATGAATTCGTATATCTCAAGGATACCACTGTCACAACCAGTACCGCACTTAATACCAGGATCGACACCGCACAGAAAATAGAACTCTGAATACTCTTAAATTTTGAAGAAATCTTCATCGGCGTTTCTCCCTTGCATATTCGGTAGGTGTTTTTCCTGTCATCTTCTTAAATGAAATTCCGAAATAGTGTGGATCTGAAAATCCTACTTTTTCCGCAATCTCATAATTCTTCAGAGTTGTATTCTCCAGGAGTTCCTTCGCCTTCTCCATTCTGATCCTGGTAAGTGATTCGATAAACGTTTCCCCTGTCATCTCCTTAAAAATAGTACTGAAATAGCTGGTACTGATATTCAGATAAGAACAGATACTGTTCAGACTCAGATCCGGATCCATATAATTTTTCCGGATATAATCCATAGCCATCATTCCCTGCCTCTGGCCGCTGGAACTATTCAGATCCTGAAGTGATTCAAATACTCCTTCAGCATACTCCTTCACCAATGTCACTGCTTTATCAAAGGTTTTTGCCTGAGAAACTTCTTTCAGAAGCTTCTCTCTCTGAGCAATGATCTTTTCCGGATCATCACTCAGGGACTGGCAGGTATTTCCGATGGCACGTATCACCTGCTGAAGATAAATGCAGGCATAGCTTTTCTCCACCAGTGCCCCTTTGATCTCATGCTCGATCTGCTCCAGGATTTCTGTCACTTTCTGCCTGTTTCCGACCTTTATCTCTTCTGTCAGTGTTTCCAGAGATTTTATAAGATTAATACTGTTGTCCGTTTTCTTTTCTTCCATATCCAAAAGGAGGCTGCCTCCCAGTAGATACCGATAGCCAATGGCTTTCTCAGCAAGCTTATAGGAATAGACCAGTTCCTGAGGTGATCTCACCCAGCTTCCGATTCCTATAGAAGTTTCAATCCCAATCACTTCTTTTACTTTCTGCTGGATTTCCTGACAGATACTATGTATTTTGTCTCCGAATTCTCTGGATCTGCATCCTGTAAATATAATGCATACCCGGTTACTGCCTTCCTGATAAGCAACACCTGCGTTCTCTCTGGTCACAATTTCATTGCTTATATTAAAAAGTACAAAGGACATCAATGCGCTTTCCTGCTGTTTATGCATATCTACCTGATACATTTCTGAGTAAGTGTCCATATCAAAAACAGCTACTCTGTAGCTCGAACAGTCAAAGCTGATCCCCAGCTTTTTCAGTTCCAGAAGACTTACCTGTACATCTCTGGTACAATTTACAAGAGTCTCCAGTGCTTTCGACCGGATGACATCCACATTCTTGTGATAATCCTTTGAAGTCTGCGACAGGGATTCCATTTTTTTCTGTTCTTTTTTTCTGGAATCCAGCTTTTCTTTCATATTCCGGAGCACTTTTGTCAGTTCCATTGCTGTGACAGGTTTGAGCATATATTCACTTACATTATAACGGATTGCTTTCTTCGCATATTCAAATTCCCCAAAACCGCTGAATATAACAATAAGAATATCCGGATAATTATCATGAAGAAACTCGCTCAATTCCATACCATCCATATAAGGCATACAGATATCTGTCAATACAACATCCACTTTGTGGCTCTGCACAAATTCCACTGCCTGTCTGCCATTCTCACAATCCCCCACAAGCTCACAGTCCAGGCTTTTCCAGTCAATGTTCTCCCTGATTGCATCCCTGACCAGGATTTCGTCGTCTACCAATAATATTTTGTACATATTAAGTTTTATCCCCCATAAGATCAGGCATCATCCCCTGCCTGATAACCCAATAAAAATTACTACTTCCTTTTACTTATTTAACCGAATCAGGTAAAACCTCCGCAAAGCAGCTATTCGGTTATAAGCGAGCAGTAAAGCAGGTTTCGAATATCTGCGTGATTCGCTATAATGATAATAGCATATTTATACTATTTTTTCAATTTTTCAATATATTTTTTTGTGCATTTCATACAACTCCGTGTATTACTGTTTCCTCCGCTGTAAACTATAAAAATTTACTCTTTTTGCGTAAAATATTGCCTTGAATAATCTGATTTTTTTCATTAAACTGTTTACAATGATTTTCAGAATTTTGAAAGGAGAATACAAATTATGTTAAAGGGAATTCCTGAAATTTTATCACCGGAATTATTAAAAGTTTTATGTGAAATGGGACACAGCGATCGTCTTGTTATCGCAGACGGTAACTTCCCTGTTGAATCTATGGGAAAGAATGCCATCACTATCCGCTGTGACGGACATGGTGTACCGGAAATCCTGGATGCGATCCTCAAACTGTTTCCACTGGATACTTATGTAGAGCATCCTGTAAATCTCATGGAAGTTATGCCTGGCGATAATGTAGAAACACCAATCTGGGATACATATAAAGAAATCGTTGCCAAATATGACGAGCGCGGCGATAAAGCGGTTGGAAATATTGAACGTTTCGCTTTCTATGAAGAAGCCAAAACTGCATATTGCATTATTTCCACAAGCGAAAAAGCTCTGTATGCAAATATAATGCTTCAGAAAGGTGTTGTAATCAACAACTGATTTTGCTTTATCTTTTCGTTACTGTTCACAGTAATGTAGCCAAAATTCATTCCAGATTGCCTGCGGCAATGGAATTTTGACTTGTATGTCTCGGGATTTTGGCATATTCATGCCAAATATCATTTTTACACATTATACACACATCACACATACATATATATACAACAGGCTGGTATCTGTACACACAGATATCAGTTTGTTTTTTTTGATTCCCCCTGATACAAACAGCCGCCCAAAGTCAGATCATCTCCAACTCCGGGCGGCCGATATACATTCTTACATATCGGTTTTATTTATTATTTGTAAAGAGGTCCATAATTCTTGCATGCTCTGAAATCTGCACCTTCTTTATCCATTCCAAATGCATTCCATGCTGCCGGACGATAGATATCTTTCTCAGGAACATTGTGCATGGATACAGGAATTCTCAGCATAGAGCACATTGTGATAAGATCTGCACCAATGTGTCCGTAGGAGATTGCTCCATGGTTTGCACCCCAGTTGTTCATTACATCATAAGCTGTCTTGAACGGTCCTTCTTTGCCATCGCATCTTGGAGCAAACCATGTACATGGCCATGTATAGTCTGTACGTTTCCACAGCTTGTCAGATACTTCTTCAGGAAGAGCTACTGTCCATCCTTCAGCGATCTGCAGAACCGGTCCAAGTCCTTTTACAAGGTTCAGACGGATCATTGTTGCAGGCATCTGGGCACGTGTTTCATAACGGCTGGAGTATCCGCCTCCACGGAAATATCCGTTGTCAGCCATACACCATTCTGTGTTATCCATGATTGCTTTCTGGTCTTCTTCTGTGATATCCCACCACTGTTTCATAACAGCTGTTCCATCAGCTTCTTTTGCTTCTCCGTTAGCATCAAGGCAGGCAGCACCGGAGTTGATCAGGTGAAGGAAACCGCCGGCTTCTTTTGCTACGCCCTCAAGGTCATATCCTGTAGCTTTCTTAACAGCCTCCGGGCTCCAGTATGTACGAACATCAGCGAAAATCTGTGCTCTGTTTGTAAGAAGTTTCATAAACAGCATTCCAAGTCCGTTAAGAACATCGTTCTCTGTAGCCAGGATGTATGGTTCACGTGCTCCGTTCCAGTCAAAGGAGGTGTTCAGCATAGCTTCTGCAAAGTCACCGTTCGGATAGAAATCTGTCCACTGTCTCTGTCCCTGGAAACCGGCTGCCAGAGCATTGTGTCCGATTGCTTCTTCAGAGAATTTAGGATCAAGGTTGTCACAGCCGTTCATCAGTTCTTTGATGATAACTGCCATCTTAACAACAAACTCGAACTGCTCTTCTTTCTTTTCAGCTGAGAACTGAAGTTCTTCAGGGTTCTTATCCCAGCCAATCTTACAGGTTTCTTTTGCCCATTTCAGAGCTTTCTCAAATTCTGCGTGATCATAGATACCCTCTGTCATACGACGGATGATCTCTACCTCATCAACAGACTCAACTCTCATTCCAAGATAAGATTCGATGAAATCGGAATCAATGATAGATCCGCCGATACCCATTGTTACAGAACCGATCTGCAGATAGGATTTTCCTCTCATGGATGCTGCTGCAACTGCTGCGCGGCCGAATCTTAACAGTTTTTCTTTAACGTCTTCCGGAATAGATGTGTCATCAGCTTCCTGAACATCATGTCCATAGATACCGAATGCCGGAAGTCCTTTCTGTGCATGTGTTGCAAGTACAGATGCAAGGTATACAGCACCAGGTCTTTCTGTTCCGTTGAATCCCCATACAGCTTTGATCGTCTGTGGATCCATATCCATTGTCTCAGCACCGTAGCACCAGCATGGTGTAACTGTAAGAGTGATATCTACGCCTTCTTTACGGAATTTATCTGCACATGCAGCGCTCTCGCCAACACGTCCGATGGTTGTATCAGCGATTACAACTTTAACCGGTTCACCGTTGGAATATCTTAAATTCTCTTCAAATAATTTAGCAGCTGATTTCGCCATATTCATTGTCTGATCTTCCAGAGATCCACGAACATCCAGTGCTCCTCTACGACCATCGATAGTAGGTCTGATACCAATTACCGGATAGCTGCCAATTAATCTGCTCTTTGCCATAATAAAATACCTCCTGATAAATTATTGTAATATTCCCGCAGGATCATTTCCTGCTAGAGCGTGTCTGAAAAAGGCTTTCTGCAAGACGTGCGTCACAATTTGTGGGATATTTTGCCCGGATGAGGGCGCCGTAGCGGGCTAC
>ERZ773139.3832-NODE-3832-length-12862-cov-2.587335_pt1 | contig 12862 bp, 15 predicted proteins | sample MGYA00580854_ERZ773139 | MGnify/ENA primary metagenome ERZ773139 (study PRJEB29015, sample SAMEA2737809) | human gut metagenome | biome: human gut; feature: human-associated habitat; material: faeces | place: China | collected 2012 ...
CCTGAACGGGCGGCGGCGTGGGCAGGGAAAAGACCTTCGTTTCGGCGTTGGCGGTGCTCAGCGGCACATCCAGCGCCTGGGGCAGCGGCGCGTCCGTGGGCGCGGGAGTCGCTTCAGGGGAGGGAGCCGCGCTTGCGGAGCGCGTCGCCTCTGGCGCGGGCGATGCGGAGGCGCGATAGAGCTGACTGTAATGCTCAGAGGAGCGGCGGACGCGCTCGCGGTTGACGTACCAGCTGGCGACGTACAGCCCGCCCGCGGCCAGCACCAGCACGCACAGACAGGCGATCAGCCGCCGCAGCAGGCCCTGCCGCCCGTTGGAATTTCCGGAATTCAGACGCATACGCTCCCTCCTTGTGCCCGATGCTCTCCATTATACCGCGCGCGGCGCGAATTTGCAAGTGAAGCATACGTCCGCAGCCGCGCTCATAGGCTGGAAAGGAAAACAGGAGCAGGGGGCGTGTTTCATGGACCAGACCAAACTGTACAGGGATATTGCCGGCAGGTGCGACGGGGATATCTATCTGGGCGTCGTCGGCCCGGTGCGCACCGGAAAGTCGACGTTCATCAAGCGGTTCATGGAGCTGCTTGTGCTGCCGAACATGATCGGCGGCAACCGCGAACGCGCGATCGACGAGTTGCCTCAGAGCGGCGCGGGGCGCACGATCATGACCACGCAGCCGAAATTCATTCCGAACGAGGCGGTTGAGATCGAATTGCGCGATTCTGCGGTTGCGCGCGTGCGGCTGGTGGACTGCGTGGGTTATCTGATTCCCGGGGTGCTGGGGCTGAACGAGGGTGATGAATCGCGCATGGTGCGAACGCCCTGGTTTGATCATGATATTCCGTTCGAGGACGCTGCGGAGATCGGCACTCGAAAGGTGATTCAGGAGCATTCGACGATCGGCGTGGTCATTACGACCGACGGAAGCGTCGTCGATATGCCTCGGAGCGCCTATAAAGAGGCGGAGGAGCGCGTGGTGCGCGAGCTGAAGGCGCTGGGAAAGCCGTTTGCGGTGGTTCTGAATTCCAAGCTTCCCGACGGCGCGGACGCGCTGAAGCTGAAAGACGAGCTGCGTGAAAAATATGCCGTGCCCGTGCTTTCGACGGACGTTGAGAATATGACGATCGAGAATGTGAACGCGCTGATGGAGAGCGTGCTGTTTGAATTCCCGCTGCGTGAGATTCGGATTCACGCGCCGTCGTGGCTGACTTCGCTTTCGGACGACCACTGGCTGGGCAAATCGATCTTCGGCGCGGTGCGCGGATGCGCCGATAAGCTGCGCCGCGTGCGCGATACGGACGTTCTGAAGGATGCGCTTAGCGAAAATGAATTTACCGAAGACGTGCTGCCCGGCGAGATCAATCTGAACGAGGGCACGCTGGAATACCGCCTTACGATGAAAGACGGGCTGTTTTACCGGATTCTCGGCGAGGCGAGCGGGCAGGAAATCGACGGCGAGGAGCATTTGTTTGAGCTGATGAAGCAGCTGGTGCGCGCCAAGCGCGAATACGACCGCGTTTCGGCGGCGCTCGACAGCGTTCGCGAAACGGGTTACGGTATGGTTTCGCCGGATATGAGCGAAATGACGCTGAGCGAGCCGGAGATCGTGCGCCAGGGCGGGCGTTTCGGCGTGCGATTGAGGGCGAGCGCGCCTTCGCTGCATATGATCCGCGTCGATATTCAGACGGAGGTCAGCCCGATCGTCGGCACGGAAAAGCAATCCGAGGAGCTGGTCAATCACCTTTTAAGCGAGGTGGAATCCAATCCGACCGGCATTTGGGATACGGAAATTTTCGGAAAATCATTAAACGACCTCGTGCGCGAGGGCATGAGCAGCAAACTGACCCGAATGCCCGAGGATGTGCGCGCGAAAATTCAGGAATCGCTGAAGAAAATCATCAACGAGGGCAGCGGCGGCATGATCTGCATCCTGCTCTGATTTTGAAACCTCCTTTGCGGAAGATTTTGTGCTTGCATATTGCGCCAAAACCGTGTATAATTGTAGTGTAAAATTCAGGCGAAGGAGGAACCATATATGAAACTCATTATCGCTATCGTTCAGGATGAGGACGCGTCCCGTCTGGTTTCCAACCTTATGAGCGAGGGCTACGGCGTAACCAAACTCGCAACTACCGGCGGATTCCTCCGCGCGGGCAATACCACGCTGCTGGTCGGCGTGGACGACGATAAGTTCGACGGCGCGATGAAGGTGATCGAGCACGTCTGCAAGAGCCGCAAGCAGATTGCGACTTCTCCGTCCCCGATCGCGGGTACGAGCGGCGTTTATGTGCCGTATCCGGTCGAGGTCATGGTCGGCGGCGCGACGATCTTCGTGCTCAACGTCGAGCAGTTCGTGAAAATCTGACGGGCGGAAAGACGAGTAAATGCGAATCAATTTGGTCGGACAGGGCGACAAAATGGAACATTTGATGCGTTCGGTTCAAGCCGGGCGCATTGTTCATGCCCTTCTTTTTACCGGACCGCGCGGCACCGGCAAGCATACCGCGGCGAATTTGTTCGCGCAGGCGATTTTCTGCACCGGCGCGGACAGCCCGTGCGGCGCGTGCCCCGCGTGCAGGCGCGTGCTGGCGGGCGTGCATCCGGATTTGCACCGCGTGGTTCCCGATGAAAAGAATGCGATCAGGGTGGATGCGATTCGCGAACTGGTGGACGAGCTGTCCATGCGCCCTTACGAGGGCGGATATCACGTTGCGATCATCGATCGGGCGGACCGGATGAATGCAAACGCCCAGAACGCGCTTTTGAAGACGCTTGAAAATCCGGTTGGCGACGTGATGTTTTTTTTGATTACCGATACGCCGGGCGCGCTGCTTCCGACGGTCGTGTCCCGCTGCCAGACGGTGCGGATGCGGCCTTTGGATCGGGAGACGTGCGAACGGGTACTGGTTTCGCGCGGCTTGGAGGAAGGACGCGCGAGAATGCTGAGCGGGCTTTCGCAGGGCTCGGTCGGGCGCGCGCTGGAGCTGAATGAGGACGAGGCGTTCTTTTCGCTGCGCGCGAAGGTATTGGGCGCGCTGAAAATGCTCGACGGCGCGGCGAGCGTTGCGGGCGCGGCGGCGGAAATCGGCGATGTGAAGGGCGCGGAGAATACCGTGCTTGAAATCATGGAGCTGTGGGCGCGCGATCTGATGGCGGTTCAGAACGGCGCGGAGCCGTTTCTGGATTCGGACGAATTGCGTTCGGAAAAGCTCTCCGGCGCACGGATTTTGAAGGCGATCGTGCTTGCGCGGCAGCGATTGCAGGCGAATGTCGCGTGGACGAGCGTGCTTGAAAGTATGTTTTTTTCGTTGATTGAATAAATGGAGGTACCTTGAATGGCAACCGTAATCGGCGTCCGCTTCAAAAAGGCGGGCAAGGTGTATTATTTCGACCCGAACGGTCTGTGGCCGAAGCCGGGCGAGAACGTCGTGGTCGAAACGGCGCGCGGCGTTGAATATGGCGAGGCGGTCACGAGCCCGCGCACGGTGGACGATGCGCAGGTCGTTCAGCCGCTGAAAAAGGTCGTGCGAATCGCGACGGAGGAGGACACGCGCCGCGCGGAACAGAACGCGCAGCATGAGATCGAAGCGTTCAAAATCTGTCAGGATCGCGTGAAAAAACATAAGCTGGACATGAAGCTGGTGAGCGTGGAGCACACGTTCGACAATTCAAAGATCATTTTTTATTTCACCGCCGACGGGCGCGTGGATTTCCGCGAGCTGGTGAAGGATCTGGCGAGCGTATTCAAGATGCGCATCGAGCTCAGGCAGATCGGCGTGCGCGACGAGGCGAAGATGCTCGGCGGATTGGGCTCGTGCGGTCGCCCCATCTGCTGCGGCGCGTTCCTGGGCGACTTCCAGCCCGTGTCCATCAAGATGGCCAAGGAGCAGAACCTCTCGCTGAACCCCACCAAGATTTCCGGCCTGTGCGGCCGGCTGATGTGCTGCCTGAAGTACGAGCAGGACGCCTATGAGGATCTGCTGCGGATCACCCCGAAGGTAGGGGCGATCGTGCAGACCGGCGAGGGCCGGGGCAAGGTAACTGAGGTGAACCTGCTGACCGGCGAGCTGAAGGTGCATCTGGACCGGGCCGAGGAGGGGGCCGTGACCTCCTTCCACAAATCGCAGGTAAAGACACTGCGGGACGGCCGCATCACGGTGGAAAAGGCGGAAGCGGACGAGCTGAAGGACCTGGAGGAATAACCGAATAAAAAGACTCCTCTGCCGGGCAACGGTGGGGGAGATTTTTGTGTAAAATTTTTCGCTCCAGCCTTTTTCAAAAGGCTGGTCGTCCGCCACAGCGGACGAAATATTCCCTGTCCGAAGGGCACTCCGAAAGGGGATGAATTGCGTGGACGACCCAGAGTGGTCATTCACGCAAGAGGGGGAGCCCTGCAAGAGAGGGCTCCCCCTTATTTGTGCCTTTTACAGGCATACCTTTCACCGAACAGGTGAAAAGCACTTAATTCAAACAAAAATCTGTTCATAACTAATACCGAGCACTACGCTCAGGGCTTTTATCTCATCGGGATAGAGATGGCGCTGGCCAACCTCAATCTTGGCCAATGCACTGCGGGTTAAGTCACAGCCCTGCACCTGCAATCGAGCAGCCAGTTGCTCCTGCGTTAGGCCTTTATCTTGGCGGAGTTTGGCCAAATGACGCCCCATGCGCTCACTGTACTGCTGATCCATGAACATCACCCCTCCTCCGCACTAAATCAGAACAATCATTTTCTTGATTTTAGGCGAAAAAGCGGCTATAATTGCACTAATATAGTGCAATTATAGAAAAGAGGGAAAATTATATGGATGATAAAGTGGAGGTCGCTCGTCTAAGGGGGCGCTGCCTGATGATACAGGATAAAATCATCGCGATACAGCAGGAATGTGAGGAAATCTGCCTGCAAAGTGACGCACCGGATTACCGGGCACTGTACTTTAAGCTCTTTGCCCGGACGGAGGAAGTGCGAAAGCTACTGGAGCTAAGATAACATCAAAAAAGAAAACCGGCCATCATTGCTGACAGCCGGCAGGATAGTCTTGTTATCAGGGGGTCTGATTACTGCTCTTCCTTCATCTTTGCAAAGCACTCGCTGCAATATACAGGACGGTCTTCTCTCGGACGGAAAGGAACCTTAGCTACGCCGCCGCAGTTAGCGCATGTTGCCTCGAACATTTCGCGCTCGCCTCTGACTGCATTCTTTCTTGCATCACGGCAAGCCTTGCAGCGCTGCGGCTCGTTAACAAAGCCTTTCTCAGCGTAGAACTCCTGCTCGCCGGCGGTGAAAGTGAACTCCTGACCGCAATCCTTACATACTAACGTCTTGTCTTCGTACATGATAATTTACCTCGCTAAATTTTATTTACGCTCTGCGCACGTCCTTAAACGTTATGTACAGCGCAGGCATAGGGGTATCATTTTTCCTTGAGCTTTTTTCTTGCCCTTTGCAAAGCATTGTCAACACTTTTGACGCTTATTGAAAGCATTTCGGCAATAGAACTGTAATTATGACCTCCGATATGGAGCCTCAGCACATCTTTTTCAAGATCCGTCAGCTTTTTTTCGATACTCTCGCTGAGATCCTCGAACCGTTCCTGCATAATTATCATCGTCTGCGGGTCAGACATATCGTCGCTGATTTCAACGTCGTCAATGTCAACATATCCGTTGAGCGGCATATGCTTGCTCCGCAGTTGATTTCGCACGGCGCTTTTGATGCGATTGGAAATGCAAACCGTTGCAAAGGTCTCAAACCTCACGCCCTCATCAGGGTCGTACCCGTAAACAGAACCGAGAAGACCTATCATGCCCTCCTGAATAAGATCGCTCCGGCTCATCGGACACCGTCCGACATAGCCTGTAGCAATGCACTCAACAGTCGGCGCAAGAGATGAAATCAGTTCATTCATTGCTGCTTTATCGCCGTAACGTGCCGCATAAACTTTATCCGAATTTATCGGAATTTTGCTCATACGCACACCTCACAGGACTAAGATACGTTTATATGATATCCCATTAATTAATCAATGTCAACAAAAAATCCGTTGTTTTCTCAATTTTTGAAGATTGTAACAAATTTAACAGATATTTTTTGGTCGTTTTAACAATTAAAATTGTACTAATATTGACACAAATATTTTATTTGCACAAACTTTTCATGTTTTCAATGTGACAATCGCTCTGATACATAGATAATATTTGACTTTTTTTCGTCTATAATGTATAATTCAACCGCACTATGCTCTCACGGAGGGATAATTTTGACAGGATTCATTTTTCTTGACAAGCCTGAGGGGCTTACGTCCTTTGTTGCGGCAAACAGAGTCAAGAGAATACTGAAAATAAACAAAACAGGACACACCGGCACACTCGATCCAATGGCAACCGGCGTGCTTCCTGTCATGCTTGGCGGAGCGACGAGATTTTCACAGTACCTGCCGACTCACGACAAGGCTTACCGTGCAAAAGTTTTACTCGGCACCGTCACAGACACGCTCGATATAACAGGTACGGTGCTTCAGAAAAATCCTGTTAACGTCAGCGTTGACAGACTCAACGGGGTAATCAACCGTTTTGTCGGCTCAATAAGTCAGCTTCCTCCGATGTATTCCGCCGTTTCAAAGGACGGCGTCAGGTTATATAAGCTTGCCCGTCAGGGCATCGAAATAGAAAGAGAAGCAAGAAATGTGGTTATTCGCTATATAAAGCTTCTCGACGTTCCGGACGAAAATAACGAGTTTGAGATCGAGGTCTCATGCAGTGCCGGAACGTATATACGCTCGCTTGCCGCCGATATAGGCTCTGAACTTGGCTGCGGGGCAGTAATAACCGCACTCAGACGCATTGAAGCCAACGGAGTTTCAATAGACAAAACCGTTACACTTGAAACCGTTCAGCAGCTTGCCGACGAAGGACGAATTGACGAACTGATCACCCCGTGTGACGAAATGCTTCGTTGCTACACTGCCGTCAATGTCAGCGAAAAGCAAGCGATACGCTTTGAAAACGGCGGAGAACTCGACCTCAACAGAATCAAGGGTGAAAAAAAAGACGGCTTTTGCCGTGTTTATTCTCCCGCAAAGAAGTTCCTCGGGTTAGGCAAAATCAGCCTTGCCGACGGGACACTATATGTTGAAAAAAAATTAGTATATTGAGGTTGTTATTATTATGAAATGGTTTATTTTTTCTATTGCAGCTCTGCTTTGCTGGAGCTTTTCGGATTTATTTTCAAAAATCGGCTGCGCCGACTCAAAGGATAAACACAGCGCACTGAAGATGGTCACCGCAGTCGGTGTTGTTATGGGCCTTCATGCTGCATACACGCTTATTTTTACCGACGTTGACTTCACTTTTCAAACCATGCTCACCTATTTGCCCGTCTCATTCCTTTACATATCGTCAATGACGATCGGCTATGTCGGACTTCGTTTTATCGAGCTTTCGATTTCCTCTCCGATATGCAATTCATCCGGTTCATTGGCTTCTATTATCAGCATAATCACAGGAATGGCCGTACTCGTTAAGGCTCAGTACATTGCAATCGCCCTTGTTGCCATCGGCATTGTCGGACTCAGCATTGCCGAAATGACAGAGGATGATGACCTGAGAGCGGCACGCCAGAGCAAAAGCAACTATAAATATACAAAAAGTGTTCTCGCAATTCTCTTGCCGATTATTTACTGTCTGCTTGATGCACTCGGATCTTTTGCCGACAGCCTTGTTCTTGAAAAGCTTGACGAGGATGCCGCCAACACTTCATATGAACTGACATTCCTCATCTGCGGCATACTTTGCTTCATTTATGTTAAATTCATCAAGAAGGATAAGTTCTTTCCGAAAAAGGAAGCTCCGAAATATATCGGCGCAGCGTTTGAAACGGCAGGTCAGTTCGCGTATATCTACGCCCTTGCCGTGAGCACTTTGCCCTCTCGGCGCCGATTATTTCCGCTTACTGCGCTGCATCCGTCCTCTGGGGCAGAATTTTCCTTAAAGAAAAGCTTTCGTGGAAACACTATGTGTGCATCCTTCTCACCGTCACCGGTATTGTTATAATGGGCGTTTATGACGGTTGATTTAGGGAGCGGAAAAGATGAAAGGAAAAAGAAAATTATTTATAATAGCTGCAATAGTTTTGACAATTGTTGTTCTTAATTCAATATTTCTTGAGCACAGATATAATTTCACCGAGGTTTATTCCTTTGACAAGCCGCAGGAAATCAGCGAAGAGATGCAAAATATTTTCTGGTTTTCCGTCAGCGATTATGAGAACGGAGTCATAAGCACATCCCCGGAACGCTTGCGGGATATCGGCATAGATCCGTCAAAACTGGAGCTTGATACTTCGAAATACACATATATTGTGACAATCGGCTGTGATCTTGTTTCGCTGAAAACGAGCTTTTGGCACTGCACGCTCAGGAAAGAATTTCCGCCATTTATGCCAAAGGAATACATAGGAACCGTACTGCTCAAAGAATCCGACAAAATAAAAATATATCGGATACGCAAAACAAATGTAGTATATAATTACCACGGATCAAACGATCCGAAATATGTAAAAATTATTAAATAACTTTAAGGGGCAGTTTACATTGAACCGCCCCTTATTTTTAGCTTTTCTTTCTGTAAACAAACGCTAATGCGACTCCGAGTATCAGAACACCTGCATGCGGCAAGAACGATACCTGCGGCAATTGCCCAGAAGAGAAACGCAATGTCGAGCGGTTCTTTGATTGCCGTTCTGAATCTTACGATTGAAAGCGCACCGACCATACCGAGTGAAAGAACCACATTCGAGGTTACGGCGAGAATTACAAAGGTTGATATCATTGTCAGTGCCACAAGAGTTACGCCGAAGCTTGACGAATACATTACGCCGGCGAAGGTTTTTTTATAAATTAAAAAGATGAAAAGGCCTATGCCGAATGCAAGTGCCAGTAAAATCACCATCTCGAGCGGTGAAACGGAGGTTATGTTCTCCAAAAAGCTTGATTTGAAAATGTCGTTAAAACTCATAAAAAGCAACTCCTTTTTTATTTTTTATTTCATCCGTAAACACGGCATGCCGCATATTTTGAAAAAGCCGATGTGCGTGTACTCGGAATCTGCACTATGTCTCTTATCAGTGACGGAAGCACTTCATTCCATTTGACCTCAAGAATTATCGGCGCCTCCCCTGCCGGAACGGTTACGCAGTCGCTGTTGAAGAAATCCGTGCAGTTCATTCCGGTTCTGATGTTGTAGTCCATTGTCACCCTGACATTTCCGACCGGGAAAACGAACGGCTCACGTACGTAATCAACGATTGTTTTCGGTCTCAGCCCGAGCGTTTCGGTTTTTATTCTGAAATCCTTCAAAAGTTCATTCCCGCCGTTGTCAAAGTCATTTCCGTTGACGATTGCCATTGCCTGCTCCCGATCAACAACTGTCTGCTCCTTTGCGCAAAGCCCGTTGACCTTTATCTTTTTTTCAAGAAAAATCAAAGATGTGTCGCCGTTGTAGCATCGAAGGCGGAACTTTTCACGTCGGTCAACACCGTTCACCTTTTCGAGCAAAGCCTTGTCGTCAAGATTATCAAAATAAAGACTGCGAATCTTGTATCTTCCGTTGATTGCGTGAGGATCCTGCTGCATAACAGCCGACAGCCTCGACCTCAAAGCGAGCATATCGCAATAGCCTATCTCGTGCTTAAATTCGTGTCTGAAGTTCATGTTTATCACTTCCTTGCTGTTTTTGTTGTCTATAGCATAACGGGCTTACCTTAGCTGAAGTTTAGAGAATAAATTTTTTGCAAAAAAAATTGCCCACAAAAATTGAGCAAAATAAAAAGCAGATAACCGAAGTTACCTGCTTCATTTGTTTTGAATTTTAATCAATACTTGAACATGAAGAAAATCGTAATGCCAAGTGTAAGAATAAAGAAAACGATTGCGGAAATTCTTGTAAGCTTAACGAGCTTCTGTTCCATAGTTCTGCCCTTACTCTTGCCGAAAAATGTGTCGGCACCGCCGGAAATAGCTCCCGAAAGGCCTGCCGAACGGCTCTCCTGAAGAAGAACAACAATTATAAGGAAAATCGCAAGAATTATAAGAACTGCTCCGAATACATACTGCAAAGCACTCATAATCAAACCTCCATAAGTATTTTTACCGATTTATTTTAGCACACACTTTCACAAAATGCAATAGCAATTACCATAATTTTTTCAGAAAGCAAAGTATTTCAATGAATTATTGCAAAAAATCGGTTCATTATAATATCAGGCGGCAAAAACAAGCCGCCGTCAGCGGAAATTATAAATAACCGGCGTTTGCAGTTTTCCGCTGTTCGCCGTTCACTTTTTAAAGTGAGCGGCGATTTTTTTCGGACAATATCGCACAAATTGAGATGTGCGAATTGCGTAGCAAAAATTTTCGTCGGTTTGTGCGGTGTTGCCTTTATATCAGTGAAAGCTGTTCACCGGCGTCCTCTGCGCTCAGGGTTGCTCCCGAGGCAGGAAGATTTTTCGTCTTGTATCTGTAGGGCTTTGCAAATTCGCCCTTACGATAATCCCTGACGAGTTTAACGACATGACCCTTTTTCAGCGTCATGACCGCAACACCCTGAGTGTCCTTGGTTGTCTTTGGAACTATTGCCCCTGTGTTGAACAGCAGCAGCTTGCCTGCCGTTGATTCAATCACAAGATCGCAGTCCTCTTCAATCTTTCTTATTGCCGCTATGGGTGACTTGTTACTGTATGCCTTGATAAGCTTCTTTCTGTTCGTTTTGGTCTGATATGACGCAAGGTCAACCTTTGCAACCTTTCCGTTTTCAAAGAAGAACATTACATATCCCTTGTAGTCGAGCGTTGAAACCATGTAAATTGCGTTTTCGCCGCTGTCCATCTGGAGTTTATTTGCAACGAAATCGCCGAGCTGGCTCGCTTTGCCGAGGTCAAAATCGGCAGCCTTTGCTTTATATACCTGACAATGATCCGTAAAGAACAGCAAATCCGTATTATTAGTCGCTTCGATTTCAAGCAGCATTTCGTCGCCCTCTTTGAGCTTCTGCTCGCCGCTCATTCTGAGCGCCTGCGGCGTTATCTTCTTGAAATAGCCCTCCTTTGAGAAGAAAAGATTGACAGGAAAATCGGGAATTTCCTCCTCAGTCTCCTCCTCGGCTACTTCGGACGCGAATATGATCCGGGTTTTTCTGTCCTGACCGTATTTATTTACAACATCGGTCAGCTCATTAACAAGAATCTTCTTTATCTTCGACTTATGAGCTAAGATATCCTCCATTTTTTCAATGTCGGCTCTGAGCTGTTCGATATCCTGCGTTCTCTTGAGAATATACTCACGGTTGAGGTGACGAAGCTTTATCTCGGCAACATAATTCGCCTGAATTTCATCAATACCGAAGCCAATCATCAAGTTGGGAACAACTTCGCTTTCTTCCTCGGTCGAGCGGATTATTTTAATCGCCTTGTCGATATCAAGAAGAATCTTTTGCAAACCTTCAAGCAAATGAAGCTTGTCTTTAGCCTTGCTCAAATCAAAATAAACTCTGCGCTTGACACATTCTGTTCTGAATGCTATCCACTCGTTGAGTATCTCGCCGACTCCCATGACCCTCGGCGCACCCGCAATCAGTACATTAAAGTTGCAGGAGAATGTATCCTCGAGAGGAGTAGCCTTATAAAGCTTCTGCATGAGCTTGTCGGGATCCGTGCCTTTTTTGAGGTCGATTGTAATTTTAAGTCCCGACTTGTCCGTTTCGTCACGGATATCGCTGATTTCACGCAGAGATCCGGACTTGAATTTTTCAATAACCTTGTCGATAATCGCTTCGGCTGTTGTTGTCGGCGGAATTTCGGTGATATCAATGCACTTTCCGTCTTTATCGTAATTATATTTTGCTCTTATCTTGAAGCCGCCGCGGCCTGTTTTGTAAATTGTATCAATAACATCTCTGTCATAGAGAAGAAGTCCGCCGCCGGCGAAATCCGGAGCTTTGAGCGTTTCGGAAATATCGGCCTCAGGGTCTTTAATGAGCGCAATCGTCGTTTCACAAAGCTCACGAAGATTGAACGGGCAAATTGAGCTTGCCATACCGACAGCAATACCGGTAGTCGGGTTGGCGAGAATACTCGGAAAGCGCACAGGCAAAAGGCTCGGCTCCTTCATTGTGTTGTCGTAGTTATCGACAAAATCCACCGTATCCTTATCAATTTCGGCAAAAAGCTCCGTACAGATCGGCGCGAGCTTTGCCTCTGTATATCTCGGAGCCGCCCACTGCATATCTCTTGAATACGCCTTGCCGAAGTTACCCTTTGAGTCAACAAACGGGTGCAAAAGCGCTTCGTAGCCTCTCGAAAGGCGAACCATCGTATCGTAAATCGCAGCGTCGCCGTGGGGATTGAGCTTCATAGTTTGACCGACGATGTTCGCCGATTTTGTCCTTGCTCCGTTGATAAGCCCCATTTTATACATTGTATAAAGGAGCTTTCTGTGAGAGGGCTTGAAACCGTCAATCTCGGGAATTGCACGGGAAAGAATAACGCTCATTGCATATGGCATATAGTTCGTTTCAAGCGTATCGGTGATATTCTGACGTAAAACCTCGCCTGCGCCGAGAATATGGGTATTCTGATCCATTTTTTCAACGGGCTTTTCCGTTTTCTTTTTCTTAGCCATTCATACCACTCCTCTCAGCTTAAATCGAGCATGTCGATATAAAGATGTCCGTTGTCGGCAATGTGCTCCTTACGTCCTGCAAGGTTGTCCCCGAGCAGCATATCAAATATCTGTGACGTTCTCTCTGCGTCCTCGGGAAGAATCTCGACAAGGCGGCGAGTCTCGGGATTCATTGTCGTCATCCCCA
>ERZ773139.3840-NODE-3840-length-12848-cov-4.561870_pt1 | contig 12848 bp, 10 predicted proteins | sample MGYA00580854_ERZ773139 | MGnify/ENA primary metagenome ERZ773139 (study PRJEB29015, sample SAMEA2737809) | human gut metagenome | biome: human gut; feature: human-associated habitat; material: faeces | place: China | collected 2012 ...
CTTCTGATTTATATGAATTTTTAATTTCTCTTATTGCACCATAATCTACTAACTTTCTTTTAAAATATTTTAAAAGTTTTGTATAATCTGTTTTACCTTTATCTAATTTTTTCATATCATTTTTTATGAATAATATTTCCTTTTGTTTAATGTATTCAATAAAATCTGTTTCCTTTAATTTTGAAATTTCTTGATATCTATTCCAGAATTTCTTATATTCTTCTCTGTCTTTTGGAGATTCCCAATATACTTTAGTTGATAATAATTTAATATTGTAATCTTCAATTAAATTAATTAACATAGCATATGCTTTTTCTCTTTTTGTTGCAATCTTAGTATCTTGTACTAAGCTTCTAGCATCTTTTAAAAGTTTTTCATAACATTGTTCTGCTACAATTAAAGGTAAACTATGAGTAAATAACTTTCTACTTAGGCCCAACAATACCATATTCTTTTCAATATTATCCCTAGTATCTAATTTACCAACCATGTAAGATTCATATTTTTCATATTCTGAAATAATATTTTTTAAGTTTTGATCATAATCAATTTTTATTTTTAAAGATAATATATTCTCTATATACTCTTCTAATGTATAAAATATTTTTGTATAAATCCATTCTTTAGTAGAATCATAAATATTTGTATTATCAGCTACTTTAATTGAATAATTCTTTAAAATTGATTTATATAGAGAATCCATTTTAGAAATATAAAATTGATTGTATCTTTCTATTAATTTTTCTTTTGTTCCTATTTTTATTCCTTCGTAATCTAATTCTATTAAATATTTTTGTTTTCTATATTTATATTCCATATATTCTTTTTCTTTTAAACTTGTTACTTCATAATATTTTGACATAGCATTTTTCTCAAATTCAGATGCTGTTCCATTTCTTACCTTTTTATAAATAGAATCCATAACATATTTATCTAAAGAATCAAGGTATGCCTCATATGCTGTATCATATTTTTTTTCTAATTCATCTTTATTTAAAGTTACTATATTCATATTTTCATCAAGAGCAGTAATTTTTTCTAACACAAAACTCATATCTTGTTTATAAGCTCCAGCATTCATATAAACTGCTCCACCAATTGTACCAGGAATACCATTTGCCCATTCTAAACCACTAAGTCCAAGTTTAATAACTTCTTTAGCTAATTTTAATTTTTTCTTTTTTCGATAAACAAGTACAATTAAAACATAACTTACTAATAAAACCAAAAATGTTAAAGCTCCCATATAAACTATAACCTGCTTCTACTTCAATCACTTCATCATTTATTTTTAAATTATTTAATGAACTTAATTTTATAATAACTCCATCATATATTTTATCACTAGGAATAATATTAGAACCATTTCCAAATATTTTATAATTTATATTGTTTTCTTTAAATAAAGTTAATGCCTTTTTTAAAGATGTAACATTCTTAGGATAGAAAACATATTTACTTATTCCTCCAACTTTTAAAGTTGTAAGTGTTTTTAAACTAACATTTTCTTTTATATCTCCATCATTCTCAAGTAAATTTATAATTTCTTCAAGTTTTAACATTTTTTCACCTTCTAATTATTTGTTAATTTTTTTATTTCTTCATATATTAAAGTAGCACTGTTATTTACTCCTAATTTTTTGGCATTACTACTTATCTTATTATATAATTTTTTATCTTTTAATAAAATATCTATTTCATTTATTAATTTTTTAACATCAAAATTTTTTTCTTCAATTAAAATACATGCATCGTTATTTTTTAATGATAAAGCATTTAAATATTGATGATTATTAGCAACATATGGACTTGGAATAAGAATACTAACGAGTCCTAAAGATAAAATTTCTGAAATTGTTGTTGCTCCTGCTCTTGATATGATTATATCAGTAAATTTTAATACTTCAGGCATATCTTTAATATAAGGAACTACTTTTATATTAGAACTTTTACCTATTTTAGAATTTATTTCATCATAAGAAGAATTACCTGTTACAAAAAGTATTTCATAATTTTTTTTCATAAATAATTCTTTATTTTCTACTATTTTATCATTTATTGAACTTGCTCCAAGAGATCCTGTTGTTATGAGAACAAGTTTTTTATTATTATTTAAATTATATTTACTTTTATCACCAATCTTAGAATTTAAAACAACTTCACTTCTTGGATTACCTGTAAATACACCATTTTTAAAATATTTTAAAGTATCTTTTATAGATACACATACAACATTAGCATATTTACTTAAAAATTTATTTGCTTTTCCAGGAACACTATTTTGTTCGTGTAAAATAATTGGAATATTAAGTTTATGTGCTGCTAAAACAACAGGAACAGTAACATATCCTCCTACTCCAACAACGACATCTGGTTTAAAACTTTTCATTATTTTAGAACATTTATCTATTCCTTTTAAAGTACTTGTTAAACATTTAAAACAAGTAATAGGATTTTTACTTAAACCATTTATTTTTATTCCTTCATAATCTATATTCATGTTAGGAATAATATCTTTTTCCATACGATTAGTTGTTCCTATATATAATATTTCACAAGATTTATCCATTTTTTTTATTTTATCTATAATTGATATCGCAGGATATATATGACCACCAGTTCCTCCTGCTGTTATAATTACTTTCATAACACACCTCATATAATATATTTATCTATTTAATTATATCATAAATTTATAATAAAAATGAAAGATTTTAAAAATATCTTACATTTTCACTTAAACATTTCTAAAACAGCTTCTTCATAAACTTTTTTAGCCTTTTTAAAACCATCAGAAGTTAACTTTATATAATTTTCAATCATAACACCTGAATTAATTTCTAAAACATAATATTTATCATCATTTGTTTTAATAATATCAATACTACCAAAACCTAAATTTATCTTTTTACTAACATCTTTGGCCATCTTACTAATAATAGATTTTGTTTCTTTATCAATATCTTCAGTTATTATAGAGCCTTTAGATAAATTATATTTAAAATCATATATAAACTTTTCATCCTTTTTTAAAACTTTATTATAGTTTATATTCTTTTTTAAATTAGTCTTATATCCAAAATAATTTATATTAAAATCTTTTAATAAATCTATTAACTTATCTTTACCATTACCTATTACTACAGGATTAATTTTACCATACATTATCTTAATTTCATTATTTAATAAAATAACTCTATATTCATTTTTTATATCATAATATGGACATAAACTAATTGAAAAATTATATTTTAATAAATGATTATATATTTTTTTCAACTCTTTTTTAGTAGTAATATGATATACTCCATCACCACATGTACCATTGTTAACTTTTAAAATAACATTTTTATTATATTTTAAAAATAAATCATAACAATAATCAAAACTATTATAATTTTTAGCATAAGAATTATGATTATTTGGTCTAAATAAAATATGATGTTTACAAACTTTAATATTTAAGGAATTTAATAATTCATATGTGGCATATTTATCATCTAAGATTAACCCTAAAGAATGACTATTTAAACCAAATTTATAACCATTTATATACCTAATTTTATTATCTTTTGTTAATTTAATTATTAAATCACACGATAATACTTCATATGATAAATTATTTTCTAATGCTATTTGTTTTATTATTCTTTGAAGATTTTTCATAAAGCACCTACAATAAATATAAAATAATTCCACTTACTACTGATATTAAATAAGTTAAAATTAAAATATTTATATTTTCTTTCATATTTTTATTTGATTTAAATAATATAATTATAGCTATACCACTATTAACTAAAAGTCCAGAAATTAATGATGCAAAATCAATTGCATTTTTTAAATATAATTCTGTAAGAAGAATACTAGATCCACAATTAGGAATAAGTCCTATTAAACTTGTAATAAAAGGACTAAAAATACTATTTTTAAGTAATAGTTTTGATAAATAATTATGACCTAAATATTCAAAAATAATATTCATAATAAAAGTTATAACTAAAATAAATAAAAATGTTTTTAAAGTATGAATAATTGTAGAAGTAAATATACCTTTTTCACAATGACAATGTTCTTCATTACATATATGATAATCAAGATTATCAGTTTTTTTCTTTTTTCTTATAATAAAATCTATTATTATTCCACAAAACATACCAATAAATATTTTTATAATAAGTATTTTAAATATTAAATTAATATCAACATTATGTGATAATAAAACAGGCAACATCTCATCACTAGTAGATAAATAAATAGCTATAAGAGTTCCTAAACTAATTATTCTTGTTACATATAAATTAGTAGCTAAAACACTAAAACCACATTGAGGAAAAGCTCCAAATAAGCTTCCTAAAACAGGTCCATATTTATTTGACTTTGTAATTATTTTTTGAGTTTTATTACTTAATTTATGCTCTACTAATTCAATAATTAAAAATGCAATAAATAAAAATGGTAATAGTTTTATTCCATCTATTAAAGTATCTTTTATAATATCTAACATAAAATCATCTCCACTTAATAAGCATTTATAATTATATAAATATTCAAAAAGAAAGTCAAGCAAACTTTCTTTAAAATCAATTCATTAATTTATTAATTTCTTTATTTCTTCAAATGTTTCATGTTTCTTTTTATAATTTTCAAAATAAGCATTAAATTCTTCATCTGTTAAATATCTAACTTCTTTTATCTCTTCTTTATCTTCTTTAGGTATTTCTTCATAATCTAATTTTTTTATTATTTTATTTGCTAAATATTTTATAAGTAATGTTATAAACCATAATAAATATACTGTTGTATTAGCTTGAATTAATACCATTAATGTTTCATTATTATATATTGATGTTTTTTCAAATATATCAATATTTCCTTTTACTATAATATCAATAGATAAAACAAATAATAAAACTGATATAGTAAATAACATTACATTACTAATTACTATAAATTTAGATTTTTCTTTTCTTAAAATCATTTTTACTAAAATAAGTATTCCAATAATCATTAAGCATAAATATGCAATAATACTTGGAAAGTATAAATAAGTAAATAATTTAGTTACTAAATTATCAAAAAATTTAGTAAATGAACTACCATAGTTAAATATAATTAATATAAATGATATAAAATATAAAACTGTTACAATTATTTTTAAATTTCTATTATTTGATTTTTTAGATAAAACAAGAGTTAATGTAGCTGCGATTAAAAGAAATAAAATTATAACAAAAAAAGGTGAAGATGAAATTAAAGAAAAAAGTAATTTTATTCTTTCAAAAAATGTTATATCTTCCATAATTTTCATCTTCCCTTCTTTTATTCTTTATTTATTAATTCTGCAATTACAACAGTTTGTTTATTTTTTGTTCCCCAAGTACATGTAACAAGAGCAAGACTTGTTACATCATTATTTCTATAAATTGAAACATAACCAGTTTTATTAACTGTATATTTTTTCGTTACTTTATATGTATACTTTTTATTTTTATAATTGACATAAATTAAATCATTATTTTTTATATTATCAAGATGTTTAAAGTAACAATTATAACATGTACCATTATGTGCTGCTAAAATGAATAAACCTTTGTCTACATCAGGATAACTTGATTCTTTCATTATTTGAACATTATAATTCACATTATTATAAACAGAATTTTTATCAACAAGCCCTTTTTTAATATTTATACTGGGTATTTCTATGTATCCTATATAGTTATATGAAGGCCTAGTTGGTTTTGGCTTTGGTTTTGGTGGTGTTACTGGGGTTTCGTTAGGAGTATCATTATTATTTATATTTAAATCTTCATCACTATCATTTAAAACATCATCACTAACATCTTTATTAGGATTTACAATAACTGAATTATATGTTAGTTTTATTCTCATTTCTTGATAAACATAATCTTTTTTAGATAAGAAATATTCCCAACCGATTATTATTATACCCAAAATAATTAATACTACTGATAAAACTATTACCTTTTTTCTAGTATTCTTTTCTTTTTCCATATTTAAAAGTTAAATAACTTCCTCCACCTATTAATAAAGTTCCTACTACAATTAAAACTACTTTCATTGTTTTTCCAGTATCAGGTACATCAATTGGTTTTTCATTATATATTGTAATTTCATTATCTACACTTTTATAATACTTAGATATTTCACTTATTATTGTTACAACACCATTTTCATCAACACTAAACTCTAATACAATTGGATCATTTTTATATCCTGTTGGAACTTTAAGTTCTTTTAAAATATAAGTCCCAGCTTCAAGTTCTATTCTATAAGGAGTCTTTGTTGAAGTCCATTTAATAACTTCAACTTCTGTTTCACCAGTTTTTTTAATAAGTACTAATTCTGCTCCTTCAAGTTCTTTATTTGTTGTTATATCAGCTTTTGATATAGATACTTTTCTTGTATCATTTTTAATTGTCAAAACATTATCATCTAAAGTTACATAATCATTTTTACTATTTAAAGTTATTTTACCTTTATTATCTACTTTAATTTCAATTGTATCAAATAATTTTTGATAACCCGTTGGAGCAACTACTTCTGTTATTATATATTCACCTGGTTTTAAAATTAAAGTTTTATTATCTTTAGTGATTTCAATTTCTTTATATGTTTCTTTTGTTTTTTTATCTAAAATATTAAACTTAGCATTTTCTAGTTCTTTTGAACCATCAATATTAGTTTTATTTATAATAAGTTTTATTCTTTTATTTTCAAAATTACTTTTATAATACGCATTATCTTTATCAATAATAATTGTTTGAGATTCCGCAATTACATAACCTTCTTCAGGATTTTCAACTTCTACTATTTTATATTTTCCATATGGAAGATTTTGAAAAGCAATCTTTCCTTCTTTTGTTGTTGTTTGAATTCCTACTAAATTACCATAAATATCTTTTGCTTCTTCTTCATTATTGCCATTAATAAAATATAAGTTAAACTTAACGCCTTCGATAGGTTTTTTAGTATCAGCATCTACTTTTGTTAATACTATTCCTCCTGCTTCAAGAGTATTTTTGACAATAGCTTTAACTTCTTCATTAGGAAGAACTTTAACATTTGTAGAATCACCTGTTATAAAAGCATTATTTCCTATTTTTATTTGAACTAAATTATTTTTTAAATTAGTTACATCTTCTGTTAATGTATAATCACCAGGAGTTAAATTATCCCAAGTATATGATGTATTACATGAAAATTCTTTTGTTACATTATTTAATGTTATTTTAAATTTTTGATTATTTGTTATATAACCTGTACATTCTTTTGTAACAGTTACTTTACCAGGTTTTAATGAATTTGTTACTGTTACTTCACTTGTTTCATTTGCTTTTACTGTAACTGAAGAACTTGAATATTCTACATTATATTTACTATCTGGATTTATTTCTTTAATTGTATAATTCCCTACAGGTAAATCAAAAGTAACATTTCCACCACATGAAACATCTTTAGACTCAGATAAAACATTATTTTTATAAATTCCTATTTTAAATGTTCCAGATACACCTGTTTTACATACTTTATTAACTTTAACATTACCTTTTTTTAATGAATTAGTAAATGTTGCTATTTTACTTTCACCAGAAGTTAAAGTTATTTCACCTTCAGTATCATATAAAACATCTTCTCTATCTTCTTTTTCTCTTATTAAATATGTTCCAGTTGGTAAACTACTTCCAAAAATAGCTTTTTCTTTTTCCCCACATGATATTGTACCTGTTTTATAAATACTACCATTTTTTACTAATTCAACAGTAAATGTACCAGTTAAACCATTATTACATACCTTAGATACATATATTGTTTGAGATACAGGTTGATAATATGTTTCAGTAGATAATGTTACTACTTTTTGATAATTTTGATAACTATATTCAGTAAGTAAATATAAAGTTCCATTAGAACATGCATTTAATATTTCACTATTAGAGGGACTACATGAAATTTTCTTTGGATTATTTTCCATTATATCCCAAATATTATGTTGGGTAGTTGCATAACTTCCTGTGTTTGGATTACTACAACTATAGTAACATGTTCCAGTAGTTTGATAATCATAAAATGTACTGCTTCCACCCCATGTATGATTTGGAAATTGCTTTCCACATTGACTGCAAAAATAATCATTTCCATATTCATCACCTATTTGTATTACACCTGTAGCGTAACCATGACAATTATAACTATTTGTTCCGTTATATTCATACCCTTTAATACCACCATAATTTCTTAATGATATTGCAGATACATTAAAATAACATGTTAAAAACACAAAAATAAATATAAATATATATGAAAATATTTTCTTCATAAGTTTCACCATCCTATATCATAATTAAATTATAACATTATAAAAAAAAATAGTAAATACTATTTAACAACAATATTTACCACTTTTCCTTTTATTACAATAACTTTTACAATTTCCTTATCAAGTATATGTTTTTTTACATTTTCTTCGTTTAAAGCTTTTTCTTTTAAAGATTCTTCATCTATATCTTTTAATACATTTATTGTACTTCTTAATTTACCATTTACTTGTACTGCAATAGTTATTTCATCTTCATCTAATTTACTTTCATCGTAAGTAGGCCAACTTGATTTATATATTTTTTCTCCAAGATTACAAATTTCATTTAATTCTTCAGTTATATGAGGACATATTGGATTTAATAACATTAAGAATGTACGAAAATCTTTTTTAGTAATTTTACCTACTTTTTCAAATTCATTTAACAAAATCATAAGAGCACTAACTGCTGTATTATATTTAATATTATCTATATCATCAGTTACTTTTTTTATTGTTTTATTAATTAAAATTTCAAGACTTTCAGTATATGAAAAACTATCTATTAAATTATCCTTCATACGATACACTCTATCTAAAAATCTTTTACATCCTTTTAAACCTGATTCATTCCATACTGCTTCTTTTTCATAATCTCCAATAAAAAGTTCATAACATCTTAAACTATCAGCACCATATGAATCTACCATAACATCAGGATTAACAACATTACCTCTACTTTTACTCATTTTTTCGCCATTATTACCTAGAATCATTCCATGAGCCACTCTTTTTTTGAATGGTTCCATCGAAGGAACAAGACCTTCATCATATAAAAATCTATTCCAGAATCTCGCATATAAAAGGTGCCTTGTTGCATGTTCCATACCACCATTATAATAATCAACCATGCCCCAATATTTCATTACATCATAAGAAGCAAAAGCTTTGTCATTTTTAGGATCCATATATCTTAACCAATACCAAGAAGATCCAGCCCAGTTTGGCATTGTATCTGTTTCTCTTTTAGCAGCACCACCACATTTAGGACAAGTTGTATTAACAAAACTATCTATCCTAGAAAGTGGACTTTCCCCATCATCTGTTGGTTCATAAGAAGTAACATCAGGAAGTGTTACTGGTAAGTCTTCTTCCTTAACACCTACCCATCCACATTTTGGACAATTAATCATTGGGATAGGTTCTCCCCAGAATCTTTGACGAGAAAACACCCAGTCTTGTAAACGATAATTAACTTTTCTTTTTCCAATACCTGTTTCTTCAAGATAATCTATCATCTTTGAAATTGAAGTTTTTTTATCAGTAAGACCATTTAAGAAACCTGAATTAACCATTTCACCATCTAAAGTATAAGCTTCTTTTGTTATATCTCCACCTTTTATTACTTCTACAATTTTAATATTAAACTTTTTAGCAAAAGCATAATCTCTTTCATCATGAGCTGGAACAGCCATAATCGCACCAGTTCCATAATTAGTTAAAACATAATCACTAATCCAGATTTCAATTTCCTCATTATTAACAGGATTAATCGCAGTTAAACCATCTAATTTAACTCCTGTTTTTTCTTTAGTTAAATCTGTTCTTTCAATTTCAGTTTTCTTCTTTGCTTCTTCTTGATAAGCTTTAACTTCTTCAATATTTTTAATTAAATCTTTATATTTATTTAACATTTCATGTTCTGGTGAAACAACCATAAAAGTTACACCAAATAAAGTATCAGGGCGTGTTGTAAATACCTTTAAAGTATCATCAACTTCCTTAAGTTTAAATAAAACTTCTGCTCCTTCACTTTTTCCTATCCAGTTTATCTGAGCTGTTTTAACTCTATCAACAAAGTCAGTCATAGAAAGACCATCAAGTAATTTATCAGCATATAAACTCATCTTTAACATCCATTGAGATTTAAGTTTCTTTTCTACTTTTCCCCCACATCTTTCACAAACATTTCCTTCACTTTCTTCATTAGATAAACCAATTTTACAATTAGGGCACCAATTTATTTCTTTTTCTGCTTTATAAGCCATTCCTTTTTCAAAGAATTTTAAAAATTGCCATTGTGTCCATTTATAATAATCTTCATCTGTTGTTGAAAACTCCCTACTCCAATCAAAAGATATTCCAAGTGATTTTATTTGACGTTTAAATGTTTCAATATTTTGTTTTGTAGCAATTTTAGGATGAATATGATTTTTTATTGCATATTGTTCTGTTGGAAGTCCAAAAGAATCCCAACCAATTGGATATAAAACATTAAACCCTTGCATTCTTTTTTTTCTTGCCATTGAATCAAGCGCAGTTTGACTTCTTACATGTCCTACATGAAGTCCAGCCCCACTTGGATATGGAAATTCTATTAAATAATAATATTTAGGTTTATCACTATTATTTTCACAAACAAAAGCTTTTTCATTTTCCCAAATATCTTGCCATTTCTTTTCTATTTTTTTAAAATTATACATCTTTAACCATTCCTCTTTTCTTATAATAAACTCTAATAATATAAAAACCAAAATATGTTAATCCAATAAGAAGGACAAATCCTACCAATATTTTTAAAAAGATACTTTTAACAAAAAATGTTGTTAAAACTGTTATAGGAAGTACTATAGAAAACATAAAAGTAATCTGCTTTAATAACTTTTTATAATTAACTTTTTTCATATCTAAATTAGCCATTCTTACTAAAAGTTTTACTTCTGGTAAATTAACTTTTTCTTTATCACTATATTTTGCTTTAAATCTTTTCGTAGCAATAAAATAATAATACAAAAAAATTATAATAAAAAATAATATAAATTGAATCACATATTCCATAAATACACCTTCTTTATAAGGTTTATTATAATAAAAAAAGTAAAATTATTCAAGGGATGTTAAAAAATAATTTTACTTGAAGTAATAAATTGTTTATTTTATAATATTTATTGGTGATATTATGTTTAAAAATTCAAACACAAATAAAAGATATTATACCTTAGATTATTATTATAAACAAAGATATGGTAAAAAAGTATTTAAAGTTAGTTTAAACTTAAATCTTACATGTCCTAATATTGATGGTACAAAAAGTTATGGAGGATGTATTTATTGTAAAAATGGCAGTGGTGAAGATAAAAACTTAAGTTTAAAAGAACAATTTATTAAAGTTAAAACACTTCTTCATAAAAAATGGCCTGATGCTAAATATATTGCCTATTTTCAAGCTAATTCTAATACATATTGTTCTGTTAATTTCTTAAAAGAAAAAGTAAATGAAGTTTTAAGTTATGATAATGTATGTGGAATTAATATAGCTACAAGATGTGACTGTATAAAAGATGATATGTTAGAATATTTAAAAGAATTAAATAAAAAAACTGATTTAGTAATTGAACTTGGTCTTCAAACAATAAAAGATGAAACAAGTAAACTTATTAATAGAGCTCATACTTTAAAAGAATTTGAAGATATGTATAAAATTTTAAAAGATAATAATATTAAAGTTGTTGTTCATATAATAAATGGTTTACCTTATGAAACAAAAGAAGATATGCTTAATACTGTAAAATATTTAAATAATTTAAAAATAGATGGTATTAAAATTCATATGTTACATATTTTAAAAGATACCCCTTTAGAAAAACTATATAAAAAGGAAAAATTCCATGTCTTAACAAGAAAAGAATATGTTGATATTGTATGTGATCAACTTGAATATTTAAACGAAGATATCGTTATAAATAGAATAACTGGTGACCCTCACGAAGAAGATTTAATCGAACCTTTTTGGTTACAAAAAAAATTTTGTGTTTTAAATGAAATAGATAAAGAATTAGTAAAAAGAAATACATACCAAGGAAAGAAGTGTTAACTACACTTCTTTCTTTATTTTTCTTGTTTTTCTTCACTTATATTATCTAAATCTTCATTTATTTTATTTAATAAGTATTTTATCTAATTCAAATGCTCTTTTAGATAAGTTCTTAACACTCAAATATTTAATAATTATACTTATTAACAATTTTGAAACTTTCCGCAGGATTTCACCTTGCAGGGAAGAAAGATCATAACCCAAGTGTATATGGTGAACTTGAAGTTCCATTTCCTCCGGTGATTTGTACGGAAGATATTAGATATAGGACTGGCCGAGCAGCAAACTGGCCAAGGCTGACACTGAGGTCGCTGACATACCCGCCCGAAAAGACATAAAACGCACTGAAACTAATGCTGGCACCCTGAGGCAATGTCCACTCACTATTACCTTTAAATAACCAGTTTGTTGTATTACATGCTCTTATATCATTTGATGATGAGTTAGAATCATCCCATATTTTTTTATTTTCACAATTACTACTTGCATATCCATAATCACTTACATACATAAGGCCTATTTTACCTATCCAACTATTTGGATTTGTTCCATAATAAAACTCATTACTTTTTGTATTTTTTATTTTTCTTTCATAACTATACATATCTACGGGAGTTGTTGTTGAAGTACCACCATTAAATCCTCCAAGAT
>ERZ773139.3843-NODE-3843-length-12839-cov-16.125313_pt1 | contig 12839 bp, 9 predicted proteins | sample MGYA00580854_ERZ773139 | MGnify/ENA primary metagenome ERZ773139 (study PRJEB29015, sample SAMEA2737809) | human gut metagenome | biome: human gut; feature: human-associated habitat; material: faeces | place: China | collected 2012 ...
GTTTGAAGAGGGCGCGGAGATCGTCACCGGCTCGACGCACAAGACCTTCTTCGGCCCGCAGCGCGGCGTGATCGGCGTGAATTACAAGCCGGAGGACCTCAAATGGGGCCTCTGGGAGACGATCGAAACGCGCGCCTTCCCCGGCAGCGTCTCCAACCATCACCTCGGAACGCTGCTCGGCCAGCTGATGGCCGCGTATGAAATGAACGCCTTCAAGGACGAATACCAGAGGGCCGTGATCGAGAACGCGAAGAGCTTCGCCGCCAGCCTGAAGGCCGAGGGGCTTGACGTGGCGGGCGACCCGGCCGTGGGCTACACCGAGACGCATCAGGTCATCGTCCGCGTCGGCTACGCCAGAGGCCCGGAGATCGCGAAGCGGCTCGAGGAGAACAACATCATCTGCAACTATCAGGCCACGCCCGACGAGGAGGGCTTCACCGCCTCCGGCGCGCTGCGCATGGGCGTAAACGAAATGACCCGCTTCGGCTTCGGCAGGGAGCAGTTTGCGCACCTTGCGCACCTGATCGCCGACTGCATCCTGCGCAATGCGGACGTCCGGGAAGAAGCCGCCCGCCTGCGCGAGGGCTTCACCGATATGCGCTACTGCTTCTCCGACGCGGAGACGGAAAAGCTCATTTCCGCCCTGGCCGAGGCTACGGGCATCTGAGCGGATAGAGTACACTTTATCAGAAATTTGCCCGCTCAGTGTAGGGGCCGATGCCGGTCACAGCCGTTCGCGACGAAGGAGCGTTACGGATGTGGGTCTGCCGCTTGCCGGTACACATCGGCCCGGCAGATTGCACCGCGTTTTACGAAAATCTTCGGCGAATTCGCAGCTTCCCAACGGGCCGATGTGGGCATCGGCCCCTACTATACTGTGCGAATCTGCACTGCCTGCAAATATGGCGAAGCATATCCAGCGCCCCTTTTCTCCCCCACCAACTCAACCAATCAACCCCACAAAACAGAATTGGAGGAACAAATTATGAATTTTCCCGCTGAACTGAAGTATTCCCGCGACCACGAATGGGTCAAGATGCTCGACGACACGACCGCTCTTGTCGGCATCACGGACTTTGCCCAGAGCGAGCTGGGCGATCTGGTCTACGTCAATCTGCCTGAGCCCGGCGACGAGGTGCTTGCGGGCGAAACGGCCTGCGACGTCGAATCCGTCAAGGCCGTGTCCGACGTTATGAGCCCCGTGACCGGTGTGATCGCCGAGGTCAACGAGGAGCTGGACGATTCTCCCGAGCTTCTGAACTCCGACCCCTATGAGGCGTGGATCATGAAGATCGAGCATATCACGGACTTCTCCGAGCTTCTGAGCGCGGAGGAATATGAGGCGTTCACGAAGGAGGAGCACTGATGGGCACCTTTGTCCCGACGACAGCTGCGGAGCGGGAGCAGATGCTGCGGACGATCGGCGTATCGTCCGTAGAAGATCTGTTCCGGGACGTGCCGCAGCAGATGTATCTGGACGGATACTTGGATCTGCCGCCCGGAAGGAGCGAGCTGGAAACGCTTGAGGCCGTCTCGGCGCTGGCAGAGCGGAACCGCGTGTTCAAAACCTGTCTGCGCGGCGCGGGCAGCTACCGGCATTATATCCCCGCGGCGGTCAAGGCCGTCGTGAGCCGCGAGGAATTTGTGACGGCCTATACGCCCTATCAGGCCGAGATCAGCCAGGGCATTTTACAGGGAATTTTCGAGTACCAGACCATGCTCTGTGAGCTGACCGGCATGGACGTGTCCAATGCGGGCGTTTATGACGGCGGAACTGCCGCCGCAGAGGCCATCCCCATGTGCCGCGACCGTAAACGCACAAAGGCCTATGTCTCCGCAGCGGTCGACCCGAACGTCCTCGGCGTTATGAAGACCTACTGCTTCGGTTCCGGGACAGAGTTAACTGTCGTCCCGATGAAGGACGGCAGAACAGACCCGGACGCGCTGCGCGCCATACTCGGTGCGGATGCCGCCTGCTTCTATGTCCAGCAGCCGAATTTCTTCGGCCAGCTGGAGGACGCGGAGCTGCTCGGCGAGATCACGCACGCAGCCGGGGCCAAATACATCATGGGTGTGAACCCCATTTCGCTGGCAGTTTTGAAAACGCCCGGCGAGTGCGGCGCGGACATCGCCGTCGGCGAAGGTCAGCCCCTTGGCCTCGACACGGCCTTCGGCGGCCCGTACCTCGGATTTATGACCGCGACGAGCGCCATGATGCGTAAGCTCCCCGGCCGCATCGTCGGTCAGACGCACGACACGGAGGGGAAGACCGGCTATGTCCTCACGCTTTCCGCGCGGGAGCAGCACATCCGCCGGGAAAAGGCCTCGTCCAACATCTGCTCGAACGAACAGCTCTGCGCGCTGACCGCCGCCGTCTATCTTGCCGCCATGGGCGAAGCCGGACTGCGGCAGGCCGCGGCGCTCTGCACGTCCCGCGCGCATTATTTTGCGCAGCGGCTCGAAGAGGTACTTGGCTGGAAGCGCGTCTATCCCGGCGAATTCTTCCACGAATTCGTGACCGCCTGTCCGTGCCCCGAGCGGACGCTGGAAGTGCTGGACGCGCACGGGATTCTGGGCGGCCTGCCGGTGGAGGGCGGAATTCTCTGGTGCGTGACGGAGCTGACAGATAAGAAAACGCTCGACCATGTGATCGGGCTTTTGCAGGAGGTGAGCGGCCAATGAAGACAATCTTTGAACAGGGGGCGCCCGGCCACGGCCTGTCACTGCTTCCAGCGTGCGACGTGCCCGTCGTGACGCTGGCGCCGGCGCGCAAAAAGCCGCTGCGCCTGCCGCAGGTGAGCGAAAATGAGCTTATCCGGCACTATACCGCGCTGTCGCACCGCGTCCACGGCATGAACGACGGCTTCTATCCGCTGGGCTCGTGCACGATGAAGTATAATCCCAAGGTCAACGAAGCGCTTGCGGCGCTGCCGGGCTTTGCGCGGCTCCATCCGCTCCAGCCGGAGCAGACGGCGCAGGGCGCGCTGGAGCTGCTGTATGAAACCGGAAAGCTGCTCGGAGAAGTGACCGGCATGGACGCGTTCACGCTCCAGCCCGCCGCAGGCGCGCACGGCGAATTCACAGGCCTGCTGCTCATCAAGGCGTATCACCTTGCACGCGGCGATGCGGCCCGGACAGAGATCATCGTCCCGGACTCCGCCCACGGCACGAATCCGGCCTCGTCCGTCATGGCGGGCTTCCGCGTGGTCAATATCCCGTCCGGCGCAGACGGCTGCGTCGATCTCGCGGCGCTCCGCGCCGCCGTCGGGCCGCAGACGGCGGGACTGATGCTCACGAACCCCAATACGGTCGGTATTTTCGACAAGAACATCCTCGAAATCACGAAGATCATCCACGACGCGGGCGGTCTGTGCTATTACGACGGCGCGAATCTGAACGCCGTCATGGGCGTCGTTCGTCCGGGCGACATGGGCTTTGACTGCATCCACCTGAATCTGCATAAGTCCTTTGCCACGCCGCACGGCGGCGGCGGGCCGGGCTCCGGCCCCGTTGGCTGCAAGGCGTTCCTCGCGCCGTTCCTGCCCGGCCCCATCCCGGAAAAGACCGAAAACGGCTTCCGCTTTGCGCAGCCTGCGCAGTCCGTCGGCCGGGTGCGGGATTTCTACGGGAATTTCCTCGTCGTCGTTAAGGCGTTCGCCTATCTGACCATGCTTGGCCGGGAGGGCGTGCATGAGGTGGGCCGCAACGCGGTTCTGAACGCGAATTATATGATGGCCGCGCTGCAGGATGTCTACGATATGGCCTATCCCGGCCCCTGTATGCACGAGTTCGTCATGACGCTGGATCGGCTGCATAAAGAAACCGGTGTTTCCGCGCTCGACATCGCCAAGGGTCTGCTTGACAACGGTATTCATCCGCCCACAATGTATTTCCCGCTGATCGTCCACGAGGCGCTCATGGTCGAGCCGACGGAGACGGAGTCCAAGGCCACCATGGATGAGGCAATCGAGGTCTTCCGTTCGCTTGCCCGCCTCGCGCATGAGGACCCCGAAGCGCTCCACACCGCGCCGCACAATACCCCTGTCCGCCGTCTCGACGAGGTGCAGGCGGCAAGAAACCCCGTTCTGCGCGCCGCGCTTGCGGAATAAGAAAAAACGGTCTGCCGCCCGGCTGTGCATCTGCATGGCCGGGCGGTACTGCGCTGTTAGAGGAAGATGACGTGAATACTTGCAAGCTGGTCATGCCTCCGGCGGCCCCTTCTTTTCCGCCTTGCCGGAAAAGAAGGGGGAGAAAAGGGGCGCTTGGACGCGTTTGGTGCGTATTGCGGGTACGGTTTAGGCAAGTCCTTATTTTTGGGTATTACGAACACACATACTCACCTTACGAGCGCTTTGGTACGCGCCGCCTGTTACGGGACATCAGATTTACAAGTAGCTGCCTTTGAATGGCTGCTGTAAATCAGCCTTGCGTTTAAAATTTGTGAGGCAGTACGGATTCGCCGCAGATCCCAAAAGCCGGAGGGGATATGCTGCAAGGTTCAGAGTGCTCCGAAATTTACGGCATTCGAATCCCCTCAGGCCCTTCGGGTCAGCTCCCGTGCCAGTGCTGTAAAACAAAAAGCAGTGTTGACAAATGCAGATGCATATTATAAAATTGGAATATAGAACAATTAGATGATACAGGAGGGCCGCAATGGGATTACAGCATGGGATCCTTGGGTTTTTGAATTATGGCCCGTGCAGCGGGTATGAGCTGACAAAGGCGTTTCATTCCTCCGTGCAGTTTTTCTGGCCCGCGCAGACCAGTCAGATCTATCTGACGCTGGGCAAGCTGGAGGATGCCGGGCTTGTCACGCATGAGACGGTCATTCAAAACGGGAAGCCGAATAAAAATGTCTATTCCATCCTGCCCGCCGGACGCGCGGAGCTGCAGCGCTGGCTGTCGGAGCAGGGAAAGACGGCGGACGGCTATAAGAGCGAATTTCTGATGAAGGTCTTCTTTGCTGAAAATCTCCCGCCGCAGCAGGCCATTGCGATGCTGCGCGCGTATGCGGACGGCTGCCGCGCGTGGCTGCGGAGCATGGACAGCGTACCGCAGAGCATTGAGGATTACGGCAAGCTGACCGACGCCAGCGCGCCTGTATATTGGGCCTTTACGGCGCAGTTCGGCAGAAATTATGCGCAGATGTGCATCGCCTGGGCCGAGGACTGCATCAAACGGCTGGAGGAAATGGTATGAGAGTTCTGGTCCTGAACGGAAGTCCCAAGGGGGACAAAAGCAATACATACCGGCTCACAAGCGCGTTTCTGGACGGCCTGCGGCAGACGCAGCCGGTGAAGGCTGAAACCATCGAGGTCGGAAAGCTGCATCTGCTGCCGTGCCGCGGCTGCTTCGCCTGCTGGAGCAAAACGCCGGGCAAGTGCGTATTGCAGGACGATATGGCCGGTGTGATCGGGAAAATTCTTGCCGCCGACGTGCTGATCTGGAGCTTTCCGCTCTATTATTTCAGCATTCCCGGCCAGCTCAAGCTGCTCATCGACCGGCAGCTGCCGATGTCGCTGCCGTTTATGACCGACACGGACTCCGGCGGCCACCCGAGCCGGTACGACCGCTCCGGCCAGCGGCAGGTCGTGATCTCGACCTGCGGCTTCTATACCGCCGAGGGCAATTATGACGCGGTGGACGCGCAGGTTTCCCGGCTTTGCGGCAAGGATGGCTATACGTCCGTCTACTGCGGACAGGGCGAGCTGTTCCGCGTCCCGGCGCTGCGCCAGCGCACGGATGCGTATCTTGAGCTGGTCAAACAGGCGGGCGCGGAGTTTGCACACGGTGCGATCCTGCCGGAAACGGCCCGCGCCTTGCGCCAGCCGCTGTTCCCGCGCGCGGTATTTGAGCAGATGGCGGACGCCAGCTGGGGCGTCAGTCGGGAGGATACTGCCGCGGCAAAGACCCCGGAGGCCGGGAGGCTGTCTCCGGCGCAGGCCTTTACGCGGCAGATGGCCGCGCTCTATGACCCATCGACATGGGACGGGAGGGACCGCGTTCTGGAATTTTTCTATACGGACACCGGCGAAACCTGTCAGATCGTGCTCGGAAAGGACGGCCAGCGCGTGCTGCAATCGGACTTCCTGCCCTGCACGACGCGCATCGAAACGCCACTTTCCGTCTGGCAAAAAATCGGCAGCGGGGAGCTTGACGGCAAGCAGGCGATGATGGAGCACCAGTACCGCGTGACCGGCGATTTTTCGGTCATGCTCCGCTGGGATGATATCTTCGGCTTGGGGGCCGCACCGGCGCAGCCGTCCGCCGAGCCCCGGAAGAAGACGAACATGACGCTCATGCTGCTGCCGTGGATGGCGATCTGGATCGCGCTGTCTATCCACGCGCAGATCGGCGCTTGCGTCGGGCTTGCGGTCTGTGCGCTGCTGCCGTTCGCGTTTCTGAAATACCGTCTGACCATCTTCGAGCCGTGTTCGATTCTGGCGGTCGGCACGATCTGCGTGCTGGCGCTTCTGGACGCGCTGCCGCTCACGCTGCTGCTGCCCGCGTCGTATCTTCTGTTCGGCCTGATGTGGGGCGTGACGGTGTTTCTGCCCATGCCGCTGACGGCGTATTATTCCATGAACGGCTATGGCGGCGAAACGGCGCTTCAAAATCCGCTGTTCATGCGCACGAACCGCATTCTGACAGCCTGCTGGGCGGTTCTGTATCTGCTCACGCCGGTCTGGACGTGGTATCTGCTGCAAACACCCGTCTCGTATCTGACCGGCGCGCTCAATTCCGTGCTGCCCATGCTCCTCGGTGCGTTCACAGCCTGGTTCCAGCGCTGGTACCCGGCGCATTACGCCGCAAGCAAAAAATAATGACACCCATGCAGTTCCCCTGTTATGCCGATCGAAGCGCATGACAGGGGGCTTTTCTGCATAGTCGGGAGCTGGTCAAGCCTCCGGCGGCCCATTCTTTTCCGTCTTGCCGGAAAAGAATGGGGAGAAAAGGGGCGCTTGGACGCGTTTGGTGCGTACTGCGGGTACGGTTTAGGCAAGTCCTTATTTTTGGGTATTACGAACACACATACTCACCTTACGAGCGCTTTGGTACGCGCCGCCTGTTACGGGACATCAGATTTACAAGTAGCTGCCTTTGAATGGCTGCTGTAAATCAGCCTTGCGTTTAAAATTTGTGAGGCAGTACGGATTCGCCGCAGATTCCCGTAAAAAGCGGTGCGTCCCGCGGGCGGACAGAGTCGTCCGCCCCTACACCGAAATGCGCAGATGCATACGAATTCGCCAAAGATTTCTGATGATTCAGTGCATCCTGCCGGGCGGAGCAGAGCCCCGCCCCTACCAACTGCGGTTAAATTTCAACGATTTTACGTAAAACGGACAGGCGTGCTCATTCCCCCGTAAAGCTTTTGCAGTACGGGGCCAGACAGCAGCGGTCGCACGCGGGCTTTCTTGCCGCGCAGACGGCCCGGCCGTGCAGGACGAGCCTGTGGCAGAAATCGGAGGATTCCTCCGGCGGCAAAATCGCGCGCAGCTGCTGCTCGACCTTTGCCGGGTCCTTGCCGCTGGCGAGGCCCAGCAGGTTGCAGATGCGGATGCAGTGCGTGTCGCAGACGACCGAGCCGGGCGTCCCATAAATATCGCCCAGCAGCAGATTTGCCGTTTTCCGGCCCACGCCCGGCAGGCGCAGAAGCTGCTCCATCGTGCCGGGCACCTTCCCGCCGTATTCGTCCCGCAGCATCCGGCAGGCCAGCACGATATCTTCCGCCTTGTGCTTGTAGAACCCGCAGGAGTGGACATAGCCCTCGACCTCGGCCACGTCTGCCTCCGCGAATGCGTCCAGCGTCGGATAGCGCGCGAAGAGCGCAGGCGTGACCAGATTGACCCGCGCGTCCGTACACTGCGCGGACAGGCGCACCGCGATCATCAGCTCGTAATCCTTCCCGGAATGCAGCGCGCAGAGCGCGTCCGGGTATTCCTGCTTCAGCGCGGCAATGATACCGGCCACACGTTCCGATGTTTCCATACTTGCTCATCCCTTGCTTTTTTGCTTTATTATATCATAAGCGCGCTGGAAAGGGAACCGCCCGCTTGTAATTGGCAGCGAAAACCGGTATAATACGTTAGAAATCAAAAAAGGAGGCGGGCGATATGTATCAGCCCCTCGCGGACGCGCTTCGTCCGCAGGAACTTTCCGACGTTTGCGGCCAGCAGCATATTTTAGGAGAAAACGGGCTGCTGCGCCGGATCATTGAAAGCGGTTCTGTGCCGAACATGATCTTCTACGGCCCGTCCGGCACGGGCAAGACGACCGTTGCGAACCTGATCGCGAAGAAAACGCAGCGAAAGCTGTGCAAGCTCAACGCAACGACCGCGTCCTCCGCTGACATTAAGGAGATTTATGCCCAGCTGGACACGTTCCTTGCGCCGAACGGCGTGCTGCTGTATCTGGACGAGATCCAGTATTTCAACAAAAAGCAGCAGCAGACGCTGCTGGAATACATTGAAAACGGCAAGATCACGCTCATCGCGTCCACGACGGAAAATCCGTATTTTTATGTCTATAATGCTATCCTGTCGCGCTCGACGGTGTTTGAATTCAAGCCCGTGGAGAAGGACGAGGCGCAGCGCGCGGTCAGCCGGGCGCTCAATTATCTCGAAGCGCGCGACAGCGTGACCATCCTGCCGGAGCCCGGCGTGAAGGAGCACATCGCGCAGTCCTGCGGCGGCGATATCCGCAAGGCGCTCAACGCCGTCGAATTCCTCTACACGGCCACACGCCCCGAAAACGGCGTGGTCAGGCTCACCATGGCAGACGCAAAGCAGGTGTCGCAGCGCTCGGCCATGCGGTACGACAAATCCGGAGACGATCACTATGACGATCTTTCCGCGCTCATGAAGTCCATCCGCGGCTCCGACCCGGACGCCGCCGTGCACTATCTGGCCCGGTTTTTAGAGGCGGGCGATCTGCCCTCCGCCTGCCGCCGCATCCTGTGCTCCGTGGCGGAGGACATCGGCCTTGCCTATCCGCAGGCCATCCCCATCGTCAAGGCCTGCGTCGACAGCGCTTTGCAGCTGGGCCTGCCGGAGGCGCGTCTGCCGCTGGCCGACGCGGTTCTTCTCCTTGCCACGGCCCCGAAATCCAATTCCGGCTGCATGGCCATCGATGCGGCCATCGCCGATGTGAAGGCAGGCAGAACTGGCCCCGTCCCGCGCGAGCTGCAAAATGTCCACGCCGACGGCACGGGCTTCGAGCGCGACCAGGGCTATCTCTACCCGCACAATTTCCCGAACCACTGGGTCCGGCAGCAGTATCTCCCCGATGTGATCAAAGACCGCGTCTATTACACCTACGGCGACAACAAAACCGAACAGGCCGCCAAGCGCTACTGGGACGAGATCAAGAAGTGACGCACCGCTCAAGGCTCAGCTGGCGGCGGAGCCGACTGAGGGGTTGCGGCAAACAACCGAACAACTGAAACCCTTTCGGCGAATACGTACTACACCGCGTAGGGGCGGACGACTCTGTCCGCCCGGCAGATTGCACCGTTTTTACGGTAATCTGCGGCGAATTCGTAACTTCCCAGCGGGTCGATGTGGGCATCGACCCCTACAACGAAATAGGGAACCGCTTGCGAATTCGCCGCAAATTCTCATGCAGATGCAACATCTCCCGGCGGGCGGACAAGGCGTCCGCCCCTACGTCGAAACAGGAACGTGCTTACGGATTCGCCGCAAATTTCCATAGAAAGGCTGGTGTCCATTTTGAAAAAATGGCAGAAAAGTTTGATTCTTGTGCTGGCATTTGCCGTCGCGATCCTTGGCTCGGCTATCGTGACCATGCAGCTTACGTACCGGGAGCAAACACCCGCCGAGGCCAAAACGGCGGAGATCGGCACGTATCTTGACCGGTTCTTCATCGACGATTATGATGAAGATACGCTTGCTGACGCTGCCGCGTCCGCCATGGTCGAGGCGACCGGCGACCGCTGGAGCTATTACCTGACCGCTGAAGAAAAAAGCAGCTATGATGAGCAGATGCAGAACGCCTATGTCGGCATCGGCGTGACCATCACCGCGCAGGAAGAACTCGGCGGAATGCGAATTGAGGCCGTGACCGCGGGAGGCCCGGCGGAGGAGGCCGGAATTCTCGTCGGCGATATCATCACAGAGGTCGAGGGCGAAAAAACGCTCGACCTTGGCATGACCGGGACGCGCACAAAGGTGCGCGGTGAAGCGGGAACCTTCGTGACGCTGACGATCCTGCGCGGGGAGGAAAGCTTCCCCGTTTCGGTCGAGCGCCGCAGCATCCAGACGCCCGTTGCGACGTATGAAATGCTGGACGGGCAGATCGGCTATATCAAGATCGCCAATTTCGACACCCGCTGCGCGGAGGAGACAAACGCCGCCATGGACGAGCTGATCGCGCAGGACGCGAAGGCGCTGATCTTCGACGTGCGGAACAATGGCGGCGGATATAAAAACGAGCTGGTCAAGGTACTGGATAAAATACTGCCGGAGGGCATTCTGTTCCAGAGCGAGGACTATCAGGGCTCGAAGCAAATCGACCGCTCGGACGCGGACTGCATCGACCTGCCCATGGCCGTGCTCGTCAATCAGGATAGCTATTCCGCAGCTGAATTTTTCGCCGCTGCGATCCGGGAATATGACTGGGGTACGGTCGTCGGAACGAAGACGGTCGGCAAGGGCAATTTCCAGACGGCTTTTACGCTCTCCGACGGCTCCATGCTGAACCTGTCCATCGGCAAATACTACACGCCGCAGGGCCGCAGTCTGACCGATACCGGCGTCATACCGGACATCGAAATCACGCTTTCCGACGAGGACGGCGCAAAACTTTACTACGGTCAGCTGGAAAAAGCGGACGACGCACAATTACAGGCCGCAATCCGCGAAATCACCCAGAAACTCTCTTGACATCCCTATCTTTGCCCGATATAATGTCTGCTGAATCACTGTAAATACCGGGCATTTTCTGCCCGATCGATTATGGAAGGAACGATCGTAAAAATGGCAAAAGAATTTAAAATCAGTGCGCTCCGTCTCAAGGAACTGGAGCAGGAGCTTTTTTATCTGAAGACGACCCGTGAAAAGGAAGTCGCCGAGCAGATCAAGGAGGCGCGTTCGTTCGGCGACCTCTCTGAGAACAGCGAATACGACGAAGCCAAGAACGAGCAGGCCAAGCTTTATGGCCGCATCGCCGAGGTTGAAAATATTCTCGCCCACGCCGTCATTATTGACGAGACAGAGGACTCCGAGGGCAAGATCGGCCTCGGCTGCACCATCAAGGTCGAGGACATGGAAACGGGCGACGAGGAACTCTACGCCATCGTCGGTTCGCAGGAGGCCAACCCCATGGAATGCCGCATTTCCGACGACTCCCCGTTCGGCAAGGCGCTGCTCGGCCACAAGGTCGGCGACATTGTCGAGGTTGAGGCGCCCATCGGCGTGCTCAAGTATAAGATCCTGACGGTTGAAAAGTAACGAATCAGAAAAAGAGGATAGCTATGGAACAGGAAAACAGGAATCAGCAGAACGCGGCCCCGCAGGTCAGCCTCGGCGACCAGATCAAGGTCCGCCGCGAAAAGCTCGCGCAGCTGCAGGCGGAGGGCATGGACCCGTTTGCCATCACCCGCTTCGTCAGCACCACGACCGCGCAGGAGATCAAGGAGCATTTTGACGAGATGGAGGGCAAGCCCGTCTCCATTGCGGGCCGTCTCATGTCCAAGCGCGGCATGGGCAAGGTGTCCTTCTGCGACTTGCAGGACAAAACAGGCCGCATCCAGCTCTACGCCCGCAAGGACGAAATGGACGAGGCCGAATATAACCGCTTCAAGAAATACGACATCGGCGATATCGTCGGTGTCGAGGGCGAGATCTTCCGCACGCAGCGCGGCGAAATGTCCGTGCGCGCGAAGACCATCACGCTGCTGTCCAAGTCCCTGCTGCCGCTGCCCGAGAAATTCCACGGACTGACCGACAAGGAGACGCGCTACCGCCAGCGCTATGTCGACCTGATCGTGAACCCGGAGGTCAAGCGGAATTTCATCATCCGTTCGCAGTTTATCAAGCATCTGCGGGATTATCTGGACAATATGGGCTATATCGAGGTCGAAACGCCCGTTCTCAATACCATCGCGGGCGGCGCGGCGGCAAGACCCTTTATCACGCACCACAATACGCTCGATATCGATATGTATATGCGTATCGCGACCGAGCTTCCTCTGAAGCGCCTGATCGTCGGCGGCATGGACCGCGTGTATGAGGTCGGCCGCATCTTCCGCAACGAGGGCATGGACCCCAAGCACAACCCCGAATTCACCACGGTCGAGCTCTACCAGGCCTACGCCGATTTCCACGACATGATGGACATCGCCGAGGGCGTTTACACCACCTTCGCCCAGAAATACCTCGGAACCTATGAACTGAACTGGATGGGCGAAACGATCGATCTGACCCCCGGCTGGCCGCGGCTGACGATGGTAGACGCTGTCAAGCAGTATGTCGGCGTTGATTTTGGTGCGATCACCGACGACGCGGAGGCCGTTGCTGCGGCAAAGGCAGTCGGCGTCGAGCTGGCGGAGGCTGCCGAAAAGACGTGGGGCAACGCGCTTTACGCCTGCTTCGACCAGAAGGTCGAGGAGCATCTGGTGCAGCCGACCTTTATCACGATGTACCCGGTCGAGGTCAGCCCGCTGACCAAGCGCAGCCCGGAGGACCCGCGCCTGACCGAGCGCTTTGAGTTCTTCATCTGCCGCAGCGAGATGGGCAACGCCTATTCCGAGCTGAACGACCCCATTGACCAGCGCGAACGCTTCATGAAGCAGGTCGAGCAGCGCGAACGCGGCGACGACG
>ERZ773139.3844-NODE-3844-length-12837-cov-2.994836_pt1 | contig 12837 bp, 13 predicted proteins | sample MGYA00580854_ERZ773139 | MGnify/ENA primary metagenome ERZ773139 (study PRJEB29015, sample SAMEA2737809) | human gut metagenome | biome: human gut; feature: human-associated habitat; material: faeces | place: China | collected 2012 ...
TTCATCGTCAGCTCGACATTATTGCGGAGGGTTATAGAGCCCAGTCCGTTTCATTTTAGGAGTATATAATGCAAAACTTTTTACCCGTAACAAAGCAGGAAATGCAGCAGCGCGGATGGGATCAGGTCGATTTTGTATATATCACAGGAGATGCCTATGTAGATCATCCTTCTTTCGGTTCTGCCATTATCAGCCGTCTCCTTGAGAGTCGTGGATACCGTGTGGGAATCATCCCACAGCCGGACTGGCGTCATAAAGAAAGCATTCAGACTTTTGGTGAACCGCGCCTTGGTTTCCTTGTAACGGCCGGAAATATGGATTCCATGGTCAATCATTACACAGTCTCAAGGAAACATCGCCAGAAAGATTCTTATTCTCCGGGCGGCGAGATGGGACTTCGGCCGGATATGCCAACGGTCGTATACAGCAAGACATATAAACATACTCCAATTATCCTTGGCGGTATTGAGGCAAGCCTCAGACGTCTTGCTCATTACGATTACTGGGATAACCGCGTGCGTAGAAGTGTCCTTATGGATTCCGGTGCGGATCTGATTTCTTACGGAATGGGAGAGCATTCAATTCTTCAGATTGCCGAAGCACTACAGAGTGGACTGCCAGTTGAAGAGATCACTTACATTCCTGGTACTGTGTACAAGTGCAAAGATCTGTCCCGTGCATTCGAACCAATCGTTCTCCCTTCCTATGAGGAAGTTTCGTCTAACAAACACACATATGCTGACAGTTTCGCAGTTCAATACCGTAATACAGATCCTTTTACCGCCAAACCACTTGCTGAGAGTTATGGAACCAGAGGCTATATTATTCAGAATCCTCCGGCACATCCGCTTTCACAGCAGGAAATGGATGATGTCTATGATCTGCCATATACTGACACCTGGCATCCGATGTATAATGCCAAAGGCGGTATTCCGGCACTGAAGGAAATTAAATTCAGTCTCACCAGCAACCGTGGCTGTTTCGGTGGATGTAATTTCTGTGCACTGACATTTCATCAGGGCAGAATCCTTCAGACCCGAAGCCATGAATCGATTCTGAAAGAAGCCATCAAAATGACAAAGGATCCTGATTTTAAGGGTTATATTCATGATGTAGGCGGTCCGACCGCAGATTTCAGACAACCATCCTGTCAGAAACAGCTGACAAAAGGAGTCTGTCAGAATCGCCAGTGTCTTTTTCCGAAGCCATGTGGAAACCTTCAGGTAGATCACACAGACTATGTTTCCCTTCTTCGAAAACTGCGCAAAGTACCCGGTGTCAAAAAAGTCTTTATCCGTTCTGGTGTACGTTTTGATTATGTTGTCGCAGATAAAAGTCCTGTATTTATGCAGGAACTGGTCAAATATCATATCAGTGGACAGCTTCGTGTTGCACCGGAACATGTTTCAGACCAGGTACTTCACTATATGGGTAAACCATCTCATCAGATCTATCAGACGTTTCTCAGAGAATATGACAAAGCAAATGAAGCTACCGGCAAGAAACAGTATGCTGTTCCATACTTTATGTCTTCTCATCCAGGATGTACGATCAAAGATGCCGTAAAACTCGCTGAATATGTGCGTGATCTTGGCTTCACCCCGGAACAGGTGCAGGACTTTTATCCAACACCATCCACACTTTCTACCTGTATGTATTATACCGGTGTTGACCCCCGTACCATGAAGCCGGTCTATGTACCGAAGAGTCCACATGAGAAGGCCATGCAGCGTGCATTGATCCAGTATCGCAACCCGGAACTGTACGATCTTGTATCAGAAGCACTCCACAAGGCAGGAAGAACCGATCTCATCGGTTTCGGTCCAAAGTGTCTGATCCGGCCACGGAAATTTGCCGATCAGAAGAAAAATGAAAGAGAAAAGAACAGCAGTCAGAAGAAAAAATCCATTCGGAATGTACACCGAAAGAAATGAGGTCAGAATGAGAGTAGCGATTGTCACCGGAGCATCTTCCGGTATGGGACGTGAATTCGTCCTTCAGATCGGAGCTTTATATAAAAACCTGGACGAAATCTGGGTGATCGCAAGGAGAAAAGGAAATTTAGAGAGAGTGGCAGAGCAGTCCCGTCTGCCTTTGCGTATCTTTGACGGAGATCTTCTGAAAAAGCCTGTCTATAAAGCTTTTTGCGAGGCACTCTGTGAAGACACTCCTGATATCCGTATGCTTGTCAACGCAGCCGGATTCGGAAGATCCGGTTCTGTAGAAGAGATCAATATGCAGCGGAGACGGATCCAGACAGACATGGTTGGCTTAAATTGCCAAGCTTTAACAAGAATGACCCTTCTCTGCCTTCCTTACATGCATCCTGGAAGCCGGATCGTCAATCTGGCATCGGCAGCAGCCTTTTGTCCACAACCGTATTTTGCGGTTTATGCGGCAACGAAATCCTATGTGCTGAGCTTTTCCCGTTCGCTCAGAGAAGAGCTTAAGACCCGCGGTATCATCGTCACAGCGGTCTGTCCCGGTCCGGTTGACACTCCCTTTTTTGATGTCAGTGGAAAGCCTCAGAACTTCTTGAAAGAACTGACTATGGCACAGCCAGGACCGGTGGTACATCAGGCACTGAAAGACAGCCGGAAAAGGAAGGAGCTGTCTATTTACGGACTTCCGATGAAACTGACCTATGCCGGCACGAAGCTGCTGCCACATAAATTGCTCCTGCGTATACAGAACCTGTAGATAATCGATCTTTTAAATGAAAAGGAAATCAATCATATGAAGAAAGTTGAAAAGGGGAAACCCGGTTATTTAAATTATAAAAAGAAAGCAGAGATTCTCCGTACAGTCATTTATTTTGCCATTGTCGCAGCCATCTTTCTGCTTGGATACACCCAGACGCATACCCGGCTCAATCTGATGACGGTCGTGGCAGTTCTCGGCTGCCTCCCGGCATCCAAAGCACTGGTTGGTGTCATCGCCCGCTTTCCGTACCCGTCCATTGATCCTGACAGGGCAAAGGAGATTGCAAAAATTTCCCGCCACCTGACTGCTACGATACAGTTATCACCAGCCGGGAAAAGATCATGCCGGCAGACTGCTTTGTTATTTCCGGGCATAATCTTTACGGCTATACCCACTATGAGAAAGTGAATCCTGAGGAACTTGCAAAGCACATCCGCTCGATTCTTTCCCAGAACGGTTACACCGGACTGACAGTCAAGATTTTAAACCAGTATGCACCTTTTCTTGCAAGAGTAGAGGGGCTTGATAATATTGCAGCAGTAGAACAAGAAGATACAAAGCAGACCGAACAGGAGATCCGGCAGCTTCTGCTGAATATCTCCATGTAAACCGGTTCTGAATTTTGGAGAAGATACAATGAAAGAAATCACGATTCAAAAAAATGAAGCCGGACAACGGTTTGACAAATTTCTTGCGAAATATATGAACCAGGCTCCCAAAAGCTTTTTTTATAAAATGCTCCGCAAGAAAAATATCACCCTGAACGGGAAAAAAGCAGCAGGAAATGAAATTCTCAAATTGAATGATACCGTCCGTCTGTTCCTTTCCGACGAGACCATTCAGAAATTTTCAGGCACCATACAGCAGTCCCCCGGAGATCCCGACTGGATCCTGGCTCATGCCGGAAAAGAGCTTTCCATTATTTATGAGGATGAATCCACCATTTTCCTGAACAAGCCCGCAGGGATGTTGTCCCAGAAGGCAAAACCGGACGACATCTCCATGGTGGAACACCTGATCGCTTATCTGCTGAACAGCGGTCAGATTTCCAAAGAAGAACTGCGGACATTTCATCCTTCTGTCTGCAACCGTCTTGACCGCAATACCAGCGGACTGATCGCTGCCGGCAAGACCCTGCAGGCACTCCAGCAGTTAAGTGAAATGTTCCGTGACCGCAGCCTGAAAAAATATTATCTCTGTCTTGTCCGTGGAAAAGTTTCTTCCGACAGTCATATCAGCGGCTATCTGAAAAAAGATCCCCGGACGAACCGGGTCACGGTCAGCCGGACTCCCTCCGGATCAGCCTCCCCGATTGAGACAGAATATCATATAATAAAGCAAGAAGAAGATGTCACGCTCTTAGAGGTTCATCTGATCACTGGAAAGACGCATCAGATCCGTGCTCATCTTGCATCCATCGGTCATCCCATTGCAGGAGATTATAAATATGGGAACCGGGCTTTCAATGACACTCTGAAAAAAGAATATGGTCTTTCTTCTCAGCTTCTCCACGCATACCGCCTTAATTTTCCTGAATGTGACGGAGATCTTTCCCGCCTTTCGGGAAAGGAACTTCAGGCACCACTGCCGCCTCTTTTTCAGAAAATCTGTCAGGAAAAGGGTGTGATTTAAAATGGCAACCTGGAATTCGAGAGGACTTCGTGGTTCGACTCTGGAAGAATTTATCAATCATACCAATACCCGCTACAGCGAAATGGGGCTTGCACTGATCCAGAAGATTCCGACCCCCATCACTCCGGTAAGGATTGATAAAGAGCATCGGCATATTACCCTCGCCTATTTTGATAAGATCAGTACCGTAGATTATATCGGTGCTGTGCAGGGCATTCCGGTCTGCTTTGATGCAAAAGAATGTAATGCTGATACATTTCCACTTCAGAATGTCCATGAACATCAGATCCATTTTATGGAAAAATTTGAGCAACAGGGAGGAATCTCCTTTCTCCTGATCTATTTTACAGCCCAGGAGGAACTTTACTATATGCAATACCGGCAGATCCGCCGATTCTGGGACAGGGCAGAGGACGGCGGAAGAAAAAGCTTCCGGCTGGATGAGTTGGAACCGGGCTGGTTTATGAAACTTCAGAATGGCTTTTTTATTCCTTATCTTGATTACATCCAGAAGGATTTGGACACGAGGGATTGACAGAAGCAGAGAAAATCCGTATAATTACAGACGGGTTTTAGCGTATTAGCAGACTAAAGTGCTTAAGAAAGGTGAATCTATATGGAACAGAAACTGCATACACCGGAAGGCGTCCGGGATATTTATAATAAAGAATGTGAAATTAAACTGACATTGCAGAAAAAGCTCAGCACCGTACTTCATTCCTATGGTTATCAGGATATTCAGACTCCGACATTTGAATATTTTGACGTATTTCGTAAAGAGATCGGTTCTACTTCTGCAAGAGAAATGTACAAATTTTTTGACCGGGAGGGAAATATCCTTGCATTACGCCCGGATATCACTCCTTCCATTGCCAGGGCAGTTGCAACGCTTTTTGAGACGGAGGATTTTCCAATCCGCCTGTGCTATGCCGGCAATACTTTTATCAACCATTCCAGTTATCAGGGACGGCTGAAAGAGAACACCCAGCTTGGTGCAGAGCTGATCGGTGTTGATTCCATCGAGGCAGATGCAGAAATGCTCGCCATGGTGGTGGACGGACTGAAGAAAACCGGACTGAAAGAATTTCAGGTCAGTATCGGACATGTGGACTTTATCCAGAGTCTGTTCCTGGCAGCAGGTCTTGAGGAGGATGAAGCAGAAGAGCTCCGTACCCTCATCGCCAACCGTAACTTCTTTGGAGTAGAGGAAGTACTGGATCATATGGATGTTGCTGACTCTGTCAAAGAAGCATTTCATCTTCTGCCTGAACTGACCGGAGGAGCAGAGATCCTGGATCAGGCACTTTCTGTTGCCCCGGAAGAAAAAGCCAGTCAGGCAATTCATCGCTTAAAGCAGATTGATGAGCTTCTCCACCTTTACGGAGTGGAAGACCATGTCACATTTGATCTGAGCATGAGCGGAAGCTACGGATACTATACCGGTATCATTTTCCGTGCTTATACTTACGGAACAGGAGATGCTGTCGTCCGTGGAGGCCGTTACGATCATCTGCTTGAAAAATTCGGTAAGAATACACCGTCCATCGGTTTCGCCATCATTTTAGATGAACTGATGAATGCCCTGAACCGGCAGAACATCCAGGTAGAGACCGGCAGCCGCAATCTTCTCGTCTATACACAGGATACTGAAAAGTGGCCATCTCCCTTGCAAGAACGTTCCGCAATAAAGGGAAAAATATTGAAATGCTCAAGCGTAATACTGATGAAGACCGACAGGTATACGAAGAATACGGAAAGCGATCTTCCGTCATGACCATGCTGTATCTCCGGGATGACCTGAAGATCGAGATGATCAATTTCCGCACAGGTGAAAAGAAGATCATGGACACGAAAAAGCAGAAGTAAAGGAGCAGAACCTATGAGATATTTAACATTTGCACTTACCAAAGGACGTCTTGCCAGTAAAACTCTTGATATGCTGGAAAAGCTCGGGATCACCTGCGATGAGATGAAAGATAAAAATTCACGCAAACTGATCTTTACCAATGAAGAACTGGGACTCCGGTTCTTCCTTGCAAAAGGTCCGGATGTACCGACCTATGTAGAATATGGTGCTGCCGATATCGGCGTAGTCGGGAAGGACACCATCATTGAAGAAGGCCGAAAAGTCCATGAGGTACTCGACTTAGGATTTGGAAAATGCCGGATGTGTGTCTGCGGTCGTGAAGAGACAGCAGAGAAACTGCAGCATCACGAACTGATCCGTGTTGCCACAAAATACCCGAATATCGCGAAAGACTATTTTTATAATAAAAAGCATCAGACAGTTGAGATTGTAAAGTTAAACGGATCTATCGAGCTTGCTCCGATCGTAGGGCTTTCCGAAGTCATTGTAGATATCGTTGAAACCGGTTCTACACTGAAAGAAAACGGACTGGTCGTATTAGAAGAAGTATGCCCTCTGTCCGCCCGTATGATCGTCAATCCGGTCAGTATGCGTATGGAGAATGACCGCATTAAGGAACTCATCACAAATCTCAGAAACCTGCTCAGGGAGGAATAAAAATGCGTATTGAAAAATTAACAGAAAGTACAAAGAAAAATCTGCTGGAAGACCTTCTGAAAAGAAGTCCCAACAGCTACGGAAAATACGAAGCCAGTGTCCAGCAGATCCTCAACGATGTAAAGGAAAAAGGAGACGAAGCTCTCTTTGGTTATACAGAAAAATTTGACGGAGTAAAACTGGATGCTTCCCAGATCCTTGTCACAGATACTGAAATTGAGGAGGCCTATACAGAAGTAGGAGAAGAACTGCTCGGTATCATCCGGAAAGCTCTCGTCAATATCCGTACTTATCATGAAAAGCAGATGCAATATAGTTGGTTCGACAGCAAGCCAGATGGAACGATCCTTGGTCAGAAAGTAACTGCACTTCAGAGAGTCGGTGTCTATGTTCCGGGTGGAAAAGCGGCTTATCCATCTTCCGTACTGATGAATATCATGCCTGCAAAAGTAGCCGGAGTTGATGAGATCATCATGGTAACTCCTCCGGGAAAAGATGGGAAAGTAACTCCTACCACATTAGTTGCGGCAAAAGAAGCCGGAGCAGATAAAGTCTATAAAGTCGGTGGAGCACAGGCTATCGGAGCCCTGGCATACGGAACAGAAAGCATTCCGAAAGTTGATAAGATCGTCGGACCGGGAAATATCTACGTTGCACTGGCGAAAAAATCCGTTTATGGTCATGTAAGCATTGATTCCATTGCCGGACCAAGTGAGATCCTCGTCCTGGCAGATGAGACAGCCAATCCGCGGTTAGTGGCAGCAGACCTTCTCTCCCAGGCAGAGCATGATGAACTGGCTTCTGCTATTCTGGTAACAACAAGTATGGAGCTTGCAGAGAAGGTTTCCGCACAGACAGATGCATTTATCAAAGAGCTTTCCAGGGGAGAGATCATTCAGAAATCTCTGGATCATTACGGACATATCCTTGTTGCAGACACCCTGGAAGATGCCATTGATGCGGCAAATTCGATTGCATCCGAGCATCTTGAGATCGTCACAGCCAACCCGTTTGAAGTAATGACAAAGATCCGCAACGCAGGAGCGATCTTTATCGGAGAATACTCCAGTGAGCCGCTGGGAGACTATTTTGCAGGTCCGAACCATGTTCTGCCTACCAACGGAACTGCCAAGTTCTTCTCCCCGTTATCTGTAGATGATTTTATCAAGAAATCCAGCATCATTTCCTATTCAAAGGATGCACTGGAAAAGATCCATACAGATATTGAAAAATTTGCTGAAGCAGAGCATTTAACTGCACATGCAAATTCCATTAAAGTAAGATTTGAATAAAAGGAGTTGGCAGGATATGAAAAAGAACCGCATTGCAAGCTGCAAAAGAACGACAAAAGAAACCGATATCGAACTGACGATCAACCTGGATGGTCAGGGAAAAAATCAGATTGACACCGGGATTCCTTTTTTCGATCATATGCTGGACGGCTTTGCCCGTCATGGACTTTTTGACCTGACCGTCAGCGTCAAGGGCGATACAGAAGTAGATTCCCACCATACGATCGAAGATACCGGAATCGTGCTTGGTCACGCCATCGCAGAAGCTTTGGGCGATAAAGCCGGCATGAAACGTTACGGCTATTTTATACTCCCGATGGATGAGACACTTGCACTCGGAGCTGTCGATCTCTCAGGAAGACCTTACCTGAACTTCCAGGCTGAATTTACCGTACCTTCTCTCGGAACAATGGATACCGAAATGGTTCGTGAATTTTTCTATGCCGTATCGTACAGTGCCGCTATGAATCTTCACCTGAAGATCCTGGATGCCGGAAATAACCATCACATGGCAGAAGCCCTTTTCAAGGCATTTGGAAAGGCTTTGGATATGGCAGTATCCGAAGAGCCACGGATTACTGAAGTATGGTCCACAAAAGGCAGTTTGTAGGCTGATTTTTTGAAAGCCGCCCCTTAAAAGGAGATAAAGGAGTAACCCGGACATGAGTTATAAGAGATTAACCCCATGTATTTTTATAGATAAAGGAAAGGCAGTTACATGGTTTGACGACCGTTCTGTTCTGTCAGATGATGTCATTGCCCTTGCAAAACACTACAACGAAAAAGGAGCAGATGAACTGATCGTATTTGATCTGTCTGACTCGGATGAAGAACATGATGAATCCATCGAACTGATCAAGCAGATCAACCGCGTGATCAGTATCCCGATGATCGCAGGCGGTAATATCCGTCGTGCTGAAGATGTAAAAAAGATCCTCTATGCAGGTGCTAAACGTGCCATGCTGAATTTCTCAAAACCACTTTCGATTGAACTGATCAAAGAAGTTTCCCAGCGATTCGGCAAGGAACGGATTGCAGTTTCACTGAATGATTTTGACGCACTGTTCAAGCAGCAACACCTGATCGAGGAGTACAGTACAGAAATGATCTTTATGCACCGTCTGGATCTTAATTCTGTTGTAAATGTCACTGAGATCCAGTGTGTAGTCGTAACCGATACCATGGAAGAGAGTGAGATCCTCAATATTCTTAAAAGCGACGGTGTCAAAGGCGTTTCAGGACGCTTTATCAGTCGGCTGGATATGGATTTTAATGCATTCAAAGATATCTGCGTGGAAAATGGAATCCGCATGACAACCTTTGAAAGTCTGATGGATTTCGGCGAATTTAAATTGAACTCAGATGGACTGATCCCGGTGGTAACGCAGGACTACAAGACAAATGAAGTCCTCATGGTAGCCTATATGGATGAAGAAGCCTTTGAACATACCGTCAAAACCGGCCGCATGACTTATTTCAGTCGCAGTAGACAGAGTCAGTGGATCAAGGGAGAAACCTCAGGACACTTCCAGTATGTAAAATCTCTTGCCATCGACTGCGATAAGGATACCCTTCTCGCAAAAGTAGAACAGATCGGAGCTGCCTGCCATACCGGCAACAGATCCTGCTTTTATACAACCATCGTCGGAGCTGACTATGATGCGAAAAATCCGCTTCAGATTTTTGAATCCGTATACAATATGATCTTAGACCGTAAAGAGCATCCAAAGGAAGGTTCTTATACCAATTATGTGTTCGATAAGGGATTAGACAAGATCCTCAAAAAAGTGGGAGAAGAGGCAACAGAAGTTGTCATTGCCGCCAAGAATCCCAACCCGGAAGAAGTGAAATATGAGCTTTCCGATTTTCTGTATCATGCAATGGTACTTATGGCAGAAAAAGGAATTACCTGGGATGACATCACCAAGGAACTGGCAGACCGGTAGGAATCAATTAAGTCTGGAATCCAGTAAGATAAATTGAGACTGAAATACATTTCAGATTTGAAAAGTTCTGAAAAAAGAAAGACAGACATAGGATATTGTAACTTCAGTATCCTGTGTCTTTTTATTGCCGTGCATACACCCAAAAGATTCCGTGGATCTTTTTCGTTTACATGCACAACGAGCCACTGGATTCTATCAGCAGGAGAGCAGACTATGAATGATTCCGAACTTCGTCGCCGTGAACTCTTAAAGCAGACCCGCAGACTCTATCAGGATTCTGCTGCCATACCCGCCGTTCATCCACGTTACGGCCATATCTATCACGAACTTTATGATACCCCTGATTCCAGGGAGGCTGAACATCATTCTGGGTCTTTCTTTGCCAGGCTGATGCTGTCAGTCTTTCTCTTTTTAAGCTTTGTCTACATAGAACAGAACCATCTGAAACCGGCAGATATCAGCAGCACACAGATCGTCAACGAGATTCAGAAAGAAATCTCCGGAAATGAAATGGATTTTATCAATACGATTAAACTCAACTAAAATTATGGATACATTAGTGTTCATGTTGATGTTTTGAGTTGAATATAAGGGAAACAATTCATAGCAAGAAATGTATATTTGATTCAATTATATATTTCTTGCTATTTATATTCACAGAGTATTTGTATCCATTATTTAAATCTTTATGAAAATGTTTTTGTATCCAATTTTCTGCTTATTATAAATTTTGTATATTTTTCTTTTCTTTTTTATGTATTTATCAGCACATTTTTATTATAAATCATATTTTTAAAATATAATATGTATTTTTGTATATTTTAATTGCATTTTTTCACTTTGTATTATATACTTTTATCAAAGAACGGATTCTCTTCACAAAGGAGGATTTTATATGAAGATTAGAAAAGTACTTGTGATTTGTGGGTTATTAATCAGCGTAACAGCATCTACATTCAACGTTAGTGCCGCAACTGCACGTGCAGCTAAAGATTGTACTGGAACAATTACTCTTGCTAAAACTTCAGGAACATTTAAGGTGACTGAAAATAACACTCCTTCAAATCCAGTCACTGCGAAAAAAATTAATGGTAGTTATACATCTATAGATATACTTGGTAATAAAAATACTCAGCAAGTAACCGGTTCTTTAGCTAAAGGTCAGCTTAGTATCACTAAATACGCACCATCTCATTACAGTAGTTATATGGGAACTATGGTATACTATTTAGATGGTGCAAAAGGCGGAAGTGTAACAAAGTATTATTAATTAATTTATTTTATAATTACTATTTAAATGACCCCAGCCATCTCGTGGGCTGGGGATTTTTATTTATTAATAGAGGAGAGACGTTTATGAAAAAATTAAAATATTTTTCCATCCTGCTTTTATGTTCTCTGCATTGTCTGCTGTTAAGTGGATGTTCCTTTCAAAAAAAAGAAGAGATCGTCTGGTATATTTCCAATCCCCATTTCTTTCATATTGAAGATGCAGTTCCTTATGAAGATCTGAGTTCTGAACGGTTCGACCTGTTCAACAAACGGCTGGAAGAATTGGACATTCCTGCAAAGGTTACTTTTCGGTATCTGCCGGATATGGATATGTCTTCTGATGAATCTGACAGTATCACTGATACTTATAAAAAGAGTCTTGACTTTTCTGCTCATCTTATCCGGACTCTGAAAGAGCAGGATCCTCAGGCTGACATAGTACCATTTTCTCCTATGGAATACAGGGAGTTTGTTGCTTTGGACGATTCTCTTGCATCTGAAAAAAATTCTTCCGTTTTAGATTCACTGCCTGATCCTATATGGAATGTCAACAGGATCAACGGAAAAACTTATCAGATTCCCCGTGGATCTATGCCGCTTTCTGATACTATTTACAGTTTTTCCGCCTCATTTCTTAAAGACTATAACCTGACTCTTAACGAACAGGAAATCACCTCTATGACTCCTGAAGAGGTGATTGATTTTCTGTTCCCTTATTTTGAGGATAACCGATTGCTGGACAAAAAATACTATTTAACTTCTGCCGATGATCTTTCTTTAGGCAACTGTAACTATTATAAATATCTGCCGCTTTTGCGTGGCTTTTCGGATTCCAGTCTCGCTGTCGACCGGGAAAATGGTAAAATTGTAAATCTGCTGACTACAGAAGAAATGCTGAACAATCTTTCATTAGCACAAAGGATCTACCGTGAAGATCTGGATATCCACACAGAACTTCAGACAGCAGTGCCGGTATTTACGATTGAAACCATTCCAACTTTAGAAGAACTGACTGTATCAGCTGCTTATTCCGACAGGATTCGTTTTTCTCTCGGAAAGAGATATCTGTGTCCTTCAATTGGGAATGGTGTTCTCAATACCAGCTCCAACCAACAGCTTGCCATTGAAGTTCTTGCTGCATCCATGTACGATGAGACGCTGTCCAATCTTATGATCTATGGAGTTCCGGATAAAGATTATACGCTAGAGAATGGACACGCCATCTATAAATTTAATCAGGTAATTTCAAGTGTGGGCAGTTTCAGTCCGGTAGGGAATAATCTGATAGCTTATCCGAACGAATATGAAGTAACTGATAAAGTTCTGGTTTCAGAGAAACTTTTAGAGGATGAGTCTCTCCTTCTTCCTTGCAGCAATTTTGTTCCTGATGTTGATGATACAACATGGGAACAAATATCAGGAATTGCAGCCATCTGCCATGAAGCAGTTTTCACGGCTGAAAGTGAGG
>ERZ773139.3852-NODE-3852-length-12809-cov-4.485103_pt1 | contig 12809 bp, 22 predicted proteins | sample MGYA00580854_ERZ773139 | MGnify/ENA primary metagenome ERZ773139 (study PRJEB29015, sample SAMEA2737809) | human gut metagenome | biome: human gut; feature: human-associated habitat; material: faeces | place: China | collected 2012 ...
GCCCATCCGAAGTTGTCAGATAAAAAGTCCGGTTGCGGAATTATTATCCGTCGCGTCATGGTCTTTCGGCCCTCAATGACCGCATCCGTCAGTCCGTAGCGGTCGTTAAACATAATCTTCTTCATGGCTATTCTTGTTTTAGGTTGTTCAGTCTGTCGATCTCGGCGGCGATGATAGCACCTGCCTCGGCAAGCAAGTTCACCGCTTCTACATTTTTGGAAAGGCGCGCAGAAAATTCAACCAGATTCTCTGCGCGCGCAACCATGTTGCATGCCCCCTCCAATTTGCCGCGTGATGCAAATATTTTAGCGCGTTCCTCCGCAATCAGTTCGATTCCTGTTTTCATTTTTTCTTTTTTCATGGCTCAATCATTTTCGTCGTTATCATCATCGGGATAGCTCACATCCTCATAGTCCACACAGAAGCTGATGATGTCCCGCTCCTCGTCAAACATTCCTTCGTCCCTGCACTGCTCGTATTTCCGGCAGTTATAGCAATAACAGTCGTTTATCGGTCTGTTGATTTTCATGGCTCAATCAGAATTGATTCAACTTGCCTATCTCCGCCTTTAGGCGCAATTCTGCATCGCGAATGTTACGCTGCAATTCCTCCATCCGCCGGAACTGCTCTTCGTCCAACCGCGGACATCCCCGCAGCCAGCTGTCGTAGTTCGGGGTTTCTAATTCACCGTTGGCGATTGCCCCAACACGCATACAGTAGTCATAGTACTTGATGTATTCCTCCTCCGGAGCGTCCCGGTCGATGTCCGTCAACATATCGGCCATACTCACGAATAGATCGCCGACTTCTGCAATTCCTCCGGGGTCGTTGCCTACCCACGCAGCCGGATCATAGTCGTAGCCGTGCTTTTCGCAGAAAGCAGCCAGATAGGCGTTGCAGGCCGCATTGTAATTCAGTCTCAGTTCCTCGCGTGACATTCCATTTGCCGTGAATGTCTTGCTTTCCCTTTCTGCGATCATCTCAATTCCTGTTTTCATGGGATTCTATTTCTTTTTTGAGTTCTTCGATTGATTTTCTGACCCGTTCGTGCATCTCCACGGCGCGATACCCAAGCCAAACAGTGACGATTCCGAGGATTGAAAGCAGCACCCACGCTATGATTTCAGTCTTCATTTTTTATATCCGTTAGACACTGTCCACTCAATCCGATTGCACAGAAGTTCTATCAGGTTATCGCCCATTTCATCCCCAATATTATCGGCTTCTAATTGGGTAAGTACGGGGGTGTAACAGAATCTCCATCCACCACCAACCACTGCCTTCAACGTCAGTTCGTAGGTGTTGTGGGCGTCCTGAATTACATTAGGAAGTACCTTCCCCAGCAGGTCGGCGACCGTGAAGGCGGGGACATAGTAATTCGGGTACTTATTGTGCAGAACGCGCCTTGTTTCCTTATCTGTGTTCCATATCTTCAATCGGGCGCAATCTTCGTCCATTTCCCATACCATGCTCGCCTTCTCCGCGGGCACTCCCAGTTCGATCAGCCGCTTCGACTGCTCGATGCTCGTTACTTGGTCTTTCATATCACTAACTGTTAAATCTCAACATGTTTTCAAATATCCCCATCATCGGGGCCTTTACTATACTATTTCCGGCCAGCTTGTACTGCTGGGTATCGCTGATTCCCGCAGCTTGTATCTTGTTAATGTCGCTGTCCGAAACATCCATCAGCCGCAAACACTCGCGGGGCGTAAGACGGCGGATGCAGTCGTCATAGTACAGCAGATTGTTTTGTTCCCACGCGCTGCCTGTAATCGTTCCGGGAATATCAGCTTCGCCGCCTTTGTTGAAGCCGCGTCCCCGCATCAGGATTTTCGGTTCAAGCCCGCCACCCGATTTCGTCGTTATCGTTGGGCTGATGCCAGTCGGATCGTATACCCGGTATTGCTGTCGGTTCCAGTCTGTTTCCTTTGTCGCACCGATCTGAATCACTTTATCCGTGTCGCCGTTTACATTCGTCCATTTTTTAATGCCTCTCTAATGACTTTCAACTCATTTTCGTACAAATAATACTTCTTGTCCACCTCCAACTCCAGTACGTCTTTCAGCCGCTTTTCCAGCCGAACCGGATGCGGAAACTCATACCAGCATCCGTTAAGAATGGAGAGCATAAACACACGTTCCCGGTTCTGCGGGACGCCGTAATCTTTGGCGTTGAGTATTTCCGTATAATTGACATAACCGAGCGAGCGAAGCCACGATTCCCATTTGAGAAACAGCGGGCGATATTTTTCCGACACGAGGGCTTTCACATTCTCCATCAGCAGGAATTTAGGACGCTTGGCCGCAATCGGCCGACGGCATTCCCATAACAGGGATGAACGGGTGCCCGAATCTTCGTTGAAACCCTTCTGCTCTCCGGCGCTGCTGATGTCGGTACACGGAAACGAGTAAGTGAACAGGTCGAAATTCGGAACGGCGTTCCAATCGATTTTCGTGATGTCGCCGTAATTTCGGTCTGCCAACTCCGGGAATACAGCATTATGGGCCTTGATCGCCCACTTGTCGATCTCCGACCAGCCCACGCACTCGTAGTCCGCGCCGATGTCCCGAAGAGCCATCAACTGACTGTCATAGCCGGAAAAACTTGTGAATACTCGTAATTTCATAGTCATTCGCATAATCCGTAATAGCTCATGCAGCTGGTCGCCGTGTCGTCGTCGAACAAACTGCCCGTGGCGTGCTGCCATTCGACATAGCGAACAACATCGTATATGTTGGGGTACTGGTTGCCGCTGGTGATTGCGTGGGCAGGTATTTTGTTCGGGCCGAAAAACGATGAATGAAACTCCGTTTCAAGTGTGGCGATCTGTTCGATTCGCTCCGGGTTCTGGCGCGATATGTTCAAGATATCCCGCTGATTCGCCATCACACACGGCCAGCAGCCGACTCGCCTGTAGCCCATCCGGTATAGCGGGTTCGGCTCCAAACCTGCGTCGAGGATGTAATCGATCACCTGCAGCGCCGACCAGTCGAACACAGGCCGAAGCAGATCGTCGGCGAACTTCTCCCGAAATGCCCGTACCTCCTTGCCCCGATAAGTGTGTTTTTTCGGTTTGCCTTTTTTATCGTAACCGTAAGGCTCGAAATAGTACTTGAAGTACGTACATTGCGCCTGCATCTTGGCCCGGCTGGCCGATTCTGCTGCCCGGATGCCCTGTATCATCAGCATATTGTCGTGAACCTCGTCCAGCACGAAGTCGATGCAGGGCTTCGTCTTCAATTCCTGCGTGCAGAACCGCGCCCGCGTCGAGGGCCAACGCTTTTTATGCCGGGCAAGATCGACCATCCCGTCGTACTTCTTCGACTTGAGCGTCACCAAATCCAAGTGGAGTTTATCCGCGATCCGGTTGATGTACTCGTAGGTCAGCGGATGCTCCCAGCCCGTATCGCAAAATACGGTCGTGAAGTTCTTGGTGATATGCTCGCGTGTCCACAACAACGCCGCAAGGCTGTCTTTCCCACCCGAAAAGGTTACTATGACTTTCATACTCAATTGATCGCTAAAATAATTTATGTTGCATTTGATATGATACAAGCCTGTTTTTGGCTGCTTCGTAATAGTCGGGGTCTAACTCTATGCCGGTCATTTCAAAACCTAAATCGTCGCAAGCAATGCAGATTGATCCACTGCCGAGGTGAGTGTCGAGAATCTTACTGCCCGGCTTGGCATAATTGGCAAGTAGCCATTTGTAGAGCGCAACCGGCTTTTGAGTGGGATGGATGCGACGCTCATTCAAAGCCTTGTTTCCCTGTTGAATGCGGCCTTCGGCCACCGATTTGCCCTGACACATCCCGTTCCACATGAATGCGAACAGTCGAACCGTATCAATCAGACTGCAGTAAGCAATTTCACAATCCGAAAAAGAACTCCGCCCGTTTACCTTATCCCAAACTATACGACCAGCCCCGAAAGGGAAGCGAAAATAGTTGCACCCCCAAATAATTTGCGCTTTCGACACACGCATCAATTCAACGAAGTAGTCATTCTCTGGAATGGTCCAATGCTTCACCTCATAGAATGGTCGTTTGACGCCCTTCGAGGATTTGGAAGCCCCGTAATAACCAAGTTTATTCGGACCGTCAAAATACGGCGGGTCAACAATCGCCAGATCGAACGAATTGTCCGCCATGTCCCGCAGAATATCCATACAATCGGCGTTGTGCAGTGTGATATTACCAAATTGATCTTTCATCCTCATTGCTCGTTAAAGTTTAACCGAGGGGAACGGCGTGACTGCTCCGACATATGCGGGCTTTCGATGCCTTCGAATTCGACAAGGCGGATATAGGTGTCGGTGATCGTATTCCCTCGCTGTATTATCCCGTCATCTACAAGTTTGTCCAGCACTCGCGCAAAGCCCTCGCGGGTCAGCACCTGCGAAACATGCAGGTAAACTTTGTCGCCTATCAGCAACGCATGATCCGGATGACGGCATGCTGCCCGCTTGCGAGACTGAATGTCCCGAATAACGCGCAAAACCATTTGCGCCGGCGTGAGTTGTTTGGTGCGTCTGAACATAGCCTATTCTCGTTTGTCGTTGCGGTTCTTTATTTCCCAGTCCTGCCGGAGCCACTTTTTGATCGTCAGGTATACCGATGCAGAAGTGTTTTCGATCCCCTTGCGATTTGCCATCGCCTCGACCGTGCGCATCAGGTCTTGTGATTCGTATTGGCCTACCAAGGCCCGCGCCTGCCACGTAATCAGCGGAGTGTCCATCTTCATCTGCAGGTCGCCGTAATACATCCATATCAGCACGAGAAACCGATATTCCCTTTCGAGGGACATCCATACGTCCGACGCTTCGCTCCAGCATCCGGCCCGCCACAACTTGGCATGAAGCCGTCGAGCATCCTCGCGCGTGTCCGCTTGCGCGCACGCGATTTTAAAGTCTCTTACCAGTTGTGGTATAGTGTTATCTCTATCCTGTATATCTCCTGTATTACTATACTTTTCTATATATATTGTTTCATTCGGTGTTGCAGGTAGTGTTTCAAGTGGTGTTTCAAACGGCGTTTCATCCTCCGGTGTATTGCAATCCCATTTATCATAATCACAAATAGTTATCAACGTTTTCCCCGTTTCAACCGTTGTTTCAATTTGTATTCGGATGCTGTTTCGCTGACTGTTTCTGAGCGATTGAAGATACCGGAACACCGTTGCCGCCGACCAACCCCATCGATCGGCCAAATAACGCATAGAGGTGAGCAGCTGCCCGCGCATAAGCACGACATCGCGGGTCTTACAGTGGACAATCCGACCGTCGACGTATGCGGCCATGTAAAGCAGGTCTATTTGCGCTTCTACTTTACCAAACACGCGCTTCGACATCCACTCGTCCGACGCGAACAAGTCCCGCGGTATCTTTAAATATCCGGCCATATTATCTATCCCCCACAACGACCTGAAGGCACGTATACCCGGCTGCTTTCCACGCCTCGGCCATAGCGGGACTATCCTCCAAGACAAAGGATGTCGCATTGCGTTCCGCCGCCGTCGTTTCCGCAACAAAACTGTCGATCTTCGACTCGACGTCGGGCCGCTCGTCGGAGGAAGCGCGCATTATCAGCGTATAATCCCGCGGCGACATCGCCAAATGCCGCTGAAGCCATAGCTGGGTCTGCTGGCGCACGCACTCGCTCCGGGAGGTGCAGAATATTATCGAATAGGTCCTGCTGAGTTCCCGCACCAATCCGCAAACTTCAGGGATCGGCTCGTCGTCGAACTTGTCAGCGTAGAATCGCCTCCAGTCTTTCGGTTCCTGTTCGATATACTTCCGGCGCTCGCCGACAACGGACAGAGTGCCATCAATATCAACTACCACAATATTTTTCATAGGCTATCTGGTATTATTTCATCCACTTGAAAGGGTTCGGCATACATTCGAGCTTGATCCGCGCCTCGCGGTCAATCTGTCTTCTATGCAATCCAAGACGCTGTATCTTACATTTAACAGCCGGGGCAACCCGCCCCATCCGTTCGGCTATACTCTCCGGAGTATGGCCGGCCATGTAGAGTTTGGTTAATAAGCGCTCTTCCTCCGGGCGCCAACGTTTGTGATATATTTCGTTCATAATAATTTCATCGAAAAAACGACGGCGGGCCTCACGGCAGGCCATCGCTCCGGCTGGTAAGCCATTTAAAGTACAAGCAATCCTATTTCGCAAAGGATTTGGTTTTACGGGCACGCCGGGGCGTGGTCCATATATTTTCCGATTCGCCGTCGGATAGGTAGTGCGCGTTCAACTCATTGCGCGAGAAATAAAGCAGCCCGCCCGTTTTGTGGAACGGAACCTGTCTCCGACACACTCGCTGGGCCAGCGCCTCGCGCGTCGTGTTCAGATACTCGGCAGCACGCTCTATATCCATGATCTCGTCGGCCGGCTTCGTAAGCTGCGCCACCCTTTCGGCAATCATATTTATCTCGGTTATCGAAAGCATATCAATCGTAGATTATGTATTCATATTCATTTCTCCGCCCGCAGCGCCCCCTGCGCGGCATGCGTTCATAATCGCCGCCGCAAAAAGTATAGGTACAGAACAGCATCAGCAGGCAGGCGGCGCCGATGCGTCGGCTTGTGTCTTTCAGGTCAATATTGAAGTTTTCGCAGAACCACCATGCGACGAGGGCGTTTATCGACCGGCGACCGATCTTCTCGTAGATATTCTGCGTGTGCCGTATTACGGTGTTGTAGGATATGCACAACCGGGCAGCGATCTCTTTCCCGATCAGGCCGTCCACATAGGCACGAGCTACCCGCGCTTCGGCTCTCGACAATATCGCATCGGTCTTCATGACTACTCACCCCACGGGTCCGTTACGTCATACTCGGCAAAAACAGCCTCAACATCCCGCACATCATCGACCGAATATGTCACCTTGCCATCCCGGCGGTTCGCATATGCCTGACGGGTCGTGATGCGCAGCTTCTCCATGATTGCGGCCCTGATCGCGGCAATATCTCCGTGCCGCGCCGCACGCAATCCCTTGTTGAATGATAGTGTTGTCGGAATTTCCATTACGTTACCGATTAATTTTTTGTTAAAACTCTTTACCCCGCGCCCATACCTGCATTGCATTGTTTCGTACTGGTGCGTGCAACCTGCTATCCTCTACAAGTCCGCATCCCCGGTTTCCCGGATACAGCGTAATGACTGGGCCGACTCCCGAAATCGTAACTCGTACGAATCCGTTTACGGTGGCAAAGCGACCTCACACGCTCACATTGACCTATGCCGTATAACTTGCCTACACGTTCCAAGCGTGGCGGATATAGCCCCAGCCAACCGCAGCTACTCGGCTTTTTGCATCTCTCACAATAGGTGTCCCGCAGCACGTTTTCCAGCAATCTCGGTGACAGGAGTCGAACCTGTCGCGGGGTAAAGAGCAATTAGTTTCTCCTGTGTTACAGGTTTTCCTTGAATTTTTTATATATATTTGCTATTTACTTCTTGTTAATTCCGGTGTACCTTTGCGGTATATTTGAATTAACACAATGCAAATATAAATCATATTTAATCAAACAGCAAGAAAAATGATTAATTTTTAAATCTAAAATATTCAACAATGAACGAACGAACTAATTTTGAATATTTTATAAGTAAAAATAGATTAAAGAAAAAGGATATTGCTGAATATTTGGGCGTATCTTCAGCTTTTATTACGGCTTTATGTGCGGGTACCAGACCTATCCCCAGCGACAAATTTGATTTAATTAAATCAAACACCTTGTGGGACACTACAATGTTTTCGGAGGAAAAAGTTGGAGTATCAACCGCAGATAAATCCATTGTTGAACACAATAACATTCGCTATTGGATAGATGTCGATGCAACGGCCGGCGGCGTTCAGCAATTCGATGACATGGTTACGGATAAATACATCAGTCTCTCGATCCCTGAGTTCCGTGACTGCACCGATGCCGTGAACTTGTACGGCGATTCTATGGTTCCGCTCTACAAAAGCGGCCAGATCATCATATTGAAGGAATGGAAAGAAAGCTTTATAGATTTCGGCAACGTGTATTTAGTCGTCACCAAAAGCGGCAACAGAATGGTGAAATACCTGCGTAAAGGTTCCGATGCCGCACACATATTATGCGTGTCCGAAAACAAAGAATTCGACCCGTTTGAAATTGAAAAAACCGACATACTCCGCCTTTATCTCGTAAAAGGGGGAATATCTAAAAACACATTATAAATGGAACCAAGCAACTCAAAAGCAGCATACGGTTGTCTTATTTTAGTTTTAATTATTATTGGAATAGCCCTGACATCCAATGATAACAATTGGGGATATTTATTTATCATCGGCGGAGTTGTGATATGGGGCATTGGAGCTGCAAGAAAAAATTCAAACGCACCGTCCAACGAAGGAATGTCGGGATATGGCACTGTTGATGAAACCGCAACTTTAGCAAATTACAACAAAAAAAATTCATCAACGCCGGCCGAGATTATTGACTTTGATGAAATATCCCCCGAAGAAGATGAGATTGAATATCGTATTGTCGGAATTAACTTCCGCAACTTATCTGCAAAAGATGTAGGCTATTCTGATAGTTTCTCTATAAAAGCAGATACGGAGAACTCTCATGACAAATATGCAGTCGAAATTTACAATGCCCGCGGATCATTCGCAGGATACCTTGAGCAACCTGATAATGAATTTTGGTTCAAATTTCTAACAAAAGCTAAAAAAGGGGCGCCGTGGATGCACTGCCGTGGATACATTGGAATATTCAAAAATGAGAGAGATGAGTATAAATATTACGGCAAGGTTTATCTGCCCGAAATAGAACAAGATGAACAATATCATGAAATAATGAAATAGCATGAATGCGTTACAAATACCGCGTTACAACCCTGCGAATAGCAATGTAAATCGCTAACATTCAACGGAACAACTGAAACCCAGCGGGATCACAGAAAAGAGTCCGAAACTCGGCGAAACGTCCTGAATCATTCGGGACGTTTTTTCATTTGCCCCGCTCCGCAAAACTCCGGCCGTTCGGCAAGATCTTGAATATTTGCGGAAATCCGCTATCTTTGCACGGCAACGACACTACACCACCGCAACACTCAAAAGCATCTTATGTATTCGGAAAACGATACCCGCCACTTCTTTCAGCTGCTGCGCAGCGGGCTGAAACCGGACTGCGCTCCGGCTGTCACCGGGAAAATCTCAGCACGGCAATGGGACGACATCTTCCGCATGGCGGCCGATCAGGGCGTATGCGCGGTGATCGGAGACGGCATGGAGCGTCTGCCCGAAAAGCTACGGCCGCCGCGGGATATTCGGCTCCGCTGGGCCTTGACGGCCGAAAGGCAGGAGAAACGCTACCGCCGCCAGCAGGAAAAGACCGCGAAGATGGCGGCAGCCTTCGCCGAAAACGGCATCCGCATGCTCGTACTGAAGGGGCTGGGGCTGAGCAGGGACTACCCCGTTCCGGCGCATCGTGAGTGCGGCGACATCGACATCTACCTGTTCGGGGCCTCCGACGAAGGCGACCGCCTGCTGCTGCAAATGGGGGCGCAGCCCTATTTCGACGTTCCGAAACATTCGTCCCATACGTGGGACGGCATTCTGATCGAAAATCACCGGACCATTCTCAATGTCCGGCGCAACCGGAACGAACGGGAACTGAACGCCCTGCTGACGGCAGTGCTGGAGCAGGAGGGCGTGTGCGAAATCGGCGAAAACATCGCCGTCCCGCCGGCAACCTTCAACGCGATATACCTGCTCCGCCACGCGGCCGTACACTACCAGAAGGAGGGAATCGCCGTCCGGCATCTCTGCGACTGGGCCTGCTTTCTGGAGCGGCACGGCCATGAAATCGACCGGCAACTGTTCCACAAGGCGCTGGCCGACTACCGGCTGGACCGTTTCGAAGCGCTGATGACGGCCGCCGCCGTCCGGTATCTGGGCGCAGAAGTTCCGGAGCCGGACTGCGATGCAGGCATGCTGGAGCGTTTCATGCGGGAAATATACGCCATGCGCCCCATGCCGACCCGGACGCTGCCCAAGCTCTATTTCAAGCTGTTCAGCCCCATACACAACCGCTGGCGGCTGCGCCGCGTCCTGCGGACGTCCCCGTGGCGCTATTATTACGACACGATACGCGCCCAGTGGAACGAAAGGTTCACCCTGTTCCGATAATGCGCCGCAGGCCGCGCAGGGAAGTGCGGACGCAGCGCCGTACGGCCCGCCGCATCGGCACGGCAAGGGCGGCAGACCGGCGCCCGTCACCCGGCGGCGGCCGCGAATACGCCGAACAGGCCGCCGGGCCGGCGAAGAAGTCTTCTTTCGCCTAAAAATCAAAAAAAATCGTCCGTTTATTTCCAATTAAAAATAAAAGATTAACTTTGCGTCCGAAAGGAAAACCGATATGCACCGTTTGGGGCGTGCCGGTACGACAAAGGACATAAAGAGGCGCGAATCCGGAATTTCCGGACCTTTTTGTACCCTTTATTGTTTAGGCTGCAAACGGAATCGACCTGCGGTGATGTTGCCGTATGGGGAAAATTGCTTATATTTGCACCGGACGAAAGGATGTGCAGGTCCTATGGGTAGGAATGCACGCGAGCGAATGTTTCAATAAACCGAATCAAAACGACTGACAACCGCACTTCGTCTGCGGAGGTGTCCCCAAGGTGTGCCCATGTGTGAAGAGCCGCAAACCGAACAGCAATGGTACGCAATACGTGTCACGTACAGCCGGGAAATGGCTGCAAAGAGCTATCTGGACAGTATCGGAATCGAGAGCTACGTACCCATGCACTTCGCTGAACGGACCTACGGCGGCAAAAGACGCAAGGTCTGGGAGCCGCTGATCCACAACCTGCTGTTCATCCGCACATCGGCCGACCGGCTGCGGGAGATAAAAGCGACCACCACCCTTCCGATCCGCTACATCATGGACCGCGAAAGCAAATCGCCGACGGTTATTCCGGAGCGGCAGATGCAGGACTTCATGGCCGTCGTCGCCACGCAGAACGAGCATGTCGAAATCGTCGCGCCGCAGGACGTGGATCTGGAAAAGGGAGATCCGGTACGCGTCACGGAGGGCATATTCGCCGGAATCGAAGGCCGCTACATCCGCCACAAGGGACACAGCAAGGTCGCCGTGGCGATCCGCAACGTCGCAACCGCCCTGACGGCCTATATTCCGCTGAAATACATCGCAAAGATAGATTAGCAATTCATTTTATATCCATACGTAATCCGACATACGTTCAATACGGAAATTCACGCCTCTAAATTTTCGATTTATGAAACAAGTCATGCAGGAATCCCTGCTGATCAAGCTTCCTGTAATTATCGGTGATCTATTTCTACTCAATCTTTCTTGGATATTCGCGCTGACGCTGTTTCCCCAGCCGGCATATGTCGCCCACTCGCTGGAGATATTCGCCTGTCTCAACATCTGTTTCATCCCCGGACTTTCGTGGTTCGGCGTGATCCTCTCTTCGCGGATCGTTCCCTACGAGGAGATCATACGCCGCGTGTTTTACGTCGTACTCTGCCACATCGGATTCTTTACACTGATACAGACCGTATGGAGTTACGGCCTGCTGCCGCTCCGGCTGATCGGCGTCTTCTACATATCGCTCACCGTCGCGCTGATGCTGTGGCGCTACATCTGCCGCATGGCGGTCAAGATCACCCGCGGACACGGACGCAACTCGCGGCGGGTCATCATCGTCGGCAGCAAGGACAACGCGCAGGAGGTGTATCACGAAATGGTGGACAACACCAGCACCGGCTACCGCGTACTCGGTTTTTTCAGCAACCATGACGACAAGGCCCTGCCCGGCAACACCCCGTGTCTGGGCAGCGTAGACGAAGCCCTGCCGTGGCTGAAACGCCATCCGGTCAACGAGGTGTACTGCTGCCTCTCCACCGACCGCTATCTGGAGGAGATATTCCCGATCATGGACTACTGCGAAAACAATTTCGTGCGGTTCTACTATGTGCCCAACCTGCGCAACTACATGAAACGCGCGATGAACCTCGAACTGCTGGGCAACGTACCGATCCTCTATATCCGCGAAGAGCCGCTGCGGCAGGTTTCGAACCGTTTCGTCAAACGCGCGTTCGACGTCGCGGTATCCGGCGCCTTCCTCTGCACACTCTTCCCCGTCGTCTATCTCTTCGTGGCCTTGGGCATCAAGCTGACTTCGAAAGGCCCGGTATTCTTCATTCAGGAGCGCAGCGGCGAAAACGGCCGCACGTTCGGCTGCATCAAGTTCCGGTCGATGCGCGTAAACGACGAGGCCGACCGGGTGCAGGCGACGAAAAACGATCCGCGCAAGACCCGTTTCGGCAGCTTCCTGCGCAAATCGAGCATCGACGAGCTTCCCCAGTTCATCAACGTGCTGAAAGGCGACATGTCGATCGTCGGTCCCCGTCCCCACATGCTCCAGCACACCGAGCTTTACTCCAAGCTGGTCAATAAATACATGGTGCGCCACCTGATCAAGCCCGGCATCACGGGCTGGGCGCAAGTGACGGGATACCGCGGCGAGACCCACGAGTTGAGCCAGATGGAGGGCCGCGTGCGCCGCGACATCTGGTATCTCGAAAACTGGTCTCTGCTGCTGGATATACGCATCATGCTCCTGACGGTGTGGAATGCGCTGAAGCGGGATGAAAACGCATATTAATTCACTTGAATAATGAAAGGCCTTATTTTGGCGGGTGGCAGCGGCAGCCGCCTGTATCCGATCACGAAGGGGGTCAGCAAGCAGCTGCTTCCGGTCTACGACAAGCCGATGGTCTACTACC